>Ga0307380_10010817_pt1 | contig 11466 bp, 13 predicted proteins | sample UN3MG_FD_202239 | JGI IMG/M metagenome (GOLD analysis project Ga0307380, IMG submission 202239) | Soil microbial communities from Risofladan, Vaasa, Finland - UN-3 | ecosystem: Environmental > Terrestrial > Soil > Coastal area > Acid sulfate soil | place: Finland: Risofladan, Vaasa | collected... | reverse complement strand
GTGGCCTGATCAGGCCACGCCCCGACCTCCCGTCCGATCGCGGCGCTACGGGGCCGCCGCCGTCTTGACGCGGCGGAAGGTGTACCGGCGGTCGGGCGTCAGGTAGTTGAAGACCTGCTCGGTGCCCTCGACGGCGCTCTGCACCTCAAAGGGCCCGCGCACCAGACGCTTGTGCCGCACGTCCTGAAACTGCAGCAGCCGCCGCGGGTCGCCTTTCTCGCCCTCGGCCTCCATCAGGATGGCGACGTTGATGATCTGGTCTCCCTGGCGGCGTGTCTTGGCGAAGACGCGGACCTCGCGCAGCGCCCCGCTCGCCAGGGGCATGACGAAGGCCCGAGCGATGCCGTAGGCCAGCCCCTCGAAGCGCAGGTCCACGGCGCCGTCGCCGACCGGCTCGAACGCCACGACCGTCTCGCCGGTGCCAGGCAACTTCGGCTGCACGACGATCCGGCTCGCGCCGCGGAACACGATCGCCGGCTGGAACATGATCAAGTTATCCAGCCGCACCTCCTTGCCCGGCTGCACCCGGATCGTGATGGCGACCACCGGGTGCTCGTCCTTGAGGTGAAACTCGAATTCGAGGGCCTCCACGCGATCCCACTGCCGCGCCAACGTCTCCATTGCCAGAAGTGCCTTGGGCGCGTACGCGAGGACGGTGTGCAGCGCGCCCGAGAGGCCGCCGCCCCCTTCGGGCGGAGCCTTGGCGAAGTGGTTCTGCAGCGCCTCGGCCAGCGGCTCCACGGCCTCCTTCAGGTTCGCCGCATCGCGCAGCCGGCCCTGGACGTCGGCGCGGAGACCGTCCGGCACCTGTTTGCCGGCCGCGGCGAAACCCAGACGCAGCATCGTCTGCACCAGCAGCGCACGGACGCGGTCCATGTCCGCCGGTGCCAGATCGCCGAGCAGGTGACCCTCGGACCGTTCGTTCAGGTAGGCGGCCACCATCTCGATCATGGGCCCGGCGGCCATGGCGAGGGGTTCCTCGTCCTTGCCGGCCGGCGTGTCGGGCTCCTCGGTGGCCACGCGGCGCGAGATGACCTCGACGCGGGCAAGCGCCTCCGCCAGGCCGTGGGCCCACCGCTCGCGGTCCGTCTCGCGATCCATCTCGCCGATCTCGGCGAGGTCCTCGAGGGCGAGGCGGGCATCGGCCAGGACGTTCGCCAGTGCCGTCGCGTGGGTGGGACTGACGGCAAGTTCGATCTCTTCAGGCTCTGCCTTGAGTTTCTCGCCCGCGCGGACGAGCGAGACCGTTGACCAGATCAGGCTGGAATGGCGGCGCACGATCCACTTGCCGGGCAGTTGGCGCCCCCCGACCGATGGCCGGTAGTACGGACCCAGGTCGGCCGTGTCGGCGTGCACCGATGCGTAGCGCGCCAGTTCCCCCTCGGCCAGGTTGTGGGACGCGATGCATCCGGCACCGGCAAGTCCAAGGGCCGCCGTCACCAGCGCTGCCGCTAATCTCACGATAGGCCTCCTGACGAATGGCCGGACCGGCGCGTGGCGGTTACTTTGCGGCCGCCTCTTCTTTCTTGCGCTGGGCGGCCAGGCTTCTGAGTTTCGTCTCCATCGCCGAGCGGGGGTACGTGCCGCGACCGAACAGGCCCTCCTCGACCTGGTCCCATCCGGTCACCACCTGGATGGCGTCGGGCAGGTCTTTGATCGAGTCGGCCAGCGCTTCGAGTTCCGCGGACGGGGCGTCTTCGGCTACCTGGATGATCAGGAACGCCTTCAGCCCGTTCTCGTGGTACGCTTCGACGTCGCTTATCTTGTCGCCGATGCCGATCTCGACCTTCGTGAACCGCTTCTTCAGGGCCGCGATCATCTCGCTCTTGTACGTGCCGCTCCCCTTCAGGAACGATCCGACGGTTGACATCAGGACGGGGCCCGGAGGGTACCCCTTCGCCTTCAGCCAGGTCTTGCTCTTGGGTCCGAAGTAGTCGGGCCGGTGCGTCAGGAACACGATCGTGTGCGTTGCGGCCAGGCGCTTGAGGACCTCGGGCGAGCGGGCCATCGGCGTCGGGTTGCCCAGCAGCACCGTTTGGAATCCCGACGCGACGACCGTCTTGTCAAGGTCCACGACGGCGATGGCCGTGTCGGCCGCGCGGCAGGCGACGAGCAACTCGCGGGGCTTGGGCGGATCGTCGGGCAGGCCGTCCGGGCTGACTTCGGTGGTGAACCGGTAGTCCCCGGCCTCTTCGGGCGTAAAGGTGACGAACGCCACGCCGTGGGCGTTGGTCGAGGCGGCCCGGTAGATTTTGCCGTCGCGGTCAAACCGGATGACCTGTCCCTGGCGGCCGCGCAGGAAGTCGCCGCCCTGGAACCGCGCCTCCAGTTGGGTCTCCTCGCCGGGCAGGGCCAGGGCGTCGCGGACCGTCAACAGGTACGACCCTTCGGTGCCCAGGATCAGGCTCTGGGCGCCGCAGCCTGCGGCAGTGGTCAGGGCAGCCAGCAGGACAAACGTCAGGAATCGCTTCATGACAGGCGCTCCTGCTACCGGGCTCTCGTTCGAGTATAGGTCCCCGCCGGAGGCGAATCAACGATTTGGCCGACTTTCTCAAGGTTGGCGTTGCACGGCGGGGTCCGGGGGCGTACCATCATCGGGCAGACACCCTGCCGCAGAAGACGAAAGGGGGCGTAAGGATGCGCGCATCGAAACTGGCCGCTTGTTGTGCGGTTGCCGCGTCGGTGTGGGCGGTCGGCTGCGGCGGGCCTCTGGTGACGGTGCGGCACGCGTTGCCGGCAGCGCTCCCGCTTCCGGACGATGTCGAGATGGTCCGCGTCGGGACGTTCGACGTACAGCCGGCCGGCCGGCGCGAGGTGGCGGCGCTGATGACCGAGGCGCTGCAGAAGCGTCTATCGCGGCACTGGGCCATCGACGGCGACGCCGGTGCGCGGGCCAAGGCGATGGAGGTCGGCGGAACCGTTGCCGTCGAGACCAAAGACGTCAAGGGGTCGCGGAACATCCGCCAGTGGACCAGCGAGGAGCGCGAGTGGGTGGCCGTCCAGGTTCCGACGCTCGTCCGCTCGGCGACGGTGGCGGTGGAGTTCGCCGTTTTTCGGCCGGGGGCGAAGGAGCGGCTTCTGACGGTCGAGACGCGCCGGTCGTATACCTCGCCGGAGGATCCCCGGGTGTGGGGCGAGTTGGGCCTGGAGCGTCCGGACGACCCGGCCCGCGTGCCGCCCGCCGATGAGATCCTCCGGGAACTGGTCGGCCGGTGCGCCGATGAGTTCCTCGACATGATTGCGCCGCGCGAGGTGTCGGCCGACGTGCCGATGCGCGGCACGTGGAACGCCGACGGTTCGGCGGGCCTGAAGGCTGCCGAGCAGGGGGACTTTGCGGCTGCCGTGCGGCATCTGGAGTTGGCCGTGGCGGCGGACCCCGGCGACATGAACCTCTTGTTTGACCTGGCCGCCGCGTGCGAGGCGGCCGGGAGACTGAAGGACGCGCTGACGCACTACAAGGCCGTCCTCGATGGGACGAAAGGCGGGGACGCCGTTGCCGCCGAAGCCGCCCAGCGCGTCGAACGCGTCCTCAAACGGCTGAAGAAACGCTGAGCGGACGCTCAGAGCACCTGACGCCAGGTGTAGCGCCGTTTCCAGAAAGGTCCTATGACTTTTCCGACGCGGGTGCCACTGGCGGACAAGCCGCCAGTGGCACCCGCGAGAATACACAGGACCTTACTGGAAACGGCAGTAGCGCCGTCGCGTCCGGGTGGCAGTGGAGGCTCCACGTGAAGGACATCTACCTCTCCGAACAGGCCTTCCTCGGCATGATCCTGTCGGCGGCCGAGGTGTACAACCGCGAGTGCTACGGCCTGCTGTTCGGCTACTCACTGCCCGGCAAGACCATCGTCGAAGGCGCCATCGCGTACCAGACGGCGGAGCGGAAGTTCGCCGAGGTCAGCCTGTACGAGCGGCAGAATCGGGTCATCCAGCGGGTCATCGCCCAGTTCCCCAAGCACGAGTACGTGGGCGAGTTCCACTCGCACCCGCACTACGGCCGCCGCGACGGGATGGCCGGTCTTACGGAAGAGGACGCCATCGGCGTGACCGAGGCCGAGGTGCAGTTGGTGATTGCCATCAATCCGCGCCGCCGCACGGTCTGCTGGTCCACGAACGCCGACGGGACGCTCTCCGGCACGTTGGCCGACTACCACTTCGCCTTCGCCGGGTATCATTTCCTGCATCCGAAGCGCAACGGCCGCAAGAGAAAGAGAGGGAGAAGCCGCCGCAAGGTGCGGTCCCGCCTGTTCCGTGCCAACGTCTACTGCCCGTATGCGGTGGGGCTGAATCCCGGCGGCATGGCCAACGGCCGGTAAGCCGCGGTTTCAGGACCTTCCTGCAGCGGCGCGGCGCCGCGGGTGGCCGGGGGGCGCTCCGGCCTACTTCTTCAGCGGAGCCGGTAGCAGCGCGCGCATCTGCATGAAGTAGGGTTCGCGCGCGTCGCGCTCGGTCGGCGACCATTTGGCGTAGGTGTCGTCCTTGAGAATCCCCTCGGCTTCCTGGATGCGTTTGGACGACATGGGATGGGTCTGGAACATCTCGCCGAAGGTGCCCGGCTCGGTGTCCGAGAGGCTCTTCAGGACGTTCAGCAGTTCGACCATGCCCCAGGGGTTGTACCCCGCGCGCGTGGTGTAACGGACGCCGACGGCGTCGGCCTGGTACTCGTCGTCGCGGCTGTACTTGAGGGTGGCCATGGAAGCGACGATCTTGGCGACGTCGGCGACGGTCTGGCCGGTTTCGGCGCCGCCGGCGCGGCCGGCGATCTCGACGAGCAGTTGGGCGCCCATCTGTTTCTGCATCTGCTTGACGCTGTGTCTGGCGGCCACGTGGGCGGTCTCGTGACCGAGGACGGCGGCCAGTTGCCGCTCGTTCGTCATCCGCCGCATGAGGCCCGCCGTGATGAAGATCGATCCGCCGGGCAGCGCGAAGGCGTTCGGCACGTCGGACTTCAGGAGCGTGTACGAGTACGGCATGGGCCGGTCGCTGGCGGCGGCAAGGCGGGCCCCGACCGATTGGACGTACCCCTGGAGTTGGTCGTTGGGCACGCGGCCGCCGAACTCCTGTTCGAACTCGGGCGCGGCCTCGGCGCCGAGGGCGATCTCCTGCTCGCGGGAGATGAGGATGAGTTCCCGGCGCCCCGTCACGGGATTCGTGCTGCATCCGACCAGCGCGGGCAGGGCGAGAAGCGAGCAGGCGAGTAAGAGGAACGTTCGGCGTGTCATGGGTTGGCACCTCCCCAGTTCAGTCGGGCCGCAGCGGCGCGACGGCCACGTTGTGCGTGCCGGCCCGCGTGCCACCGCCTAGAAGGGCGTTTCGGTTTCGGATTCCGACAGCGCCTGCGGCGCGGTTTCGTATTGCTCGACCTCGTAGGCGGGGGGCGCCTCGCGGGGCGACCACGTCTGGAACCGCGTGAACTCGCGCTGCCAGGTCAGTCTCAGCCTGTCGGTTGGGCCGTTTCGCTGCTTGGCGATGATCAGTTCCGCCTGTCCGGCCACCTGGTCGTACTCCTTCGTGCCGGGCACCTGGCGCATGGCCTCGCGGTGCAGAAGCAGCACGACATCGGCGTCCTGTTCGAGGGCGCCGGATTCGCGCAGGTCCGAGAGGCGTGGCCGCTTGTGCTCCTCGCTTTCGCGCCTCAGTTGCGCGACCGCCAGGACCGGCAGATCCAGTTCGCGGGCGAGGGCCTTGAGGCCGCGGCTGATGTTGGAGACCTCGACCTGGCGATTCTCGGCGCCGGGGGAACTCATCAGTTGCAGGTAGTCCACGATGACGAGTTTGACGTTGTATCGGGCCAGCAGGCGGCGGCACTTGGCCCGGAGGTCGATGACCCGCAGGCCCGGCGTATCGTCGATGTAGAGCGGCTTGTTGGAGATGTAGGGCACGACCTTCTGAACGATGAGGCGGGCCTTCTCGACGGGCACGTCGCCTTTGCGGAGCCGCTGGCCGTCCACCTTGGCCCGCGACGACAGCAGCCGCAGCGCCAGTTCCGACTTGCTCATCTCGAGGCTGAAGAACGCGACGGGCTGCTCGGCGTCCACCGAGACGTATTCGGCGATGTTCAGGGCGAGGGCGCTCTTTCCGACGCTGGGTCGTGCGGCCAGGATGATGAGTTCGCCCGGCTGGAGGCCCCGCGTCTTGTCGTCGAGGTCCGCGAAGCCGGTCGCGACGCCGGTGATGGCCCGTTTGCCGATGAAGTCCACCTTCTGCATGACGTCGGCGAGGATGCTCCGGACGTCGTGGGCCTGGCCGACGATCTTGCGTTCGACGACCGCGAAGATGCGCTGCTCGCACCGGTCGAGAACCTCATCGACGGGGTCTCCGTGGGAGTGGGCGTCGCGGATGATCTCGGCCGCCGCCTGGATCAGGCCGCGCAGCAGCGCCTTGTCCTTGACGATCTTGGCGTAGTACTCGGCGTTGGCGATCGTGGGAACGCTGTCGGCAAGGGTGACGAGGTACTCGTCGCCGCCGACCTCTTCGAGTTGGGAACGCTGGGCGAGCGCTTCCTTCATGGTCACGAGGTCGGTTGGCTCATTCTTCTCGTACTGGCCGACGAGCACGTCGAAGAGGGTGCGGTGCTCGGCGCGGTAGAAGGAACCCGAATCGAGGTGCTGGATGCAGAGGCCGACGGCCTCGGTGCTGAGCATCATGGCGCCGAGGACGCTCATCTCGGCTTCGAGGTTGTGCGGCGGAACCCTGTCAACCAGCGGGTCGTCTGGCATGGAAGTCACCTTCGCGCGCCGTCTCGGGCGTGCGGTTCTCTACAGGGCTTTGTATACCCGGCGGCCGGGCGAATCAAGCGCTTCTGCACAAGAATCCCGGCCGGCTTGCACTCTCCGCCCGGTGACGCCTGGGCGCGGGGGAGGGCGGCCGGAAACCTAACCCCGGCATGCGGCCACGTTTAGGCCGGGACGATCCAGACGTCCACTTCGGCCTCGACGCCCTCGGCCAGGCGGACCGGGACGCGGAATTTGTCGAGCGTGCGGATGGGCGCCGCCAGGGCAATCTGCTCGGCGGTGACCTTGAATCCCTCGGCCGCCAGCGCATCGGCAATGTGCGATTCGTTGACCGACCCGAACAGGTGCCCCAGTTCATTGGCTTGGGCCTTGATCGTGACGCTGGCTCCTGCCAGGCGCGACGCGATTCCCTTGAGGGTATCGATGCGCTGCTTGGCGGCCTTCTCGCGGTCGAGGCGTTCCTGCTCGATGCGTTTGAGGTTGGCGTCGTTGGGCTCGACGGCCAGGTTCTGGGGCAGCAGGTAGTTGCGGGCGTAACCGGTCCTGACCTCGACCACGTCGCCGATGACGCCCAGTTCCGCGACGTCCTGTCTCAGCAAAACTCTCATCACACAACCTCCTCGCACCCGCCGCGTGGCTGGCGTGGTCGCGTCGTGGCGAACGACCCTCGCGGCCGCGCGGCTCGGGTTAGCTGACGTACGACATCAGGGCCAGGAACCGGGCGCGCTTCAGCGCCCTGGCGGCGGCGCGCTGATGCTTGGCGCAGTTGCCGCTGCGTTTGCGGCTCAGCATCTTGCCGCGCGTCGTCACCAGTTTCTGCAGCGTCTGGGTGTCCTTGTAGTCGATGTAGGTGACCTTTTCGCGGCAGAAGCGGCACTTGGCCCGGTCGCGAAAGCGGACCATCTTGCGGCGTTTCTTGGGTTTCGGCTTCGGTCTGAACTTGGCCACGTCGTTCTCCGATCAGAATGGGATCGTATCGTCGTCCACGTCCTGTTTGTAGTCGTAGTCCGGCGCCTTCTGCTCCTGCTGGCCGGAGGTCTCTTGCCGTTCGGTCTCGCGCGGCGGCGCGCCGCCTGCGTCTCCAGACCCTCCCCGCGGCCCGCCGAGGAACTGGAACCGTTCGACCGTGACGTCGAGTTTGCTCCGCTTCTTGCCGTCGGGGCCGTCCCATTGGCGATAGTTCAGGCGCCCTTCGATGAAGATGGGCCGGCCTTTGCTCAAGTATTTCTGAATGGTCTCGGCCTGGCGGCCCCACGCGGTGCAGTCCACGAAGCAGACCTCTTCGCGTTTTTGCCCGTCCTGGCTGGTCCACTGGCGGTTGACGGCCACCCCCAGGTCGCACACGGCCATCTGCGACGGCGTGTAGCGCAACTGGGGGTCGCGGGTCAGGTTCCCGATCAGGATGACCTTATTGTAGTTGGCCATGGCTTGTCCTCTGGTTCAGGTGGGTTCGCGTTCAGTTCTCCGGTGCCTGGGGCGGCTCGGGTGAGGCAGCCTCCGCATCTGTCGGCACCTCGGCGGGCGCCGCGTCGGACGCCGGCACCTCGGCAGGCGCCGCGTCGGACGCCGGCACCTCGGCGGGCGCCGCGTCTGTGGACGGCGTCTCGGCGGCCCCTTCGGCGCCGGCCTCGGGTTCAGGGGGAGGCGGCTCTTTCTCGCCGCGGGCATCCATCACCTTCTTGGCCACGTCCTCGCGGATGTCCTCACCCAACTGCTGGCGCATGTCGGCCACCGTGAAGTGATCGGCCTTCAGGACGAGGGCCCGGACGATCTTGTCCGACAGGCGGCAGTCGTGCTCAATCTCAGCCAGGCCGTCGCCGCTGGACATATGGAAGAACGCCAGGACGTACGTCCCCCGCTTGTGTTTGCCCACCGGGTAGGCGAGTTTCCGTTCGTCCCAGCGGGTGATTCCGACGAGTTCGGCGCCGCTTCGCCCCAGGATGCCCTCGATATGCTTGGTGAGTTCATCCCAGATGCCGGCATCGCCGGTATCGACGAGAAACATGGCTTCGTACACGCGCGTCTGATTCGTGGTTGGCATGGTTTGCCGGCCGTTTGGCCTTCTCCTTCTCCCTGTTCCGACACGCATGGTCGGGTGCTACACCTGTGTGGCCCGGTTGAATCGGTTCATGGCTTCGTCGGGCCCGTCGAGGATCCAGCACTCGGCGGCGTCGGCCGCCCGAATGATGGCCTCGTCAACCATCACCTGCTCCTCCTGCGTAAACGGCGACAGGACGAAATCCGTATGCTCGTCGAGCGGCGGCGGCGGACCGATCCCCACCCGCAGCCGGGCGAAACGCTCGTGCCCGACGTGGGCGATGACCGACCCGAGGCCCTTGTGCCCGCCGTCCGACCCATCCGCACGCAGACGGACCCGTCCGACCTCGATCGCCATATCGTCGAGGGCGACCAGCAGGTCCTCGGCGTCTGCTTTCCAGAAGTCCAGCAGTGGCCGCACCGACCGGCCCGACTCGTTCATAAACGTCAACGGTCGTGCCAGCACGATCTTCCGGCCGTGCCAGCGGCCCTCGGTCACGGCCGCCTCGAACTTCTCCTTCCAGACGCAGGCACCGGCCCGGCGGGCAAGTTCCTCGGCCACCCGCCATCCCACGTTGTGCCGCGTGCCGGTGTACCGAGGTCCCGGATTGCCCAGGCCGACGATCAGTTTCATGCAACCGTTTCGTCCCTCATAAGTCTCTTGACGTTGGTGCGCGGCGGGTCTCCGTACCCGCCGCGGACACATGCTGTGATGCGGGCGTTGTGCCGGCGGCGAAACACGCCGGGCACGCCTTTCGAGCAGTTAGCGACCCTTCTCGTCGGTGCCCTCCTCCTCCTCCTCCTCGGGCTTCCTGCCGATGACTTCGGGTTCTTCGGCGCCCTCGGCCAGAGGCGCCGCCCCCTCGACGACCGCCTCGGCTGCGGCGGCCGTCAGCGTCACGACGATCGTTTCCGGGTCCGTCAGGACCCTCACGCCTTCAGGCGCCACGACGTCGCCGACGTGGATGGCCCGGCCGATCTCCAGGTCGCCGACCGGAACGATGACCGCTTCGGGGATGTCCGACGGCAGACACTCGATCTCGATATGGTCGAGCGTCTGCTGGATCACGCTGTGCTCGACCTTCGGCGTGCCCTTCAGTTCGATCGGCACGTCGAGGGTCACCGTTTCGTCCATGGCCACGCGGATGAAATCGGCGTGGACGATCTCGTCGCCCATGGCGTTGTACTGCACTTCCTTCAGCAGGACGGTGTTCTTCTTGCGGCCGACCTTGAGGTCGAACATGCGGGCGTGGTGTCGCAGGCCCTGGTCCAGTTCGTCCTTGTGAACCTGGATCGTCAGGGGCTCTTCCTTGCGCCCGTAGAGGATGGCGGGGATTTCGCCTTGAGCGCGCAGGCGGCGGCAGGCCTTCGTGCCGCCGACCTCGCGCTTCGTTGCCTTCAACGTTTCGGTGCTCTTGGCCACAGCCGACTCCTTTCCGTCAGGTCTTGCTCGCCGTCTTCCGGAGGAACAACTCGCTCACGGATTTGTGCAGGTGGATGCGTTTGATGGCCTCGCCCAGGAGTTTGGCCAGGCTCAGTTGGATGAGGTTCTTCAGGTTGCCGGCTTCGGCCGACAGGGGAATCGTGTCGGCCACGGCAATCTCCCGGATGGGGGCCTCGGCGAGGCTCTCGACGGCGCCCGGGCACATCACGGCATGGGTGGCGGCGACGTAGATGTCGCGCGCGCCGCGCTCCTTCACAAGGCCGGCCGCCTGGGTAATCGTCCCGCCGCTGGTAATCATGTCATCCACCATCAGGACGTTCCGTCCCTTGACGTTTCCGATGAGCGCCGCCGCACGGACCTCGCTGCCGCTGAGGCGTTCCTTGTCGATGATGGCCAGGTCGCCGTCCAGGTGGTCGGCGTAGACGCGGGCCATCTTCACGTTGCCCACGTCGGGGGAGACGACCGTCAGGTCCCCCAGATCCAGGCCCAGGTAGTGCTCGGCGAAGACGGGCTCGGGCAGCAGGTGGTCCACCGGAATGTCGAAGAACCCCTGAATCTGGTGAGCGTGCAGGTGGACGGTCAGCACGCGGTCGACGCCGGCCGCCTCCAGCATGTTCGCCACGAGTTTGGCGCTGATGGGCACGCGGCCCTCATCCTTACGGTCCTGGCGTGCGTAACCGTAATAGGGGATGACGGCCGTGATGCGTTCGGCCGACGCGCGGCAGGCGGCGTCGATGTAAAGGAGCAACTCCATCAGGTTGTCGTTCTGGGGGCGGCAGGTCGGCTGGATGATGAAGATGTCGCGGCCGCGAACGTCCTCGTTGATCTTGACCATCATCTCGTCGTCCGGGAACCGCGCGGTGGCCGCAGCGCCGAGCGGCTCGCCCAGGTGCGCCGCAATGGCCTCGGCAAGCGGACGGTTGGCCGAGCCCGAGAAGACCTTGAGCGTGTTCATTCAGCGTCCTCCCCACTGTCCTGCTCCTGTGGCGTGAGCGGCTTGGCCGGCACCCCGGCGTAGGTCTCACCCGGCGGCACGGGGTGGCCTTTCGTGACGACGCTGCCGGCGCCCGTCTGCGCCTTGTCGCCGACCGACGTCGGCGCCACCAGGACCGTCCCCGCGCCGAGGAAGGCGTCGGCGCCCACGTCCGTGTGATACTTCTGCCGGCCGTCGGAGTTGGCCGTGATCGTGCCGCAGCCGACGTTCGTCCGCGGGCCGACCCGGCAATCGCCCAGGTACGACAGGTGCCGCGC
>Ga0307380_10010815_pt1 | contig 11468 bp, 9 predicted proteins | sample UN3MG_FD_202239 | JGI IMG/M metagenome (GOLD analysis project Ga0307380, IMG submission 202239) | Soil microbial communities from Risofladan, Vaasa, Finland - UN-3 | ecosystem: Environmental > Terrestrial > Soil > Coastal area > Acid sulfate soil | place: Finland: Risofladan, Vaasa | collected... | reverse complement strand
CCAGGATGGCCACCAGATAGGGGATAATGCGCAGGGCAACCCGGAATCCGTCCTTGGCGCCTTCGACAAACACTTCATAGACGCGCACGCGGCGCACAACGCCGAAGCCCAAAAACCCGACCATAAGAAGCGGTATGATCCACGGCGATACGGACCGCCCGTAAACCACAGCAAGGGGTATCGACGCCACCAGAGCCGCAAGGGCCGCAAGGCTGACCCACAACGGATATCCTTCGGCAGCGTCTTTCAGAGGTACCGTTTCCACCCCGTCGTTTGTAGACGCCCGCTCCGCATCGGTGCCGGCTTTATTTTTGAGGGGCACCAATTTCCCATACAGTTTGGCAACGATGATGGCCACGGTGGTGGAGCCGATTGTGGCAAACAAGGTGGTGGGCAAAATTGCGGCTGGATCTGAAGAACCGGCCGCTGCACGCAGGGCGATGACACCGGTGGGCAAAAGGGTCACGCTGGAGGTATTGATGGCCAGGAACAGGGCCATGGCGTCGGTGGCCGTACCGTGTTGAGGATTAAGGGTGTCGAGTTCCTGCATGGCCCGGATGCCGAACGGTGTCGCGGCATTGCCCAGCCCCAGCGCATTGGCCGCGAGGTTCAGAATCATGGCGCCCATAGCCGGATGATCCGGCGGCACATCGGGAAACAGTTTCACCATCAACGGACGGATCAGCCGCGCCAAAATGGTGAGCATCCCCCCGGCTTCAGCCACCTTCATCAGCCCCAGGAACAGCGCCATTACGCCCACCAGGCCAATGGCCAGTTCCACGGCCCCGCCGGCCGATTCGACCATCGCCTTGGATAGGATTTGCATGGGCACGGGGCCGCCTTGGCCGGAGACAAAGAAAATTTGCTGCCAGCCGGCAAATAAAAATGCAACCAGAACCATAAGTACGAATATGATGTTCATGGACACCGTTTAATTTATACTTTATTCGCAAAATAAATCTGCCGCCCATCGAACCTACCACATCTATCGGTAGAATCAATAAATTTAACCCAGCCCGCCAAATAATCCAAAAAGCCGGATAAAATTTAAAACCATACCATCGATCCAGTAACAACGGGGGCCCCTGTCGCTGGATGACGGCAAACTGCTTGACACATATGGCATGGTTATCTATAGTTAAAATTCATAGCGAGCAATGACCATTACCCGCTATGGAGGGCTTTTCGTTTACATTTCCCCTGAAACAGACGGTTCATTTTAGCATTCCAGTTAGGGAGCACGTTTTGGTATGAATCGGAGGACCTTCCTAAAAATTGCCGGTATGACCAGCATAACCTTCGCTGCAGGCTGCACATCCAATCCTGAAACCAGCCTCTTTTCCCTGGTTGAAGCTCCCGATGACATGGTCCCGGGAAAAGCAGACTGGTACGCCTCCACCTGCCGCGAATGCCCTGCGGGCTGCGGCATCATCGCCAAAAACAGAGAAGGAAGAGTTGTAAAGGTTGAAGGCAACCCGTTACACCCGATCAATGCCGGCAAACTTTGCATGCGGGGCCAGGCGGCGTTGCAAGGGATTTACAATCCGGACAGGATCAAAACGCCCCTGCTCAAAGAAAAGGATCAACTGCGACCCATTTCATTCTCCCAGGCAGAAACGCTTTTACACGAAAAAGCGTCACAGGCTGCCCACAAGGGGCGCAATAAAATCTATATGTTGACAGAAGTGGTCGGTGAGAGCCTCTATACCCTTTTTACAGAATCATTACAGCGATGGCGCTCGCCACCGCCTCTTGTATTTGAGCCCTATGCCTATGAAGCCCTGAAAACCGCCAATGAAAAAATCCTGGGAATCGAAGGCCTGCCCGCTTATCATATGGATAAAGCGGATGTGCTGGTATCTTTGGGAGCCGATTTCCTGGAAACCTGGCTGTCTCCGGTGGAATACGCACGCAAGTTCAAGTCGATGCACGCCCTTAACCACGGGCGTAAAGGCTTCTTTTGTCATGTCAGCGCGTATCAATCTTTAACCGGGGTTAATTCCGATCTGTGGCTGTCCTGCAAACCCGGAACCGAAGTCCATGTGGCAATGGGCCTGGTCCATCATGCCATGGCATCCGGCCGGGGAAAAAATCTGCCGGGATCTCTTGTTTCCACCATTAAACAGGTATCGTCACCCTTCACCAAAGAAGCCGTTGTCCGAGCGTCCGGCATTTCGGCTGAAAATTTTGACCGGACGGCGACCCGCCTGGCAACGGCTAAAAAACCCCTGATTATCGGCCCTGGCAGCACCTGCGACAACGCCCTTCAAACCAACATGGCGGTTAATCTGCTGAACTTGATATTCGACCCCCAACTGATGCTTTTTGACTTCGAAGGACGGCATCGAGTGGAAACGGCAGCCCGGCGATCTGAAGTTCTTGCCTTTTTTGAATGTTTGAATCAAGAACCGGTCGATCTGCTGCTGCTCAATAACACCAATCCGGTTTTTTCAATGCCATCGGAAAGCACGGTCATCGAAGCATTGAAACAGAAACGCCTTTTTGTGGTCAGTTTTTCCAGCTTTATGGATGAAACCACAGCACTGGCCGATCTGGTGATTCCCACAAGACTTCCTTTGGAAACCTGGGATGAATACAGCGGCAGGCGCGGCATGGTATCCACGCTGCAGCCGGCCATGGGACATTTAACCGATGCGCCCAGTATCGGAGACGTATTTTTACGCAGCAACGGCGGTCAAAAACCCGATAATTACACGGTATATCTTTACCGTCATCTGAAGGAAAAGAAAAGAATTGAAAACCCGAAAGCGTGGGTTGAGGCCATTCAACAGGGCGGAATTTTCAACCAAAACCATCGAACCCCATCTTTTCAGCCCGCTGAAATCGAACCGGCGTTATTGCACAAAACCTTTGACAATCTTTCGTTACCGTCTGCATCCGAATTGGCGTTCATGGCGGTTCCGTCGATCCGGTTTTTTGACGGCCGAGGCGCCAATCGACCCTGGCTGTGCGAGGTTCCGGATCCTCTGACCCAGGTCGCCTGGCAGACACCGGTGCTGATGCATCCGCAAACCATGAAAACAAAAGGGCTGGCCCAGGAAGACATCGTTGAAATTCAATCTGAAACTGGTCGATTAAATGCGCCGGTTTATGAAACCGAAGGGGTCCATCCCGGCAGCCTGGTGATGGCCATCGGACAGGGACATCGGAATTACGGGAGATATGCCGCTCACATGGGAACGAATCCCTTGGTGCTGCTTCCTCCGGAAACGGAACCTGTTTCAGGGGGTCCTCTCTGCGCGACCACGACCGTATCGGTCCGGGCAACCGGACGCACCGTAAAACTGGCACATACCGACGGCAGTCGGACCCAACATGGCCGAAAAATCGCCCTCTCCGTTTTTCTGGATGAACTCGAACACGGGAAATCCCATGAAAAACACGGTTTGACCATGGAAGACTTTCCGTTGACCCTCCCCCTGCCCCAAGGCTACGATCCCCAACGAGATTTCTATCCCCCCCATGACCATGACACCTATCGTTGGGGCATGACGGTGGACCTCGACAAATGCATTGGATGCGGCGCCTGTGCGGCAGCGTGCTACGCCGAGAACAACATCGGCGTGGTGGGCGTCAAACGGATTGTTGAAGGGCGTGAAATGGCATGGCTGCGGGTGGAACGTTATCAGGATCCTGAACGCGGGGAAAAAATCACGTTTCTCCCCATGATGTGTCAGCACTGCGACAATGCACCGTGCGAATCGGTGTGCCCGGTGTATGCCCCCCACCATTCTAAAGAGGGCCTCAACAACCAGATTTACAACCGCTGCATCGGAACCCGCTTTTGCTCGCAGAACTGCCCTTACAAAGTACGGCGCTTCAACTGGTTCGACTGGGAATGGCCCGATCCACTGAGTTTGCAGCTGAATCCCAATGTCACCGTTCGCAGCAAAGGGGTCATGGAAAAATGCTCGTTCTGCATTCAGCGAATCAAGTATGCCCATGGCGTCGCCAAAAATGAAAAGCGAATGATAGAAGACGGCGACGTGGTTCCGGCCTGCATGCAAACCTGCCCCACCGATGCCATTATTTTCGGGAATCTCATGGACCCGAAAAGCCGGGTCAGAAAACGGGCAACGGATCCCCGAGCCTATCAGGTCATGGGATATCTGAACACCAAACCGGCCGTAATTTACCTGAAAAAGGTGGTCCAAAAGATATAGGGATTTAAATTGAAAAAAAAGTGCCTAAAATTTGAAGTGCCTATTACAAGTGCCTAAAGTTTGCAGTGATCTAAAGTGCCTAAAGTTGAGGTAGCGCTAACGCGCTGTTATTGAAATATAATTGGCAGAATTCCTTAACTTTAGTTCCCTTTAGGCACTCTGAACCACCTTTGGCAGGGCTGAAGAATAATTGCCCGACCCAGGCAGCTATGTTTTTAGACATGAAGATAAAATGAACGAACTGACATTTGCAAGAATAGATCAGACCGTACTGGATACTCTGAAACCGCCGGCTCGCAGTTACTGGCTGACCGTAGGGATATTATTTGCGGGGGCATTGGCCGGGGCGGCCTGCTGGATCTACCAGATTTTAACCGGCATCGGCGTGGCCGGAATGAACAACCCGGTGGGCTGGGGAACCTACCTCATCAACTTTGTGTTCTGGGTGGGGATCGCCCATTCCGGAACCCTAATTTCCGCCATTTTACATCTGCTCAGAGCCGGATGGCGAAATCCGATTGCACGGGCTGCTGAAACCATGACGGTCTTTGCGGTCTGCATTGCCGGACTCTTTCCCTTTATCCATCTGGGCCGGGTCTGGCTGGTCTTTTATATGCTCCCCATCCCCAATCAGAGAAACCTGTGGCAGAATTTTCAATCGCCGCTGATGTTCGATGTCGTGGCCATCAGCACCTATCTTACGGTGAGTTCCTTGTTCTGGTACACCGGAATGCTTCCGGATCTTGCCATCGTACGCGATCGCGCCACGGGAATACGCAAGAAGATCTTCACGGTGATCTCCCTGGGATGGACCGGCGCCCATGAGCAGTGGCGGCATTATGCCCGCGGATATCTGTTTTTTGCGGCCCTGGCGACACCGCTGGTGATTTCAGTTCACAGCGTGGTGTCCTGGGATTTTGCACTGGCAGTTGTACCCGGATGGCACACGACGATATTTGCACCCTATTTCGTGGCCGGCGCCATCCATTCCGGCCTGGCCATGGTACTGACGCTGATGATTCCCATTCGAAAGCTTTTTCATTATGAAAAAATTATCACCGTCAAAGTTTTGGAAAGCGTTGCCAAAACCATTATTTTTACCGGCATGATCGTGGGGTTTGCCTATGGCACTGAGTTCTTTATCGCATGGTACAGCCAAAATCCGGTGGAAATGGCCATCTTTAAATATCGACCCACCGGCGACTACGCCCTCGGATTCTGGATCATGGTCGTTTGCAACACCATCATCCCCTTACTCTTCTTTTTCAAACAGATCCGGACCACCATTCCCTGGCTGTTCGGTATTTCAATATGTGTCAATATCGGTATGTGGTATGAGCGTTTCGTAATTATTATCAGCAGCGTGAGCCGTGATTTTATCCCCCATGCCTGGGGCCTGTATTCACCGACGATGATCGAATTCGGTATCATGCTGGGTGCTTTTTGTCTGTTCTTTTTTTTCTTCTTACTCTTTGTCAAACACCTGCCGTCGGTCTCGATGACGGAGATGAAGGAAACCGTCGATCAAGGAGCCCGCCATGGGGACTGAGTATCGGGTAATGGGTCTGTTCACGGACGAAAACCGTGCCGTATCGGCCATCGAGGCCATCAAGGATTCACCTTGGCCGCTGCGCCGGGTTCACAGTCCTGTTCCCAGCCATAAGATATCCGATGCACTGCGTTTGAAAAAGAGCAAGGTCGGCTATTTTACCCTGGCCGGCGGCATCGTCGGCTTTTTTGCCGGTTTTCTCCTGGCCGCATTTACCGCCTCTCAATGGAATCTCGTTGTCAGCGGAAAACCGGTCATCGCGCTGGTGCCGTTTTTTATCGTGGGGTTCGAGTTTACCATTTTGTTTGCTGTTTTCGGCAATGTGGCAGGTCTCATCCACCAGATGCAGCTCCCGGAATTCACCGGGCTCGAGGAATATGACCCCCGATGTTCAGGAGAGCATTTCGGGATTCTGGCCGCCTGTAAAGCAGATGAATTGGAAGGACTCAAATCGTTTTTCCAAACCAGAGGCGGCGAGATAAATATCTTTTCGAGAGAACAAGTAAACGAATAAATTTCCGGGCTCAAGGACCCGGCTTTGTTTATCCCCAGAGGGGATTTGCTTTATTTAAAGTTCATTGACTTATTGAAATTTCAAATCACAAATCCAAAAAAACAAACAAAAAACAATGATCGAGATTCAAAATCCCAAACAAAAAAACAATCGCTTTGAAACGGTTTGGAATTTGAGATTTGAGATTTATTTGGGATTTGGTGCTTGGGATTTGTGATTTTAGACGCTAAACTCCAAGGCAGAGCCGGGGAACTCTGACTCCCGCTATACGGAATAAGCATGGCCCATCGAAGATCCCGCCATGCGTGGAAGGACCAGGCTTTTTTAAATACCCGGGCCAAGGACCCGGGCCTGATTTGCCCAAATAAACTTTTTGAGTGATATGTCATCAAACGACAAAAACACCGCTGTTTTACAGACAAAGCCGTGGGTTCTCATTTGTCTGTCTCTGGTCCTTATCGGCCTGGGCGCCTTTATCTTCGGGCTCATGGGCCGGCACCCCGAAAGGGCCTGGCAGGCATATCTGATCAATTTTTTGTTATGGTCGGCCATCGCCCAGGGCGGCCTGCTTTTCTCTGTCGTCATGCACACGGTTAAAGCCCGGTGGAGCGGACCGTTGTCGAACCTTGCCGAGTCTTTTACCGCGTTTTTTCCCATTTCTTTCGGCCTCTTTTTAATTCTCTTTCTGGGGAGAAATGACCTTTTTCCATGGATCCATCAAGATCTTCACGGTAAAGAGGTCTGGCTGAACATCCCGTTTCTTTTTACCAGAGATTCTGTCGGACTGCTGATCCTCTACGGTTTGGGGTTTTTATATCTTTACCATGCCTTCTGGCTGAAACTGGATCGCTCCATATCTTCCGGCAGAATCCGGACCTTTTTATACAAAAGGTGGGATCAACAAATCCCGGATGCGCAAACATGCAACCGCCGGATGACGGTTTTCGGTATTCTTTATATTCTCGCTTTTGCGCTCATCCTGTCCCTGATCGGCTACGATCTGGTGATGAGCATGGATCCCCACTGGTATTCCACCCTCTTCGGAGCCTATACGTTTGTAAAAGCATTTTATGTCGGCCTGGGGGGTCTGATCATCCTCGCATCGGCACTTCATCTGTATCCGGAAATCGAATTTAAGCTGAACCCGTCGGATTTCCATGATATCGGGAAACTCTTTTTTGCCTTCTGCCTGGTTTGGGCCGACTTTTTCTACGTCCAGCTGGTGGTCATCTGGTACGGCAACATTCCCGAAGAAACCGCCTACGTTATCGAACGAACCATGACCCCGCCCTGGAATTCTCTGGCCTGGTTTATCTTTATCATCTGCTTTATCATTCCGTTTTTCATTCTGCTGAACAAGAAGATCAAAACCAAGCCTGGGTTCATGAGCATACTTTGCGCCGTTGTTATCATGGGGATCTGGCTGGAACATCTTCTGCTCATTGGGCCGGCGTTAAATCCCCATGTTTCCGCCCTGCCCCTGGGCTTTCTTGACGGACTTATTTTCTTAGGATTTTTGGGTCTCATGGCACTGGCCGTTACCGTTTTTTTGAACCTGTTTCCCGAACTGCTCCGGGTTGCCGACGGGGAGGTCACGTGATGGAAATGTTGATCACCGCCATCGCGATACTATCGGTTCTGGTACTGGCCGTGATCGTCGGCACCGGGGGTAAGCCCACGCGGTTTATCACCGCTTTCGGTGACACCCTATCTTCGTTGGCCAAGAACAGGGTTCCGCTCTTATGGTCCGGACTTTGTGTGTTGCTGATTCTGGGTTTTCTCTATTTTTTTTACATCCCGCCGGCAACCCGGATCGGTCCCGAACAGCCGATCCCTTTCAGCCACCGGGTCCATGCCGGTGTCAAGGCGATCCAGTGCCGGTTTTGCCATCCGTATGTGGAACGGTCGATTCATCCGGGAATCCCCCCGGTCGAAAAATGCCTGTACTGTCACAAGTACATCATCGCCAATCACCCCTGGATTCAGAAGGAACATGAATATTTTAACACCCGGACGCCGACCCCCTGGAAAAAAGCCTTCTACGTTCCGGAACACGTTCTGTTCAATCATCAGCGGCATATCAAAAAGGCGGTCGAATGTCAAAAATGCCACGGACAGATCGAAACCATGGATCGAATTGGAGGAAAACGATTCAAAATGGGATTCTGCGTTGAATGTCACAAACTTAAAGAGGCCAATCTGGACTGCTGGCTGGCCTGCCACAATTGAGCATATCGGAAATTCTGCAAGTTTTTGAAAATATATGAAAATATTTAAGGTTTGAACGCTTGCCGCGAATATGGAATAATGGAATACTGGAAGGTTGTTTTTAAAAAGGATACAATCCATTTTTAATTTTATAGACAACACAAATTTTACAGTTAACATAACATTACATTATCCTGGAACCCATTATTCCAATATTCCAGCATTCCATCATTCCAATTGGGGAGAAGCCCCAAACTCGAGGACAAAGAATTGACCGACCCAACACCAACAATGCCGACCAATTACCCGACCGCAAAAGGCTTTTGCCTCACCTCGGCGTTCTGGATGGTTGTCGCCACCTCCATGGGACTCCTCGGCGCCACAGAACTCATCGCACCCGATCTGACCGAAAACATCGGCTGGCTCGTATTCGGTCGGATTCGGCCCATCCATGTCAATCTGGTGCTTTTCGGATTTGTGACGCCCGGGTTGCTTGCCGCCGCTTTTTATTATGTGCCGAGATTGCTTCGGACCGAACTCTACAGCGAAAAACTGGGCGTGATCACCGTTTTGGCGTGGAATTTTACCATGGTCTTCGTCGTGGTCAGCCTGTCCCTGGGATACACGCAAGGAAGAGAATATGCTGAAATGATCTGGCCCATCGACATGTTGATCGTTGGAGCGTTTTCCCTGGTCTTTGTCAATCTGATCATGACCGTTGCCCGGCGCAAAGAACCGATCCTTTACGTTTCGGTCTGGTATGTCTGCGCCGGTATTGTTCTGACCGCTGTTACGTTCTGCCTTGGAAACGTCATCTGGCGGCCCAACAGCGGATCTCTGGTCGGCATCCCGGATGCAATTCTTCTCTGGTTCTATGGCCATAATGTTTTCGGTCTGCTGTTGACCCCTTTATCCGCCGGGGTGGCATACTATGTGATTCCGAGGGCCTGCCGGGCGCCGCTATACAGCCACACCCTCTCGCTGTTCGGTTTCTGGTCGCTGCTGGTGGTCTATACCCATATCGGAACCCACCATCTGCTTCAGGTGCCGGTGCCCACCTGGCTCAAAGTCATTTCTATTGTGGACAGCGTAGCCATGGTCATACCGGTCATGGCCTTTCTGATTAACATCTGGTACACGGCCAAAGGAAAGCTCGGGGAAATTCACGCCGACATCGGCGCCAAATTTGTCTTTACCGGCACCATCATGTATTTCTTTGTGAGCATTCAAGGTTCCATGATGGCGCTTCCGGATGTGCAGCGGGTAACGCATTTTAACAACTGGGTCGTCGCCCATGCCCATGTCGGTGTTTTAGGGTTTGCCGGAATGATCGCGCTCGGCGGAATTTACTATATTCTGCCCCGAATCACGGGAAAACCGCTCTACAGCAAATTTCTGGCGGATTTTCAGTATTGGCTGGTCCTCATCGGCGTCATCGGTTTTACCGTGGTGCTGACCATTGTGGGGCTGATTCAAGGCAATGCCTGGCTCAACGGCGAAACCGTTTACCGGATTCTCCCGGAAATGCACGTATACTATATTACCCGGGCTTCTCTGGGGCTCATGATTTTCAGTTCGGCAATTATCGGATTGTACAACATCGTTAGATCCATATTTTTCAACTCCGGAGAAATCTCATGAATATGACACCAAGGACAGTTGTAGTCGGCAGCCTCCTGATTTTGGGTGTCATTGTGTTTATGGTGGTGTTCATGCCTTACGCCACCCGTATCCAAGCGCCCTCGGATATCTTTCGTTCACGGACCACCCAAGAAGCCGACGGCAGGTCCATCTATATCGCCAACGGTTGTGTCTACTGCCACAGTCAGTCCATCCGTTCCATAGACTGGGGATTGGGCGCGGAACGGATCGCCCAGGCCGGTGATTATATTCAAGACAAACCGATTTTATTGGGCTCGGAACGCACCGGTCCGGATCTTTCCCAGGAAGGCGGGGAGCATCCGGATGACTGGCATAGGGCCCATTTTATCAACCCCAGATATACGCGGCCCCTGTCCATTATGCCGGCGTTTGCCTTTCTCGGCACGGAAGATATTAAGAAGTTAACGACCTACGCCCAAAGCCTTGGCCTCAAAAATTCGGACCGGCGGGTTGAAAGACAACAATTCTGGAAAAAAGAAGCAATCAAAGCCTATGAAAGCGGTCCGACAGCCAATGTGAAATGGCTGCACGACAACGTACCCGAAGGTTGGCGAAACGTCCCCAACCCGTATCCGACCACCGAAGCCGGACTGGCCAGAGGCCATAAAATTTATCAGGATTTTTGCCTCGGATGCCACAGTCCCATCGGTGACGGCATGGGGCCGGCCCAGCCGTATGTGTATCCACCGCCCTTGAATTTTACCATTTTGAAGGGCAGAGGAATTTCCGGAGGAATTCTATATTACCAGATTATGAACGGCATCACCGGCACGGCCATGCCCTATTTCAAACGCGAACTGGAGTCGGAAAAAATCTGGGACGTGGGCAATTATGTGGCGGTCAACTTCATCAATCAGACCGATGCCGATACCGAACCCAAGGGGATCGATGCGGCGTATGAACCATGATAGAAAATAACAAATTTCAAAATCCAAATGACAAGTGAAATCCAAAATACCAATGAAAAAAAGGTGTACGATCTGGAAGAAAGAACTGCTCTGCTTGGAGAAGGAATAATCGACTTTGCAAAAACACTGCCTCATGACCGGATAAGCAATGAACTCGTTAAGCAATTCATTCGATCCGGTACGAGTATTGGGGCCAACTATATGGAAGCCGATGGAGCAGAATCAAAAAAAGATTTCAGACACAAAATAGCGCTCTGCAAAAAAGAAGCAAAAGAAACTAAACATTGGATAAGAATGATCGCCAAGGCGAATCCGAATAGAAAAAAAGAATGCAAAAAAATTTGGCAAGAGGCACAGGAACTAACATTGATTTTCTCTACGATACTTAATACTTCCCGAAAAGGAAAGTGAATTTTAATTTCTTGGACATTTAGATTTGATTT
>Ga0307380_10010814_pt1 | contig 11469 bp, 9 predicted proteins | sample UN3MG_FD_202239 | JGI IMG/M metagenome (GOLD analysis project Ga0307380, IMG submission 202239) | Soil microbial communities from Risofladan, Vaasa, Finland - UN-3 | ecosystem: Environmental > Terrestrial > Soil > Coastal area > Acid sulfate soil | place: Finland: Risofladan, Vaasa | collected... | reverse complement strand
CCAGCCCGATGTCGTAAGCCAAAAACAGCTCTTTAGTTTCTGCGTTGTAGCCGACGCGGAAAAATGCCGGCCGGTCCATATCAATACCAAGGCCGATGCCCTGTTCGGCGTTAGCCAACGCAGCAAACGGATAACGTGATAGCCGGCCGTTTGCACCTGCCGAGAAGCTGCCGGCATTCACATATTCCTGATTCGCCTCGACAGTCAGGCTTCGACGTGGATCCTGCAACCAACTGCACTTTTCTACAGGTGTTGGAATAGCATAAATCAAAGTGATGGCTCGATCTTTGCCGGTCGTATCGGAGATCGTAACGTCAAAGAAAGTAGCATTGCCCGTTTGCTCCTCGCGATACTCAAGTTCCAATCCTATGGCACGGCGTTCGATTCGAACGAAGTCGGAATCCGCGGCCACATCACGAACCTGGAAACCTTCTCCTGAGAAATCTGATAGTGAAACAGGTACGCTATCGAACAGGCATGCACCGGCCGGCGGCTTCAGAACTCGCAGTTCAGGATCGCGGAACCAGGCTTTGCCCGGATGCCGCCGCAAAAGCATGTGAAAAGACACCGATTTTATGGGCTTCTCCGGGAATACGATGACCTGCGCTTTTTCCCAATCATGAGTCCCGACATTAAAAGGGGCAACCTGGCCCCAGAGGGAACTGCCATCGGAATAGACGAGATCGAGATAAAGGGAGTAGTCACTATCTCGACCACCGAGTACCGCATCGGCTTTGCTCCAGGCTACCGCCACAATCGGTTCGGGCCTCGTCTGGTTTAGTGTGACGGTCTGTGAAATGCCCCGCTGGACCTGGGCGTCAGATGCGTTGTCACAAATGAAGACATCATCCTTTCTTTCGAAACCTTTTTGCCAGGGTCTCCAGGCACCTGGGTCGAGCAGATTCTCGCCGCCATGGCCGGCAGCGAGGACTTTCTTTAGTGGCGTGCCATCGGAAACGGCGCGAAGGCCCACACTTTTCTCAACGGCCGCTGCATGTATGGCGTTCAGTGGTGCCATTAAGACAGTTACTGAAAACATGCAAAATACCTTTGTTACAATATTAATGCCCATCGCACTTCAACCTTTCATATTACCACCTAAATAATAAGCCCGGCTTTCGACTGCCCATATTACCGTATTCGTTGCGAGATTGCACAGTGTTCTGTAAAATTCGCCTTTATCGAAGTCCGCGTTTTGTATAGCAGGGAGCTTGCCTTGTTCGAGCTTCTTTGATATTCTCTTTTTACTTGGATCTCTGAGATTTCTTGTACGTTGTGTGAAACTCTTGCAACCGAAAGGTGTTTATATGAAGCGCAGACGCAGAATCCTGCTTATCCTGATGGTCTTTCTTGCCGTTGTCGCCGGATGCTTTGTCACTCTTATAGGGCCCTGGCCTACGTACAAAAGCGGCTTTAAGGATAAGTCTTATTACAAAGAAGCCCTCGCTGCGATTGAGCAACATGGCAAACATTTGCCTCAGAGTTCTGCTATCGGCCGATTCGAAGCTGGCTGGAGTTCGCGTTCCATCACACCCCCGATAGGGACTCCCCTGGCTGGATTTGGAGACCGCAGGGGCAAACCATCGACCGGCGTGCACGATGAAATCTTTGTCAAGGCGCTGGCGGTCAGCGACGGAACAGATAAGGCCGTGATTGTCGGCGCGGACATGCTGATAGTTCCCGAGAACGTGGCCGAACTGGTTCGGATCCGTGTTTCTCAGCGAACGACGCTTACGCCGAATGATATCCTCTTTAATGCCAGCCACAATCATTCAGGCCCCGGTGCATTTGCCCCCGGGCTTGCCTCGAAGGCCTTCAGTGGAGCATACGATCCGAACATTCCCGGTTTCCTGGCCGGAGCTTTTACAGAAGCAATAGTCGAGGCCTTCCAGTCGCTGGAGCCGGCCAAACTAATGCATGGTAGCCTGGACGCTCCGGAGTATATCAGGAATCGCACCCGCAGAGACGGTACGGTCGACAGTGAACTGAGCTATATGCTTGTCGAGCAAGAAGACTCAGATCGCTGTTTCCTGGTAAGTTACTCCGCACATCCGACCATTCTCGGCGGAGACAACATGCAGTTCACTGGCGAATATCCCGGTTTCCTCATGCGCCGCATTAAGGAACAGACCGGTGCCGAGGCGATTTATCTCGGCGGATCTGTCGGCAGCATGAGCCATCGAGCCCCCGAAGGACGGGACCCTTTTGATCGCTGCCGCGCCATGGGCACGGCGTTGGCGGATAAGGTGCTGGAAGCGGTTGTAGATACTACACTTTTTAAGGATAAAGTGGACATTGCATCCATTGGGATACCTATCCGACTGCCGCCATTTCAATTACGTCTCAATGAAAACTGGCGCATATCGAAGTTCTTGTTTCCCGTTCTTGGCATCGATACCGATGGCTGGATGCATGCCGTGCGAATTGGAGATATCGCGTTAGTGGGCACGCCGGCCGACTTCTGCGGAGAAATCAGCGTGGACCTGAAGTCCCGGATGCAAAACCGCATTCGAAATCTTTGGGTGATGAGCTTCAATGGTGACTACGCCGGATACATCTCGCCTGACAGGTACTACTACGACAAAGATGAGGAAGGAGGCTATGGATACGAGAGAGGTATCATGTCATGGATCGGACCGGACCAGGAAGCTTTCACTGTATCACTCATCATGCATATGATTGATTCGCTGTTTCCTGAGTCCAAAAAGTCCCTGTTAATTTCAGACTCTGATGGGCAACCATGACGATGTGACGGGAGGGGCAGTGGCTCGTGCTTTCCTTTGTGCTATATACCTGTCCTACGCAAAAATTGAAATGGCAGCGAAACTCCATTGATTCGAGGAAATCAAATTCAAACTTGTTCATTGAAGACTGAATATTGACAGTTTCAGGAAGAGTGATTTCCGGCAAAGTCGGAGCTTTGACAAACATGTCGCAATCGGCGCATAGCTTCCTTGCTTTGCAATCAGCCTAAGATTCTGTTTCAGCTTTTCAGCCTAAGCAACCCGGCTATAGATGTGATGCAGTCTACTAATAATTGGCTTGCTTACAATCTTTCCATTGGCCTGAACAGGGCGATGGACAGGTGAGTCTTTCTCAAGCGACATATGCGTTCTGCTGACGTTGTAATAATCATTGATGTATCCGTCCGGCACGCTATGCAAATGCTTTTCGTTGAGAATGATTATGTGATCCAGGCATTCTCTGCGTAGTGTTCCGAGGACTCTTTCACAAATTGGATTTTGCCATGGACTTCGTGGTGCAGTAGGCGTATCTTTTAAGCCAAAGTTCCTTATGTGCAGTTTGAAATCTTCACTGAAGATTTTGTCGTTGTCAAGGATTCTCAAGGCTGCTTCCTCCCGAATATTCCTATAGAATTAATCCTTAATCGTTATTCAGGGAGTTTACATAAGACTTGATGTGTTAACAAAAGAAAAGAAGAAATGAGTTTTTGAGGTTCCTTTGTACTTGACGAGATCCTCAGATCATGAGGCGTGTCGAGCAGTCCGGAAAATTCTGAGTGACAACCGAGGCAGAGGCCTGAATCCCGCATAGGAGCTCTAAGCAGCTTCGGGCTCTGTACCTTTTGGTGGATGTCGTGGCAAGTGGTGTACAAAATCCGCCCGTTATCGCTGACCGGCAGGTTCTCCGGCAGATTCTCGGAGTTCTTTGAGAGAGTCTTTTCCATGTGCGGCGTTTCCATAGCTTTTCCCGGTGCTCCAGTCCGGTGGCAAGTTTCGCAAAGTTGCGCCGAAGTGTCTTCGCTCTTGATATATCCCCAGATGCTGCCTTCCCGTGCCGGACCGTGGACCGGGTGGCAGTCGATGCAGGAGCCTTTGGAGACGAAACCGAGCTTCGTTGCCCACTCGCTTACTCCAGGGTCATGCACCGAATCCTGTACGCCCAGCTTGTCCTCGTGACAAGCTCCACAGAGATCGGCAATTGGTATTCTGAGCAGCTTTGAGCCTTGTACGTTCTGGTGGATATCATGACAAGTTGTGCAAAGAATCCGCATGTCACGGCGGACCGGTAGATTCTCGATGTCGTTTCCGACAGCCTTTCCTACGTGCGCTGTTTCCATCACCTTGCCCGGTCCTCCCGTGCGGTGGCAAGTTTCGCAAAGCTGTACCGGAGCCTCCTGATCTCCGAGGGTTGCCCAGATGCTGTCTTGCTTACTTGAACCGTGGACCGGATGGCAGTCCACACAGGAGCCCCTGGAGACAAAACCGAGCTTGTTCGCCCACTCGGCCGCTCCGGGATCGTGCACAGAATTCTGCACACCCAGCTTGTCTTCATGGCAGGCGCCACAGAGATCGGAAATAGGATTGCCCGAGCCGGCTGCCGGCGTTCGTGCCCAGAGGTGAGGACCTTGAGCATTGTGGGTTGTGTGGCACACTCGGCAGGGGCCGATAGAAGGATGTATTGAAAGCTCTCGGCGTACCGCCGGCGCAAACTCCATAGGTTCATGGGGAGCAAACTCCGACCTGCCGATCTTGTTATGGCAGAGAGCGCATAGATGCGAACCTTCATGTCGCAGAAACGATCGCGGCGCGGGAACTTCCGAATCGGTCCCTTGTGGAAGCACTTCTGCCTCGGTTGCGATTTCAGATGAGCTGGGATTGTGAGGATCGTGGCAGGTCAAACAGCCGATATCTCCTGTGGCCGAATCCAATGGCAGTGCAGTAGACATGCCCTCCGGCAAAGTTGTTCCGACGGCGTGCGCATCCTCATAGGGCCTGTTATACGATCCCGGTCCCCCGATGCTGTGGCACTCAATGCAACCGGAACTGTGTGGCCGGTTGGTTTCAGGGACATCCCGTGCCCAGCCATGGATGCGGTGGCACGCACCACAGGGGCCGGATACCGAAGCTTTCTCGCCATTGGCATTAACCGTTTCCGGAGAGCTAAGGCGAAGATCGTGCCGGGACTCGATAACTGTTGCTTCTTTCTTGTGGCACTCAAGACATAGAGAGCTGTCCTCGTTCTTTCGGATCAGCAGCGGTCTGGCGCCTGAAGCGTCGTGGAGCCGATGACACGAAAGGCAGTCAAGCTCGCCGTTTGGGCCGAAGGTTGCCTTCTTATCCAACAAGGTCGCAGGAGGCTCAAAACCGGTATAAGTTTGGCCGATTCTGTGCACCGGCGCACCAGCCGCAGGCTCTGCCTCAGGACTTTTGTCAGTGTGGCAGGCAATGCAGAGCTTGGACGGCGTCAGAACAAGCATCCAAGCGTTTCTTGCTCCATGCGGTTCGTGGCAGGTCTGGCAGATGACCGTGTGCCCGTCGGCCGAAGTTTTGCCGCCGGCCTCAAGGATCATCTGCGGTATGGGAGAGTCTCCGCGTCCCAGCGGATGTTGAAAGTCATTCTTCTGAGCGTGTTCGGGGTGACAGGAAAGACAGAGCGCCGAATCAACGTTGGGTTGGCGCAGAAAAATTACGGTCTTTAGATCGGAACTGTCGGGCACCGCGTGCGCAGTATGGCACGTTGCGCATGTCATCCGGCCTTGATTGTCCAGGGGAAACTTGTCTGTTGGGATGCTTACCGCAGCCGAAGGCACTGAATCAGTAGTATGGTGACGGGTCGACCAGACCTTGAAGCGAGAATCAACTACGGAACCGTCATGGCAGGAGAGGCACATGTCCCCGCTGCCGGCCTGGCGCTCGAGGACCGTCTTCATGAGATCTTCTCGCGGATCATTTCTCACCAAAGTGTCCACCCAGCGGATATGACAGATAGCACATTCCCTGCTTGAATTAGGCATGGGCTCGGCACCGGAGAGGGACTCGACTACGACCAATACAAGGAGCAAGAGCGTGCTGCACAAATATGGGGGCCACGGCAGTGATTTCGGTTTGGCCATCCCGTTTTACTCCAAGTCCATCCAGCAAACCCGGTCTGCCTTGAGTTCGACGACATAGAGGCGCCTGCGTTTGGCGTCGATTGTAATTCCCGTCGGTGTGGTGAGTTGTACAGGTGCTCCTTCGGAGTCGGTCAGCACGCCCAGAAAGTCGCCCCCCATGTTAAATATCTGTACCCGCCCCAGGTAACTATCGGTCACGAAAACTCGATTTTCGAAAGTCACAACACCCTTGGGGCGAAACAACTGGCCCGGTTTGACCCCCCAGGCCCCGATGAAGCAGACGAATTTTCCGTTGGAGTTGAGGACTTGAACCCGAGTGTTGATAGGTTCGACCACGAGGACATAGCCCTGGCTGGAAGTGTCGATAAGGAACGGAAAACGGAACTGCCGCCGGCCCTGCCCGGGACCGCCCCAGACCTGTTCGAAGCTGTTGTTCGAGAGGTTGTAGACATGGAGTTTGTGGTTGTCGTTGTCAACAACGTAGAGCTGTGCCCGGACCATATCTACTGCTACGTCTGTCGGATCCGGGGGCACACCCGATGTAGTGCTCGGCAACAGGACTACTTTCAACGGATTTCCATCTGCCGAAAATACCTGGAAACGATGGTTTCCGGAATCGGCAACATACACCTTTCCGTCCGGCGCCGTAGTGATCCCGAGCGGGAAGAGCAGTTGGCCGAGACTGCTGCCACGGCTACCAAATTTGAAACGGAACTTCCCGGCGGCGTCGTAGACGACTACCCGGTGATTAACTCCATCGAGCACATACAGGTCGCCATCCCGCCCGACCGTGGCATCGCTGGGCATGCTGAAAGGCTCGTCTTTGGGGCCGACGATTACTCCGCTTGCCCGAACATTGATTTGGCGGCCAGGGGCGTCCGACTCGGTACGGCTCTGGGCCGTGGGAACAACAGCAGCCAAGCCAAGGACCAGCGACAGTCCTGCTTTGACCGCCAGACTGCCCGCTGTCAACTTCATTGCGTTTCTTCTCCTGTCTCTTTCTGCATTTGCTCGTCGGCCTTGAGCAGGTTTGGCATATAAAAGGTCTCATACCGCGTAACCAGATCAACCACCTCTACACTAACGAGGAAAGCCGCTCGCTCTGAGGAATATCCCAGGGCCGTGTAAGGAAGGAACGCCTCCTCGGAGTTATGACAATCGCTGCAACGTATGGGAGTTTCGACACAGCGCCTGTGGATAAATTTGTTGCCTACTACCTTCTGACGATCGTCCAGATTGTCTACACGCTTGCGAAACGTTGCAGCAAAAGCCTCCTCATCATCAAGGGTTACGGGCTGGGGATTCTCTTGGGTGCCCTTGAGCGGGACGATCTTCGCGCCATACTCGCCCCAGACGCCCTCGGCCATATCAGGGTTCGAGCGCAATTGCCCGTTGACTATGTCTATCCAGCCGAAACGAGTGGGTGTTATCACCTCTTGCTCGCGCACGTGGCAGACCTGGCATGAAATGAAGAGATTGTGCATGTTGAGAAAGGCACGTTGCTGTGGCGCCTTGGAATGGGGAGTTGGCCCGTGGCACTTGACGCAGAAGTTCCACTTGTCGGATTGATACCACCGTCCGACCTGATGAAAGTGCCCGGGGAGTTTCGGCTCCAGGAATTCCCATTCCCCGAGGTACCTCACCACCTTTTCTTCTGTCAGGGCGACCACGCTGTCGAACACGTCCATCTCCGGAGTTTGCGCCTCCTTTTTTGCGAAGGTATCGCCCAGAGTCCCGACGAGAAACGCCGTCAGCCAGATGAGTGCCCCTGTAAGAATCATGATCCACATTCCGACGTAGAGTACAAGAAAATATTTGTTCCATTGGCCTGCATTGTTGCTCATGATTTGACCTCCTCAGCAGGGGTCCAGTTCATGATTTCACCGCCGTGTTCCTCTGCCAGTGCGCGCGGCGAAATCTTGCCGTTGAGTATCATGCTGGAAAGCGGTGATACTCCCGGCCTACCGATGACGCCGGGGATGTGCACGAGGGTAATGTGAGCTGCGGCCAAGATAGACTCATAAGTGTGGGCCAGATAGCAAACGTTGAGCACCCAGCCGGGTACCACGTGGCTCGACAGGCTTTCGGCCCAGAGCAGGGCGCCTGTGACGCCCAGAAGTCCAATGCCCCAGAACAGTCCGAGGTATTCAAGCTTTTCCTTCCAGGAGAAGCGACAGTAGTTCGGCCGGCGAGGGCTGAGGAAGAAGACGTACTTTGTAAGCGTAATGATGTCCCTCAGATCCTGCGGACCCGGAATCATGGGCAGGGCCAGAACCGCCCTGATCCAGTTTCGAATGCCCAGCTTGCCCTCGCGTGCCAGAGCTCGCGTGACATTCAGAAGAATCATTCCAACGTGTAGAACAAAGCCGACCAATAAGGACACGCCGGCGACGCGGTGCACTATCGGCGCTCCTCTAATGCCGCCGAAGAGCTGATAGACCGTTGGCGCCCATGATGCCTCGGGGAATTTCATGGGTAATCCAGTCATGCATAGAACGACGAAGACGGTGACAAGAAAAGCGTGTTGCAGTCTGTATGAGCCTGTGAAACGCCGGATCCCACCCTTAAGAGCCGCTTTCTTTTCTGCGAGCTCTACAAGGTGTTCGATCTCCGTCTCAGCTTCGTGACTCGGTAGAAGCTCTCGCAGAAGGCCGAGCATATTGAGAGTCAATATTGGCAAGAGAATTCCCAGAGTCATAATAACGAAGAACAGGCCTACCCCGAACTCGAGCTTGTGCGTGGACATATTACGGGTGGCGTGAACGTCAAAAGAAGCAAAGGCCGGCGTAGCGGAACTGTGACAGTCTTGTGTGCTGCAGGTGGAGGCGCGGTTATCCGGATGAACTGAGGAACGCGGATCGGTCTGGGCACGCATCTCATGGACACTGTCTTTACCGGCATGACAATCCAGACAATCCGGTGCCAGAGACGAACCGAACAGCATGGCCTTGCCGTGATAAGTCTCGAGGTAGCTTGATACAACGTCAGGCAGGTTGTGCCGACGTGCAAAAGCCGGATCGGCATGACATGTCGAACACATAGCTACCACCTCGCGAGGATCGCGAGCCTTATGCATGCGAGTTGTAACGTGGGAATAATAATAGCGGGCAAAGTGCTCATCGGAGTGGCACACAACGCAGCGGCTGATAGCACGATCAGAGACGCCGGCTCTGACTGTCTTGAACAAGGAGACAGGCCGGAAAAGGGGTATGTCGTGGCAGTCCTTGCAGTTGGGAAAATCGTCCGGAAAACTTCGTGGTGTGCCATCCTCGGCAGTCAATGCGTGAACGCTGTCTTCGAGCGTCTCATGTACTTTTGCATGGGTAAAAATAATTTCGCGTGTCGGCTCCTCAATGTGGCAACTACGCAAGCAATCCACTGGTTCTGCGTTGTCGTGTGGAATCTTCTCGATATCGGCGTGACAACCTTTGCAGCTAACTCGCGCGTGGGGACCGCTATTGAAGAGTGTTTCATCCACATAAAACAAGCGGTATTTGCCTTCCTTGTCCACGCGGGCAAGACCTCGGAAGCGGTGACACATGAGACAGTTCTCTGCGTCCACAGCGTACAGGACTTGCGAAAGCACAATTACCAGTGCGAGTGCAAGAAAGCTCGGCGAAAAGCGCAGGCTCAATATCTTCCAGTCCCGAGCGACGCCACCGTTCATGATCGTTGATTTCTTCATGGGATACCTTATTTTTCGTGACATGCTCTGCAAACTATACCTTCATGGGCCCGGAGTCGATGGTTTGCAGCTTGCTTTGGCTCGGCGCCAACGGAGCGAGGATTCCAGTTCGGCAAGAGGCCTTTCTCATGAGGATTGTGACAACTGTAGCATGTGATACGGCCATTCTCATCCAGGGGAATTGAGCGGGGAGCCCGATTGGCGGCACGCACATATTCCAGGAGCTGCTTGAACGGCAAGTGCATCTGAGGTTGTATCTCGTAGGCGGACATGTGCCACATCATCTTCGCTGAAGGAGTTGCATACATGTGCGAGTCGCCGGTTGGGTGGTCCTTTGCCACTACGTGGCAGTTGTTGCATACCCCAAACGACTTACTGCGGAGCGTATACGAAACGTCCTCTTTGAGACGGGAGTCCACGTCCGGAACTCTAACATGGCACCAAACACATGTGTCGGTCTTTGCCTTGCCGGCTTCAAGCTGGTCGTGAGCGTTAAAGGATTGGTAGTTCTCCTGTTCGTGGCAGCGGAAACAGAACTCCAACCGGTGGGATACACGAGCCCCACGCAGCAAATTGCGATTGGACACAGTAGCCGGCTGTCCAGCCTTACAGCCCCTGGAGATATCATGACAACTGCGACAGGTAAGCATTCCATCCTCAAGGGGGAAATCGGAGGGGATTTCCTTCGCGATAGTGGCGCTTGGCGCCAGATCCACAGGGTGGACCTCGCGAGTGGCGAGCCGCCCATCGTGACACGACTGACACAGTTGCGACACATTACCATCAAATCGCAAATCGCCTCGGCCGACGACGGCAGACGTATGGCAGGATGAGCACAGCACCGGGTCTCCATGGGGATTTTTAGCCGGCTCCTCCTTAATCACAATATTTTCTCCTCCAGCTAATATCCGTCCCAAGAACAATACCACAACCAACGCGGAGATTTCCCAAAAGCCGACGCATCGGAAACGACTCGATGGCAACACGCTATCTTCCATTCGTGAAGAAGTCACCTCTTTCGAAAAGTAGGCTTCTATAACAGACAAGCAACATTGCCAGTTTGTCCGTCGGAACACAATATCAGCTGTTTAGGCAATAAATTCAGCAATAGCTATCACAGTAAATATAGTGTGCAAAGTATGTACCAATTTTGTCCGTGACGAGGACAGATAATGTAAAGTGCTTCTACAGAAGAATATACGCCCCAAAAAAAGTACGCGGGAAATTGTGGAAACACCAGATATTCTCAAGTGCTAGAAATATCAACGCTGGACATCTCAGCTTTGAGAAAGCTGCTGAGGTAAATCCGATGGATAATAACAACTACTACAATCAAGCGATTGTGTATTATAAAAAAGGCGAATATGAAAGAGCCTGGGGGATGCGCCCAAGGCACAGATTTTGGGACATCAAGTTCATACAGAATTCCTCAAGACTCATTCGACCCATCGAACAATATAATGCTCCTGTAGAATCAGGCTATTGATCAGTAGAAGACTATGAAGGATGCTAAATTTAGGCTAACCGAAATGGCGGACCAGGGATGTAATCACATCCACGGATAACCAAATCGCTTGCTAACAGTTTAGATTTGCAAAAGTTCAATAATAAATTTAAACTATTCATGTACTAATTTCCTTTGTCATTGTATATATTTATACCAAAGTTAAATTGTTCATATTCATTCTGTTCTGGATCTGATTTTATGAAAAAAATAATTGAGGAAGTTCTTCAGACTGAAGAGAAGGTCAACGTGATTCTTGGGCAGGCCCGCAATAAGGCCTCTGAAATAAGACAATCTGTAGAAAAAGAAATCTCAGAGAAAATGAGTGATGCAAAACAGAAAGCCCGGGAAATAATACAAACTACTGTTGAAGAAGCAAAAAAAGAGGCCGAACATATCAGGGAAGAAAAACTGAAACAGGCG
>Ga0307380_10010813_pt1 | contig 11470 bp, 8 predicted proteins | sample UN3MG_FD_202239 | JGI IMG/M metagenome (GOLD analysis project Ga0307380, IMG submission 202239) | Soil microbial communities from Risofladan, Vaasa, Finland - UN-3 | ecosystem: Environmental > Terrestrial > Soil > Coastal area > Acid sulfate soil | place: Finland: Risofladan, Vaasa | collected... | reverse complement strand
GAATATGACTTCCCATGGATGGGAAAATTAGATAGGAATGAGCAAAGCGTAATTAACGCTTTACAGCGCTTAGAAAACCCCCTTTCACGATTAAAAGAGGAGATTTTTTGGTTTTGGTCTGAAACTGATTGTGATACTAGGGCTATAAATTACCTCATACAAAATAATCGCGAGGGAGCGCACAATGCATGGAATGTTCTAATAACAGAAGAAAATCCCACTAAAAAATCAATGTCTGCATTCATGAATCAGATTATATTGGCACATAGTAGTGTTATTGAAGAAGAAAACAATGTTAGATATATAGACGAGACAAAAAAAATAAAAGAAAAAAATATTACTTTAAATGAGGAGCACTGGAATAATTGGAAAGTGGTTATTAATCGATTTATTTTACTTGCTTCAAACGAAGTGTTTCGAGAAATGGTAAAAAATAAAGCTAAAAAAATTGACGATCCAAGATTATCCTCCATTAAAGTTAATGAAATTTGTGATAACCTTCTACAAGATATTATGGCACCAAATTTTACATTTATATCTGATGCACTAATCTCAAAAGATTACGAAAGAGTAAAACAACATTCAAGTTTGTTAAGTGAAGATTGGATTCCTAATAAGTCGCCATTTCCATCAGAAGTTTTAAGAAAAGGATTTAATAGAGTACTTTTATCTCAAACGGATTTATTGAACAGATATGTTCAGAATGCGGCAGAAGAACTCAAAAGAGTCGATAAAGGAGATGTAGATGCAGATAAAGTAATTATTGATATTTATTCCAAGCTTATTGATAATGTTACAGATATTATCTATGAAGGTAGTCTGGTTGATCCAAACTCTATCTCTGATTTTGCATTAGCAAAAAACGAAATAGCAAAAGTTATAAGAAATTGTGCGATAATATTAAATAATATTTTAATAGCAGACACTAACCTTCCACAAGATGAAAAAGAAAATAAAGTATATAAAGTTAATCAGGCATATGAAATGATAAGGAAAGCGCTTGAATATGCGACTACAACATATACCAGACAAGAGCATGAAAAAGATGAAGAATTGTTAAAGAATAATCTGAGAACAGTGCAGATTAATAATTTTAGAAAAGAATCTAACAAACAATCTTCTAAAAGATTTAATTGGGGATGCATCGTTCCTTTCCTTTTTTGGGGAGGTATTATTTTTTATTTTTTTATTCTTCCTAATTTACCTGATAATTCATCCAGTAATAGAACTACAATAAGTACGCCACTATACAGTGGTAATAAAACATCAACAAGTACATCATCGCCCACCAATACTGTGACTTGGAATCCTCCAACAAGTACGTCATTATCCAGCAGTAATGCAGGCTACATCAAGTTACAAAACGATCTTAATCAATTAAAAATCAGAATAGAAAATTTAGCAGAAACAATAACAAAAAAAGAGACAAGAATATTAGAATTGGAGGCAACACTAAAAGTTGAAGGTAATAAAATAGAAGCTTTAGAATCTGAATTGGAAAAGTTAAAGTCACAAATAGAAGGCGCTATGGCCGGCAGTAAAGATAAATTGATAGATGAATACAATCAAAAAATCGAGCAGCATGATAATCTTGTTGAATCTTATAATAAAATTTATTTGGAATATGAAAAATTATACGATGAATATGAAAAAGACATAATAACACATGATAGTTTAGTAGTATCTTATAATGCTGGTATTACTCCTCCGGAGATACAGAACCAATTATCCGAGGAAGAAGTTAGAGATAAAATTTATGTCGTAGAAGCTGGCGATAACATATGGAAAATTGCCGAAAAATTCGGTACGACTACTGAAAGAATTATTGCCATTAATAAATTGTCAGACCCAAGATTTATTAAACCGGGTCAAAAGTTAATTATACCTCAGAATAATAATTAGAAGATAGGGGAAAGTAAAAAAGAGCGTAGCATAATTAATAAGTTACTTTATTTTTATGCACCTTATATTTAATAAATTTAGAGAATTAAGTGAGAAAGGAGGAGTTTAATGTTCCTAAAACCGAAGATTATTTTTTCCAAAAGTAAGGACAACAAAAGACTCATGTATTTTTTCAAAGATCGTGCGCAATTTGAAAGATGTATTGCCAGTGGATGCAAACTCATATCGCCGGATAATGTATTTGAAGAATCTGAATTAACATTTTTTATGGATTTTGTCTCTTCGCTAGCAATCGAAATTTGGAGACTTGAAAAAAGGTTTGAAAAAGCAAAAGGCGATATGACAAAAGGTGAAAAATCCGGAATTGCTTCAATTGGTGATCAGATACAGCGCATTAAGGATATTTTCAAAAAACAGGAAATAGAGATATGTGAACATACCGGGACAGCTTATAATGACGGATTATCTTTGAAAGTGCTGCATATAGAAGAGATTGACGGACTTCCTGAAGGGAAAATGCAAATAATTGAGACCATAAAACCGTCAGTTTATTTAAAAGGAAAAGTAATATTCCTGGGAGAAGTTATAGTGGGTAAATCAAAAGGAATTAAAAAGGAGTAAATCATGAAAAGAAATACAATAGATTTTGGAATTGATTTAGGTACGACAAATTCAGAAATAGCGTGTAGGGATAATGGAGATGTTATAGTTTTCAAGAATTACTTGCAAAGCGAGTACACTCCATCTGTGGTGCGGATAGATGAAAAGGGGACGGTAATAGTTGGCAGAAAGGCATATGAGAGACTATTGGATGACCCTGATAATACTGTTGGAGGGTTTAAAAGGTGGATGGGAACACAGCAAATTAAAGAATTTGTGTTATGTAATAAAAAACTTAAACCAGAGGAACTGTCAGCAGAAGTATTAAAAGACCTCAAAGTAACGGCAAAAGCGAAGTTTTCCCAGGATGAAGAAATTAATTGTGCAGTCATTACAGTGCCCTGCAATTTTGAAACGGTTCAATGCGAAGCAACGCAAAGAGCGGCTACTCTTGCCGGCATTAAATATGCACCGCTCTTACAAGAACCGATAGCCGCATCAGTGGCATACGGTTTTCTTAAAAAAATGCCAAAAGGATATTGGGTTGTATTTGATTTAGGTGGTGGTACTTTCGATGTGGCAATTATGTCTGCTAAAGAGGGCAGATTAAGCGTGGTTGATCATTGCGGTGATAATTATTTAGGAGGTGTAGACTTTGATTGGAAAATTGTTGAGAATATAATTCATCCCGTATTGAGTAAAGAATATAATCTCCCGAATTTGGAGAGATCGGAAGAATACCAAATGTTAAATGCTGTATTAAAAAACGCTGCAGAAGAAGCAAAAATTGAATTATCTGTACGAGATGAAGCGAGCATTATTGTCCATCCTCGTGAAATAATTAAGGATAGGGACGGAAAAGTAATTGATATTGCTATTCCAATAAAGCGAGATCAATTCGAGCTCTTAATTAAGAAATATATTGAAAAAGCAATTAACTTATTTGAGCAAGTTTTAAAGAGACAAGGATTATCCACCAATGATATTGAACAACTTATATTAGTAGGTGGCTCAACGCAAATACCGTATTTACGTAATAGATTGAATGATAAGTTTAATATTCCGATAGATCATAAAATTGACCCCATAACAGTAGTTGCACAGGGTGCTGCGATTTTTGCAGCAGCTCAATTTGTTCCAGATGAGATATATGAAATTGATAGAGATTTTTCCAAAGTGTTTGTCAAGCTTGCCTATAACCCCATGACAACAGAGATAGATGCTGCAGTCGGGGGTAAATTTTTTCCATCTAAAGAAGATAAAACTTTACCAAAAGGCCTACGTGTTCAAATTATTAGTACAAGTGGTGATTGGGATAGCGGGTTGATAGAAACAAAAGACAACGCTTTTTTTACCAATGTTACTCTTCGTGAGAAAAAAGTAAATACATTTAAACTATCTCTTTTTGATAAATTTGGGAATAAAATATCTATTGAGCTAGATTCTTTTTCAATTACACAGGGTATGTCTGTTGCCGAACCGCCACTTATACGTTCAATTGGCGTAGAATTAGAAGACGGCTCATTCAGTAAGCATTTGAGTAAAGGAATATCGTTGCCAGCAAGAAGCGAGCGAATTGTATATAGCACTACAAAAACAGTAAATCCCGGAGAAGATGAAAATGTGATAAATATTCATGTATGGGAAGGCGAAAGTACCATTGCAGATAGAAATAGACATATTGGGACATTAAAAATTACAGGGAGCGAGATCAAAAGAACTTTTCTTGAAAATAGTGAGATAGAAATAATCGTGAGCGTGGATCAGTCAAGAAATGTTACCGCGGTGGCTTTTAGTCCGTTACTGGATCAGAAATTTAACAAGATATTTGAAACAATAAAGTTGTCTCCGAAATTAGAACCGGAGCACATTGCTAAAGATCTCGAGGGAGAAGAGAGTAGACTTAAGAAACTTAAACATGAAGTGTACCTCGTAAATGATAAAAATATTGACCAGGAGTTTTCAGATGGGGAAGCGAATGAAGAAATAGATGAAATAAGAAATGATATTCAAGCAGCGAAAGGCGGTGATCCTGACGCTGTAGAAAAAGCTGATCGACGTCTTAAGGGATTAAGACAAAGATTAGATTCTATAGAATATCTATTGAATTGGCCCATTACATTAAAACAATATAACGAAATTATTAGTAATTGCAAAAATATTGTCGATAAATATGGAAATGAAGAGGATAAAAACCAATTAGAAACCCTTGAAAAAGAAGCAAAAAAAGCGATTGATAATAAGGATCTTAAACGCCTTAAGACAATTACTGAAGAAATACTCGGCATTAGATGGGCTGTATTATTCAGACAACCCGGTTTTTGGGTTTCTGCATTTCAGGAAATAAAAAACGATCCAGGCAGATTTACAAATCAGAGGAGAGCAGAAGAATTAATAGAAGAAGGAAGCATTACTTTACAGCGTCAAGATTTGGATTCTTTGAAAAGCATAATGTTAGAATTATGGAGCTTAATGCCATCTGAGGAGCAGGAAAAAGTGGGTGATAGAGTAAGTGACGCAGGTATAAGAAAAATATAATGACGGAATATATTTTATTTCCTAAACATACAAAAATAAGAGATACATATACTATTGATAGCTTCTTGGGAAAAGGTACTTTTGGTAGTGTATATATGGTTAGGCATAAGTATTTAGGTATACAAGTTCTAAAAATATTCCATCCAGGAATTATTCCCAAAGAACAAGAACCAGAATTGTTCAACGAAGCATATATATTATCCAAGATTACCCATGAAAACGTAGTTAGAGTTTATGAAGCAAATACTTTTGAGTATAATGGAAACAGATACTGTTATATTGCGATGGAATATGTAAAGGGTGGCACTCTTTCAAGTTATATTGAAAAGCTTGTTAGGTTACCTGTTGATATGGCGATAGAGATACAGAGAGGGATATGTTGCGGATTAACTCAACTGCATAAATCAGAGCCACCACTCATACATAGGGATGTTAAACCACAAAACATAATGATCAGCATGACTAACAGGATTATTGCAAAGGTTTCTGACTTTGGTTTAGCAAAGCACGTTGATCCTATAACACGAATGACAGAAGCAGCTGGGACTCTAGTATATTTACCTCCAGAGGGTTTTTGGGGCTATGAAACACCAGCCAGTGATGTCTTTTCTGCGGGTATTATTTTTTATATTATGTTAACAGGTGTAGCACCTTTTAACATACCTGTGGTGCGTAAGTGTATAAAAGGGGGTGAACTAAAAAACGCTATTATTGCTTCAAGAAATAAAAAACCAGAACCACCTTCGAAATTTAATTTAGATTTAGATGATGAAATAAATGATATTGTTCTTAAGACTTTAGAGCCCAATATTAAGGAAAGGTATCAAGATGCAGAAGCTTTTCTAAATGCTATTGACCAATACCAGCTAAAAAAATATCGTTTACCAGGTGAAGATGTAAAAAAGGCTTTAGAATTGGGCAAACAATATACTAATTTAAAAATAGCCATAGACTTATTGGAGAAATCGATAGCTCAATACCCTAAAGATAAACAGCGTGAACTGAAAGAAAAATACAAAAGGACTTTAGATAATTGGAAGAGAGGAGTTGTAATGTGACTAAACTTGTTTTCGTTCTTGTAGTTTCAGGACCGTTGCAAGGGCATAAATACTTTGTTATATCTGACACACCAATTCTAATAGGTAGAAGTAGCGAAGCAATTATAAGAATTAACTATGATGACTTCTGCTCGAGAAAACATGCTTTATTATATTGGGAGAACGAAGCATGTTTCATCAAAGATCTCAATAGTACAAACGGCACCTTTGTTAATAATGATCGTATATCCCAAAAAACCGAGTTGCATGATGGAGATATTATTGGTTTGGGAGACACTAGACTTGCTGTTTCAGTAAAAGATATTAGTGAAGGAGATAAGGCCCCCGCAGGAGATGATATTTCTTATGAAGATTAAATTTCAAGGGGACGGTTCGAGGCTTCTACATTTGATATAAAATTTACTAAGAGGTAGATATTCAGTGAAAAAATTAAAAATGACACCTGAGCAATTCGGTAATAGTTTAGCTCTAAGTTTTCAAAAAAGTAACATTGTTCCGCTTATTAATGAATACATTAAAACAGTTGAGGAAAATGATAAATCTTGGGAATTTATCACGGCAAATTGGAAATTTAACTTAGGTATTGAAAAAGATAAAAAAAATATACTAGAGGAATGGATTGTTTTTGAAATGTTTTTGCTAAGACAACAAATTTTAAAATATTTCAAAGGAAATCAAACTGGAAATAACATTTTGAGTGCCTTTAATCGTTTGTGTAGGGATAGTATAATTGAATATAATATTTTCTATGTTAATGATGATTTTGAAGATTTATTATCTTCAAGATATACTTATTATTTAAATGCAGTAAAAGACCTAGATCCTGACTGTATTTTATCATTCTCTAAAAGTATAACAGACCAGTTGTGTGGAGGCCAAGGCAATATTCTCTATAGTTTACTTATAGTAAAATATTACTTTGATACATCCGATATGTATCGAAAATTGATTATTGGCTTAATGAAAGAAGTAAATTTAATTGAATAATAAATTACAAAATAAATTTTGATTAATTAATAAAATAAATCAATTAAAGAAAATTTTCGAATGCGTCAATATAGTCACGCTCATGAGTAGGCTTAGAGAAACTTATTTTTAATATAAAGAAATAGCAGGCTCAAACAGAGTATATTAAAACTTTTATCCTCAGTAAATTTTAGAAAAAATTAAATATATTCGAAAGGAAAAGTCTAAAATGATATTTATATTAGTTGCTATAGGAGCATTTATAATTTATTTTTTATTTAATATGATTAAAAATTCATTTCTAGGAAAAAAATATTGGGTAAAATGTGAGAAAGATTATTACAATTTATTAAAGATAGGATATGATAAAAGATCTGCATTAATGGAAATATCAAAACAAAGTCATCCAGAATTAAGTGACTTTGTTCATGAGAAAATCGTTGAAAAATTTTATGACTTGGATAAAATCGTGCTTTTCATTTTTAATGCAGGAGGAAAGGGGAGATTAGATTTTCAACCTCCAACCAACATTACTGATGGCAGAAAATTAACTGAACAGATTGCCTTATCTATAATTAAAAATACAACAATTAATGAAAGAGGTATAGTTAATACTAATCTATCTGCCGTAGAAAAAGAAATACAGTAATTTTTTATACAAAAACAACTTAGTTAGAAATATTAAAGCAATATTGTTTATCCAAAAATTGTGTGTATTTGTGATTAAGATTACATTACTCTTGGAATGAATAAAAACTCATTCCATTTTCTTAGATAATTAATATTTTACTTTTAAATTAAATAAATAGGGAAGGTGTACCAGGTCAATAATTCGGTAACTTTTAGCGGACAATCTATAGGATCTGAGAAGTTTCTTAACCAGATGGTTAAAGCTTTAGGTATTATTATAGATAGACGTCTTAAAGGAAGGCCTAAGAAGAAAGTTGATAAATGGGTGTCCCTATTATTCTCTATTAGTCAAGTTTGATAATCTATTCGGAGAAAGAGCTTATGTTTTAAAATACCAAAGGATAGTCCTCTGGCAATATTTGGTGAATTTTTTTTATGACCAGGGATGATATATTTAGTTACAATAGTATAAAATGAGTAGAATCATAAGTTTGCCAAATGGATAAAGAGAGATAGAACGTTACAACAAAGTCTATTGCAACTCGACTGTCTTTTTTAAGGAGGTGCAATAATGGATTTTGAGGAACTGCAGAAGTGGTTCGAAAGCAGGCCAAAATGGCTTCAAGATTGCGTGCGACGTCTGATTGAGAAAGGTCTGCTTTCGCAAAAAGACTACATTGATTTATTAGCAATCTGCAAAGATGAGGCAATTGGTAAAAATGTTATCTTTTCTGTTATTCCAGAAGGTTCCCTTGCATTACAGGAGTCGACAAAACCTATTCGTCTGGAATCAATCGCAAACATTAGTGGAATCAACGCACTATGTTCAGACAAGCCGTTGGATTTTGGTAATGAACCAATTTGTATCATTTATGGTCGTAACGGTTCAGGTAAATCTGGCTATGTAAGACTTCTGAAACATGCCTGTGGTGTTAAGAATCCTGGTAATCTTCTATCAAATATCTTTATGGCCGATAATCAGTCACATACTGCGGAGTTTACCTTCACAGAAGAAGCCAAAAAAAAGTCTTCTAAATGGAGCGGGGAACCTATTGCGGAGTTACGTGGAATTGAAATTTATGATACTGCTTGCGGTCTTGTATATATTAACGAAGAGAATGAAGTTGCCTATGAGCCTCGGATCTTGTACTTGTTTACCCAGCTAACGGAAGCTTGTACTAATTTGGCATCTCAAATCAAAGCAGAGTTTGATGGAATGATCTCATCGAAGCCGGATTTCCCAAATGAATATGACTCAACAACGGCGTCCATATGGTACATAAATGTTTCGGAAAGCACAACACAGAGCGAAATCGAGAAGGAGACTGCATGGTCATTAGCCGATCAAGAAGAGTTAAATGAAATAAATAAGAGACTTATTGAAACTAATCCCAGCGAAAAAGCACGTGACCTTAGAAAACAAGCGCACTTAATAAAGGTACTTGTTTACGACTTGAAAAACCTAGCCAAAAGCCTTAATGATCCTAAATGCACTGAATACATCAAAACAAAGAAAGACGCATTAGAAAAAAGAAAGGTGGCAGACGAGGATGCCGCGAAAGTCTTTTCTAGAGCACCGCTGTCTGGGATAGGTTCTGAGACATGGCGGCTTCTGTGGGAGGCAGCCCGTAAGTATTCTAATGAGCAGGCCTATAAAACGCAAGTTTTTCCTTATGTGACAGCTGATGCGCGGTGCGTTCTTTGTCAACGTAAGCTTGATCAAGATAGTATAGATCGCTTTATTTCCTTTGAAGAGTATGTTAAAGGAGAACTCCAGCAAATTGCTTTGGAAGCAGAAGAAAAGTTTAAAAAATCTTCTGAGCTGCTCCCAGATGTTCCTACGGTCGAAATAATTACCATGAGGATCGAGGCTGCAAGAATATCTGATCAAGGTACAAGAGCGATGGTTATCAAGTATGCTAAGAAAATTGCAGCAAGAAAGCAGACAGTACTGAATGTATGTAAAATGACTGATATTTCAGCACTACCTAGAAAGACAGCGTTGATCAGCCTTGTTCAGATTGCCCGCATCCTTTATAAGAAAGCGCGATCTTATGACCAAGATGCTGCAGGTCAAAATCGGCCAAAGCTTGAGCAAAGATCTAGGGAGTTGAAAGCTCGAGAATGGCTTAATCAACAGCGTCAGACAATCAATAAAGAAATCGTCCGCCTCACTGCAATTAGGCAATTGAAGGACGCTCTTGATCTTACAAATACGACTGCGATTTCCCGTCGTAAGTCCATCCTGGCCGAGGAATTGATAACAAATGCCTATATACAACGTTTTCACGATGAACTTACAGGACTCAAAGCTAAACATATTTCTGTTGACTTGGAGAAGACTCGTACTGAAGTCGGCAGAGTTTATCATCGTATCTTCCTGAAAAATGCCAATGTTGATGTTGGAACTATGGAAATATTAAGTGAAGGTGAGTTTCGGATAGTGTCGCTCGCAGCATTCCTGGCCGATACTGAAGGCCGTGGCTCTAAGACTACATTCATTTTTGACGACCCAATTTCTTCTCTGGACCACGTATATGAGGAAGTTACCGCACAACGTCTTGTTAGACTAAGTATGACCCGTCAGGTAATTGTGTTCACACATCGTCTTTCATTAGTTGGTTATCTTACAAAATATGCTGAAAAGAACAAGATAAAGTCAGAAATTGTATGCCTTAGTTGTTATCGCACCGGACAGATCACTGATTTACCAATCAATCTAAAAAGAACAGATAGAGCTGTAAATACTTTGCTAAATAAACGTCTTGCGGATGCCAAGAAGGCATTCAAGAGGGATGATATTGTTTACGAAAATGTGGCAAGAAGTATTTGTAGTGACATACGTATTTTAATTGAGCGCATGGTAGAAATGGATCTACTTAATGAAGTTGTCAGACGATTTTGCGAGGAAGTAAACACAAAAGGCAAAATTGGCGCTCTTGCAAATATTACTAAAGACGACTGTAGTTTTGTAGATGAATATATGACCAAGTATTCGAGATATGAGCATTCACAATCGGAGGAAACTATTATACCACTGCCGCTTCCTGATGAGATTGAAAGTGACCTGAATGAAATCAAGAGGTTTATAGAAAATGTACATAGCCGCAATAAGTGATGGATATCTATCTTATATGAGAAAAAAAGTAAACTAACAAAGAAGTTAGAAGGTCATGTCTAGAAGTTAAATAGAGGGTCATGTCTTGCAATATAACAAAGTTGGTAAATGTAACTCTTTCCTTAATAAATTGGGAACACATCCCAGTTTCTCAGATAATTATTAATTTACTTTTAAATTAGATAAATAGGGAAGGGGTACCAAGTCAATAATTAGGTAACTTTTAGAGGTAAACCTATAGGATCTGAGGAGTTTCTTAACCAAATGATTGAGGCTTTAGATATTATTATAGATAGACGTGCTAAAGGAAGACTTCGTAAAATGGGAAAATTAAATCATAGAAAAAATAGTGTGTGTCCATATTTAAATTAAGGGATTTTATGGTTTTTAAAATATTTTCACAAAAAAGAAGGATTTTTAAAAGTTATGTCGTATACTTCATAATAATACATGATATATTTCACTTATTTTTTATATTTCTATAACTTTAAATAAATTTAATATTGTAACCTGTATGAAGGTAACAGGAGAGACCTTTTCTTTCCATCATAAAAGAAAAGGGGCCGAAGAGGCAAGATACCAAAAGTATCCAAACTTTCAGGCAAAAGGACTGTTACCGGACAGAACTCTGGAGAGCTTTATACGAAAAAGCACCGAC
>Ga0307380_10010812_pt1 | contig 11470 bp, 10 predicted proteins | sample UN3MG_FD_202239 | JGI IMG/M metagenome (GOLD analysis project Ga0307380, IMG submission 202239) | Soil microbial communities from Risofladan, Vaasa, Finland - UN-3 | ecosystem: Environmental > Terrestrial > Soil > Coastal area > Acid sulfate soil | place: Finland: Risofladan, Vaasa | collected... | reverse complement strand
GTAGTTTCTCGAAAATTATCGGATGGTATGAGGGATTCAAGGAGATTGTAAATTTTTTTTAAAATCGGTTTAACAAGCGCTGTATTGCCGGCCATTGGAAATACCAGCTCGTTCATGATTTCCTGAAATTCAATGCTGAGTTGTTCACATTCATAAGACAGTGCTTGACCGAGCTTTTCCATTCGATTTTCATCTACCTTGTTTTCTTCCGGCTGAATATCCGGAAGTTCGCAGTGCTCCTTAATTGAGCGAAAGATTAAAAAGTTAGCCATCATAGATACAATATACAATAGCCCTGATGCGTTATTTATATCAACATCTCGTTTCAATAAGAATTCCTTGATTTCTCTTCTCATTGGGTGTTTTTCTGCCATTTGAGACTGCTTTTTTGCTCTTTCTTGTTTAAATCGACTTTTTCTTCCCATAATTTATTCCTAATCCAGCTTAATCTCAATTTATCGCAACTTATTATTTACAACTATCAAAAAAGACTGTTACTGTCAATTATGTTGGACAGTTTATGTTTGGCATAAAAGTGTTTTTGTTTTTTTCATGAAATATTCGGGTTAGTGGCAGGAGAATTAGCATGTATGGTTTTTATGGCAGGATTTTAAAAGTCGATCTTTCCACAAAACGATTTAATATAACAACAATAGACGAGAAAATTTATCGTAGATATCTTGGCGGGAAGGGGCTTGCTTCTTATCTTCTTTATACGCTTAATCCTGAAGGGGTTGACCCTCTTTCCCCTGCCAACCGCCTGATCTTTGCAACCGGCCCTGTTACCGGAAGCGTTATATGGGGTTCGAGCAGATACGGAGTTTTTACCAAATCGCCTCAGACAGGCCTTTATTCAGAATCCTACTCAGGAGGCAGAGTTCCGGAAGCCATTGATTCAACAGGATTTGACGCTATTGTTATTATGGGTAAAAGTAAGAAGCCCGCTGTTCTGGAAGTACACCCTGAAGGGGTTGTTTTTCACGATGCCGGTGATATATGGGGAATGGAAACTTATGAAGCAGAAGATGCTGTTAATCAGCGGTTTGGAATTACCGGAAGTAAAAGAAAAAAGACAGGTTCAGTAGTAATAGGGCCGGCCGGCGAAAAGCTTGTTTGCTTTGCTGTTATCGAAAACGACTACTGGCGTTCTGCCGGAAGGACCGGAGTGGGAACGGTCATGGGATCAAAAAATCTCAAGGCAGTGGTTTTTAAAGGTGATGAAAGGCGTTTGCTTTTTGATAAAGAGAATATCAAAACCTTTTCAAAGCAGGTTGCGGAAAAATCAAGGGATAATCCGTCGGTTCTGGCTTTCAAATCCTGGGGGACTCCAAACATGGTCAGGACCGCTAATTTAGCCGGAGCATTTCCAACAAAATACTGGGCACAGGGGGGTTTTGACGGATGGGAAAATATCAGCTCACAGGCGCTGCATGAGCGCTGCAGCGTTAAACCCCATGCCTGCCCCAAATGTTTTATTTCATGTGGAAGGATGACCACAGTTGTCAGCGGCCGCCATGCAGGGCTTAAGATCGAAGGGCCTGAATACGAGACTATCTATGCTTTTGGCGGCCTTTGCCTGATTGACAGCATCGAGGAAATCGCTTATTTAAACGATATCTGCGACAGGCTTGGTATGGACACAATAACAGCCGGCAATCTTTGCGGATTTACAATCGAAGCTGCAAAAAAGAAAAGGATAGAATTTCATATAGATTATGGTGATGTGGATGGCATTGCCGGTTTGCTTAAAATGATTGCAAAAAGAGAAGGGATTGGGGATATTCTTGCAAGGGGAATTAGATATGCCGCAAAAGAATGGAACCTGGAAGATTTTGCAGTTCATGTTAAGGGACTCGAGCCGCCGGGATACGATCCAAGAAGCCTTAAGGGAAGCGGGCTTGCTTTTGCGGTATCTGACAGGGGCGCATGCCATTTAAGAGCAAACTTCCATAATCCGGAATTAACCGGCCTGATCGATCCTGATGTTATTAAAGACAAAGCAAAGCTCTTTGTTGATTTTGAGGATCGTCTGACCCTCATGGATGTTCTGATACTGTGTCGGTTTTACAAAGACCAGTGTTCATGGGAAGGGCTGAGCCAACTTATTCAAATTACAACCGGCTTAAAGGAAAGCAAAGAGTCTCTTCAGAAAAGAGCTGCGGAAATAACGGACCTGATCCGTTGTTTTAATATTCGTGAAGGCCTGAAACCGGAGGATGACAATCTTCCCAAACGTTTATACAAAAAGTTTCATAAAACCAAAAGCAGCTTAACTGAAGATGAGCTCAAGATCATGTTGAAGGATTACTATAATCTTAGAGGATGGGATCAAAACGGTCTGCCTAAAGTTAAATAATAAAAAATGATTACTAAAACGCAAAAACTTTCTGGTGACCGTGCTATCCACCAGTTCAGAGGCAAAACCAGCAATATTTATATTGTTGAGGCTAACAGGGAAGATGCTACATTCCTTATTGACTGCGGCATGCCGTCCGATACAGAGGTTTTGTTTGACATCTTAAACCGATTGCCGGAATTGAAACGCATTGTTTGCACACACTTTCATGTGGATCATGTTGCAGGATGGATCAGCCTTAAAAAGGTCTTCAAAAACTGCGAAATATGGCTTCACGAAAAGGCAAAACCTTTTGTCGTCGGCCGTAAACGCATTCCTTGTCCTTCATTTGGCGATTATATTAAAATACTCCTGCCGTGTATGAAAGAGTATGGTTATTACCCGAAGTTTGGTGATCTGTTTAATGGCGGGCTGTATGGCACGCCGTTTAAAAAAGGATTTCCCCTGGATCGGGTTGAATTCTTTGCAAATGAACAAAAAGTGCTGCCGGGCTTTATTACCATACAGACTCCCGGTCACAGGCCCGACTCGGTTTCCTTTTTTGACCCTGACAGCGGAATCCTTGTTTCCGGAGATTTCATTGTGGTAATCCAGGATAAGCTTGTAAACAATTCGTTTGTAGCAAGCAAGAAGGACCAGGAAAATTCAATCGATAAAATCAAGCAGATAAAGGGTGTAAAATTTATCTATCCGGGGCATGGTTATTGCCGGCCGTTCGATGCGAATGAATTATAATTTTGAGGACATATTTAATGGTTTTAGATAATACCTGTCGCCTTTGTGTTCTACCTGCAAGTTATACATTTTGATTGTTTCAGTTAAAGGACGGCCAAACAAAAAATCAACCATATCAGGGTTTATTCCCGCCTTTTCGGCAAGCAAGGGGCGCAGATGAATGTCATATTGGATGATATCGAGTATCCCTTCAATAGCCTTATTTTTTTTATCAGTATTTAATTTATTTACAAACCCATTGATCTTTTTATACGAGCATCGAGCCTGATGATCTTCGATCAGATTCCATAGCGCCTTGATTTCTGATAACAGGTCTTTACGAGTCAGCCGGTTTTTTGAATAAATCCTTTCTAATTCTTCAGTATCCCAACATTTAAGAGCTCTGCATTCAATCGGCCTGTTTTTATATATTTTGCAGTTAGTATCATCTTCGTCGAAAAAGATGCACGTCCATGAATGCTTGCCGCCTTTTATTTTTATTATATCGGTGGTTGCTGTCAGAAGCCGGCCCTTAACATTATCAAAGACAGGTTCGCCCTCTCTGATAGTATAAATATATTTTGATAAAATAATACCCTTTTCAATCAGGTTCTTATCTTCAAGGTGAAAAGATGGGCCCCCTTTTTTGCAACAGGTTCCACATCGAATACAATTAGATTGTTTGGGTACTGACACCATAAAATTACCATAGCAAAATAAATGCTGGTTTACAATTGTTGTTCTGTCACATAGGATATATGTTTAGCTAACCTGTTTCTTTCGGAGTTTGTGTAAGAAGATGGAAAAAATCGGGTATGCCGTGAGTTTATCTATAATCCGCACCCGACAATTCTTTGCTTGCCTTATCTCTTCGCGATGATACCTGGACACTCTTTGATTACTTGGTTCTTGTGTTTCTTAAAATGCTCCCAGAATGGATATTGACGGCATTGAAGTGGTCTAACCGGATAAATCGAACTCAGGGTTTGAGGTGGAACACATACCAGAGGTTTACGAGCGCTGCTTGAAGAGCATACAGTTAAGCTGGCGGTTATTGTTTCCCTGGAAAAACAGTCAAGAAAACTTGATTCCTCCATCGAGGTTTTGCCATGGCAAGTTTTCCTTGAAGCGCTATGGTCAGGATTTTGTTTCTTGATTTTTTCTTTTTTTGGTTTCTTCGTCCCTGAGGTCTTTTTTTAGAATTTTGCCAACATTTGTTTTTGGCAGCTCTTTTTTGAATTCTATTTCAGTTGGAAATTTGTACCTGGCTATCTTGTTTGTGCAAAATTCAAGAAGTTCTTCCTGCGTTGCGGTTTCCCCTTTCTTCAGCACAACAAAGATTTTAATCGCCTCTCCTCTGGTTGGGTGAGGTATTCCGATGGCACAAGCCTCTTGTACCTTCGGGTGCTCATAGAAGACTTCTTCAACATTGCGCGGATACACGTTTAAACCGCAGGATATAATCATATCCTTTTTGCGGTCAACAACAAAAAAGTAGCCATCTTCATCCATTTTAGCAATATCCCCTGTGTGAAGCCAACCATCTACCAGGGTTTTTTCTGTTTCTTCAGGCATATTCCAGTAACCTTTCATAACCTGGGGGCCTTTAATGAGAAGCTCCCCTGTCTCTCCAACAGGAATATCTGTTTTTCCTTCGACCAGGTCAACTATGCGGCACAATGTGTCCGGAATAGGCAGACCAATACTTCCAATCTTTCTATTGCCGTTAACAAACGGGTTTACATGGGTTACAGGGGTGGCCTCGGTTAAACCAAAACCTTCCACGATAACAGCTCCTGTTTTGTTCTCAAAGGCTTTAATAACTTCAACGGGAAGGGGGGAGCTACCTGAAAAGCAGCCTCTGATCGAAGTTATGTCTGCCTTAACAATATCAGGATGGTTAAGCATTCCGATTATCATTGTCGGAACAAATGCCACAATAGTTGGTTTGTATTTATTTATGGATTCTATCAAAGGTTTTGGTTGGGGTTTTGGAACAAGGATAATTTCCCATCCCATGCGTAGCGACCAGTTCATGCAAGGCGAAAGACCAAAAGCATGGAAGAATGGAAGGGAGCCAAGCATTATTTCATTGCCTTTTTTGAATGTTGGAAACCATGCTGAAATCTGCTGGATCTGTTTGCTCAGGTTTGCATGTGTCAGCATCGCCCCTTTTGAGACTCCTGTGGTCCCGCCTGTATACTGGTACATGGCCACATCGTCAAAAGAGATGTCCACAGGGTGTGGCTTTGAAGAACATTTCGCCAGAACATCCTTCCACTTATAAAGATTGTCGGCAGATTTAACACTTGCGGCCAGTTTTTTCTTTTTGGCGATAAGCTTAAACAGCAAATTTTTTGGAAAAGGAAGATAATCGCCGATAGATGTATAAATAATCTGCTTTATATTTGTTTTCGCTCTGAGATCAATCATTCTGTTGGCAAGCAGATCAAGAGTGATGAGAACTTTTGAACCTGAATCATTGAATTGATGATATAATTCTCTGTCTGTATAAAGGGGGTTATTCATTACGGCAATTGCGCCAATTTTTAATATGGCGTAATAGCTGACAACGCAGGGAATAAGGTTTGGGAGAAGAATAGCTACGCTGTCTCCCTTTTTTATGCCAAAATCATTCAGGCAGGCGGCAAAACGGTTTACCATATCATTCAGCTCATGGTATGAAACCTTGTATCCCTGAAAGTTCAAGGCTGTTTTATTCGGGAACCTTTCTGCTGATCCCTCTAAAAACCCCACAATGTGTGTTTCTTCGTATTCTAAAGTTTCCGGAACATCCTTTCCATAATGAGCCAGCCAGGGTTTGTCCTGATACCCGGTTTCCTTTGCCATACCGATCTCCTTTTTGGTTGTTTAAAAACAGCTTTTATATTAGGTGAACCGCAAAAGCGAGCGCATTCCCCGCTGCTTGCGGCGGGGAGCTTCAATTCACCATATTAAATATCTTCACTAAAAAGCAATTTCCAGGCAGCCTTGTATGCAACCACCTCTTGAGTTTCTTTAGGCAAGTTATCTATAAAAGTTCGTAGCGTTTGAGTATTATTACTCACGTGATCCACCCGGTCGCCGCCGATATCCAATGCAGAAAGAAATCGATATGGATAATCAGTGATGAGATCGATCCAGGCTTGTTCAACACCACTGCCTGATTTCCTCCAAACCCTTGCGTGGTACTCACCACTTCCCGGATAGACGGAATAAGCATTTCCAAAGGCAAGATCGAAATAGAGATTCGGGTACTTCTCGATCAATCCCCTTACATAGCCAGGGCCATAATTTTTGGTACGGCTGGAATACCGTATCTGCGCCAAGTGGCACCAGATAACCTTGGCGTTCGGATATTCCGCCAACATTTTTTCGAGTGGTGGCAGCAGATTATCTTCAATCTCATAATGTATCTGAAAGCTGATTCCAGACCTTTGAGAAAACTCAAATAGTTTATGGCCGGCATCAGAATCTATTGGGACAGTGACATCCCGGTAAGTGTCGCCTCTTTTATATTGCCGAGGTGACATATAGTGACGAAATTCGAACTCACCCATTATTGGGTAGTTTTCTCGCTCCACCATCGAGATGGTCTTTTCGACAAATGCACTGGGTTCCTCTGTAAAAACAGGATAAATACCGCCTGTAGACGTAGGAATATATCGTGTCGGATCAGCACCTACTGCACGCCTTGCTCCGTCATGCCATAAGATGCCTTTCTCCTTGTATTTTTCAATACCCGCTTCGGGCGAAAATGCGGTTAAGGCAAGCCCGTTATCATCCATGCTTTTTGCGTAATCTTTCGCATTGACATCGCCAGGGTTAAAGCTGGATTCAATATCAATAATTGGCAATTTACCATCTTGCTTGATTGTCAATATCCGCTTTTTCCATAACGATTTTAAGTAGACCAGGTCAAATGGCACATCTGCTTTAGGATACTTCCCTATTTGTACAGAATCCGGTATTGGGCTATATTCTGCCGCATAAATTGGCGAGAAAATCAGAATAATGAAGATGGTTGCGAATGTTTTCATGCGCATTTTTGTGTCTCCTGACGGTAATACGACTTCAGCCGATTGTTAAACGACTTCCTTAGCTACCGCTCTGTTGTTGCCAGTTTTAGAGCCAGGCCCAGAAAAACAGTGCCGGCAACTTTGTTCAAGATCTTCTGAGCGCGGTCAGATCGATTTAGCCATTGGCCAAGAGTGCCGGCCAGGAGAGCTATGCTCCCAAAAACCAATATTGTGGCAAAAATAAACAGGCCCCCAAGCAGCATGATCTGTAACGATATTGGGCCCCTTGATGGATCTGCGAATTGCGGCAGAAACGCCAGAAAGAAGATGGAGACTTTAGGGTTTGTGATGTTCATGATGATACCACGACAATACAGCTTCCAGCGATTGACTTCTCCGTCAGGTTTACTCTGAATTTTTTTAACAGAGGCACGAAAGGCTTGCCAGGCGAGATATGCAAGATAGCCCGCGCCAATTAATTTAAGCGCAGAAAACGCAACTGCTGAAGTTTGGAAAATGACAGCGACTCCCAAAGCGACAGCCGTGCTGTGAACAATAAGTCCCGTGCACAAACCAAGCATAACAACTATCCCGGCGCACCTTCCACGCAAAGCGGACTGCGTCAATACGAATATATTGTCGGGACCCGGCGCAAGAGCAAGTAAAATAGATGCTGTTAAAAATGTTATTAGCGTTTCAAGAGATATCATCTTGCCTCTCTATTTGTGGTTATTAACGTTTAGATGTTAATTGCTTATTTTAACGCCAAAAAGGTTAGCTGTAAATATTATTGTTTTTTTGAGAGACAATAGGTGTGTGGGCTTTGCGAGACATTATATTGATAGTCACCAAGATGCTTCTATTTTGAAAGTTCTGTGTCTGACAAGGCTTTCATAATCTTATCTGGGAAATTGCTAACGACCCCGTCTATCCCTAATTCGCATAACAGTGGTAACGCATCTGCTTCATCAACAGTCCAAACTATAACCCCACAACCTTCCGAGCGGGCCTCCTGTATTTGTTGCTCGTCCAATGACTCGATACTCAACCCGAGATAATTGCATTGAGAATCGTGAACGATCTTTTTTATGGAAACCGGCACACCCTTTATAAGAGCTATTGTTTTAACTGTGGAGTCTATCTGTTTTGCCTTCAAGATGCTTCGGTGATAAAATGAACCAACAAAACAACGAGAAGTATCAAAATATTTGCATAGTGTTTTTAGCATAGCGGATTCAATACCGGCGCTCTTTATTTCAACATAGAGTCCTACATTGCTTTTTGCGACCAAATCGCAAACCTCTTCAAAGCTTGGAATCTTCTGTTTATTAAAAATATTTGCTTTTTCTCTTAATTCGAGAAAGGTGTAGTCCTGAACATATCCATGCAGCCCTGTCAAGCGGCGCATAGTCCTATCGTGAAAAACGACAAGTCGCCCGTCCTTGGTGGGCTGTACATCTATCTCTATATAGTCCACCCCCATCGCTATTGCGCAACCTATAGACTCAATTGTATTTTCAGGTGCGTGTCCTGCCGCACCTCTGTGCCCTATAACTAACACGGATAATTCTAATCCTTAGCTAAAACTTGCATTTATGAAGGGTATCGATTAAATTTTGTGGAGCTTAAGGAGCTTAGGGGAGCTTAGGGGATGCACCCAACTTATCAACTTGTTTGCCAATTAGTGAATATTTTTTAGCTTTTGTTAGCTTCTCGCCACGAATTACCGATTTGCCGATAGGTTGTACCAATCCCCCTGACAATGATATGGTGCAAAGCTCCTGAAGCATCTATTCGTGATTTTCTCGGCATGCAATTCGAACAACATATCCCCAGTTTAATAGTTGAGTACGTCCCCTATATGCCCAAATCATCGAGCCCTGTGCACGTTCAACACGATCGAGTTGTCCAGTCACTATCGAATGGTAAGCTCTGAAGCCAAATGGAGAATATTGTCCTTTGTGTAAAAAAAGATCTCGTGGCCCGTAACCCGAACACCATGTTCCTCTTCTAACACCATGGGAACAATCTCGATTTGGTTGATATCTATCCAGCTATTTCCAATCAGTAGTCGATTGACGACTCCTTCCTTGGTAATCTGATATTGGATATCATAGGTCCGGAGTACTCGTGCGGCAAAATCATTTCTCTGTCGTATAACAGTAGCTGCCCGGCGATTCAAGGCGCGGAGTTGGCCATATGGCTCACCATATGCCCAAGGAGTATCAACAAGTCCCGACAAAAAAATGATAGCGCAAAGCATCAATGCCAAGTGTCTCATGGGCCCCCTTTTCTTTTTGGTAAAAATACATACTATCCCTGACGTAAATAAAGAAGCTTTCTTTGAGGGTTGACTGACTTTAAAAAATCCTTAGGGAGCTTAAGGGACGTACCCAACCTATACTTATTTGCCAATTAGCGAATATTTCTTAGCTTTTGCCAGCTTCTCGCCACGAATTACCGATTTGCCGATAGGTTGTACCAATCCTCCTGACAATGATGTTTTGCAAAGCTCCAGGAGCATCTATTCGTGATTTTCTCGGCATGTAATTCAAATAACATATCCCCAGACAAGAAATAAGTTTAATGGTTGAGTACGTCCTATATCCCCGTCCCCTATATCCCTGGCTGTCAACTTCCAGGTAGGAGCATCGGTTACCCGACGCTCCCCCCACAGACCCGTACGTGAAGATTTCCCTCATACGGTTCCTCGGCTCAGATTCTTTTTACCGAATCGTCGACCAGACAGGCGACACCCCGTCTGGCGCATAACTTTGCTACCCATAAAGCATTTCGGATATTATATGTTATGCACTATTCTTGGTTTTGGAAAAGGATACTTGCTCCTTAACTCTTCATACCAAACAGTGCCTTTGTGGCTTCTTCGGCTCAGCCAGAAGCGCCACGCTTTTTCCGAATATTCAAATACGGTTTCAAGCGCTTTGTAGTTACTTCTTACGCCATAGTACTGGTAAAACCCCCGTAATTTACTACAGAGTATTGCATATTGTTCATTTATCGGGTCATGACGGTATGCCTTGCACCATTGCCACAGCATTTTCATAAATCGGTTCACCCGTTTCCCTGCCGTTTTCTTCTTTATGACCCAATAGCCCTTGAGCGATTTGGCCCAATAAAATGTAAATCCGAGAAAATCGAAATTTCCATTTGTTTTATCCTTACGGACGGTGGCGGGTGGTTTGCTGAATGGTATCAAAACTGTCTTTTTCGGATGAAGACACAAGTCAAAGCTATTAAATCTTTTAGGTAAGACCTGCATGATTCTGTGGGCATCTGCTTCTTTTTCACATCCGACGATAAAATCATCGGCATAACGTATGATGAAACATCTGCCTTTCATCCGGGGCACGACACCTTTTACAAACCAGTCATCCAGTACATAGTGCAGGAAGATGTTGCTCAGGATGGGCGAAACAACGCCTCCTTGCGGAGTCCCCTTATCAGGATATGTTGTTCTGTCATCCTCCATTACACCTGCGTTTAACCATTTTCCAATCAATCGGATTATTCCGCCGTCATTTATTTTCCGGCAGATTAAATCCTTCAGCATTTCTTTGTTGATGTTGTCAAATAATCCGGTAATATCCGCGCTTATTATCCAGTTGATATTTTGATTTCGGCACTGTTCACGCAGGTTGTGAATCGCTTGATGCTGACTGCGTCCTTTCCGGAAGCCCATGGAAAAGTCATAAAACATTTGTTCATATATCGGGCTGAGCAGCATTTCCACTGCCCGCTGAACAATTTTATCTTCAAAAGCCGGTATTCCTATCGGCCTTTCTTTTCCATCTTCTTTCTTTATCCATACGCGCATTACAGGAGGTGCTGAATAGCGACCTTCTTTCAGACGTGTGTATAAAGCCAGGAGGTTTTGTTCAAGATTTTCTGCATATTCTTTTGCAGAAACCATATCGACTCCCGGAGCTCCCCTTTTATTGGTTTGGCGGTATGCCTCCCTTAAAAATGGAATGTCAATCCGGTGTGCCAATGTTGTGAATATCGTATCTGGATAATCAGCTGCCTGTTGCGCAATTCGCTGAAGTTCTGTTGATATGGTTTGTGATCTCAATGTATCTCCCATAGTTCCTTTCAACAATACGTTATACCCTGCTTCACCTTCCCTACAGTGGGTCGCTTTGGGTTCCACTTCCCCACCATCCCGTTCCAGATATCACTGAAACCCCGGTACTATGATCCACTAAGACTCCCAAAAGTCTATCCCGAGTTTGTTCGCTGTTCGCTATCCGCCCCCGGTACCTTATGTGCTTCAGTTGTTTATTAACCAGCGTTAGAGGCTGAAGCACCTTGTGCCGCTGTAAGAGTTTTACCTTCTCGGACGGTATCCTCCTGACCGTTTTGA
>Ga0307380_10010811_pt1 | contig 11470 bp, 6 predicted proteins | sample UN3MG_FD_202239 | JGI IMG/M metagenome (GOLD analysis project Ga0307380, IMG submission 202239) | Soil microbial communities from Risofladan, Vaasa, Finland - UN-3 | ecosystem: Environmental > Terrestrial > Soil > Coastal area > Acid sulfate soil | place: Finland: Risofladan, Vaasa | collected... | reverse complement strand
TTCAGCCCCTCCACTACAAGATCAACCCGATGGCGATCACCCTCCAGCCCGAAGCGGGATTCACGCTGCTCATCCGCTATCGCCCCGGGCAGGAGGGAAACGCCCTGGCATTTGTCCGCAGGACCCTGGCCGACCTTGTGCCCGAGGAGAGATTCGAGGTCCGCTTTCTGGACCAGGAATACGCCAAGGGTTATCTCTCCGAGCAAAAAACAGGAACGCTTCTGGCGGCTTTTTCTTTGCTCGCGGTGATCATTTCAAGCGCCGGCCTGCTCGGCCTGACCGCCTTCACGATCGGGAGGCGCGTCAAGGAGATCGGGATCAGAAAGGTCCTCGGCGCTTCGACAACCCAGGTCGTCCTGTTGTTGTCCCGCGAATATCTCCTCATCGTCCTGGCGGCCAACATCATCGCCTGGCCGGTGACCTACTATGCCATGGGCCGCTGGCTTCAGAATTTCGCCTACCGGATCCATCTCGGCGTCTTGACTTTCATCTTGGCGGGGATGCTTGCCCTGATGGTCGCCTTGCTGACGGTGAGCCTCCAGGCGACCCGGGCGGCCCGGACCAACCCCGCTGATTGCCTGCGGTATGAATGAGAAGTTGAAATCGCGGCGCCCCGTCTAAAGGTGGAGTGTAGATATCCTTTTTCCCGCTATGCCTTGGACTGAGCAAAAGTCCGTAAACATTTATCTTTGTTATTCATCAAATGAAGAGAAAAAACAAAATGAAGTGCAAAAAACTCCCTCTCCCTGGATGGGAGAGGGTTGGGGAGAGGGTGACTGCTAAAATATGCCCCCCCCTCTATCCCCTCCCGCCAGGGAAGGGGAAATTTTTCTCAAATTATTTGCTAATAGATCAGGCTAGTTCATGTTTTTTCATGACGAAATACACTGAGCGGGAACGGTTGGGATTGCGCTTGACCATCTCGACCTCCCTCTCGTCGGCGTCCAGCAGGGCCGTAACTTTGGAGTCAGCGGGCCGTTTGGCCCGGGTTTCGGCGATCTTTCTTTCCAGCGGGGCAAAATATTCATCCCACCAGGTCTTTTCGTCCAGGATGAAAGAATGAAGCAGATCGTAGCCTTGGATTGAAACTTGGCTCACTTTCTCCTTTACGTTTCCTGCCTCATCATGAACCACAAGGAATCCGCCGGGCTTCAGGAAGCGGAGCCATTCCCGGAGTCCTGCCGAAAACCCGATCTTTGCTATGGAACCTTCCGCCCAGATGACATCGAAGCTTTCGACCGGGAAATCCATTTCGAACATCGAACATCTCAGAGCCGTCACTCGGTCCGCCAGCCCGGTCCTTTTAATCTTTGCCTTGAGTAGGTCAAGGAGCGCTGGGTCGATATCCAGGCCGATGACCTGTCCTCCGCTCAATCTTGCCAGTTCTATTGTCGGGACTCCGGACCCGCACCCGATATCCAGTATGCGCGGCTTGTCCAGTGCGGGAAGCACCCGATAGGCCTTTCTCAAATACTTGAGGAGACGCTTTCTCAGCTTGTCCTTAAAGGCTTGGAATTCTGCTTTCTCAGTCATCGATCACCCGCTGTCTAAGCCCTGTCAAAATGTCCCCTCAACTGCCAAGCTAAAATGTCCCTCGGGATTGGGGGCGGGTGTTGTTTCGTAATACACCTGGAGGATGTGTCGGGTGCTCCGAGTCTCGCCTGGTTGATGGGGCCGTCGACTCCGGAACGGCTCTCGCAGAGGCGTCGGGTGGTGGAGTCCGATGCATTGTCCCTCGAGCCAGACCGTCCAAGCTCCGTCGAGATGCTGGCGGACCAAGACGCGCCGGCGGGCGTAGCTGCGGCGGCGAGGTCCCGGCGGGATATCGATGATCAAGCCGCCGAGGCGGACGGTGTTATCGTTGGCCACGGTGGCTTCGTAGGCGAAGGAGACGAGTTGATAGCGCTGGGCGGCATTGATTTTGCGGAAGGCCGTACCTGGGAGCTCTGGCTTTTTGGCAAAACGGGCATTGAAGCGATCGAGGTAGACGGCCTCCAACCAGGCGTTGGCCTGATCGATCTCGGTAATGTTCGCCAGGGCCAGCTCGGCGATGAGGCGATCCTGGAAGGTTCCCCCTTGGCGCTCGATGCGGCCCTTCCCCTGGGGAGAGAAGGAGGGGATGGGTTCCGTACCCAGTTCTTGAAGGAACCGTCCGACGTGAGTCGGGAAGCGGACGCCGGCCAGCTCTTCCTCATGGCTCCAGTGGTTATCGTTGCGGAAGAGAGCGCTGTGGCGGTCCTGATAGACGGCCGCGGGGATTCCGTGCCGCCTCAGGACCATATCCAAGAGTCTCAGATAGCCGATGGCATCCTCGTGGGGCCGGAACAGAGCGCCCAGGACGGTCCCGGTCGCGTCGTCTGCGGCATGGAGCAGGCTCACGGCGGGCCTCTGGGGACCGAACCAGAGGTGAGGACTGCCGTCCCACTGCATAAGGAGTCCGATCTGAGGTCGCTGCGGACGACGGCTGCGGTGCTGGGGCGGCCGGCGACGCCGTTTCGGCCGGATCCCCGCCTCGCGCAGCCAGCGGCGGACCATCTCTCTCCCGATCCGAAGGCCCTCCCGCTCCTCCAGCATCTCGACGAAGTGGGTATCGTTGAACTGCGAATAGACCTCTCGGAGAAGCGCCAGAACCCGTTCCCGGATCTCCGGACCCAGGGCGTTTGGAGCAGCCCGGCCCCGGCGCCGATGGACCAGTCCCCTCGGACCTTCTGTCCGATATCGGGCCACCAGACGCTTCGCTTGGCGATAGCAGACCTTCATGAGCGTAGCGCCTGTCTTCAAAGAAAGACTCTTCCGGACGACCTGCTCGAGAACCTGCATCCGCTGTGCCTAACGCCTGCTCAAGGTTATAAGCTCCTTCATGTCCGCCTCCTCGAAGGGGACATTCTAGCTTGGCAGTAAAGAGGGACACTATTGCCAGGCTATCACACCGCGCTCACCCGCTCTTCCCAAACCGCCGAAAACATGGTACCCTCCCCCTTCGTCATGGATATCAGCGGCGACCAGCTCACCCGGTTGATGATCGATGTCGCCTGGCTCAGCCTCCTGCTTCTCGTCGGCAAGTACCTGCGGACCAAGGTCCGCCTTTTCCAGCGCCTCTTCCTGCCGGCCTCGATCGTGGCCGGGTTCATCGGGCTCATCCTCGGGCCTTACATCGTGGGCAGGCACCTGTTCACGGTCATCCCGGCCGAGATGATGAACTCCTGGGCGCTGTACCCAGGCCTGCTCATCAACGTCGTCTTCGCCTGCCTCTTCCTGGGGTTCGCCGTGCCCTCGCTCAAGTCTATCTGGCGGGAGGGCGGCCCCCAGCTCTGCTACGGCTGGCTAGTGGGGATGGGGCAATACATGGTCGGCGTGGGCGTGACCCTCATCCTGCTCAAGCCGCTCTTCGGCGTGCCGGATTTCTTCGGGTGCCTACTCGAGATCGGTTTCTCGGGAGGGCACGGCACGGCCGCCGGCATGGCCGAGGCGTTCGAGGACATCGGGTTCGCGGCCGGCTCCGATCTCGGGCTGATGTCGGCCACGGTGGGCATCATCAGCGCCGTCGTCTTCGGGATGGCCATGGTCAACATGGCCGCGCGCCGCGGCTACACCAAGGTCATCAAGTCGCCCAAGGAGCTCAGCCGCGAGGAGATCCGCGGCCTCATCCCGAGGGACCAGCGGCCGGCCGGGTCGTACCATACGTGTTCGCCCAACTCCCTCGAGCCCTTCGCCTTCCACGCGGCGTTCGTCGGGGTGGCCATCCTCATCGGGTGGTACATGCTGAATTTCATCAAGATGCTGAGCGCCGACATGAAGCCCAACCTGTTCGAAAGCTTTCCACTCTTCCCGCTGACCATGATGGGCGGGCTGCTCATCCAGATCGTCGCCGGACGGACGGGTCTTTCCGAATACCTGGACCGGGCCACGTTCGACCGCATCCTGGGGCTGGCGCTGGACTTCCTGGTCATCTCGGCCATCGCCTCGATTAAGCTCGACGTATTTTTGGCCTACTTCTGGCCGTTCACCATCCTGATGGTGGTCGGGCTGATCTGGGTGATCTGCGCCACATGGTTCATCGCGCCGCGGATGCTGCCGGACGCCTGGTTCGAGCGGAGCATCACCGAATACGGGATGCAAACCGGGGTGACGGCGATCGGGCTGATGCTGCTCCGGGTGGCCGACCCGAATTTCCGGACGCCGGCGGCCAAGTCGTTCGGGTTTAAGCAAATTCTTTATGAGCCCATGTTGGGCGGCGGGTTCATCACGGCGGCGGCGCCGATTCTCATTTTCAACTACGGCGTCTCGGAGGCGTTGCTGGTCGGGGCGGCCAGCATCCTGTTCTTCCTGGCCATCGCTTTCTTTAGCCGCTGGATCCACCTCGTCAAGAGGTGAACTGGGGCCGGACCTCGGCATCCATATTATTATCCATGTGTTGGGTCCAATTTGATGAGAACCTAACAGCTTTGTGCCGACGTTTTCGCCCCATAAATTGGATAGAGGCCGCTAAACCAGGGCGTCGATCTCCTTGATCTTGCGGGCCAAGCGGACGGCGAGGCGGAACTCGAGGATCTTGAGGGTCGTCTGGGTCAGGACGTGGCCCTTTTTGAAAAGCGTCCGGCCGATCTCAGCCTCGTAAGCTCGGAATTCAGCCCGGTCAAAATTACTGGGGTCATGGATGATGCCCCGAAAAACACTCATCTCCGGCCCGACCTGGTTCTTTCCTACGCCACCTGTGAGACCCTCGAAGGCCGGCCGAGCCCCGGCTGGTCGAATTGGGGGATGGACCGCACCTATGTCCTTTTCCGGGGGAAACCGGACATCCCGTCCTTCGCGGAAAAGCTCAAGAATCTCCTCAGGAAAAATGTCGATCCGGAAAGGGCCGATATGTTCGTCTTCCACCTTCAACCGCTCAAAGGCCTTCACTGGATCACCGATTTTCGCGGCGACATCCATCCCCGCGGCAACCGGGCCTATTTTTATATGTTCATCTGGGCCGCCGTGCTCGTGCTCGCCGTGGCCTGCTTCAATTTCGTCAACTTGACGTCGTCCCAGAACCTGGGGCGGATGCAGGAGGTCGGGGTTCGTCACGTCCTCGGCGCCACCCGGAGCCGGATCATCGGGCAGCTCCTCCGCGAATCGCTGGTCATTTCGGCGGCTGCCGTTGTCATAGGTGCGGCCGTCCTGCAGATGGCCTACCGGCCGATGATGTCCTTTATCGGCGCCCAGGTAGTTCTGACGAAGGCCCATCTCCCTTACCTGGCCGGCGTGTTCGCCTTGGTTCTCCTGGCCGCCGTGGCCGCCGGCCTCGTCCCGGCCTGGACCATGTCGCGGTATAAGCCCGCGGAAATCTTGGGCAAGGGAAGCAATCAGGCGCGTCCTTCCCTCTCCCTCCGGAAGGGGCTTTTTGCCCTCCAGTTCGTGATTACGATCGCCCTGATCATAGCCACCCTGGTGGTCTACCGGCAGATGAAGTTCGTCGTGGACTCCGACCTCGGGTTTAACAAGAACAACGCGCTGCTCGTCCCCTATTTCTGGCCCGATTCCCGGGTGCGCGACCGCTACGAGATCATCCGTCAGGAACTGGAAAGAGATGCGTCCATCCTCAGCGTCTCCGCCACGAATACCTCGCCCGGGGTGAGCAGCATGTCCAACATGACGGTTTTCCCCGGCGAAACGGATTTTGCCTCGGGCATCACCCTGCAAAGCCTCAGTGTCGATTACGGCTTCACCAAGGCCCTCGATCTAAAACTCACCGCCGGCCGCGATTTTTCACGCGGAATGGCCAGCGACGCCGATAATGCCCTGATCCTCAATGAAAGCGCCGTCCGCGTCCTCGGGTACGAGGACCCGATCGGCGCCCATCTTAAAATTCCCCGGGGAGAAAATCTCCGCGAGATGACCGTCATCGGCGTTGTCAAGGACTTTCATGTTCAGCCCCTCCACTACAAGATCAACCCGATGGCGATCACCCTCCAGCCCGAAGCGGGATTCACGCTGCTCATCCGCTATCGCCCCGGGCAGGAGGGAAACGCCCTGGCATTTGTCCGCAGGACCCTAGCTGAGCTTGTGCCCGAGGAGAGATTCGAGGTCCGGTTTCTGGACCAGGAATACGCCAAGGGCTATCTCTCCGAGCAAAAAACAGGAACGCTTCTGGCGGCTTTTTCTTTGCTCGCGGTGATCATTTCAAGTGCCGGCCTGCTCGGCCTGACCGCCTTTACGATCGGGAGGCGCGTCAAGGAGATCGGGATCAGAAAGGTCCTCGGTGCTTCGACAACCCAGGTCGTCCTGTTGTTGTCCCGCGAATATCTCCTCATCGTCCTGGCGGCCAACATCATCGCCTGGCCGGTGACCTACTATGCCATGGGCCGCTGGCTTCAGAATTTCGCCTACCGGATTCATCTCGGCATCCTGACCTTTATCCTGGCGGGGATGCTGGCTTTGCTTGTTGCACTCTTGACGGTGAGTTTCCAGGCGACGCGGGCAGCCCGGACCAATCCCGCCGATTGCCTGCGGTATGAGTGAAAGATTGAAATCGCGGCGCCCCGTCTTAAGGCGGAGTGTAGACATCCTGTTTTCCCACTATGCCTTGAACGGGCGTAATAGTCTGTCGGCTCTTAACCTGTCTTCTTCATGATAAAATACACCGAGCGCGTGCGCTTGGGATTTTGCCTGACCATCTCGATTTCCCGCCGGTCGTTGTCCAGCAGGGCCGCAACTTTAGGGTCAACGGATTGTTTGGCCCGGGTTTCCCGGATCTGCCTTTCCAGGGGAGTGAAGTATTCATCCCACCAGGTCTTTTCATCCAGGATGAAAGAATGAAGCAGATCGTAACCCTGAATCGAAACCTGGTTCATTTTCTTCTGCAAATTTCCCTCTTCGTCGTGAACCACAAGGAATCCACCAGGTTTAAGGAAGGGCCGCCATCCTTGGAGACCTGCCGAGAACCCGATTTGTGCTATGGAACCTTCCGCCCAGATGATGTCAAAGCTTTCCGTCGGGAAATCCATCTCGAACATCGAACATTTCAGGGGGGTCACCCGGTCTGACAGCCCGGCTTTCTTGATCTTCTTATCCAATATATCAAGAAGCGATGAGTCGATATCTAAGCCGATGACCTGTCCGCCGCTCAATCTTGCCAGTTCCATGGTCGGGACGCCGGAGCCACAGCCGATATCCAAGATATGAGGCTTGTCCAACGGAGGAAGCACCCGGAATGCTTGACGCATGAATTTAAGGAGACGCCCTCTCAATCGATCTTTAAAGGCTTGGAATTTCTCTTCTCCGGTCATTGCTTTTCAGCTTTACACCCGAAGAGCAATATTATACCCTCTAGCTTTTGACTGGTCGATTGGCTGAGATGATTATCCTCGAAACCATTCATGCTGAAGCTGAACCTCATCCACACGGGCGCCTTTTCGGGGATCGTCCTGTTCATCGGCTACGGGCTGGGCCGCGTCGTCCGGCCCCTCGAGTCGTTGAACATCCCGGCGCCCGTGGTCGGCGGCCTGGTCATCGCCCTGATGACGCTCAAACTCTGGGAGCTGGCCGGGCTGATGCTCCCGCTCTTCATTATCCTCCTCGGACAAATTGTCTTGGTGGGCTTAGCCGCCCTCCTCACGGTCTACCCGTCGATGGGCCGGAATTATGAAGCGGCGGTGATCAGCGGCGGGTTCTGCGGTTTCATGATGGGGACGACGGCCAACGCCATGACCAGCATGCAGACTATCGTCGAGCGCTATGGGAGGTCGCGCCACGCCTTCCTCGTCGTCTCCATGGTCGGGGCCTTTTTTATCGACTTCACCAATGCGGTGATCATCACCATCTTTATGAATATCTTCAAATAAGGGGTTTGATTTGGCGGCAGAACCTTTTAGAGGCGGTAATCGTATATTATCACAGAAAATGAGTCTCAGCCTTGAAACTATCGGAATATGTAGCAAGCTCTTCTATCTCCTAACTCGGAAAAGAAGGCTTTGTCTTGTCTGGGTGTTTGCCGGATATTAATATGAACGTACTAAGTATTGCGTCATTGCGAGGAAAGCAGTGACGAAGCAATCCCCTCCGACAGGCAGAGATTGCTTCGCTCCAAAAGGTCGCTCGCAATGACGGCCAAGAGCAAGTAGCCGTGGCCACAATAATACGGTAACAAGGAGAAAACATGGTAAAGAGATTTTCCGGACTTCTCGGTTTCATGATTTGCATTCTTGGGATGGCTGTTCTCGCTCAGACGGCGGCCGGGATCGACACGAAGGACACACGCCTTCTCAGCCAGCCGGCCATCAGCGCTTCCAACATCGCCTGCGTCTACGCCAATAACCTCTGGGCGGCCGACCTCGACGGCAGAAACCCGAGGCAGCTCACCACCGATATCGGTGTCGAGAACAGTCCCGCCTTTTCGCCCGACGGGAAATGGATCGCCTTCAGCGCTCAGTACGAAGGAAACCTAGATGTTTATGTCGTGGCGGCCGGGGGCGGCATCCCGAAACGCCTGACTTGGCACCCCGCCTTGGACCTCCTCCAGGGGTTCACGGCCGACGGGGCATCGGTTTACTTCGTTTCGACCCGCAGTATGGCGACACCCGGGAGCCTCAAGCTCTATCGCGTTTCTGTCCAGGGCGGGTTTCCCGAGGAGTTCAAGATTCCGACGATCTTCCGGGCGGCGTTTTCCCCCGACGGGCAATATATCGCTTATAACCCGCTTCCTTATGCTTTCACTCAGTGGAAGCACTACCGGGGCGGCCGAGTCTCGGAGATTTGGATTCTCAAGGTCACCGATTATTCGGTGGTGAAGATCCCGCAGCCCGCAGGCCGGTCTAACGATATCCAGGCGATGTGGCTGGGCGATAAAGTCTATTTTCTCTCCGACCGCGCCGGCGAGTTCAACCTATTCGTTTACGACACCAAGTCCAAGGCGATCAACCAGCTGACGAAATTCAGCGACTTCCCGATCCTCAACGCTTCCACCGGCGCCGGCAAGATCATCTTTGAGCAGGCCGGCTATCTGCATCTCTTCGACCCGGCCTCGGCCAAAAGCTCGAAACTCACCCTCGGCCTCGCCGCCGACCTGCTTGAGCTGCGGCCGCGCTACGTCCGGGGCCCGCAGTGGGTTCGCGGCGGCGACGTCTCGCCCTCCGGCGCCCGCGCCGTCATCGAGTTTCGCGGCGAGGTCGTCACCGTCCCCGCCGAGAAGGGAGATCCCCGCAACATCACCGATACTCCCGGAACCCACGAGCGAAAGCCCATCTGGTCACCCGCTGGGAAATCCATCGCTTACATTTCAGATGAATCGGGGGAGTACGAGCTCCATGTGCGCAGCCAGGACGGCAAGGGTGAGCCAAAACGGTATAAGCTCGACGGGGCCGGTTTCTATGAATCCCTCGTCTGGTCGCCAGACAGCCAGAAAATCTCCTTTGCCGACAACTCCCTGAGCCTCTTCTGGATCGACCTCAAAGCCGGAGCCGTGAAGAAGATCGCCCAGGAATACTATTACGGTCCCTTCCGTTCCAGGACCACGGCTACGGTCTGGTCTCCCGACTCCCAGTGGATCGCCTACACCCTCAACACCACGGCCTCCATCCAGAGGATCCATGCCTATTCCCTGGAGCAGGACAAGTCGTTCCCCATCACCGACGGTCTGAGTGAAGCCGCCGAGCCGGTCTTCGACAAGAGCGGCAAATATCTCTACTTTTTCGGGAGCACCGACGCCGGGCCGGTCAAGAACTGGTTCGACCAGTCCAACGCCGACATGCGGATGACGACTTCGATCTACCTCGCGGTCCTGAGAAAAGACTTACCTTCACCATTGGCCAAGGAGAGCGACGAAGAGAAACCGGCGGAGAAAGAGCAGAAGAAGGAAGACAAGGCGGCCGCGGAGGCGAAGTCCAAGGACCAGAAAAAGGAGGGGGTAAAAGACGCCGAGAAGAAGGCCGAGGAGAAGCCGGAGGAAAAATTCCGGATCGACTTCGACGGCCTCGACCACCGCATCCTGGCCCTGCCCGTTTCCAGCGGCTACTACTGGAACCTCCTGGCCGGTGAAGAAGGACAGGTCTATTATCTGGAGACGAAGTCCGTCGGGGGCGGGGCTCCGGTCGAAATGCAGGGATTGGCCGGGTCTCTCCACCATTACGACATGAAAGCCCGCAAGGATGACGTCGTCGTCCCGGAGGCCGAGTTCTTCCTCCTGACGGCGGACAAGAAAAAGATCGGCTACATGCTCAAGAACTCGTTCTGGATCGTCCCGGCGGCGGGGAAGCCCGAGCCGGGGAAGGGGAGGCTCAACCTCGAGACGATCGAGGTCCGGATCGACCCTCGCACCGAGTGGAACCAGATCTATAACGAAGTCTGGCGGATCAACCGAGATTTCTTTTACGACCCCAACATGCATGGAGCGAACTGGCCGGCGATGAAGGAAAAGTACGCCGCCTTCGTTCCCCATCTGAGCTGCCGCAACGACCTCAACCGGCTGATTCAATGGCTGTGCAGCGAGCTCGTCGTCGGACACAGCTACAGCGGCGGCGGTGACCAGCTCTTCGAGCCCAAGCGGGTGGCCGGCGGACTTTTGGGCGCGGATTATGCCGTCGAGAACGGCCGGTACAGGTTCAAGAAGGTCTACGGCGGGCTGAACTGGAACCCGGAGCTCCGCTCACCGCTCACGGAACCCGGCGTGGATGTCAAGCAAGGAGAATACTTGTTGGCCGTCGGCGGCACAGACCTCCGGCCCCCGGCCAATCCCTACAGCCTCTTCGAAAATACGGCCGGCAAGATCGTCGAAATCACCGTCGGGCCGAACCCGGACGGAACGGGGTTCCGGACCGTCCAGGTCGTTCCCGTCGCCGATGAATCCTCGCTCCGCAACCGCGACTGGGTGGAGGGAAACCTGAAAAAGGTGGAGCAGGCGACCGGCGGACGGGTCGCCTATGTCTATGTTCCCAATACCGCCGAACTGGGCCACATATATTTCAAACGCTACTTTTTCCCCCAGGCCGACAAGGAGGCGATCATCGTCGATGAGCGGTTCAATGGAGGCGGCTCGTTGGCCGACTATTACATCGATTTCCTGCGGCGGCAGTATTACGCCATGTGGGCAACCCGTTACGGGCATGATTATCGGACTCCAAACGCCATGATTCCCGGCCCCAAAGTCATGCTGGTCAACGAGACCGCCGGGAGCGGCGGCGATTTCCTGCCCTGGCTGTTCCGGAAGTTCGGGCTGGGCAAGATCATCGGGAAACGCACCTGGGGCGGCCTGGTCGGTATCCTGGGCTTCCCAGTCCTGATGGACGGCGGAAGGGTCACCGCGCCCAACCTGGGGATTTGGACCGAGGACGGGTTCATTGTCGAAAATGAGGGCGTACCGCCCGACATCGAGGTCGAGCAGTGGCCGGCCGACGTGGCCGCCGGGCACGACCCCCAGCTCGAGAAGGCCATCCAGGTGGTCATGGAAGAGCTCAAGGCGAATCCGCCCAAGAAGCTGGTCCGGCCGCCGTTT
>Ga0307380_10010810_pt1 | contig 11471 bp, 5 predicted proteins | sample UN3MG_FD_202239 | JGI IMG/M metagenome (GOLD analysis project Ga0307380, IMG submission 202239) | Soil microbial communities from Risofladan, Vaasa, Finland - UN-3 | ecosystem: Environmental > Terrestrial > Soil > Coastal area > Acid sulfate soil | place: Finland: Risofladan, Vaasa | collected... | reverse complement strand
GGGTTGGGTTCAGCGACGCATACAGCTTCAATGGGTACTCGCATCGAGCAATCTCCGAGAGGTCGGGCATACCAAGCCAGTAGCGCGCATTGTTTATTGTCCCGCGAACCTGTCCCCAACTCATGCTTCCCATTTCAGCGAGGGCGTCGAACGTGGGGTAGGGCAGACCGGCGCTCGATGCCTGCCAGCGGCGGATCGTTGCCTCGGGCAACTCTCGGTCTTTCATCCGATGCCATAGGGCATACTTGGCTAGCAGGAAGTCACCGTCCCGCTCGATGATGAACTTGTGCTGTGCACACAGTTGAGCCAGCCTCTCCCCAGCCTTGATCGCCGACGGCAAAGCCGGCTGATACTCGCTTATGTATTGCGCGACCACCGGCGTTTCTATCGCCTGAGCGATTGGAAGGAGCCCGTCGCTCATGGTCATCGGAGTTGCCCCTGATCCCTCGCCCGGCTTCGAGACTTCCTTGACTACCTTCTCCTCGTTCTTCAGCGCAGGCAAATCCTTTGCAAGCGCCGTGTCTTTCAGCAGAGCTTCATTCGCTGACTGCACCACTTTATCGTATCTGGAGTCATCGAAGAGCGCCATGGTCAGGAGTACCCAATCCTTCGGCTCCATCGCCGGCTGTGCCGACCCCTGCAGCAGATAGCCCGCCAGCGAAGGCTCTATCCAGAATCTGAACGATGTTGCCTCAGGATAGTGCTTCTTCGCTTCCTCTGCGATTGCGCCTCCGGTAAAAGTCAGCTCCTTGCCGCCGAATAAGTCCTTGCGCTCGGATTCCGAAAGATTGAGAAACTGCAGAACCATCGCACCGCCATCAGGCGATCGAGTCGCGTACCATCGCTGCCCCAGCCGCCAGTATTCATCCATGTTCTGCCCCTGAACATACGGCGGTCGCTCGAATTGCTGATCCGAGCGAAGATACGTAGCAGTGGCCTGAAGCTCGGTATCGAACTGCTTGAGGATCGCCAGGTAGTCGTCATACTGCCGCTGGCGGATTGCCGCGGATGAGTCCCTGTCCGTGCACAGTCGAAGTGATCTGACGCTCCCAATCTCGGATTCCGCCCAGCATAGGTTGAAGCAGTGCGCCAGGGCTTTCAGGACATCCCTGGCCGGCTTATTCTTAACGTAAACGGTGGCCTTGTCGTCGGCGATCTCGCGCTCGGGACGAAGCCTGGCCCCCGTCTCGGCCTGAACCTTATCCAGCACTTCCCGAATCTGCGCCGCCCGCATCGTCAGGCTGATCGGCTTGTCCAATTCCGGCTTGCCGTCCAATGCCGCCGTCCGAACATCCGACTCGGCGAAGGCCATGCTGCAGATTAGCAGCAGAAATGCTATGTATCTCAACTCTAAACCTCCCGAATCCCGTCTCCATACTGCGCCAGTACTTTTCCATCCTTGCCGAGAAGGAACATCAGCGCCCGCTGAGCCGCAAGCTTGATATTCAGCGTCTTCTGGCTGAATGAATCGGTCAGGCTGAACTCCTTATTCGCGTCCGTCTCAGACACAATGGAATACAGAACGGTCTCCTCGAAGAACTGAGGCCGAATAAGGATTCCGGGGTCTGCCTTATCCACCCTGAACGGCGGCTCGATGCCGGCCTGCTTGAGCGCATACTGATACAGCGCCGCCACCGGCTCCACATTATCCGCAAGCTCGAATGGAAGCGGCGTGAAGATCAGCTTGCCGTCGCCCTTCGCCTCTGCCTTCACGAATCCGCTCTGCCCGCCGACGACCGCCTTATCAATCCGATTGATCTTGTCGCCGCCGAAACTCAGCCGATAGCTGGTCCCGAACACGATCACGTCCTCTTCTCTTGTGACAGGCGCGATCGTGCTTTGGTTCCCCAGCCTTTCGACCGGCCGCCAATACTCGTCCCAATCAATCGGCCCTGTCACCAGCAGCACTGCGCCCGCCTCAACTGCCTTTATCAGCTTATCCCACGCCTGCTGACTAAGCGTCCTCGGCGACGGCAGCACGATCAATCGGCAATTCCCCAGGTTCTCCAGGGTATACTCTCCAACCGCCCGCATGGGCATCCCGCAATGATAGTGCATCACCCGCACGCATGCCCTTGTCGCCGCCGACGCATGGTTTCGGACCGAGAACATGTTCGAATGAGGGATCACCATGCAGACGTTCTCGGGCTTGCGCCCGGATGATCGAGGCTCACCGCGCTTGGTGAGGTACTGCCTCGCCTCCCTCCAGAACGTCGCCATGGGCAGGAGGACCTCCAACTCGGGCTTGATGGTCAGGTCTGCCCTGTTGAAGCCTATCGCCACCTCATTGTCGCTGGTCATGTAGACGTTCGTGTTCCAGATCCATTGAATGACCCCCGCCGCCCCTGATGCGAATCCCATCACGAATTTCCGCTCGAGCAGGTTTCGGCAATCCTTCTCTGTCCGCCGATAGGTTCGATCCGGATTCTCGGCGAACATGATGCCGGTTTCCTCGATCACATTCGGCTTCTCCGGCGTCTTGCTGACCAGCCCGTCCCAGAGAAGATCATCGTTCAGCCACCACGTGTGCATGCATGTGAAGTCCATGTCCTTCCAATGGAACTGCGGATTCGGCCGCTCGAATGCACCGCCTTCCTCCTGGCCGACGGTGATTAGCTGCTTCGGATTGCCGTTTTGCCGAATGACTTCGCTCATCTCCCTCACCCAGCGATTGAAGATCTCCTGCGAGAACAATCGGAAATCCAAAGCTCGCATTGGATGTGAGTTCTCAAATATCTGCCGATCATCGAAATCGCTGGTTGCCGGAAGCTCATCTGCATTTCGAGGAGTGGTTCTCCAGGCTTCTTCTCGATCCGGGCGTTTTTGAAGCCATTGTTCCCATTCTCGTTTTTCGAACTCATCGAAGTTAGGGCGGCAGCACCATCGGCGGCCGGAACTCTGAAATACCGGTTCGTTTATTAGATCCCACATCAGGTTGTTGAAATTGCTGAATCGCCTTGTGAACGCGGCGATGAATTCCTTTTGAGCCTTGATGGCCCTCGGATCGAGATATGGGTTTTCGCCTTCCCACATCTCGGGCGTGAAACTGAAGAATGTGAAGATCACCGGCAGCTCGTACTTTACGGCGGTGAGCATGAATGCCATGAATGCCCGAATCACCCCTTCGTCGGGAGCGCCCGGATCGAGCATTGTTTTTCGAAATGCGGTCCAGATTCCTGTCCTCAGTATGTTCACGCCCGCCGCGCTGATCTCCGCAAGATCCCTATTCCAGACGGCGGCGTTCGGCTCGAAGAGGAACTTCCGGTGCACGTCCGAGGCCATGTACGTCGTCCCCACCACCGGCACTTGCTTGTCGGTTCGGGTGAAGAAGTCCTTTCCGGCGAGGAGGGGCTGAGTTCGGGAGACCATCGCAGTGTCGTAGCACCAGAAGCCGGTAGTGTGGTATGAGGCGAACTTATCGCTGAGGCCGGGATCGCCGGTCGAGAGCCTGGCCTCGACTATGTAGAGTCCCGGGCTGAGAGGAATCTCGATCGGTATGTCCATATAATACGGCGACTGGAAGTCCTTGATCTCGATGTTCTGGCTGGCGATGGTTATACTCTCTTTGCGGATGGTTAAATAGAGGTCCACCTCTCTGGGGGCTTTCTCCGGCTGGCTCGCATGGATGATCAGTGACGTCCGCTCATCCGGGTAGTAGCAGGCGAATGAGGGCCGAACCTGCAACTCCGACGGGCCCATCGCGGCGAATCCCCCGAGCCGGAAGAGTATCTCCTTCCTCAGCGCTTCGTCCGATGTGAAGTTTGCCAGCACCCATCGGCCCCCCGCGAACGGTCCGAACACCCGGTCAATGGCGATCACCGGGGCGACGAGCCTCTTGCCCTCCTTATCCTCGCCGTAGAGCAGCGGCCGGAGGATGGCATCACGCGTGCCAGATGTGCCCAATTCGTTCGGATGATCGTCCTTGCTCGTGAGGCGGACCTGCAGCTCGAAGACCTTGCTGCACGCGAAGTCCTCGATCAGGCCCGACAGGAGCGGCTCGGTCGTTATCGTGTCGTACTTCTTGACCCCGGCAGTCTCCACCGGGAACGCCTGATTGATCATCAGCTCCTGGTGATACTGCGTCTGGCGGATCTCCTGATGCCAGCCGTCTCCCTCACGCCGAACCGGGATGCTGAACGGCGCGCCACCCAGGTTGAGGAAGTTCCCGCCTGCCGCCAGGAAGTCATAAATCTCCGGCCAGGCGTCTTTCGGGAATACCGAGCCGTATGGGTTGATGAACAGATCAACCGACTCCCGCTTCAGCAGCTTCTTCATGTCGGCGACGCCGGCGAACTTCACCGACTCCATCGGCGGCAGCGCCTCGACGAGCTTCTGATGGTTGATCTCTGAAGTATCTACGAAGGGGAAACCGTCTTCCCTGAAGATGAGCACACGAGCATCCATACGCATTCCTCCATACGATATTACAAACGCAGTCTATTCTACATTATGGGCGCTGAGAGCGCAAATGGCCGATATGGTGGCAAGACAACGCCCCAACGACCCTTGACTACCGGTCTTCTAAAGGCTAGAATGTACACAGAGTAATATCGGCGAAAGCCGAGTACTGAAGGATCAGAACTGAGGTTCGCAGCCATCGCAAAAGGAACTGCAATACCAAAAGAGGTTAGAGATAAGCTGCTTGTAGAGGCCAAACACCAGTGTTCGAAATGCCACGAGAAGACTGCGCATATTCACCATATCACCAGTTTGGTAAAGGGCGGCACCAGCGACGAAGACAATCTGATTGTGCTCTGTCCCACCTGCCATGACAATGTGCACCTGGAGCACATCACGGCCGATCAGCTTCGTCTTTATAAAAGGGGCTGGGTCGCGGTATGCCGACTCCGCGACATCGGGCTATTATGTGAGGTAGGCGACAGGGAGCTTTCAGAGATACTTGAACGCATTAGGGATAACTCCCGGCTAGATAGAATGGTTCATATCCTGGGTGAGTTCTCTGGAGGCAGGCGGCCAGCTGTCGTCGATCCAGTTCCTCAACTGGTGACTACACTGATCGACATCATGGAAAACAGTGCGGGGCAAATGTCGACGACTGCCTCAGTCAAGAAGAGCCTCGCCAAGGAGTTCTTCACGTTTTACCAACTCTTACATCGCATGAGGAACAATACCCTTCACATCAAGCAACTGCTTGACACGGACAAGCACCTGGATGGGGAACCTACGAATCTTCATAAGACCGATATGCCAAAGCTCATTCATGACCAGGCTGCTACAGTATTCTCCATGTATAGATTGCTCGTGGAGAAGTGGGAGTTCTTTGAGTTATACATTCCGGACTTTTCTTATCATCTCTGGGCTCTGTTCAATTGCAGGGAGGGCATCCTCTGTCCGATCGCCCATGGATGCCACCATCCAGATATGGATTCCGCTATCACGGTATTCACACGGCTTGACAGCGAGATGATAACTAGGGATTTCGTCCGCTGGATTCCGTTCTTCGACTTGGCAGCCCATAAGGATCACTACCATCCCACCGTAAATCATCTATATGACGTTCATGGCTACGAGTTCCTGACGTTCAATGTTGCCATGAAAAACAGTGAGAATTTTCGATTTCTATCTAAGGAATTGGAGAGAATTATTTCGCAGTTGACGGATGCGATCAAGAGATTTGGGGAGTTTCTGCGCGAACACTTTGATATGCCTGATATACTAGAAGTAAATAAGAATTGTGAATTGAGGAACCCCAGACCATGGGGCTAGGGGTAATCGATCAGGCCGTCGTTATTCGATCAAGCTGAGCGTGATCTTGCAGGAGGGTAGAATGAAACAGTCTGGAATATATGTGATCCAGCCATTCAAAGAAGAATATGAAAGAGTCTTTGCTCTGGTCGCGTCAGCCGCCGCTAAAGTCGGTGTTCCAGCATCTAACGCAGCATCTTGGCCATTGCAAACTGGTGACATAATGGGGAGGATTCATGAAGCGATACGAACAGCAGATCTCTTGATCGCAGACGCGTCGAACGCGAATCCGAATGTCATGTATGAGATTGGCTTTGCTCAGGCGGAGAACAAACCGCTGATTTACATTGCAAGCAGTAGCAGGGTTGTTCCCTTTGACCTTGCTGGATACCGTTTCTTAATATATGATCTGGTCAGCCCTACTGAGTTCGTGGATCGACTTGCAAATGCAATTCAGCAAGCACTCAATGAGCCCCAAGCTTTCACTCTCCCTCGAATCTCTGCCGAAAGAGACAAGCGTCAAAATGTATTTATCAGCTATAGCCATCATGATCGGGAGTATCTGGATCGACTATTGGTTCACCTGAAACCTTTGGAAAGAGAAGGTCTGGTGGACCTATGGGTGGATACTAGGCTTAAAGCCGGTGATCGTTGGAAAAAGGAGATAGAGAAGGCTCTGAACAGGGCGACCGTAGCTATTCTGCTAGTAAGCGCGGACTTCCTCGCATCCGATTTTATTACCGGCAATGAATTGCCTCCAATTCTGCGGAACGCAGAGGAAACAGGAACTAGAATCGTTCCCGTCATCGTCAAGCCATGCAGGTTCATGCGTGATAAGAGCCTGCGGCACTTCCAAGCGATCAATGATCCAAAGGAATCGTTGATTCTCCTCAATCCAGGCGAGCAAGAAGTATATTACGATTTGGTGGCTGCGGAAGTTGAAAAAACACTACAGAGAGGCTAGTGCAGTTCCGCCAGAGTAAAGCCGAATACTCAGGCTGCCACTCTTGGTATCGTTCGAAGCCCGTGCACTCGTGACCATCTGCTGCTGGTCCCATGAACTCTCCGTTGACTTTTTGCCTCTTCCTGACGTATTGTTTTATAGGCACTAAGATGATATTCGCGACGAAATCCCTTACTCGGCGATTGCTGCCGTTGTTTCTACTGATACTCGCCCTCCCCGTGAGGGCGGATGATTATACGCAGACCCTGAAGACGGCCGTCTCGAAGCTGGAGTTGGGCCAGTATGACGCGGCTGCCGGCGGGGCTGAGCAGCTCCTCATCCGCAACCAAAAAGATACTCTGGCTCATATGCTGCTGGGGGTCGTGTACCTGCACGTCGGCCGGTTCGATGAAGCCCAGGCCCAGTTCAAGCAAGTGACTGAGAACAAGCCTGACGAGTGGCGGGCTTATTACGCCCTCGGCCTGCTGGATGTCCTTCGCAGACGGCCCGCCGATGCCGACATCCATTTTGACTACGCCTGGAAATTCCCCGAAGCCCGGCTCGAACTATCGGCTTTGAAGGGATACCTGGCCTTTCTGGACGGCACACCGCCCAAGCAGGCGGGCGAGACTCCACTGGATAAGCAGACTGCCGGCATGGCGGCGCTGAAGGCGAAGAAGAAAGACCAGGCCAGGGCGCTCCTTTCCGATATTTTCAAGACGCCCGCCCCGCCGGGGTTTTTCGAGAATCGCCAGCCGATAGTGACTTTCGATCCCAAGCAGCCCATCGCTCTGCCCGGCGGCAAGCTCACCTGGAAGCCGGTCGCACCCAAGGATGCGCCCACGGTCAACGGTGTCGTGACCCTCAAAGCCGATGCGAGCAAAGCCAAGGATACCTATTTCGTCATCGTGTACGTTGACGATGCCATGGCGGGCATGACGAACTGCTATCCCTTCGAGTTCCAGTGGAATACCGCCAACTACCCGAACGGCCTGCATCGGATCAAGGTGGAGGCGAAGAACCAGGCAGGCGGCATCGTGAGCACGAAGTCGGTATGGGTGACGATTGCGAACCTCGAGCCCAGAAACATTGCGCCTGCGGAACAAGGCGATGTGGCGGACCTCACTCAGCGGCTCTGGGACTGCATGAGGGTCGGCGAGTCCAAGAAATCCGCCCACTACCAGGTTGCCAGACTGGATCTGGAGGCCGGGGACACGAGGAACGCCATCAAGCAACTGGAGTACGTTGCCGCTTACCAGGCGAACTACATGGATGCGACGAAGCTGCTTAATCGCCTTCGAGGCCGGAAGCTGGAATACTCCGAGATCAAGGAGGGCAAGCCCGGCGGGAAGAGGATCGCGCTTACCTTCGACGACGGCCCGAATGAGAATACGCCCGCGATGCTGGAAGTCCTGGACAAGCTGGGGGTCAGGGCGACATTCTTCATAGTCGGTTTCCGCGCCGAGGAGCAGCCGGCGCTCGTGCGGGCGATGGTTGCTTCGGGGCATGAGATCGAGAACCATACCTATTCCCATCCCAGGCTGACCACCCTGACTCCCGATGAGGCCGAGGCCGAGGTCGCGAAAGGGGCGGCGGTCATAACCGCGATCACCGGCAGGTCCTCCAAATACTTCCGCCCGCCGGGAGGTCATGCGGACGCCGATACCAAGCAGGCGGCAGGACGCCAGGGATTCACGGGGGTCTTTTGGACACTAAGTGTGAGTGCGTTCGAGGGGGCGCGATACGAGGCACTGGCCGACTATGTAATCAAGAACGCCACCGACGGCGCCATCATCGCCATGCACAACGGCGAGCCCGCCACGACCTCCGCCCTCCCGAAGATCGTCGAGGCACTGCGAGCGAAGGGCTTCCGGTTCGTGACCCTGTCCGAAATGGCCGACGGTTTGACGCACTGATTCCTCTCTCGTATAATATGCAAGCAAGGGGTTAGGTTATAGGTTCTGGGTTTTGGGGCGCCCTACAACCTAAAACTCAAAACCTAAAACCCCAGGATGACTATGCCAGAGCTAAAACACGAGCAATCCTTACTCACTTTTGAGCTGTCCAACGGAGCGCACATTCCAAAGGTATGCCTGGAGAACAAGCAGGTCGTCCTCGACGGGACGGACTTCCTCGTGTTGCGAACTCGCGAAGCCGAGATTCCCGTGCTGATCACTCAAGTCACCGGCCGAGAAGTGATCGAGCTGGAGGGCGAGTTCCCGGGGATGCCTGACCTAAAGATTCAGGTTAAAGTATTGGCGGCAGGGGACTATGCGCCGAGGTTCGACTGGCATATTCAGATAACCAATCTTGGCAGCGACCTCGAATGCGGATTCAGAGTGTGCTTTCAGGTAGCGGACAAGGGCATCCCTCGATGGATGATTCCCGCCATGTTCTACAAGCACAATCGCCCGGAGAACTGCGTCCGCCGATATCCCCGCTATTCGCCGAATGAGAACAAGCCCGAGGAGTTCGTTTCGAGCTACTGGGCATTCAGGTCCGACCGATCCTCGTGCCCGGCGGTCTTCTGCTGGACAGACAACTATACCTCCTGCCTCGCAACGCCGGCGCTATTCGCCCAAAACGATTTGAGCGGACTGGCATTTCGCGGTGACGATAGCGGGACGTTCATTATGCTGGATTTCCCCTATGTCGAAGAGCCGGTGAAATACAGCTTCTTCCGCGAAGATGGGATCGCGCCCGAGAAGACCTATACCGCAGTCCTCCAAAACGGCTCGACGGAGTTCAGTTTTTCCACCTTCGTTGACGAGCGAGACCTCCATGCCTACGACGGCCTGATCCGCGACCTGTACGACGAATCCGAGGATGAGACCAATCCCTGGCTCACGAAGCTCGATGCGGAGGATTTGCTTGCCCATGGACTTCGCCGCTGGCATTATGATCCCGAGCACAAAGTCCTTTATGAGACGTGCGCCTTCGACAAGTACTTCGGCAAGGGCGAGGGGCAGGTTGATCGCCCGCACATGCACGTCGCGTGGGTGAGCGGCGCTCCTTATGCCTACGCCCTCTGGAGGCATGGGCAGGAGTTCGGCAAGCAGGATCAGGTGGACGCCGGCCTCTCGGTGCTGGATAAGATCGCGGACGAGGGGATTTCGCCGTGCGGATTGTTCTGGCCCGAGTGGACGCTCGAGTCGGGGTGGGGGACGGGCTGGAATCCGAACCCTGAGTGGATTCAGGCTCGGACGGTCAGCGAATGCGCGTGGTTCTACCTCAAGGCCCTCGACTTTGGGAAGGGTCTCGGGACGAGTCGTCCGAACTGGGAATCGGCGGTTCGAAGCAACCTCGAAGCCGCCTTGAAAGTCCAGCGCCAGGATGGGAACTTCGGCTCTTACTATAACGTAAAAACCAGGGTAGTTGAGGAATGGGACGGGGCCGGCGGGCTGATGTGGATTCCTGCCCTGCTTGCCGGCGCGAAGTACTTCGGCGAGGGCAAGTATCAGGATGCCGCCGTCAAAGCCGGCGAGTACTATGCCCGATTCGTGGAAGATGAGTATATCTACGGCGCTCCCGAGGACGTCCATCTGACGCCGACCTCCGAAGACGGCTATAATACGGTGATCGCGTACGTCCATCTTTACGAGGCGACGAACTATAAGCGATGGCTCGAACTGGCAAAATCGGCGGCGGACTGGACTGCCACCTTCCGATGGATATACAACACGAAGTTCCCGGAAGCCAGCATTCTTGGAGAGTACGATTTTCGAACGCTCGGCGGCGACATAGCTTCGCCGTCGAACAACCATCTCCATAACTACGGCTTGATATGTCATCCCGAGCTACTGAGGCTCTGGCAGTATACCGGCGACACCTACTATCTCAGCCGAGCGGCGGATCATCTGGCGTGTTTTCACCAGTTCATCGCCCGGCAGGATGGGGATTTCAATGCCAGGATGGGCATGATCACCGAGCAATGGTTCCATACCGACTGGACCCATGCGAAGGGCTCGATGCTTCAACTGGCGCATGCCTGGTGTGCGGGGCTGATCCTCTATGCCAATGCATATACCCGGGAGTTCGGCGAGATCATCATTGATGCCGAGAGCCGCGAGGTCTACGCCCTTGACAGCGTGTGGATCAGGTCAACGGAAGAGGTGGACTCGGACGTGGTCCTGACGCTTGTGAATCCCTCGCTCAGAGATCTGAAGATGTCAGTCCGCCATTCGGCCCTGGGGCTTGTCGGGACTGTGGAGATCGGCGGTCTTGAGGAGATCCGCTTGCGCATTGGCGGGACTCAGCCGAGTGTTGAGGTGCTCAGTCCGGAAAGTGAGTTATGGACTTGAGCGACAGGCCAAGGATCATGGTGATCGGTTCGAGCAACACCGACATGTCGGTGAAGACGGACCATCTGCCTCAGCCGGGCGAGACTATTCTCGGCGGGAAGTTTTTCATGGCCCATGGCGGCAAGGGGGCGAATCAGGCCGTCGCCGCCGCCCGGCTCGGTGCAGAAGTGACGTTCGTTGCGCGAATCGGATCGGACATATTCGGCGACAACGCGATAGAAGGTTTTGAGAAGGAAGGCATCGACACCCGGTTTATCGTCCGGGATGCGGACGAGCAGTCGGGGGTCGCACTGATATTCGTGGACCGGGAGGGCGAGAACGTGATAGTAGTCGCCCCCGGCTCGAATTCCAGGCTCTCGCCGAAGGACGTTGACCGCGCGGCAGACCATATTGCTTCTTGCCGGGCGCTGATCCTTCAGCTCGAGGTGCCTTTGGATACCGTCGAACACGCCGCCAAGCTGGCGCGTGAGAAGGGGGTGAAAGTCGTTCTAAACCCAGCGCCCATGCCTGCGGAGGGATTG
>Ga0307380_10010807_pt1 | contig 11472 bp, 8 predicted proteins | sample UN3MG_FD_202239 | JGI IMG/M metagenome (GOLD analysis project Ga0307380, IMG submission 202239) | Soil microbial communities from Risofladan, Vaasa, Finland - UN-3 | ecosystem: Environmental > Terrestrial > Soil > Coastal area > Acid sulfate soil | place: Finland: Risofladan, Vaasa | collected... | reverse complement strand
GAAGCTGCCGCCGCCCGACCCGAACAACAAGAAGGCGGGCCGCGGGTACTACGAAGAGCGAGCAAAGCTCGAGAAGGCCGCCGAAGCGCAATTGCTGGAAGAGGTGCGCGCCGCACTTACCGCCGAGCAGCAAGCTGTCCCTACCGAAAACCTCATCCATCGGCAGGACGACAGCCGAACGGACCGTGCCAGTTGACGTGGGACTCAATCGAGCACGAAGGCAGCCTGATGAGCCGAAGGCTTCTGGAAGGCGGTGGCATTGCTGAAGGACGTGCTCCTTCACGAGTCCGCCGGCAAGATGCGGTGAGCGTAGAAGCCGCATACAACGGGCGACATGCAGGCGCATTCCCGTAGGGGCGGGATTCTGGCCACCATGCAGCGGCGTTCGTTGTCGAAGCGAAACGACGTGACGCGCCCCGACGGAACTACCCGGAGCCCGTCCCCGCGGAATCAAGCGCGAAGACACTGTGCATGCAAACGCCGTTGGGCAAGACAATTGCAGCGATCGCGGTGGTAATGGCCGTGCAGGGCGTGCAGACCGTGCACACGTTTGCCGCCGACGATCTTCCTGGGATCGAGGGGGGGTTGGCCTGCGCATTTCATGCCCGGAAGACGCCACCCCCGGCGAGCCTTTCCTCACACTGAACGAGCCGGGCAACTAACGCGTCAGCCTGGCGGCCACGAACGCCGCCGGCGCGGCAGCCGCCGCTGAATCCACGGTTTCCGTGGCACCGGCCTGGCATACCGCCGCCGACGTGCTGTGGTCGGGCGGAGCGGACGGACCCGAGTGGTCGGACTCCGGCAACTGGGCCGGCGGGCTCGCACCCGCCAACCCTGCGGGAGTGTTGTCGTTCCTCAACGCCGGCAGTGGCACTATCGGGAGTACGACCGGCGTCATAAACGCACGCCGCACGGTGATTATCAGCGCCCGGCGCGAGCCGTACACGCTGCGCGCCGGCGATACGATCGCCATCTCCGCCAACGGCGGCGCACCGCAGGTGGTGGCGTTTCATCCGGCTCAGCCGGCTGCCGATGGCGAGACCGCTTTCGCCAATATCGCAGCCGCCACGGCGGATGAAGTGGCCCGTACCATCAATGCCGCCCGGCCGGGCGTCGCGGCATCGGCGTGGCACGGCAGGCTCGTGCTGCGATCCACCGTCGATGACGCCCCGTACGGCCAGGAGCAGGATGGCTCTCCCCCGAAGCCAAACCCGTTCTACGCCATCAAGCAGCGGAACTACATCGTCACCGCCTGGCGCGAGCCGATCGCATCGGCCTGCTATCCGGACGTGAACAACGACGGCAAGCCCGACGTTGCGGTGCTCGAAGACCCATCCCCGAACGCGGTGGTCAAGATCTACCTGAACAACGGGGGCACGTTCGCCGAGCAGCCTTCGATCACCATGCCGCTGCCCGGCATGCGGGTGAAGACGCCCGGCGAGAACAAGTTCCGTTGGGGCTTCCTGAACGACGACAAGATCCCCGACCTCTTCCCCTGCGCCGAGATGAAGATCGGCATCCTGATGTCCCGCAACGGCAAGCCGGAGTACGACGTGACTATGTTCGAGACCCCCCGGCCCACGTTTGCGGTGCCGGCCGATCTCGACAATGACGGCCTGAACGACCTGGTGGTGAGCCATCGGTTCGTGTCGGCCTGGTCCGTTGTTCGCCAGTCCGCGCCGGGGAAACTCCATCCCCCGCGCGATCAGCAGGTGGCAACCAGCTACTTCGATACGCAGGTCATCGACGTGAACAAGGACGGCAAGGACGATCTGGTGCTATCCGACGGCGAGGTTTTCCTGCGGCAAGCCGATGGCTCGTTCGCGAAGGAACCGGCATCGAAAATGCAGACGGTGGACGTTTGGCGCTGGGGTTGGGCCGCCGACTTCAACAATGACGGCTGGGTCGAGGTTGTACAAGTATTCAACTGAAAGCGACGACGGCATCCGGTGGGTCAAGCCACGCCTCGGGCAGGTGCCGCTGAAGGGCAGTCGCGACAACAACGCCATCGAGCTGCCCGACAAGATGACCCAGGGCGCCCTGATCATCAAGGAGCACAAAGACCCCGACCCCAGCCGCCGCTACAAGATGGTTTATGAGGTCTCGGATGGTGCGACCATCCGCACCGCCACCAGCCCCGATGGCCTTCGCTGGAGCGCAGGCCCCCGGTTGCCGATCGGCAAGCAGTTCATGGAGCCATCGTCCTTCTATCGCCACAACGGCCTTTACGTGGTGAACGGGCAGGGCGTGGGCCGCAGCGAAGGCGGCCATCCTCGCGGCCGCACCGGCTACGCCCACGTTTCCCCCGACTTCGAGCACTGGACGCACGAGTCGTGCGAGGCCTTCGCGCTGCCCGAACCGGCCGATCCCGCGGCGCGCGGCCAAGCAACCGACCAGGTGCACCTCGGTGTGGGAGCCGCCAGCTTCGGCAACGCGCTCGTCGGGCTGTATTGCATCTGGCACAGCCGGCCATTCCCTACGCCGAATGACTGGTTCGGCATGGGAACCACGTCCGGCGATTTCGGCCTGGTCGTCTCCAATGACGGCCTGCACTTCCGCGAGCCGGTGAAGGGGCACGTCTTCCTTCACCGCGACGACTCGGCCGTTACGCCCGTCCCCGGAACCAAGTACCAGACCATCCTGTGCCAGGCGAACGGCATCCTGAACGTCGGCGACGAGACGCGCATCTATCACGGCCGCTGGGCCAACACCGAACACGTCGAGGACTACTATGCCGAGATCGCTCTCGCAACGCTGCCCCGCGACCGGTGGGGGGCACTGGGCCTGTTCCCGGACGCCAACGACGGTTCGCTGTGGTCGATGCCGATCACCCTGCCCTTAAGGGGGTGCGAGATGGCGATCAACGCCGATGGCGCCGCCGGCATTCGGGTGGACGTGGCCGACGATTGCTTCGCCCTGCTGCCGGCATTCCCGGGCGAGAACAGCGGCGTTGCGTCAGCCGGAGCCGATCCTGCTTCCTGCCTCGACTGCCCCATCGCCTGGCGGCAGTCCCTGGCGGCGCTGGGCGGCCGGACGGTCCGGTTCAGGCTTCGCCTCACGAAAACGGAGAACGCCAATCCCCGGCTGTTTGCCGTTTACCTGGGAGCCAAGCCTGCCTTCCTTCATCCACCCTTCATTCCGCCATCTTTCTTCTTCGTGGTCTTTGTGCCTTCGTGTCTTCGTGGCCTTCTTTTCGTTCGTCTGGCCTCCCTCTTGACTCTCCCCACTCGCGCTGGTAATATGATAACGGAGTAGCGATTTCAGCAATGGCACCATGGGGTCGATTTATGCCGCGAGTGGTGGTACTTCGGGGACCAGATCAGGGCCGGGCATTCCAGGTAACGGCCCAGACGACGATCGGCCGGTCGAGCGCCAACAGCATCCAACTGTCGGGCGAGAAGATCTCGCGCCGCCATGCCACCATCGCCCTCGATGGCGACTTCTTCGTCATCACCGACCACGGCAGCCGCAACGGCGTGCTGGTGAACGGCCGCCGCGTCGAGCGTGCCGTGCTTGCCTCGGGCGATCAGATCGAGATCGGCAGCTCGCTGCTGCTGTTTGCACTGGATGATTCCGAAGATTTCCCCACGCAGGAAATGGAACTGAAGAAGGAGGGCGGGCAACTGCGGACGCGGCGTCCGCCGCCCGCCCCTGCGAAGATCCCGGAAACGGGCGGACAGCAGACAAACATCCCGGAAGAGGGCGGGCGCGAGCAGCCGGCTACGCGCCGCGAGCCGGAGAAGCTGCCGTCGGGCGAGCCGGTGTTCTTCTCCGAAGAAGCAGCGGCATCGGCACGGCACTTCGAAGAATCGATGATCATCGGCGACGACTCCGCCCCGCCCACCCAGGAGCTGCTCCAGCGGCTTCGCGATTCCAACCGCAAGCTGAAGGTCCTCCACGACGTCAGCGACGCCATCCAGGACATCTCCGACACCGGCGAGCTGCTGCACAAGATCCTCGATTTCGTGCTCGACGTCTTCGAGGCGCAGCGCGCGGTGATCCTGCTGTACGATCAGGCGGACGGCGAGCTTCGGCCGGCATCTGCCCGCAACCGCACGCGAACGACCGCGCGCCTCGCCGTGAGCAAGACCGTGGTGGACTACGTGGCCCGCCGGATGCGATCCGTGATCAGCGCCGATGCACTGGCCGATCCGCGATTCGACCCGAGCGACAGCATCGCGCTGCAGGAAATCAACTCCGTCCTCTGCGTGCCGCTCACGAGCAAGGGCAAGAGCCAGGGCGTGCTCTACGTCGACAACCGCCACGGGATGAAGCGATTCCAGCAGGACGACCTCCGCCTGCTCACCATCATCGCCCGGCAGGCGGCGAGCGCGATCGACAATGCCCGCTCCTACACCGACCTCCGCAAGGAACGCGAAGAACTGAAGCGGCAGGTGACCGAGAAATACGCCATCGTCGGCGAGAGCGCGTCGCTGCAGGCCGTGCTCGAGATGGTCCGGCAGGTGGCTCACGTGGATACCACCGTGCTGATCCTCGGCGAGACCGGCTCGGGCAAGGAGCTGATCGCGCGAGCCATCCACGAGGAGAGCTACCGCAGCGGCGGGCCGTTCGTGATCGTGAACTGCGCGTCGATGCCCGAATCGCTGCTCGAGAGCGAGCTGTTCGGACACGAGAAGGGCGCGTTCACCGGGGCCGTCGCCGCGAAGGTCGGCCGGTTCGAGCTTGCCCATCGCGGCACGATCTTTCTCGATGAGGTCGGCGAGCTCGGCCTGGGCATTCAGACCAAACTGCTGCGGGCCGTCGAAAACAAGACTTTCGACCGCGTGGGCGGCACGAAGCCGGTGTCGGCGGACGTCCGCATCCTGGCCGCCACGAACCGCGACCTGGCACGAATGGTGCAGGAGGGCACCTTCCGCGGCGACCTCTACTATCGGCTGGCCGTGGTGCCGATCAGCGTGCCGCCGCTTCGCGAACGGCAGGACGACATCCCGCGGCTGGCGGCCCACTTCCTCGAGGGATTCGCCCGCGACATCGGCCGCCGGCTGCCCCGCGTGAGCGATCAGGCCCTCAAGCTCATGCTCGCGTATGCCTGGCCGGGAAACATTCGCGAGCTGAAGAACGCGATGGAGCGGGCCATCCTGCTCAACCGCACGGGCGTGATCGAGCCGGACGACCTCCCGCCGAGCATCACGGGCGCGGCTGTCTGCCCCCCTACCGAGGGCGTGCCCGTTCTGCCGATGGACGCGGCCGTGCAGGCTGCCGAAAGACGCGCCATCCGCGAGGCGATGCGCCTCGCCGACGGCGTCAAGACCAGGGCCGCCGAGCTGCTCGGAATCTCACGGCCGACGCTGGACAAGAAACTGAAAGAATATGAAGAGAATGATGAATGATGAGGGATAATCCACAGATTGCACAGATGACACAGAGAAGAAAGATGAGGGTGGAGGTGAGTGCCTCGGAATTCACGCTCATCCTTCCCTCTTCCTCATCTGTGCAATCTGTACTACTATCTCGAAAATCTCTCGTTTTGCGCGCAAGATTTGGGGCTGCAGTGGACGAAGTGGACCAAGTGGACCAAGTGGACTCAGTGGACGAAGTAGACCTGATGCGGCTTTCCCGGCCCCAAGCCCCAAGCCGCAAGCCCCAAAGCCTAAAGCCTAAAGCCCAAAGCCTAAAGCCCAAAGCCCAAAGCCCGTAGCCGCATTTGGTTGCGGCCTTGGCCGCGCTATGCAATCTGTGGATGCCTCTTCATCCATCTTCATCATTTCTTCCCGGAGTTGTTTTGAGCATTGATCTGAAAACCAGCCGTTTGAGGCGTTCCCTGGCCATTGCGCCGGAGCAAGCGTTTTCGGGGATCGCGCGCCTGCCGTATCCGTTCTTCCTCGACAGCGCGATGGCGATGCCGCGACTGGGGCGGTTCTCGTTCCTGGGAGCGCTGCCGTTCGCCACGCTCACCACCAGGGGCAGGATGATCGAACTCGAGGAGAATGGGCAGATGCGGCGGCTCGAGGCGGATCCGTTCGATGCCCTCCGCGACGCCCTGCGGCACTACGCATTGGACCGGGACGCGCCCCGGCGCGCCATTGAAGGCGGCTGGCCATTCGCCGGCGGAGCCGTCGGCTACCTCGCCTACGATCTCGGGCGGCACATCGAGAGACTCCCCGCGACGGCAATCGACGACGTCGGCTTCCCGGAAATGCAGTTCGGGTTCTACGACGTGGCCGCCTGCTACGATCACGTGGCGCGGCGGGCGGAATTGGTGGCGTGGAACGACGGCCGCGACACGCGCCGCCGGTTCGGCCAACTCGCACACGCTATCGACCGCGCGGGAGGAGCCGCCGAAGCTCGGATTGCCGAGCCACCGCGCGCTGGTGCCGTCAGCGGCAACTTCACCCGCGACGCCTATATCGCCGCCGTGCAGCGCTGCAAGGACTACATCGCCGCGGGCGACATCTTCCAGGTGAACCTGTCGCAGCGGTTCGAGGCGGACGCGGCCGTGCCCCCGCACGAGCTGTATCGCCGCCTGCGAGCGGTCAATCCCGCGCCGTTCGCCTGCTACCTGCAGTCGGGCGGCCGCGCGGTGCTCAGCTCGTCGCCCGAGCGGTTCTTGAAGGTGAGCCGGGGAAGCGGGTCGCAGGGCTGGCACGTGGAGACTCGCCCAATCAAGGGCACGCGGCCCCGGCGGGCGGGCGATGAGCAGTTCAACCGCGCCATGAGCCGCGAGCTGCTCGCAAGCCCCAAGGACAATGCCGAGCTGACCATGATCATCGACCTCGAGCGCAACGACCTCGGCCGCGTCTGCAGCTACGGCTCCGTGCACGTCACTGAGAGGGTGGTGCTCGAGGAATACCCGACCGTCTTTCACCTCGTGGGCACGGTCGAGGGCGACCTGCGCCCGGGCAAGGACGTGGTGGACCTGCTGCGCGCCACGTTCCCCGGCGGCTCGATCACCGGTGCGCCGAAGATTCGCGCCATGGAAATCATCGAGGAGCTTGAACCGACACGCCGCGGCATTTACACCGGAGCCATCGGCTGCATCAGCTCCGACGGCACCGCCGATTTCAATATCGCCATCCGCACCATCCTGATGCGAGGGGGCCGCGCGTTCTTCCAGGTCGGCGGCGGCATCGTCGCCGATTCCGATCCCGCCGCCGAATACGACGAGACCATCACCAAGGCCCGCGCACTCGTGGAAGCGCTCGGAAAGTAAAAATGAAAAATGAAAAAACAGAAGGAGAAGCTGATTGCTCGCGTCCTGCATTTTTGATTTCTAATTTTCAATTTTTTTTTGTCTTCTCGGGCAATTCGCACCGTACATTCAGTCATTCCCGTATGGCGCGCCGCCGCGCTTCCTCCGATACTCCAGTGTAAACCCCGCAATGCGCCAATAGCCCCGGCATGGCCATTCAAGCCACGTGGAGATGCGCCATCGAGGGCTATCGGTGGCGCGGCCGGCGCTGGCACGTATGCGGACAATGCCCATTCGCCGGCCGAGGGGTGACGGGAAAGGAATCTCTGTGGAGAAGATTTCGGAGACAATCATCGAGATTCGCAAGGCCTTGAACGAAGCCGCTCGGATCGTCCAGGCGATCAGCGAGATCACGCAGCAGACGAAGCAGTTGCCGCTGAACGGGACGGTTGAAACGCTCAACACCGGCGAGCCCCCGCCAGGCTCGGCCGCACCCGCGGATGATCACAACGACCATGCGGTGGAAGCCGCGCGGGCGTTCCAGAACACGGCGGCGATGATGGAGGAAGCAACCAAGACGGCTCAGGAAGGCATGGCCATCGCCGCCGAGGTCGAGCGGATCGTCCAGGAGATCACGTCCGCCGCCCAGAAAGCCAAGGCACTCGCCGCCGAGATCGACGCCGCATCCGGCAAGCTGCAGCCAGCGCCGCCGGAGCTGGATGACACGGGCTGAGCGGCCCCTGAATGTGCACCGGCGCCCCCCCGACGACGATACTGGAAGAAGGCCGCGAAGGAGAAAGAGGAAGAAGTGGTTTAACAGAGATGAATGGGATGGATGGGATAAGGAAGAACTGATTTTTCACACTGACCACCGCACTGCCCCGCCACCCCATCATCTTCCTCTTCTTCGTGGTCTTCGTGTCCTTCGTACCTTTGTGGCATTCTTCGCTCGGAGGGACTGCCATCATTCACCAGACCCGCATTCGCCACATCAACGACCTGCAGCCGTCCGACCGCGGCGACTACGTGCTCTATTGGATGCAGGCGTCGCAGCGGGCCGAATGCAATCACGCACTCGAATACGCCATCCGCCAGGCCAACGGCCTCGGCAAGCCGGCAGTCGTGTTCTTCGGCATCACCGACGCCTTCCCCGAGGCCAGCCTGCGGCATTACCGGTTCATGCTGGAGGGGCTGCGCGAAACTCAGGAGGCCCTCGCCCGCCGCGGGATCAGGATGGTCGTGCGGCACGAGTCGCCCGAGACCGGCGTCGTGAAGCTCGCCCGCAAGGCCTGCCTGCTGGTGATGGACATCGGCTACCTGCGAATCCAGAAGCAGTGGCGCCAGCGTGCTTCTTCGGCCCTCTCACCCCATCCCCCCACCACCCCACCACCCCATCCTCTTCTCCCCGTCGCGCAAGTGGAGACTGACGTGATCGTGCCGGTCGAGGATGCGTCGCCGAAGGAGGAATATGCCGCCGCAACGCTCCGCCCGAAGATTCACCGCAAGCTCGACGGCTACCTCGTGCCGCTGAAAGAAACCCGCCCGCGCGTGCCGTCGCTGCCGATGAAGCTCGCGTCGTTCGACATCTCCGAAACCGACGCGGCCATGCGCAAGCTGCGGATCGATCGCAGCGTCGGCCCGGCCCCCGGCTTCACGGGAGGCGCGTCGCACGCCCGCCGGCTGCTCGCCGAGTTCATCGAGCGCAAGCTCGCCCGCTTCGCCACCGAGCGCAACGACCCGAACGCCGACTGCCTGTCGAACATGAGCCCCTACCTGCATTTCGGGCAGATTTCGCCGCTGGCCATCGCACTGCAGGTTGCGGAGTCCGGCAGCCCCGGGATGGACGCCTACCTCGAGGAGCTGATCGTCCGCCGCGAGCTGAGCATGAACTTCGTGCACTACAACCCGCGCTACGACTCGTTCTCCTGCCTGCCCTCGTGGGTGCAGCGCGACCTGCACGCACACGCCGGCGACCGCCGCGAGCACGTCTACACCGCCGAGCAGCTCGAATCCGCCCAGACCGGCGATCCGCTCTGGAACGCCGCCCAGATGGAGATGGTCTGCACCGGCAAGATGCATGGCTACCTTCGCATGTACTGGGGCAAGAAGATCATCGAATGGAGCCGCACGCCCGAGGAAGCCTTCGCCATCGCCCTCGCGCTGAACAACAAGTACGAGCTTGACGGCCGCGATCCCAACGGCTTCACCGGCGTCGCGTGGTGCTTCGGGAAGCACGACCGCCCGTGGCCGCCCCGCCCGATCTTCGGCAAGGTGCGATACATGAGCGAGGCGGGGATGAGGAGGAAGTTCGACGTGGAGAAGTACGTGGAGAAGATCGGCGAAGTGTGCGGCGTAATGCGGTGATGATCGGACAGCGTGCGTCAGTGGACGAAGTGGACCAAGTGGACTCAGTGGACTTGTGCCGTTTTCCTCGGCCCCAAAGCCCAAAGCCCCAACCCCCAATCCCCCCGTAACTCCCTCCCCACACGCGCCAATCGCGCAATAATCTTGAAGAACTCGCCCGATTCCGCTAAAATGGAATTCTGTGGATTATTTGCCGGAAATGGCGGCATTCCTGCGATTCCCCTTCTGCACAAGGAGTTGTGGCTGATGATCAAGGAAAAGGTGCGCGAGGCGATCAACGCCCAGATCAATGCCGAGCTGTACTCGTCGTATCTGTACCTGTCGATGTCGGCGTATTGCGAGTCGATCAACCTCCGCGGGTTTGCCAACTGGATGAAGGTGCAGGCCCAGGAGGAGCTGGTGCACGCGGCGAAGTTCTTCGCGTACGTGAACACGCGGGGCGGGCGGGTGCTGCTGCGCGAGATCGCCGGGCCGCCCACCGAATGGAAGTCGCCGCTCGACGCCTTCAAGCACGTGCTCGAGCACGAGATCAAGGTCACCGGCCTGATCAACGACCTCGTGAAGCTGGCCGTGAACGAGAACGATCCGGCCACGCAGACGTTCCTGCAGTGGTTCGTGAATGAGCAGGTGGAAGAGGAGGAGAGCGCGAACGATGCGATCCAGAAACTGAAGCTCGCGGGCGAGACGGGCCCGGGGCTGTTCATGATTGATCGCGAGCTGGCAACGCGGGTGTTCGTGATGCCGCCGGCGGGCGGCGCCGGGGCCGCGGCCCCAAACGCGCCGGCACCGTAACGGAATAAATCACAGGATGCACAGGATGAAGAGGATACCCGATTCCATCCTTCCCATCCTGTTGAACGATCTTCTCGATTGGAGAGCGATATGGCCATTGCATTCAATGCCGACGAGATTTTCGAGATCGCGGAGCAGATCGAGCAGAACGGCGCGAGCTTCTATCGCCGGGCATCGATGCTCGTGAAGGATGCGGATTCGCGGGAGCTGCTGCTCGAGCTTGCCGCGATGGAAGACCAGCACTTGGCGACGTTTCAAACGATGCGGGCGACGCTGTCGAAGCGGGCGTGGAAGCCGGTGTTCGACCCGGACGGCCAGGCCGGGATGTATCTGCGGGCGATCGCCGATGGCGAAATCTTCAACGTGAAGGAAGATCCCGCCGCTGTGCCGTCGGGAAACGAGACGCCGGAGCAGATGATTCGCCTCGCCATCGAGCGCGAGAAGGATTCGGTGATCTTCTACCAGGAGCTGCGCGAGATCATCCCGCCGAAGCTCGGCAAGGACAGGCTCGACCGCATCATCGGCGAGGAGCTGCGTCACATTGCGATCCTCAATGATGAGCTGAGAAAGCGAAACTGAGCGGAAGAACAAGAAGAAGAACAAGAAGAACAGGAAGAAGAAGAATTAACAGGGATGAATGGGATATGAAGAGGTAGCGATGATGATGAACGGGGAGCGCTTCTCCTTGTTTTTTGCTTCTTGTTCCTGGTTTCCTTGTTCTTTGCTCCTGCTTGTTTTCCTTTTCTTCAGGCCCGTTCCGTGTCGTTTCTTCGCCGAGTTCTGAATTTTTCGGAAAAAAATCGTGTTTACCCTTGACAAGAAGCCGAGTATGTGGTATAGTGATACCTGAATCACTGATTGGAGCGAATGACAATGCACAACATCCTGAGAATTTCGGAAGCGGCCTCCCTTGCATTGCACACAGCCGTGCTGTTGGCGACGACGCCTGACCACCTGACGACGACCAAGGAGATCGCACACACGCTGAAGGTGTCGGAGGCGCACCTGTCGAAGGTGCTGCAGCGGCTGTCGCGGGCGGGGCTTGTGAGGCCGATTCGCGGGCCGCGAGGCGGATTCATGTTGACCAAGATCGCCAACAAGATCACCCTGCAGGAAGTTTACGAAGCGGTCGAGGGGCCGCTGCCTCCGGCCAACTGCCTGCTGGG
>Ga0307380_10010806_pt1 | contig 11474 bp, 12 predicted proteins | sample UN3MG_FD_202239 | JGI IMG/M metagenome (GOLD analysis project Ga0307380, IMG submission 202239) | Soil microbial communities from Risofladan, Vaasa, Finland - UN-3 | ecosystem: Environmental > Terrestrial > Soil > Coastal area > Acid sulfate soil | place: Finland: Risofladan, Vaasa | collected... | reverse complement strand
GATCTCTGACAAGCCCTTCCCGCCACCGAGTTGTTGCGCGAGCAGCGACGATCCACCAATGCCACCGAAGCCGCCGAACAACCCCTGCGGGACATTCTGCCCGGTACCCGACGCCGCACGGAAAAGGTCAGACGCCTCTTGTTGCGCAAGCGCGCCTGCTTTGACCTGCGTGGTCAGTTTGAGTTGCGTATTCAGATATTCGGAAGCGGTCTTGGAGATGCTCGCCTGCGCCTCGGCCTGCCCTAACGTCGCATCGACGTTGCCGCTCATGGCCCGAGTTTGCGCAGCGAGAGCGGACGTGATCCGCGTCGAGGTTGCAGTAAAGCCCAGGAGCTGGTCGATGGCTGGCGCAGCAGCGGATGTCAACGCCTTGGTGGCAATAGCTGCTGCACTCAACGCCAAGCCATAGGCCGCACCACCAGCGGCACCAGCCAGGAGGTTCTGGGCAATGGATGAGGCACCCGAGAACTTCGTCAGACGCTGTTGGGCAACGCTGTCTTCTTCCAGTGCCTTCTTGACACCGCCAAGGGCGGATTGATACTCGTCCGACCGACGAATGGCGATGAACTGCTCGCGGTTGAACTTGCGCGCCTCACCAGAGCTGTTGCTCCACGCCCCGGCAAGACCACGTAGGCGTTCATCCAGGGGGGCGATCCGTGCTTCGGCGGAACGGAGCTGCCTGTATGTCTCGGACGCAGCAGCCTGCGCTTCGATTTGCGCACCACGCTTGCCACCGAACAGGGCACCCAGGCCGAACGCTGCCGTTCTACCTGTCTGGCCGCTAGCCGTAATAGCAGCCCGGCGACTGGTCGCTGTACGAGCCACTGCGTCTTCATTGAAAGTCTGCTGGCGCACCCGCCGCGAGGCAGAGAAGGCCGCTTCCGTTTCTGTCTCGCTATTTCGACGACGAGCTGATTCGGCCGCTGCCCGCGAGGTACCAGAGTTTGCCTCATTGGCTCGGGCTTGATCCCGAGCATCGCGGGCCGCCTTTTCCTCTGGGGTGAAGTTCCGAACGGCCCCGCGCTGTGCGTTCGAGGCAGACGTGCCACCAGTAGATACTGGGGTCTCAGGTTCGGCATTGAGCGCCTGCTGCTCGTCGGAGAGGGCTTGCAGGGATGCCTGGTCTTCGACCTTCCCGACCCGTATCTCCTCGGCGTCGAAGAACTTCTCGATGATGGATTCCGCTTTGTCGAAGACACTCGCCGTACCCTTCAGTTCGGCTTTACGTTGAAGCTCACCAGCCTCGAACGCATTGACCCCGGCCGACGAACGACGACGCTGAATATTGGCGACCGCAGAGGCGTCCGGCACCGCAGGAGCTTGCCGGTTGGTCGGCGCCCAGTTCGGGCGCGTGTACGCGGCGTCGGAGAGGGTTTCCGGCGCTTGGTCTTCGATCTTCCCGACCCGTTCCTCCTCGGCATCGAAGAACTTCTTGATGATGGATTCCGCTTCGTCGAAGAAACTCGCCTGAGTTCTTAGCTCGACCCTACGCTGGCGCTCACCGGCATTGAACGCCACAGTCGCAGCCGACGAACGACGGCGCTGAATATTGGCGGCCGCAGTCTCAGCGCCCTGGAACGCCCCGCCGGTCTCAGAGCGGATTACAGGGATACGCTTGATGCTGACAGGGTCAGCCCCGCCGCCGCCTCCGCCTCCGCCGCCTCCGCCGCCTCCGCCGCCTCCGCCGCCTCCAGTGAATGAGCCGCCTCCGCCGCCTCTGGCAGATGAGGCCACGGACTCAATCGCTCCCCGCAGGCCAACGAGCGCGACCTCTAGGGCCTTGATCTGATCCTGAAGGCCACTGGTATCAACAACGATGGGATTCTGGTCCGTCGCCTGCGCCGAAGACTCGATGGCTCGACGCTGAGCGGGGAAATCCTGCGGACGCGCTGCGGGTCTGGCGTTGTTGCTCCGGTTCGCTCGCTCCAGCGCCGTGACCAAACCACTGAAGTCCTCGCCACCGCCTCCGCCGCCGCCGCCTCCTGCGCCGCCCGAGCCGCCCGCAAACCGGGCACGGACGGTTACCTCGAAGTTCTGGTTGGCCCACGCCTGAACAAGCTGCTCAGCCTCATTGAGATCACTGATAAGTTTGGTGTCGGAGGCACCAAGTGAGACTGAGATTCCGCCAATCAGTTCGTCATCAGCCATCACTTCACCTCCTTTTCGGTGGCGCCCAGCGACGCTTCAGTCGCCTGGATGGCTTCCGCTGCGAACAGTTCGAGCCGTCGATATTGGCGGAGGGTCAGTCCGTCTAACTCATGTGGAAGCCGGTTCCAGAACTTGGCTACGTTTGCTCGGCGGGTATATCGGGCGCTGAGCCTTTTCCCGCGATTTCCTGCAAGCTGTTGAGTGCATTGAATGCCCGCGACATGACGAGATACTTGCGCCCCGGCCACTTCTCGATATCGTCAGAATTCGTTGCCGGAGAGACGATCGAGTGGGTCAGACACAGGCGCAGGTGCAGCCGTCCGTTGAACTTGCCATCCTTGTCGGTTGAAGCGTCCTCGATCTCGTCATTCTCTTTGACCGACAACTCGCGGAGCGTGTAGGTCTTGCCGCCATAATCCACGTCGGCCGCCTCGTATTCCTCTCCGTTGATCGTGACCGTCTTCCGTTCCGGCCCCACCTTTTTCGTTGTCATCCGTTCTCCCTCACTTGGCTACCACGACCCCCTGAACATACATCACGTCTTCGAGGGTCAGTATCCCGTCCTCGTATCGAGCCTCGGCCCAGTCGAGGATATCGATGTTCTCCTGACCGTACTTGGTCCGCATCTGGACCACGACTCGTTTCTTCATCCCCTTCATGTTCATCAGTACGTCGTTGGCGTAGCTGAACTGACAGCGGAATCGCAGTCGGGGCGTGCCATCTGGCTTTAGCCCCGACCGCGTCACATTCCACTTGCTGATGATGCCAGCCTTGGCCCCCGCCGCAACTGTCACGTAACCAGCATCCCCTCGAATGATCTCAAACATCCTGCTCCCTCAGTCAGATGCTTAGCCGAAGATGGTCCAGTTGGCCGAGGCGCGGAACTGGCCGGTCACCTTGACCATGTCGTTGAGCGAGGTATTGACCGTGGCATCGAGGAACCCCGATCCGTGTGCGACTTCATAGAGTGCGACCGAGGACGCACCCTGATTGGAGTCAGCATACAGGTAGAGCAACTGGGCACCCTGGCCAGCGGCGGTGAACAAGAGGTCGCCCGACACGTCGAGCAGGCCCTCGTAGGTGCCCTGTGCGTCACGAAGACCGGGGAACCAACGCTTGTTCGTGTCGGAGAAAGCCGAAGCGTCGAAGAAGTCTCGCGAGTTGCTGAAGGTCCAACCCGTCTTCGCGGCCACGAGCGTGCCCGGAGTCGGAAGGGCGCCACCGATCACGATCGCGCCGTTGATACCTGAGAGTCTGATGTCGTCGTTTGCTGCCAAAAGACACGTTCCTTTCTATGAGATGGTGCTATCGATGGTGAACGGCAGGGTTTGCAGTGTCGGATTGCTCTGCGCTGTGACGGCCTGCCACGTCCCGCCGACTTGCCACACTGCGACTCCCTGAGCATCTTCGTCAGCCAGCGAGATGCTGCTGGTTCGACGACACGTCAGGCTGGTTTGCCCGGTCGGGTACAACTTTGCATCCTGCAAGGTTCCGAACACGAGCTTGTCGAGACTGTCTGCCTCGGCGAAACTGACCTTCGAGAAGACAAACACATCGAACCCGATGATCGTCACCATGCCCGTCCAGTCATACTCGGCTGGAGCGAAGTGCAGGGCGATGACTCCGAGCGGATATGGCGTCAACTGAGGCGCAAACCCTTCCGACCAATCTCCAGATAGCGCGTCTTTGAGGACGAGATTCTGGCGGAGCTGGCGGATAAGGGCCTGTCGATAACTGGGCCACGGAGTGACCAGAGCCATAGGCTTAGCCTCCGAGCGCTTTCTTGACCTCTGCCGCCATCGTCTTCACGAGTCTTTGACGATTGCCATGCAGGGCCGGTAGGAGAAATGGCTGAGCGTGAGTACGGGTGGTCGGGAACTCGACGAACTTGGCATAGCCGATGCCCGCCGTGACCCTGACCTCCGAACCCTGCCCAGTCTGGACAGCACCCTCTGACTCGATGGATGCCTTCAACGCGCCGCCGATTTGCACACGGCTCCCTCCGCCAGCGAGCGCCTCTTTGTGGATTGCGCGACCCGAACGAACCTCGCTTCGCCCCCGCGAGGTAAGCAGTGGATTGAGTGACTTGCTCTCATAGCCCCGTGCGCCCGTCTGACGGTTCACAACCCGCGTTGCGTCCGTTCGAGGGATGAACTGTCGTCCTCGCTCTACACCGAGCACACGGCTCGTTTTAGAGCGGGACAGGGCGTTGTTGGAGCCTCGGCGTGGAACCTGGGCCTTGGCGTAGTTACGAATATGGGCTGTCACCCTGCGAGCGGTGAATGATCCCTCACCGTAGTAGGCGTTGGCCCGCTTGGTTGCCAGTAGCTTCTCGGACCCGGATAGAGCACGAAACTTGCGCCGGAAACCCTTGGGCTCCTTGAATACCTTGCGGATCGGCGCACGACGACGAGCCTCACTCACGACATGTCGGGATACGGATTCGAGGGCCGCCGCCTCAGCTTGACGAACAACCGCAAGGATCGCCGTGACATTGAAGCCCTGCTGTGGCATCAGACGACCAGGCGTACGGCGCAGGCGACCCACGGCTGGTAGGTCGATGAATCATTCGTGTGCTGGATGACAAAGACGTTCGTCCCGATCCTGGCCCGATCGCCGGAGCCGATCGCAGTACCGACAGGCAGGCGCAGCCACGACTGCTCAGCCAAACCCATTGCTCCTGCCGTCTCTCCGATCGTCGCGCCACCCGGCGTGAATTCATAGAGCCAGCCCCGCACTGGCTGGGTCGCCTCAACGAACGTCTCGACCCACCCGTCAGGCGAGGTGGTATCGGTCGTTCGAGTCTGGATATAGACAGAGGCAATCATCCCCGACTCGGCCACCGACTGGACGGCAGCCAGCTCAGAGGCGCTGATAAGGGTCATCTATCACCTCGTCGGGCGTGGATTCTCAGACAGTTCTCACACGACTTGCCAACGGGCAGAGTATTGGACCATTCGGCATCGCGATTGCCCTGCTTGCCGCAAATGGCAATCGGCTCGATGGACCGAGTCAACCGAAGAATATGCCACGACCTGATCTTGAACCACTCGACATCCATGGTGGACCCTCCTCGTACACTACCTTCAACCCCGCTGGCGACGACCTCCCTTGGCCAGCGGGGCTACTACGCCGCTGAGCCAATGGTGAAACCGCCAAGCAGGCTTGCGGCGCTGGCCGGGATGGTCACGCCGTTCCTGGAAGTCATCTGGCCCGGTTGCAGGGCCGTGATGGCGACCTCCGCGACACGCAGGCTCTGAAGGCCGATCATGCCTCGCTGGGCGACTCGGCTCTCGGCGATCAGCGCAGTGGCGATGATCCCGGTCGCTTGGCTGATCGCATCGGGAAGGGTGTAGGTGTAGTCCACCGTCACCGTTGTGCCGGGGGTCGGGGCGGTGTCAAAGAGGACTGAGCCATCGTCGGTGTTGATGTTGTAGTCCCCTGGGGCCACAACGACGTTATCGATATAGACGATCGGAGCCGTTGCCGACCAGTTGCCATGACTCGCGGTGAACAGTTTAGTAGTCTCCGCCTCGCATTCATCGCCGACCACGTCGAACGTCCAGCCATAGGTGTAATCCACCTCTGCTATCGGGTTCCACAGTCCGAAGTTCCAACCGATGGGGAAGTAGCCGATGATGTTTGGCGCGAGCGCCACGACCTCCGCGTAGCCTTCGATGCTGTTGACCACGAGGCTCGTTGCTGGATCGATCGTATAGGTGTAGTTCTTGGCCATCCGCAGGACGAATTGGGTCACGGTCTGGACCGGGCGCTGGTTGAGGTAGACGCGCCGCGATCCTGCTGTCATAAGCAGGCGGTCAACGTACGGCCACTGGTGCTGTTCGCCAGTCACCACCCCGCCCCGGAAGTCAAACGCCTGCGGCTGGGATGGGGCGCCACAATAGCGATTCACGCTAGTGGTCGCGCGCACGAGAATGTTGCGCAATGAGGCACGGGTATATCCCGTCGTGTCAATGCCATAGCCACCAGAGAGATACCGATTGGTCGAAAGATACGCCTGCTGGGCCATCGGTCCTCCTGACTATGGTGGCGCGGGACTGGTACTCAGTGGGAGGGAGTTCCACCACACCAGCCCCGCGCCGCTTGGAGCCCGCGGGGGAACGGGCACCGTATGGTCGGGTACGGATGTGGTAGTGCTCGGTGAGCCGCCGGGTGGCCCACCGAGCACAGGAAACTACGGAACCTAGCTGGTCGCGAGGTTCGCTCGTGCCTTGTTGTTGTAAGGCAACGTCAGCACGGCGAGTCCGTTGAACAGATAGATGATGAACAGTCGGGTCAACTGCCCACTAACCCCAGGCGGAATCTCCAGCACCGACGGCCCCGGAGAGCCAAGGTACGGGAGGACGATCGTTGAATCGTCCAGGACGTACACGTCGGCCACAGTGTTTCCACTATAGGTCGCTGCCGTGTAGGTCCCGATGCTATCACCAGGCACGCCCATGACAGGCACGAGTCCGACACCCGTGGCAATGGCCGGAACGGTCATGCCGGGGATGAACTCAGTGCGATCAACGGAGCGCTGAAGCGCCAGCTGCTGGTTGGACAGCTCTTGCTGCTCTGTCGCCCGCATGTAGATCACGTTCGGCACGGCGCCACCGGAGTCGGTCATCGGCACGATGGTCGCGCCAACCGCCTCGGCAAACGAATCCGGGCTTGTCGTGAGATACGGACTGAAGTTGACAGCAGAACCCGTGTTCAGGGTTGACCGCAGGCCGGTGAAGCCATTGGCGTCATACAGACCAAGCTCGTTCGACGCTGTGCCGCCCGAGTTCGCTGCCTGACCCTGGAAGATCGTCTTCTGCATCTTGTGGGCCATCGCTGTGAGGCCCTGCTGAATTTCGATCTGCTGGGGGTTCCATGGCATCCCACCCGCAGGGACAGCAAGCTGCTCCTTGAAGGTGACGCCACGCCGAGTCGCCAGCTGGGCGATATTCGTGTTCTGCGGGGCGTACGTCGCGTTGTCGTCGGTCACGGCACCGAGTTCGGTCATAAACTCGGCGTCACCGTAGGCCGTGATCTGGCGCCACGAATGGATGAGCCCATTGGCCGGAACCTTGCGGAACCGCTCGTAGGCCGGGAACATTTTGACGAACAGGGTGTAGAGGATCGGATCGAGGTCCGTCCGCTGGAGAGCGGCGCCGCCCGTGGTGTCGAGCACCTTGCTCAGCACCGGATCGTTTCCCATCGCCTGAGAAAGCAGGTAGTCCTCGCCGACAGGTGTGCCCTGCTGCTTGGACATCTGCATGTAGAACAGCTCCGTCAGCTCCGGCGAACTCAGCTTCATCAGCTGTCGCTGCATCAGGATGCGGTCACCATTGGACAGCACCTTGCGCATCGACGGCATCGGGCCGGATACGTCGTCCCCAACGGACTTGATAACGGGTTCGGTCGGGGTGTCGTTCAGTTGATCGAACGTCGTTCCGAACTCGCCGAGCGCCGCAAGGACGCCCTTCAGGTCATCGCTCATTCATTCTCCTCGTTTGGACAGATATGCCGCAACATCGGGATCGAACAGCCGATGCACTTCCTTGAAACCGTTGACGTAGGCGGCCGTCTTCGAGCGAAGCGGCGTCTCCATCACCTTCTCAATGACCTGCTTGGCCAATTCGACCTCGTCGCGCACTTCCCTGCTGTCCTGGCGGGCGGCGGCAAGCTGCTCGGTCAGGGTTGCGTTTGCCTCACGCAAGTGACCGATCTCCTTGACCAGACGCTCGACATGGTGAACAAGGTCACGCACGTCATCCGGCGACAAGCTGGCTGCCTTCTCCTCAGTGGAAGGGTCGGCTTCAGTCTCGCCGCTGGGTGCTGTCTCAGGGGTCTCCTGTGCGGATTCCTGAACACCCGAAGCGTTCTCATCGGCCGACTTCTCGGCCGAGTGATAACCATTTGAACAACCCTCTGCGTCGGCGCCAAGGCCGCACTCGGGGCATGATTCTGATTTCTCGATGATCTCCTCTGGGGCAGCCTCGGCTGCATCCTCGACTGGAAGCAGGTCTTCGACCGGGGCATCCAGTGCCGTTGCCAAAGCTGCCTCCGGGGATTCCTTGGCAACGGCCTCAGTTTCGATCGCAAGGCCCTCATTCACGTCCGGTGGCACAACTTCGTCCTCCTCATCTGGATGGAAACTCTTGATAGCTCGAACCGCCTTCTGGGTCCATGAGCGCTGATTGGCGGGGACGCCAACGATGGACGCGGCCCACACATCGATACCATCGATGTTCAGTCCACCCGAACTCTTGAGGGTGTGGTCAAGCACGAACGCATCGATCGAACAGCCGAGTTGCACGAAGCCGCCCGAGATCGAGCGGTGCAGCTGCATGGCATTCGGGCTCGGGGAGTTGACCGGACCAGAGATCGTCAAGTCCCAGATCGTCTCGCCTGTCTTGGGGTCAGCACCGGCCTGGTTGATCTCCGCGCTGTCGGTCTTCCCGAAGGCGTTGGCGACCTTGTTCTCGTGGTCGGTGAAGATGGTCACGCCTTCACGGAATTTTGCGGCCATCTGCTGTAGGGCGTTCAGGCTGATTTGGTCTCCATCGCGATCCACGATGGTTGAAGACGCTACGGCCCGGAACCGTGGCGCCTCATCTCCGCCTTCGCCAGACAGAGCCTTGGTCACGATACTGAAGCGCGGGGCGTTGATCTGGTCCGACGACTTAGTCGTCAGGGTCGGTGGCATGGACTTCCTCCTCTGACGACTAAGCGTCTGCGGCTAAGGGTACGAGTTGGTTATTGATGATGTCGTTCATGCGACGAGCGGTCTCGTCCCACGAGAACTTGGCTGCCTGGACAGTGGCCTTCTCGCGAAGATCACGCCGTAGCCCAGCACTCTGGTAGAAGTGTTCGATAGCGGCACTGAACGCATCGACATCAGGCAGGCACTGGTCACTGCCCATTGGCGTTGCGATGCGCCGCGTTGAAGGGATAAGGATGCCGCCGTCCCCGACGACCTCGGTGATTGACGAGCAGTCGGTGGCGATCACTGGGGTCCCACAGGCCATCGCCTCCAGGAGCGTGAGCCCAAAGCCCTCACCCCAGCTCGTGCTGACAAACAGGTCAGCCGCTGAGTACAACTTGGCCAAAGACTCGACCGACCAACCGGTGAAGCCGGTCAAATCAGGCGAGAACGACACTCGTTCACGGATGTCTTCGTCGTTCCACATGAACGCTCGCAGGTCGTGCCCGTCAGAGGCGACGGGCAGGCAGTGGAAGTGAACATCGATATCCGGGTGGCGTCGCATTAGAGGGCGAAGCACTCGCCAGGTGTCGGGGTAGTCCTTGCGAAACGAGTTCTTGTCAACCCGCAGGACGAGAAATCGATTTGGGTCAAAGCCAAGCGCGATCTTGGCTGCTTTCCTGTCCTGCGGCTTGAATACTTCACGATCCACGCCATGCCAGACAACCGGAGCTTCCGGCATCGACTCTTGTCCGAAGTGAGTCATGGCAACGCGCGTGACCCGCTGGCTCAGAACGTCCCAGCTCTTGGGGCTGTCGTAGCCATCCACCGGAAGGTAGGCCAGGATCGGCGGTCGATAGACAACATCGTCGTTCTTGATACCCCGCCACAGGACAAGGTCCGGGTCATAGATGCTGTTGGTCAGGACGTTCAAGACGATGGCCGGGTCATTGATGAAGAAGATGATGTCGGGCATGAGCTTGCCGACGAGTTCGAGGTAGCGGCTCTGCCCGTAGATATCGGTTTGGACCTTCTGGGTCGGCAGGTAGAAATGCATCGGCGTGTCCACGGTGTCACCACGCCAGTTGACCGCCAGAAGATGGACTTCGTGCCCATAGTCACGGATCAAGCGCTCCATGATGTTGTGCGTCACGACACCAAAGCCGGTCGGCGCTCCCCCGTCCGCTATCGCGAATATCTTGGCCACGAGTCTCCCTCTTGGTTGGCTATGTCAGGTCCACCGTGATCGTGTTCTCCGGCTCCGAATGCTGGACAGACGTATCAGCGAAGGTGATCTCCCAACGAGAGACGTACTCGCCTGGCGTCGCCAGATCACCCGTGAGCCAATCGTACCGAACGGCCCCCGCCGTTGGTGTCACAACCGCAGCGGCGGAATCGATGACGAAGCGTCGATCCGTCACCGGGCGCATCTGGAATTTCACGGTAGCTCCGGTCAAGTCTATGACTACGCCGTCGATGGCCAACGTGCCGTAGATGGCCGGGGCGTCGTCCCCGGCAACAAACGTCAAATCACTCATTCCACCTCCGACGTGATGGTCGTAGTCGAGACCGAAGACGAGATCGACCCAGCAGTGACGGTCGAGCTGATGGATGCGGCCGCCGTATTCACGGCGCTGATATGCCCCCGGCGCGGAACACGCGACTGAATAGTGGCGCCGTATGCCTCGCCTGTTCCGCTTGACAGATTGGCCGCAAGGCTGATGGCCAACGACGCATTGAACGCTTCGCCGGTACCTGATGCCAACTCGGCCGGGATGCCATCGACGATAACGACAGACGGATCGAAAGCCGTACCCGCACCTACGGCGGCGAGGGCCAGGACATTGATGGCGACTTGCGGGTCACCAGCTACCGCCGTCCCGGTGGCAACTTCTGTGTTGACCCCGACATCGACCGAGGCACTGTAGCTCGTGCCAACACCAGAGGCATTCCCCGCTGGGACATTCGTCGCAGCTGACGTATTGATCGTCGCGTTGGCGGCGGCGCCGGAACCAAGAGCAGCCTCGGCGTCCGTTGTGATCGAGGCCGAGACGCCCGAAGCCGTGCCAACACCAAGAGCAGCCAGGGCGGCCACGTCCGCCTGAGTAAGCGCCTCGTAGGCGGACCCGGCGCCAGATGCGACACCAGCGAAAGCCATGACATGTGCCACTGCATCCGCAGCAGCGCCCGTGCCTGGGGCAACTTCGGCATCGGCGTTGACCGACGAAGCCGCGTCTACCGTGGCATCGAAAGCTACGCCAGTTCCAGAAGCGACCTCTGCCGGAGCGTTGATCGATGAGCTGGTTGTAACAGTCGCATTGATCGCTACGCCGGTACCGGCAGAAGTCTGGGCGCTAATCGTGATCGCTGCCGTAGCGTCAACCGCTGCGCCAGTCCCTGCGGCCACTTCAGCCGGGCCGATTTCACCTTCTGTGACAGCAGCGTCGAGTGCCGTGCCCGAACCCGTGGCAGTCTCGGCGTTGGCCGTGATATCGACCGAGGCGTCAACCGCGGCACCCGAACCGGTTGCCACTTCAGCCGGGCCGATCTCACCTTCACCACCAGCAGCGTCATAGGCTGAGCCAGACCCTGTGGCATTCTCAGCGTTGACAGTGACACCGATCGAGGCGTC
>Ga0307380_10010801_pt1 | contig 11477 bp, 9 predicted proteins | sample UN3MG_FD_202239 | JGI IMG/M metagenome (GOLD analysis project Ga0307380, IMG submission 202239) | Soil microbial communities from Risofladan, Vaasa, Finland - UN-3 | ecosystem: Environmental > Terrestrial > Soil > Coastal area > Acid sulfate soil | place: Finland: Risofladan, Vaasa | collected... | reverse complement strand
ACTCAGGCGTCGACTGCGACCCATGGGGGCCTTTGCCAACACCCCCGCCGCCGAACGCGCCGTCTTCGGACAGCTCCTCCGATGGCACCTCGTACCTGAAATTACACACAATGCTTGACAGTACCGGGCGCCACCGCCGTCTTTTCTCTTGTCGGCAAACGTGTTACACTGGAGTGCGCGATGAGGTGCGCCGCAGAGTTGCTGGCCGAGCGGGCCGAGCAGGCCGTCGGCCGCCTCGTCGCCGGCAACCTGAGGGGCCCGGGGGCAACCGACGCACCATGAAACTGGCATTCAGCACCAACGCGTTCAAGCAGGTCAGCCTCGAGGAGAGTCTGGAGCAGATCGCGGGGTGCGGGTACGCCGGCGTCGAGATCATGGCCGACGTGCCGCACGCCTACCCGCCGCACGTCGACGCCAAGCGGCGAAGGAACCTCGTGGCCCTGCTGAAAGACCTGCGCCTGAGCCTGACGAATCTGAATGCGTTCACGCTGTTCGCGCAGGGCGACACGTGGCACCCGTCGTGGATCGAGCCCGACATCGAGGCCCGGGCCCGGCGCATCGAGCACACGCTGGGCGCCATTTTGCTGGCCCGCGACCTGGGGGCCCCCGGCATCAGCCTGGAACCGGGCGGCCCGCTGCCCGACGGCATGGACCGCGCCGCCGCCATGGCGCTCTTCCGCGAGGGCCTGGAGCGCGTGCTGCCCACGGCCGAGCAGTGCGGCGTGGACCTGCTGGTCGAGCCGGAGCCGCACCTGCTGATCGAGCGGCCGGAGGAGTTTGAGGAACTGCTGGCGGGCCTGGTGCATCCGCGGCTGGCGCTGAACTTCGACATCGGCCACTTCTACTGCGTCGGCGTCGACCCGGCCGAGGCCGTGCGGCGGCTGGCGCCGCACATCCGGCACGTCCACATGGAAGACATCGCCCCGTCGCGCGAGCACAAGCACCTAGTGCCGGGGCGAGGGGCCATCGACTTGGGCGGCGTCCTGGAGGCCCTGCGCGACGTCGGCTACAACGGATGGATAACCGTCGAACTCTACCCCTACGAGGCCCAGGCCCGCGAGGTCGCCCAGGAAGCCTTCCGGTACCTGGCGAAGTGGTTCTGACACGGGGCATCGACCCTCATGAGCGACGCCGAAGGCGAGTGGCAACTGATTGAGTGGATCCGCGGCCGCACGTCGCTCGACCCGACCACGTTCCCCATCGGTCCCGGCGACGACATGGCCCACGTCATGCTCGGCGAGGGCGGGTGCCTGCTGACCACCGACACGCTGCTGGAGGGCACGCACTTCGACCTCGCGAAGGCCACCCCCCGGCAGGTGGGGTACAAGGCGCTGGCCGTCAGCCTGTCGGACGTAGCGGCGATGGCCGGCCGCCCGGCGGGGGCCGTGGCGTGGGTGGGCCTGCCCGAGACCCGCAACATGGCCTTCGCCAAGGAGTTGTGCCTGGGCCTGTCGGACGCCGCCGAGCAGTTCGCGTGCCCGATCATCGGCGGCGACGTGACCAGTTGGCCTCAGCCCCTCCTGGTCATCGGGACGTCGGTGGTGGCGCGGCCGGCGGGCATCCGGCCGGTCCGGCGCAGCGGCGCCAAACCGGGCGACATGCTCTTCGTGACGGGCGACCTGGGCGGATCGGCCCTCGGGCGGCACCTCACGTTCGTACCGCGCATCGCCGAGGCCCGGCGCCTCGCCGCCACCATCATGATTCACGCCATGATCGACCTCTCGGACGGCCTCTCGACCGACCTCGGGCACCTGGCCCGCGAGAGCCGCGTCGCGGCCGAGGTGACGGCCGCGGCCATCCCCATCTCGGCCGACGCCGAGCGCCTGGCCAAGGCCGACGGCCGCGCGGCCCTCGACCACGCCCTGAACGACGGCGAGGATTTCGAGTTGCTCCTGGCGGTGTCGGCCGAGGACGGCGCGGCCCTGGCCCAGTCCAAGCCGCTGGGCGACTTGCGGCTGACGCCCATCGGCCACGTCGCCGAAGGCGCCGGCGTGACCATCGTCGACGCCCAGGGCAACCGGCAGCCGCTCGTCCCCGGCGGGTACGAGCACTTCCGGCCGCGCGGCGGAGCGGGGCGATGAGCGCCGTCTGGACCATCGAGTCGGCCGGCGACGACGAGACCATCGCCCTGGGGCGGCGAATCGGCCGGGCCGCCGGGCCCGGCGACGTCGTCGCGATGGTGGGCGAACTGGGCAGCGGCAAGACCCGGCTCGCCAAGGGCATGGCCGAGGGCCTGGGCGCCGCCGCCGCCCACGACGTCGCCAGCCCCACCTTCGTCCTCTGCCGCGAGTACACCGACGGCCGCATCCCATTCTACCATCTCGACGCGTACCGGTTGCGCGGCGCGGCCGATCTGGAGGCCATCGGGGGAGACGATATCCTGGGCGGCGACGGCCTGGCCGCCCTCGAGTGGGCCGACCGGACCCCCGAGGCCCTGCCGAGCGACCACTTGGCGGTCCGCATCGAGGTGACCGGCGAGCACACCCGCCGGCTCTCGTTCGAGGCCCGCGGCCCGGGGTCCCAGCGGCTCCTGGACCAGGTCCGGACGGCCTGAGCCGGCGCGCCCGCCCCGTCGCCGTGCCGGCGACGGCTAAACGAGCAAGGCCCACACGCCGTTGTTTAGCCGCGGCCGGTACGGCCGCGTGTTGTCGTTTAGCCGCGGCCGGCACGGCCGCGGGGAGCGCCGGTGGACGCCCGATGGCCCGCCCCGTCGCCGTGCCGGCGACGGCTAAACAACCACGGCCCATACAGCGCGGGGGAGGCTCAGCCCTGCCGCTCCTGGCGGTGGCGGCGGAGGCGGCGGAGGCGGTCGAGGTCGAACCGGGCGACGGCGGCCTTGATGTCGTCGGCCGTCTGGCGGGCCCGGACCTCGACCCGCTGGCCGGTCTGGCGAGCCCACTGGCGGGTCACCTCGACGAAGCCGGTCATGCGCCGCCGGCACTGGCGGGCACTGTGGCGGCCCCACAACTTGATGGCCAGCGTGAACCAGTCGAACCTCAGCAGCCGCCGCACGGCCGGCCACAGCGAGTAGAAACGGCAGAAGGCCTTCAGCGTCTGGACCTGGAGGTCGAACGTAGACATGTTCTTGGGCTGGAAGACGACGTGGTGGGCGTCGTAGCGGCTCCAGTCGCGCGAGAGCAGCCGCCCCTCGGCGTCCAGTTGCCGGAACAGTTGGGTACCCGGCAGGGGCACCAGAATCATGAACTGGACGCTCTCGATCTCGTGCGACCGGGCAAAACGGACCGTGTCGCGGAACGTGGCGGGGGTGTCCTGGTCGGCGCCGAAGATGAACATGCCGTGAATGCGGATGCGGCGGTCGTGGAACTCGCGGATCGCCCGCTCGATCTCCTCAATCGACTGCCGTTTGTCGAAGCACTTCAGGACCTCGGGGCTGACCGACTCCATGCCGATGTAGACATAATAACACCCTGCCTCGGCCATCAGATCCATGAGTTCGGTGTCGGCGGCGGCGTCGCACCGCACCTGGGCGCTCCATTTCAGGTCCAGCCGCTCGCGGATCATGGCCCGCAGCAGTTCCTTGGCCCGCGCGCGGTTGGCCGTGAAGTTGTCGTCGTAGAAGAAGACGTACCGTCCGCGAAGGGCCCTCAGTTCCGTCATCACGTTCTCGGTGCTGCGGAACCGGTACGCCCGCCCGAACATCGCCGTGACCGAACAGAACGTGCAGCCGAACGGGCACCCGCGCGACGTCTGCACGGGCACCACGGCTTTGCTGGTCGCGTTCGGGTCGAACCCCTCGATCAGGCCCAGGTCGGGCACCGGCAGCGTGTCGACGTCGGGGCACTTGGGACACGCGGGGTTATGGACGATCTTCCCGTCCACGCGGTACGAGAGCGACGGCATCGACTCCATGCTCTCGCCGGCGCCCAGGCGCCGGGCGAACTCGACGATGAGGTCGTCGGCCTCGCCCCGCAAGACGTAGTCGCAGTACTGGAGGGCTTCCTCCGCCAGGAAGGTGACGTGCGGCCCGCCCATGACCACGGGAATGCCCGCCCGCCGCGCCGCCTTGGCAAACTCGTACGCCCGCGGCGCCGTGGCCGTGATCGTCGAAATACCCACCAGGTCGGCCGCGAACAACGCCTCGAAATCGACCGGCGACATCTCTTCGATGAACAGCCGGACGTTGTACCCGGCCGCCTTCAGACGGGTGCCCAGAAGCACCAGGCCCAGGCGGGGAAGTTTCCAGCGACTGAAAACGTGACGGTCCGCCGACTTCGGCTCAATCAGCACGACGCTCTTCAACACACGCTCCTCGGTCCCCAAACGCCACGCGACCCGATCCCTCCGGAGGACAGGCGAAGGAACGAGACGCCCCCTGCGCTAACCTGGTACCATTGTACGGTCTATTTCGCCACGGTCAACGTCTGCGCGGCATGGCCGCGGTTGTCGGCTTCGTCGACCACGCGGATGGCCAGCCGGTGCGGACCCTCCTTCAGACCCTTGACCGTGAACCGGAACTCCTCGGTCTGGGCGTCAAACAGGCCGTCCACCGGCGCCAGCGTGTGCCAATCGGTCGCCGAATCGAGGGTGTAGGCCGCCTCGGCCAGGCGGCCGGTGACGTCGCGAGCGGCGAAGCGGACATCGGCCTCTCCCCCCTCGGCGCCCTGGCGGACCTTGACCTCGATCTTCTCGATGAGGGGGGCCGTGTTGTCGACGAGGATCGGGTCGCTGACGCGCGAGTCCTCGCGGGCGGTCTCGGCCGGCCGGTCGGCCCGGTCGCTGGCCACCACCCGAATCTCGTACCACCCGTCGGCCACGGTGGCGGTGTCCCACGGGCACTCCGACCGCGACAGGTCCGCCTCCAGCGGCACCCAGTTCGGCTCGCCCTGCCCGCGGAAGTAGAGGTCGTACCGCAGGTCGTCGCCGTTGGGGTCCTGGGCCCGCCACTGGAGGATGCGGATGGGCTGGGCCCCCTCGGGCGGTGGCGGAGGCGGCGGGGCGCCGCCCTTCTGGCCGCCCTGGCTGCGGTTCTTCATCGCCTGGAGGAACTGCTCGATGGCCTTGGCCCGGGTCTGGCGGTCGCGCGTCACGAGTTCAATAATCGAGAGGACCTTCGGCGGCTCGTTGGCCCGCAGGTACGCCGCCTCAAACTGCTCCAGGACCGGCGTCGTGTTCACCTGGTTCGTGTTCATGGTCACGCGGAACTGGAGGAACCGCGCCGCCGGGCTCGTTACCGGCCCCAGCAACTTCGTCAGGCCCTTCGACCAATCGGACCACATGCCCTTCTCGGGGTCGCGGACGTTCCCGCTCCGCGTGGCGATGGCGACCCCGGTGCCCGCCGGCGTCGTGCCGCGCCACTGCAGTTCGCCCCACCGCGCCGACCCGCCCGCGTCGTACACCTGGCTGGTGTACGTGCCTTCCTTGCGGCAGCCCGGCGAGAGGGTGTAGAGCCGCCCGGGCCCCGCCGACCCGACGACCGTCCGGCCGTCCTGCGTGACCAGGAGGGCCATGACCTGCTTGGGGTCGACCGTGCCGACGCAGGCCTGTTCCTCGCCGCCGTCGCTCAGCGAGACCTCGTAGACGCGGGCGTTCTCGCCCGTGCCGACCAGCAGCCGGCCGTCGACGACGGCCAGGGCCAGGACCATCCGGTCCTTGGCCGCGAAGATGGGCGTCGCTAGCCCCTCGGGGGTGATGCGGTAGACGGCCGTGCCGGCGCCGGCGGCGGCCGCGGCGGCGCCCTTGGCACCCGTCGGCCGGGCCGCCCGGACGCTGTTGGCCACCTTGATGGCCGTCGCCAGGGCCGCGCCCGTCGGCGACGGCTTCTCGGCGTCGTCGGCCGGCTTGGCCTCGTCCTCGGTGGGCTGGGAAGCACCCTCGGCGGGCTGGGGCGGCGCCGGGCTGGGCGGTTCGGCGTGGATCGTCACGCCGCCCGTGCGGCCGGCCTGCCCGTTCGAGGCGCCGGCGTACACGTTGCCGGCGGCATCGACGGCCAGGCTCGTGATCTCGTTCTCGGCCGCGTCGTACAGGATGAACGATTTCTTGTCGGCCCAGCGGTAGACGACCGCCTCGCCGTCGGTGCCGGCGTAGAGCGTGCCGTCGGCGGCGGTGGCCAGGCACAGGACGTGGTCGGCCTCGGAGTCGATAAGGACCTCGGCCTTCTTGTTCGGAGCGATGCGCAACAGTTTGCCCTGGTCGCCGGTGGCGGCGGCCAGCGTGCCGTCGCTCAGCCACGCCAGGTCCCAGACGTACTTGACGTCGTCGGCCTCGAAGATGACCTCGGCGGTGGCGTCGCCCTTCTCCTGCGGCACCAGGCGCCAGATGCGGCCCTTCGTGCCGCCCGAGCCCACGTACACGTCGCCGTTCTTGTCCACGATGACGCTGAAGAGGTAATGGTCGTCGAGCGTGGCCACCAGGCTGACCTTGCCGCCCTTGGCCCGATAGACGCGGCCGGAACCGCCCGTGACGGCGTACACGCTGCCGTCGGGACCCTCGGCCAGGCGGGCGACGTAGTCGACGCCCTCGGTCTCGGCCAGCAGGCTCTCGAGCGCCCGCCCCAGGCGCAGCGTGCCCAGGCTGGTCGGCACGACGCCGTCGGCCTCGCCCTTGGCGAACTGGTCCTCGTTGGTTTCCAGGAACGTCTGCGTCCCAGCCGTGGCGGCCGACCCCAGCGCCGCGACGGCGGCCAGCGCAAGGACAAGAAGTATTGAGCGATCGTTCATGAATGACTCCGGCACTCTGGATTCCCGGTCCTGGTCGTGCCCCTCGAACTATCGTTTAACCGCGGTCGCCGCGGCCGCGCGTGCACCCTCGTTTAGCCGCGGCCGGCACGGCCGCGAGCATCACCGGCCAAGCCCCGTCGCCGTACCGGCGACGGCTAAACGACCAAGGCCCACGCGCCGTCGTTTAGCCGCGGCCGGCACGGCCGCGGGCATCACCGGCCAACTAATCGCGCGGCGCCTGGCGGTCGACTGTAATCTCGAGTTTGCTGCTGCCCTGCAACACGTACCCGATGGGCTGCCTCGTGACGATCGAGCCCACGACGCCGGTCACCTGGCGTCGGGCCGCGCCCGTCAGGACCGACCGCATCGTCTCGGGCAGGTTCGGCAGTTCGTCGCGGCCGACGGCGATGCCCTTGCCGGGGGCCTCGAGCCGGACGAACAACTGGTCGCGCCGCTCGTCATAAGCCAGGTTCTCGATAAGGCTGTCGACGTCGTCGGCCCGGAACCGCGCGGGCGCCTCGCGCATCTCCTGACGCAGGGCCTCGTCGGCGCCGCACAGGACGACGGTGTACTTGCCCTCGGGGTAGTCGGCCGGCACGGGCACCGCCACCTGGATCCATCGCGGATCCTGGCGCCACGGCCGGACCTGCACCTCGACCGGCACCGTGCCGCCCGGACGCACGGCGTTGCGCAGAAGACGCGTCTCCTCGATCTCGGCCATCCGCGACACCGGCTCGACCACGGCCTCGACCTCGACCGACTCGACCAAGAGGTTCTGGAACGGGTTCTCCATCAGCAGGCCCACGACGTTGCGGACCACGGCCTCGACGTAGATGTCGCCGTTGGGCGAGACCGCCAGGTTGTCGAGCACGATGGGGTTGCGGCCCTCGGGCTTGACGCGGACGCGGAAGGCGACGGTGTGGTCGCGCGGCAGGTCGGCGTAAGTGGTCAGCGCGCTGCCGGCCACCGAGGCCGCCAACGACCCCGTCAGACGCCGGTGCCGGACCACCTGGCACCGGAACGTCCGCTCGACGCCCCGGCCGGGCCCCGTCACGCGGACGGTCACCGGCATGGTGGGTGCCCGCTGGTCGCCCAGGCGCCCGAGCACGCCCGTCGCCTCGTCCCAGACGAGCCGGCCGACTTCCTTCCCCGCCGCCCCGATGCGGAACGACCCCGACAGCGACGGAATGACCACCTTGGCCACGCCCGCCATCATCGGCAGGTCGGCCTCGCCCTCGCCGAACATGGAGTGGCCGAAACCGTAGAGCCGGTCGCCGACCATCTCGGTCACCGTGCCCATGACGGCCATCTCGATGTCGCCGCGCACCAGGCCCACGGCCAGCGGCGCGCCCGGCTCGAGGCGGGTGACCTCGGGCAGTTCCATCTCGGCCCCGCCGCCCTGCATCGGAACCATGCCGAAGGGCGCCAAGTGCTCGGCCAGGCGGTCGAGTGCGCGGCTGGTAACGCCCGAGACCATGACGGGCGTCTGGATGGGCTGCATCTGACACGCGCCCCGCTCGGACCAACCGGCCGGCAGACCCGCCGACGCCAGGGCCGACGCCGGCACCGGCACGGCCTCGTCGGCCGCCCACGCGCGGCCCGCCGCACGCCCGGCCGCGGGCCCGGCAACCTTCCACGGCGACGCGTCGGTCACGCGCAGCATCTGCTCGATGGGCTGCACGCCCGCGATGGGCAACTTGCACCATCGGAACGAGTACGCCACGGCCCCGATAAGTCGGCCGTCGATGTAGACGGGGCTGCCGCTCATGCCGGCGATGACGCCGCTCTCCTCCAACCCGGCCCCGCTGCACTGGACCACGATGAGGTCGCGCTTGGGCCCGAACTTCTTCAGGACCGCCAGCACCCGGACCTGGAACTCGACGATCGACGTGCCCCGCAGCGTCGTCTTGCCGACGCCGGTCATGTCGGGCTTGACCTCGCCCAGGGGCATGTACCGCTTCAGGTCGAGTGGGGGAGCGTCGGCGCCGGCCGCGGCGGCAGCCAGGACCAGCGTCAACCCCAGGACCAGACAAACCGTCCGCGTGCGCATGGGCCGAAGTCCCTCGTCTGTCAACCGTGGGTGGGCAGCCGGGCAGTCTATCCGCGGCACCCATGGCGGGCAAGAACTTTACCGGGCATGCCGCTGAGACGGCACCGCTCCCTCACGGTCGCGGCTCGGATACGGCGCAACGCCATGCCCGTAGCTAAGGGGTTACGCCACGCCGCGGCCGGCCGGCCTCCAGGGCCAGGAGCCGCCTCTTGAGGGCCAGGCCGCCGCCGAAACCGCCCAACCCACCGCCCGACGCCACCACCCGATGGCACGGCACCACCAGGGCCAACGGGTTGTGGGCCATCGCCTGACCCGCGGCCCGGGCGGCGCGCGGATTGCCCGCACGCCGGGCCACCTCGGCGTACGTCGCGGTGGCGCCGTACGGAATCCGCCGGGCGGCCCGCAGCACCTTGCGGCGAAACGGCGGCACGCCGGCCAAATCGAGCGGCACGCCGAACGTCCGCCGACGGCCCGACAGGTACGCCCGAATCTCGCGCTCGGCCCGCGCCGCATGGGCCGCCGCCCGACGACCAGCCGCGCTGTCGTTTAGCCGCGGCCGGCACGGCCGCGAGCCCTCGGCGCATCGCGTCGCCGTGCCGGCGACGGGTAAGCATCGCGCAACCTCGTTGGGCAACATCACGCGGGCGAGGCCCCGGGCCGTGGCGACGACGCCGATGCGGCCCAGGGGCGTCTCGAAGACGCGGACGGCCGTGGCGGGCGGGCCGCTCATTCGCCCCACTCCGGCGGCCGCAGGTAGATGGGGTTCGTGAAGATCCACGGCCGGCCGTCCAAGTACGCCTCGGCCCGGTACACGCCGGGCGTCTCGGCCCGGTAGTCGAGGGCGTCGGCCTGGGCCTCGGCCACCCTCACGCCGTCGCGGACCAGGACCAGGTGCGCCGCCTGGGGCGACCGGACCCGCAGCGCCGCCGGCCCCGCCCAAGTCCGCTCCTCGCCCATGCCGAGCGTCTGGCCGGCCCAGTCGGCCTCGAACACGAAGCCCCGCGCGTCGGCCAGCAGGTCGAGCGCGAGCAGCGCTCGGCCCGCGCAGATGGCCTCGACCAGGCGGTCGGCGTCGGCGGCCGTGCCCGTCCACTCCTGGCAGAACACGTGGGTCCGCAGCGTCCGGAATCCTTCTTCGTAGGGCAAAAACCGTTTGCCCACGACCGGCACCACGATGGCATGGTTGTCCAGCGCCCCGATGGCCGGGAAACACCGCTGCTGCGTGATGCGGTCCCAGTGGGCCATGGTGTCGGGATGGGGGCCGCGGATGTACTCGCGCCAGGAGTAGAGGAACGACGGCATTCGCCACGGCGTCAGGCCGTCGCAGACGTCGTGCATGAACGACCAGAGTTCGACGCCGGTGAAGCCGGGGACCTCCCAGTCGACGAGTTCGCCGGCCTTCAGCGAGATGCCCATGATGTGGGCGGGATGGGCGTGAGCGACAAACGCGGCCGCCCCCTGGTTCGCCAGGTCGAAGAGGACCCGCCGCAGGGGTTTCCACCGCAGTTGCTCGACGTCGGCGGCGCCCAGCACGACGACGTGGCTGCGTTCGCGGCAGGTGATTTCGGCGCCGGTCACCAGCAGGACGCCGTCGTGCCAGCCCTGCCACTGGTCGGTCGCCGGGGCGAGGGTGTCGTGGTCCGTCAGGACGACGAAGTCGATGCCGGCCCGCGCGGCCGCGGCGGTGATGTCGCGCAGCGTGCCGCTGCCGTCGCTATAACACGAATGCAGATGGATGGCGCCGACGACCTCGTGCATCTTTACGCCCTCGCCCCCCGGGCCGGTCCGCCGCCCGTCACGCCGGCGGCGTCTCGGCCTCCAGTTCCTCGCGCATGTGCCGGGGCGAGACGCCCGTGCGGCGGGTCAGGTACAAGACGGCCCCCGGCAACGTCACCAGCATCTGGACCACCCGGTAGGCCAGCATCATGGCCAGGGTCAGCGTGGCGGCCTCGGCGGCGGGCAGCGGCACCGTCCCGCCCAGCACGGCCGGCGTGAACAGTTTCTGGGCCAGCGTCTCGGCCACGCCGAACCCGCCCGGCACCGGAATCAGCGACCACCCGATCCACACGACCGGCATCGTGACGAAGTAATGGCTCCAGGCCGCGTGGCTGCCCAGCGACATGGCCAGCCACCACATGGCCAGCAGCGCCACCCCTTGGGTCGCCCAACTGTACACCAGGGCCAACGCCACCTTCGCCTGGTGATACCGGTAGACAAAGAGGGCCCGCTCGACGCGCGCCATCGTGGCCGCCAGGGGCAGACGCGCCAGCAACCGGCCGGCACCGATGGCGTTCCTCAGCCGCTGGCTGTAAAACACCACCGCGGCCGCCAGCACCGCCGCCAGAAAAACGCCGATGAGAATCTGGGCCACGCGGACACGCTCGTCGGCCCAACTGAACGCCACCGCCGCCGCGCCCAGCAGGCACATCGCCACCAGACCGACCAGCCGGTCGAGGAAGACGACCGTCACGGCCTCGGCCTTCTGGTGGGTCCGCGCGGCAATGTAGTAGGCTTTGACGAAGTCGCCGCCCGTGCCGCCCGGCAACCAGTTGTTGAAGAACCACCCGATGTACGTTAGCCGCAGGCTCTCCAGAAACGTGATGTGAATGCCCTGGACGCCCAGCAACAGCCGCCACCGGACCGCCCCGACGGGCGACTGGAGCATCATGACGGCCAGGGCCGCCACGACCCAGCCCCCGTGGTCGGCCAGGCGCAGCGCGATGCTCTTGATGCCCGCGGGGTGGGCGCCG
>Ga0307380_10010800_pt1 | contig 11477 bp, 24 predicted proteins | sample UN3MG_FD_202239 | JGI IMG/M metagenome (GOLD analysis project Ga0307380, IMG submission 202239) | Soil microbial communities from Risofladan, Vaasa, Finland - UN-3 | ecosystem: Environmental > Terrestrial > Soil > Coastal area > Acid sulfate soil | place: Finland: Risofladan, Vaasa | collected... | reverse complement strand
CTTTGAGGCAAGAAAGAATCGTTCAGATAAAAATTTGACGAAGAAATTGGTTAAGGGAGGACATTTAGATACGAAATTTGATAGTTCCATATTGGAAATTGCCGACCAAATGGAGAAAAAATACGAAGATATGGTTGACGATGCAACATTTCTTCGTGATATATATAATGGTGCAGAAAGTTCAGAAAGATGGGAACACATATACACCATCTCTGAAAAATTGAAAAATAGGGATGATGTGGAAGATGCTAAAGAATTAAAAAAGATTGCAAATGAATGGGGTACTGCAAATGAATTAATAAAAAAAGATGAACAACTTGCAAAAGGTGGTGTTCCTAGTTGTGGACTATTAGAAAATCAACCTGAATATACAGAACTTTTTAGTGTTTGGGTAGGTGGAGGCGAAGTAAATGATACACCATTGACGAAAGACCAAGCCGAGATACTTGCAAAAGAATATAAAGACGATGGATATGATGATGTTGCAGTTGAGAAATACAAACAAGGTGGAAACATTGACAAAGATATAAAAGCCAAACCAAAAGGGTATCGTTTTAAGGGAGAGGACAATTACAAAAGACCATTAGTATCTGAAAGAGGTAGGTCGGATGTTTACTACGAGGCACGAAAAAACAGGTCGGACAAAAACCTTCGCAAGAAACTTGAAGAAGGTGGTTACATCTACACCGACAAAGACATACAGAAAATAATGAAAGAGGCAGGATTCAAAGGAGATGAAGATACTCTTTATGAAGCGGCGGTAAATTCGGGATATAGGTATGACGAGGATAGTAAAAAATGGAAATCGCCATATAAAGAAAAAAAGGAAGAAGGCGGCTCAATGGAAAAAGGCGGTGCGACAAAGAAAAAATATAGTTCAGACGATATTGCAGATACACTAACAACAATGAAATTTGGTACTGATTGGTGGGTAGATGAAAACTATAAAAATGAAAATGTTGAAGCGTTCTATGTCAATGTATTAGATTATGCAGATGGGAATGAGGATAATGAATTTGTTGAAGAAGATGTCGCAGAACAAATTGATGGAATGAAAGATGGAATTGCGCCCGATGATATTTTTTATTCCTCTGACGGTTCAATGGCAACAGGAGGTTGGGAGAGAATGTATTTGGTTAAAGCAATAGTAACAGACGAAGATGATAAAGAGATTCCTATTGAAGTAAACATTTGGGCCAAATCAGAAAACTCTGCAATGGATAAGGCAGAAGCCAACATAAGAGAGCAAAATCCAAAATGGGAAGATTTTTCTATTGACATTGAATCAGTAAAAAAAATGGCACACGGAGGAAGAACAGGCGAAGGTAGTGTATGGAATATGTTAAACAAAGAAGTGTCTTTTTGGGATTTGTTTAAATAAACTAATAAGTTTAAAAGCATCAAACAAGCAAAAGGTTGATATTTACATAATTTAAAGATAAAACAATGAAAACGGCAGGAATTACCCTAATTATTGTGCTCATTTTGGTCTTGATTTACGTTCAAGGCAGAATGATTTACAATAGGATTTTATTCGAGTTTGGGTTTAGAGGCGCAGACCTTTCGGGATTAGATATTCAAGGGTTATTAACGGGAGGAACTACGGATGCGACTATAAAGATGTCTGCAAGTGTGGTAAATAAGAACAATTTTTCGATTTCCTTTTCCGATTTGCGTGCTTGGTTATATTATGATGGGGTTCTTATTGCACAGACATCAGAAGAACTACCTAAAAATAAAATAACGGTTCAACCTAATTCGTCAGCAGAGATAATTGATAATGTTCGGGTATTTCTCAATAATCAAAGTTTGGATTTACTGAAAAAAGCGGCATTGAAACAATCTCCTAAGATTACTTATACTGCCAAACTAAAACTTTGGGGGATGCCTCTTTCATTTACGGACTTCTTTATTTTAGAACCATAAAAAATGAAAAAACCGATAATTTGGATTTTAGTTGGCATCGCAATATTCGGTATTGCATATTACTTGTGGACTTATTTCAGAAAACAGCAGTTAATAAAGGATATAATAAGTATTTGTACGGATGATGTAAGAGAAAAAGATTGTGGTGCAATTGAAAATGATGAAAAATCAAAAAAACAATTAAGAAAATTACCTCTTACTACATTGGTTAATTTATATCAAAATATAACGGGTTCTACTATTGCGATTAGTGATTGGTCATCAGATGTGCAATGCCAAGACGGATGCGACAAAAATAATTCGGGATATGATTGTAATGGATTTCCATCGTCAGATTGTGGATTCGCAAGAATAAAATAATAAATAAACATAAACAATATAAAAAATCAAAAAAATGAAAACAACAACACAACAAGTTTTAGGACTCGTAATCTCTCTTGCGATTTTATTCGCAGTAGTATGGTTTGTTTCTAAGGCGTGGGCAGCGGGACAGAAATAATCCTAAAATAAAAAACTATGAACAACAAAGCAATTGGTTGGATTATCGGAATTGTTATAGTTGTAGGTCTGATTTATTGGGCATACACTAAGAACAAGTTGGGATTTATCGGGATTCAAAAAGTCGTATCAAATCCTGGTGAAGAATCTCATTGTAACGAAGAAGAAGCAAGGTTAGAGGGGGAAACTTGCCCTCAACCAATGACTGAACCATTATACTTAGTTGTAGGTGGTGTTAAGGAGAGAAGTTGGACAGAAAAAACACTTGGGTATGCTCTCGAACCTAATCAAAATAGAGAAGATGCCACAACAATTAAATATGTAGGAAGTCCGTACAAATGGACTTACAACCAAACTCGATGGGGAAATCATCCAGATTCTCCTTCTTATAATTCTCAATTTCCTTTAACGGAGGACAAGTATTATTTTGTAAATAATACTAAATATCCAAATTATTCAGGTTCGTAAATAAATAAAATAAATAAAATGAAAGACTTCGCAATAGTAATCGGTGTAATAATGTTAGGCGTTATTGCCTATATGTTATATAAAAGTAGTCCAACTATTTTATCGAAAACAGAACCTGCAACTCCACCTGCAGAACCAACAGAACCTACTGATGTGGTTGAGAAAACTATTGATGATTATGTTCAAGATGTAAATCAAATGGTTACACCATATCAATTGCCACCATATACTTGTATTGTTTATGATGAATTTGGAAGGCAATTAAGAGTTACTTCGCCAACAAATTCTCTTTGGTTTCAACAACTATGTAATGGTCAGATTTCATACCCTTATAATAATTATTATTTCTATTCTCCTAATTGGTGGTATAGAAGAAGAAGGCATCATCGTTTCCCACGCAACCCACATAGATTGCCTGCTGGAGGACATCGTGGAGGACGTAGATTTGGTGGTGGAAGAACTCGTTAAACTAATAAGTATATGGATAACAAATCTATTTTATATATCGTACTAATACTAATCGTCATTACTTTGATAGTGTTATTGCAGAGATTAAGAAACTGCGAGAACAAAAAACAAAGAGTTAAAGATTATTTTACTGCGATTGCAAATGGAACTATTCCTACTTATACACCGACTGCAAAGGAAATTTTAGAATGGGGGAAGAATCAAAATGTAGAATGTAAATTTTGGTCAATATAAATAAACTAAAACTAAAGAATGAAACAGAATCAGATTTTTTTAATCATCGGCATTATCGCCTTATTGTTACTTGTTTTTAATTGGAACAAAATATTTCCATCAAAGATGAGAGGTGGTGGAATTGGCGGTGGTGGAAGGTCAAAAGCAGAAGATTGCGACCCGCCTTGCGACCATAACACTTGTCCTAAAGGATATTGTAGTGGTTGTGAGTGCATAACAGCAGAGCAATAACGACTGATAATGTCGAATTAATTAAAAAAAACTATGAAAAAATCAGTTGTAGTAATACTCATCATTGTAGGTGTTGTAATCCTAATAGGACTTATTTATTATTTCCTTATTTATAAAAAGGAACAACAATCAAGAGAATCAACGGATGCAACAAGTGGTGGAAGTGGAAGTGGAAATGGCACTACCCCAATAGTTTCTGTTGGTGAAGATGTTTATTTGAAAACTGACAAGTCTGCGTGGGCAGGAGATAACGGAATACCTGTTTACAATAAAGATGTTGCAAATAATATTGGTAGTTTTCTTGAAGGCGTTACAAGAGGAGATTGGTATCCTTCTACTTCAATCGGAAAAGTAATTGAGAAAAAATCAGGATGGGTAAAAGTGAAATTAAATAATTTGCAGATTTGGAAATTTTATGTTAATCCAACTACGCTTCCAGTAGGCACTATTGTTAATGGAGTTGCGATTGTTGTTGCATTGCCTGTTAAGGGATATACGCAGATAAAAGGATATTTGACAGGAGATTATTGGTTTTCGGACAAGGCATTAATAACTTATTAATTCTAAATTATGATATTAAGAATTTTAGGAATTGTTTTTCTCGTACTGATATTTCAGTATTTCAGAGCATACCTTACAACTAAAAAAGGTGAGTGTAGCGATTTGGGAATATCTTATTTTCCTTTGAACACAATGAAAATTTGCAAAGCAAAATAAAATGGCATATACTCAAGCAGATATAGATTCGGCAAAAGTTAAAATGCAAAATGCTAAGTCAGCATTGAACTCTGCATATTCTTCTATGACGAGTTGGTGTAATGTTGTTTCAGGAAGAACATATACGGAAGGCACAAATAAAACTACTTGTTCGCATAAAGTTGCAGTAATTTGTGGAGAAACGATAGATGCGATTTGTTGTAGGTCACTGGCATATAGTGATGACACTTGCGAGTCTGATAAAAATAAATACAATACATCAGTATTGAATTACGACAAAAAAACCGATGAATACGAAAACGCAAAAGACTATTACGAAGAAGTATCAGGAGATAAAGTACAAGGGGATGTTGATTTGGGGGTAGCAAAAATTGAAGAAGAAGCAAAGGCAATACGAACAAGGTATTATGTGTTTGGAGGAATTGTAATCATTCTTCTTGTCGCAGGAATATTTATTTATATGAAACTTAGAAAATAAACAGATTAAAATAAAAACAATGAAACTAACCCAAACACAACTAATTATCGGCATTTTATTGATTTTCATAATCATTCTTGTTATATGGAATCCATTTAACAAGAAAACCGATACTTCATCAGAAACAAGTTCAAGTACAGATTCACAAAGAATGGGGGGGGATATTAAATCAAGACTATTGCAAAGTTTGATAAATCAGTTCCCTGATTCTTCTTCTAATGATATTTCTTATGTAAGAGGAGAAATAAATGCCTTATCAAACGAACAAGCGTCTAATTTGTATAATCAAACCACTTCTGCAACTGAAAGAAAAATGTGTGGTGGTCATACGGGTATTGTCGGAATTTGGCATTGCATAAAGAAAGCAGGTCAAGCAATTTGGGGACATTAATATTTAAAAATAAACAATATGAATAAGAAACAAGGATGGATAGTAATAGTTGCGTTAACACTTATTGTTATCATAATTTTAATAGGTCATTATAGGCAAAATGCCGAATCGGAAGAAGATAGGCAGATTGCTCTACAAATAAATCTTCAAAGATTAAATGACTATATCGCAAAACAAGGTCAAGGACTTAGAACTGAACAACCAACTTTAATTAAAGTAGATTAAGATGGCAGAAGGTGGAACAGATTGGGGGAGTATGATACCTGCGTTTATCGGACTTGTGCAAACGGGTGTCGGGGCGGGAGCGGCTTCTACAACGGATTGTGGAAAACAATGTCGTGCAGAATGTAAGGGGTGTTGTGGAACTTTCGCATTTGGGCAAAAAAAAGAGTGCAAAAGCACTTGCAAGAAAAAATGTATAGCCAAAGCAAATGAACCACTACGAACTGCACCTAATCCGATACTAACAACCGTTATAGTTGTAGTTATAATTTTGGCAATTGTAGGAATTATATGGTGGATAGTTAAAAAGAAATAAATAAACAAATAAAAAAATGGAAAAGAAAACTTGGATTTGGATTGGAGTGGCAGTTCTTGTCATTGTCCTTATTGTAGTAATTTATAGCAAGGCAAAATCGTCTGCTGATGAAAAACAAGACGAGGCAGACAGATTAGAAAATTCTGTTGATGATGCCGAAGTAGATGCAGACCCTGGTAATTCTGCTAAACAGAATAGAAGGGATTGTCGTAAATATTGCAGAAGTCAATGTAAGAAAAATAGAACTGCAATTTTTGGTGGGCGACACAGATGTAAGAGAGCGTGCAAGGCAGATTGTAACACACACGGGATAGATTGGGTAAAATCTCATTACGCATAAATTAATGAAAGAACTTGCAGAGATAAAACATAAAAATTCAAATCTGAAAATCCGTGAAAAGATTTTAGATTTTGAATCTTTATTGTCCAAAACCGAAGGTGCAGCTTTCGGGGATGACAATGGCATTACATCTCTTAAACATTCATTTTCTGATGGGATTTATGCAAGAGAAATATTTATTCCGAAGGGTACTGCATTAACAGGAAAGATACACAAACACGATTGTCATATTTTTTTAATGAAAGGAGATATAACGATTGTGAGCGAAGAAGGCAAGAAAAGATTAAAAGCACCTTGTTCTTTTATTTCTACCGCTGGCGTAAAACGAGTTGGTTATGCTCACGAAGATACTATTTGGGTTAATGTTCATTCTAACCTCAATAACACAAGAGATATGAAAGAAATAGAAAAAAGGGAAATCGCAGAAAGTTATTTAGAACTTGAAAATTATAAGAAACAGATTACTCAAGGTTCAACGAGTTGTGGATTAGAGGCATTAAAGAAATTATCTCCACTAAGTAAAACTTCTTTAAAAACCCTTATTGACCTTGCAGAAGATAATGGAGTAACTCTTTATCCTTATGCGATTTCCGATGGGGAACAATTGATGTCTATCCCTTTACCTGCGATTGTTCATTCCGAGAATCACTTTGATTATGTTTCTAAAAAAGAAGATTTTGATTTCAATAAAGAATACACGGGGTATGTTCTTCTTACTAAAGAATCGGATTATAAAAAAATCAAAAAATCTAAATTAAAGAATATAAAAGGCGAATCGTGGGTAGCGGCAGTAGCGGGTTCAATCGCACTAACTGGAACGATTATAAAATCAAGCGCAGAATCAGTAACAGAGTGTGGAAAGAAATGTCGTTCAAAATGTAAGTCGAAATATGGAACATTTGAATTTAGCGCAAAGAATAAATGCAAAAAATCGTGCAAAGGCAAGTGTATGAACGAAACAAACGAACCACCTTCGAGTGCTCGTGATTCTGAATCAAACACGGGTACATATATTTTAGTAGGAGTAATCATAATTGCAATAATTGGATTGATTTGGTGGGCATATAAAAAGAAATAATAATAAACAAAAAAAACAATGGCAGATTTATCAGAATACAACAAAAACGCATTAGCGTTCCACCTTATTGATGTTATATCAAGTGCTTCTCCTTCGGAAGTGGTACGAGTTTTAAAAGAAAATGGATTTGCCGACCAATTTCCGTATGGAGATAATACGCAACAAGCAATAATTATCTTACAACAAATGTATATCGGGAATCCCGAAAAATTCATCCAATTGGTGAGGCAGATGAAGATTGACCAAACTCAAATTACACCTGCCAATAAGGAGGCATTTAAAGACTTTGTGGCACAAACTAACCCTTCGGCAAGGGTAGAGTGGTTAAGTGGCATATTGGACACCCTAACGCCTAAAACGACTACGGGTGGAGGGGAAACCATAACAGAGGAAACAACGGGTGGTGCTTATGTTGCTTATGTTGTTATCGTGTTGGCAGTAATAGGGTTAACGATTTATATGTTCAGAACTTTAAAATAAGTTATATATGAAAAAAGGCATTATTTTGATATTGATTTTTATATTCGTTCCGATAGTTTTTATTGGTATTGGGTATGTAATTATTCGTGCCTACAATAAAAAACATCCTGGGTTGCGTTTTAAGTTCAAATGCGACCAAGAAGGCGATGATACAAGTAAATTTTTTGGCGATAATTGGGAAGCAAGAGGCGCAGTTTGCGATGGATTATATATTCCGTATGGTGTTAAACTGAACGGGAAAGATTACATAAAAGTTTTGGCGAAAATGGGGAAAATAAGTAATGGCGTTGTCCCATCCAAAAAATCGGAAATGAAAACTTTGGCAAAGACATCAGTAGAGCAAACGGCTTAAAAAAACAAAATGAAACAGAAACAAATTTTTTTAATTCTTGGCGTAATCGCCTTAGTTCTTGTTATTTTTAATTGGAATAAAATTTTTGGAAAAGGAATTTTAAGGGGTGGCGGAGTAGCAGAAGCTCCGATAAAATTATGTTCTGAGTGGTGTTGGAATATTCATACACAAAAGTATTGGTGTTGCGGTAATATTTTAGGTGGTACTGGTCCTTTGGGGTAAATAAACTAACAAGATTGAAAAAATAAAATGAAAAAATAAATGAAAAAATAAAATGAAACAAAATCAAATTTTTATAGCCATTGGAGTTATCGCTCTTATTCTAATTGTTATGAATTGGAATAAAATTTTCAAACCAAAACAATATAGATTTGGAGGAGGAAAATGTTGCAGAGGTCGTAATGATAAAGGCGAGTGTACGGGTGGATGGCGGAATCCTCCTTGTTCTGATACTTGGTAAAAAAAACAAACTATGAAAACAAATCAAATATTAATCATTATCGGGGTAATTGCCATTGTTCTAATTATTATGAATTGGCAAAAAATATTTGCAAAAAAATATGCAAATGGAGGGGTAATAGTAGAAGATGTTAATAGTCCATTATATCCATACACTCTGAATTATTACAATAACTTAAATTATTTGCGAATGTTTCCAACTTATAATCAACTAACATTAGAAAGGTTGGCAATGGGTATAAATACTATGTCAGGCCCAGGCACTTGGTGGAAAACGAGATAATTAAAAAACATAATATCAAAAATTAACTAATAAATGAAAAACCCAAAACTAATTATCGGCATTGTTGCAATCGTAGTGTTGTTAATCATCTTCTATTTGGTTTACAAAAACTCAAAGAGAACTATCACGGACAAAAAAGGAACAACTATACAACAAGCAGGTATATTTGATTCTTTTATGGCATTTTTCCAACCTAAACCTTCGGGTACAAGTGGAGGGGGAGGTGGTGGATTTTCAGAAGCGTGGTGTAAATTATTTCCAAAATCCAAAGGGTGTAAACCTGCAATAGACCCTTCTGATTGTTACAACAAAACGGGTTCGCATCCAGGATGTCTGTCAAGTAAAATTGGATATAATTGCGATGGAGAAAAGGATTCATTTTGTTAATTAAAAAAAGATAAATATGACTACGATAGAGAGATTAAATTCAATAATTGCCGACAAACTGATTATTAAATTAGAAGAAATAAAACCCGAATCAAAATTTACCGATGATTTAGGTGCAGATTCTCTTGATGTCGTAGAATTAATGATGGAGATTGAAACGACTTTTCAAATAAAAATAGAGGATACTGAAATGGAAGGGATAAAGAATGTTCAAGATGCAATAACCTTAATAGATTCAAAAATTAAAAATTAAAAATTATGGCAAAAAAGAAACCAACTCCGAAAAAGAAAACTACTGTGAAAAAGAAAACTACTCCAAAAAAGAAATCATTCATTAAAAAAGTAGTTGATAAAATTATTAAACCTACTCCAACACCACCACAACCGATTACTAAAAGCGTGGATGAAATAATTTCATCATTAACTACAAATGGGGCATATACATTTTCATTTAATACTCTAATATCTGCGGGTATTAGTCCAAGTAGTTTGCCACAAACAACAGGAGAAACTATTAATTATGGAACACGCAAACTATATAAATATAGCGATAAGCACTATATGCTTGGAGAATAATGAAAAAGGGTTGGATTTATTTAATAGTATTTCTTGTCGTCATTTTGGCGATAATTTATTATTATAATGAAAAAACAAAATCGCAAGGAAGAATATCGAGGTCTTTAACTGCTGACAGAGATTGGCAGACCATATCTTATACTCTACCGACTACCGTAGTACCCGAAGAATTTGGCCCCTATTATTGGAAGGCGATTCACGATATGGCATCTCGCATCCCTTGTGGAAGTTGCCGACATAAATGGGAAACATTTACAGAGTTCGGACACGATTTTGTCAATTACCGACTTGGGAAACCATTTCATAATAAAAAGAATTTTGATGAATGGATGGAATACATTGATAAAACAAAAGAGGAGATTGATGCAAAAAAATAAAACACCATAATAGTTAGAAAAATATAGGTGTTTGTATCATTACTCCAAAAGAGTAAATTTTTTTTTATATAATGATTAAAATGTCAATACGGACTCTGCTAATTATACTGATAATAATATTATTGGTGTCTGTAATCATTTTACAAATTATAGTTATAAATAAAATAAAAAATAAGAAAATTGCAGAGGGAAATCAGAGGCAAGATATGTTGAATTTAATGATGATGAATGTTCTAAATAATATGAACAATAATTCATCAAGAAATTTAGGAAATTTAGGAAAACCAAGTCAAACAGCTATCAGTCAGACTTCTCACGAAATTGTACCTCAGACAAGTTTCTTTGCAAAATCAATTGACCACGCAGAAAAAGTATTGATGGGAAAAGTTTATTTGGATGGGTATAAGTACGGGAGCAGTATAGACCTTACAAGATTAGATGACGCTACAAAGAAATCTGCAATTATTTCTATGAAGCACATGATGATTGACCCTGTTGGCGCTAGAAATATTGAGCAACGTCTAAGGATAATTTCCGAACAAGAGAAACAACCACTTTGGTTTGTTATTTTACACGAAGCAATAAGAAAATTAATTCCAATTGATAGTAATCTAAATGTATCTCAAATATCGGATGAGGCGTTAGAGGCTGAAGTTGAAAGAAGAAAAAAGCAAACTGACGAAGGCAATGTAGTATCTATTAATAAAGTTGTTGCATAATGTTGCTTAATGAGGCGCAGATACCTATACCACCGTTAAGGACAATAAATATCTTTAGGCGTGATTTAGACACGCATATTTATTATAAGTCCTCCGATAATACTATTTCCAAAGTTTTAGAAGAAGAAGATATTTACAGGATAGAAGATATTGAAGGATTATTGCCATTTGACAAATACACAGACTATACGAAGGAGTGTTTGGATTGCATACGATTCACTAAACAAGAATTTTTCTTTAAACTTGGATGCAAGGAAGAAAAGGTAGTAGGATTCGGAGGTGGAAAGCGTGGTTTACCAGGCGGTCAAGGAGCTCAAGGTGCTCCAGGTGGCGCACAAGGTAATCAAGGTTCACAAGGCACTCAAGGAACACAAGGTCTTAAAGGCAACGATGGTTCACAAGGTGTTCAAGGAACGCAAGGCGAAAAAGGTATGCAAGGACTACAAGGTTTCCAGGGCGAAAAAGAGGAAAATGGTA
>Ga0307380_10010799_pt1 | contig 11477 bp, 9 predicted proteins | sample UN3MG_FD_202239 | JGI IMG/M metagenome (GOLD analysis project Ga0307380, IMG submission 202239) | Soil microbial communities from Risofladan, Vaasa, Finland - UN-3 | ecosystem: Environmental > Terrestrial > Soil > Coastal area > Acid sulfate soil | place: Finland: Risofladan, Vaasa | collected... | reverse complement strand
TTTACGACTCGGTACTGACGGACAAGGAAGTGGCCGATCGATTCCAGGCAGGAGCAGGCGCCAAGCCGGACAAACCCCCGCTACTGCAATACACGTTTCATGAAGGCAACGGCGATGTGGTCCGCGACGTTTCAGGACACGGAAAGCCGCTGAACTTGAAGGTCGAGAAGGCCGACGCCGTGCGTTGGCTGCCCGGCGGCGGATTGCGGATCCGGTCGCCCGCGCGGATCACCGGCACGGCGGCGGCCGAGAAGATCGTGCAGGGAATCGGCCACAGCGGCGAACTGACATTGGAAGCGTGGATCAAGCCTGCGAACACGTCGCAAGTGGGGCCCGCCCGAATCGTGACCCTTTCGGCCGATCCCAGCCGCCGCAACTTCACGCTGGGGCAAGCGGCCGGCGATTTTGAAATGCGGTTCCGCACCTCGACGACATCCACCAACGGCGAGCCCTCGTTGTGGTCGTCATCGCAGGATACCGACGCAGGCGCAAACGTCAGCGCCCTACGGTCCGCCACCGGCGATCTGGTTGTGCTGTATTTCGCTCATGGCGGTCAGGTGACACTGAGCGACAGCAAACTGATCGGAGGTTTGCGAGCCAAATGGTTCAATCCGCGCGACGGCAGCAGCCGGTCTGCCGAACCAGGCAGCATGAACACTTATCTCGCCCCCGACGATGAGGACTGGGTGCTGTTGCTTCGCAAGCCGTGAGATTGCGTTCTTCGCATTGTCAGCATTTGTCATTCAATGGATGTCGTAGCTGTGGTTGCCAGAACGTGGAACACCAGCGGAAGGTCTGGCAACCATAGCCACCTGAGGAGCGAACGACCATGAATACTACTAGATTAGGTGTCATGCTCACTTGGCTGGTCGCACTCGCTTCGACGGCTACCGTGCCGGCCGCCGATCGTCCGGCGCCAGCCTTTGCCGGGCCGTTGCGGGTCCATTCGGACAACCCGCGTTACTTCACGGATGATACGGGGCGTGCGATCTATCTGACTGGTGCACACACTTGGCGAACGGTCCAGGATGCGGGGACCAGCTTTCCACCGGCCGCGTTCGACTTCGCCGAGTTCCTCGATTTGCTCGGCGAGGACGACCTCAATTTCACTCGTCTTTGGATCTTTGAAAGTCCCGCCTGGGTTCGGCCGGACTCGACCATCCTGTGGCTCGATCCGTTGCCTTTCCAACGCACGGGCCCGGGTACGGCGACCGACGGACGACCGAAATTCGACGTCACTAAGTTCAACGAGGCCTTTTTTGGCAGGTTACGGTCACGAGTTGTCGCTGCGGGTGATCGTGGCATGTATGTCGGCGTGATGCTGTTTCAGGGCTTCAGTGTCTCGCGGAAGAGTCGCAGCCGACAGTATTCGCCGTGGACGTACCATCCGTTTCATCAAGCCAATAACATCAACGGAATCGACGGCGACCTGAACGGCGACGGCGAGGGCTACGAAAGTCATGAACTGCGGATCCCGGAGATCACTCGGATTCAGGAAGCGTTCGTCCGCAAGGTCATCGACACGGTGAACAACCTGGACAACGTGATCCTCGAAATCGGCAACGAGTGCCACGGCGGTTCAACGGCCTGGCAGTATCACAGGATCGATGTGATCCACCATTACGAGCAGACGAAGCCGAAGCAGCACCCCGTATGGATGACTTTTCAGTGGGACGGCATGGACGGAGCGGGCACGAACCAGGATCTGTTCGAGAGTGCGGCAGAGGCGATCTCGCCGGGAAGCGCCTCGGGCTCGGCGAAAAAGGCTTACGAAATCGATCCGCCCGCAGCCACCGGGAACAAAGTCGTCATCGTCGACACAGACCATGTGAACCCCGGAAACCTGGACCGGGCGGACTGGGTATGGAAGTGCTTTACCCGCGGACTCCATCCGATCTTCATGGACAACCCGTCGATCCGAGGCAACGACAAGCACCCGACCCTGGCCGATTGGGCGCCCGATGGTCCCAGCGCCAAGACGCGCGCGGCGATGGGGCACACACTATGTTACGCGAGGAAGATGAACCTTGCAGACATGACGCCCACACACGATGCGAAGGTGTGTTCGACTCGCTATTGCCTGTGGAATCCTGGCGTCGAATACCTCGTGTTTCAGCCGCAGAACGACGTGATCGGTCTGCAGTTACCCGCGGGGACCTGGCAGATCGAATGGTTTGATCCGCGTCAGGGCACGGTCGTGCAAACGGAGCAAGCGACTTTAGGCGAGGGGAAACAAGCCTTTCGTGCGCCTTTCGCAGGTGCGGCGGTTCTGTTTCTCAAGGCAGCGAGGGCAAGAAGATGAAAGAAACGAGACAAAATCAACGGATACGACTATGCAGAAATCGCAGGGAACCCGTGCGTCGTCGGGGAAATTCGCCATGAAGTCCGCTGGAAGGAGCACGCGTTCGGTGTGACCAGCAGCGAAGGGTTCCGCCCGGCGCACGGCTACTACTGCGGCGAAATGGCTTGGGGGGACACGGACGGGGACGGCGATCGCGATTTTGCCTTCGCCGGTCAAGGCGGCGGCTTTCTCGGCTGGTTCGAGAATCGGGGAAACTCAGATTCGCGTACGGACGGAGATTTTCGCGCCCTCGTGCAATAGAATGGGCGATGACCTCACCGTCCGACGCGGTATTGTACCTGAAGGTCCATTGACGAATCGCAGAAGGTAACGAAACCATGCCTTGCCGACCGGCTCTTGTGGTTCTGTGTCTGATCGTTCTCTGGCCGATCGCGCTAGGCGTACGGGCTTCAGAGTCCGTGACGGTATTGCAGTCGGGTAGTCAGCCGGGACATTATCTCGTGTGGAACGGGAAGCCGCAGTTGTTGATCGGCGATTCCGTCACGCAGGGATGGATGGAGTGCGGTGAGAACTTCGATCAGCGCGGCTACGTCGACGCCTTGGCCGCTCGGGGGATCAACCTGCTGATGATCTGGGCCTTCAAAGGAACCAGCGCCGAAATACAACAAGGGGACGTCCGCATCGGGTACGACGCTCCTGAATTGTGGCCGTGGACAGGCTCGCCGGACAAACGCAGTGTTGAACTTCGGGAGTTCGATCCAGCCTATTTCGCCAGGCTCCGCGAACTGGTTTCGTACGCGGGCTCAAAGCAGATCGTGGTATTGATCACCGTCCATGACGGCTGGCCCAAGACGTGTTTCGAAGGGCACCCGTTCAATCGTGCACTGGGCAACGGGCCGCTGGCCGACCGGCGGGACTATGTTGACTTGGCTGACTACGATCGCGAAATGCCGGAGCAATTCGATCCGGGCTGGAATTGGCGGGAGAAGAACCAGTACTTCCAGGAGCGTTTCTGTGCGCGATTGATTGCCGAGTTGACGCCGTGCTCCAACGTACTGTACGAGATGTTCAATGAAGGTGAATGGTACGATCGACAGAAACGCGATCGGCACGAGCAGCATTTCCTGGCCTTTTTCCGCGCCCGTTGCGACAACCTCTTGCTGTCCAACTCGGATCACATCGCCAGTGACGACCCGCACACGGATCCCAAGTTGGACGTGGTCACGCTGCACCCCAAGGATTGGGTCGGGCATTTCCCGGTGTTCGAACGAGGCTTCCGCAAGATGCCGCCCAAGCCGTATCTGTACAGCGAGCCGGTCCCCGAGTTCGATGGCGAAACGCCGTCCTTGGACGACGTCCGCCGCAGCGTTTGGGAAACCGCTTTGGCTGGTGCCGGCTGGGTGAATCAAAACGACCCCAGTTTCGGCTGGGACAGTCGCACAACGATTGCCGCCCAGGCCGCGGCCCGTGATCGCGCTTATAACGTCGCCGGGCATTGCGCCCGCTTTTTCAATCAGGGCGAAGCGCGGTTCTGGGACATGGAGCCGAGCGGCAAGCTGGCCAGTACCGGTGTGTGCCTAGCGCACGTTGGCAAGGAATACGTCGTCTATTCGGCATCAGGCGGGTCGCTCACCGTAGATCTGTCCGCAGAGCGCAATGCCACGCTGGAAGTTCGCTGGTACAATCCTCGGAACGGCCAGTTTCAGGAGTCGCCCGCCGTTGTCGGCGGAAATAGGGCAACCCGGTTGACGCCACCGTTTCGGGGAGACGCCGTCGTCCATTTGCGATGCGCCAATCCATGACGACTTGGAGAAGATCTCAGCCCTGAGTACTGTCATATTCAGTTGGAGAAAGCGCCCATGAGATTCGTCTTCTGTTTTGGCTTGCTCCTGATCACCGATTTGGCTTGCTCGTTCGCCGACGACGCGTCACTGCCCGACATGTACTTCCCGCCACCGGGCGAGTCGCTCAATGTCCAACTGCGACTCACGCCCGCCGAAATAGCCATGACCGCGGACTTCATCGACGGATTGAAGCCGCTTGTCGCCGGGCGTTGGGCGTTGTGGCGAAACGGCTATCTGATCCATGTCGAGGGTGATTTCAATGCCAAGGGCGACGTGGCGTCGCTGCGAAAGACCTGGCATGCATTGACCGTCGGCGCTGCGATCAAGCAAGGCAGGATCCCGGCCCTCGAAGAGAAGATCGGGATCCGGGTGCCGGAACTCAAGGGAGTTCATGCCGAAGCGACGTGGTGGCACGTGATCACGCAGACCTCAGGTTTCGACTATCCCTACGACCAGTGGCGGGCGTATCGGCCCGGCGAGATCTGGACGTACTCGGACAAGAACCCGCGAGTACTTTGCAGCGCGCTGGCCCGCGTTTACGGAAAGAAAGACTTTCATGACGACTATAGCGACGTCGTGCGGCAGGCCTACTTCGACGCGATCGGCCTGCGCGGTTGGCGGGCGGTGCCACAGCAGGACGGCATCCGCTTCCACTTCGACTTGGAGGACATGGGCCGACTGGGATTGTTGGTTCTGAACCGCGGCCGCTGGGACGACCAGGAGCTCATTCCACAGTGGTTTGTGGAACAGCTTGAACGAAAGCAGACCGGCGGCATCGCTGTCAACTACGACGGGCCGGACGACGGCAAGATCGACTTGGATCCGCAGCGGTTTCCTGAAGCACCCTACGGTTTCATGACCTGGGTCAATACGGATGGCGATTTCTATCCCGGTGCGGACCGGGCGTGGGCCTGGGCTGCGGGCGCGGGAGGAACCCGTGTGCTGTGGAACCGCAACAAAGGCATCGTGTTCGCTGCTTTCGGTGCCGACAAGGGGCCTAGTCGCAACGGGATTCCGCAGGTCATCGAACGGTCGCTTCTCGAGAGACCGTCACCGCCAGCAGATTCCTCTGCGGGAGCCGGTCGGGATGAGTAAGGACTTTCCCCAGTTCTTCTGTGTTTCTATCAACGCGATGGACATGTGTCTTGGGTTCGAGTGTGTGAAAACTACCGTGAGGAGCCTGTCCTTGATGAACCGCATCTCACTTTCATTCGGCTTGGCATTACTCGCAATCTGCTTTGGCCTGAGCGGACTCGCTGCTGAGCCACCGTACCGGCCCAGCCCGGCTATTCAAGGCGTGGCGTTCGACGACGACTCGGCGCGAACGGAAGCGCCCGGCAGCGACAACTGGCCGATCACCTGGGCAGCCAACGGGCACCTGTATACGTCGTTCGGCGACGGCGGCGGATTTGGCGGCACCAATAGCGACTCGCGGGTGAGCATGGGTATCGCTCGGGTCGAGGGCGACAAGGACGATTACCGTGGCTTCAACATCGCCGGCGGCAAAAGCGCGCCCCATCCCGCGCCGTTCAAGGGCAAGAGCGAGGGCATCCTGGCGGTCGGCGACGTGCTGTATCTGTGGCGCGACGGCAACGGTTCGGACGAGCGGGCATTTTCGGGATCACAACTGTGGCGGTCGGATGATTTGGGGGCGACCTGGAAGTTTGCCAGTGTGGAATTCAGCAAGCACAACGGAGACTTTCCGAACGGCGATGAAGGATTCTTCGCGCTGACTTTCTGTCAGTTCGGTCGCGGATATGAAGGGGCGCGGGATAGCTACGTGTACATCTATGGCCCGGAGATCAGCGACCGCTCACACTGGAACGTGCAGAAGCCCGGTAAGATCGCGCTGATGCGCGTCCCGCCGGCCCGGTTGCACGACAAGACGGCCTACGAGTTCTTTGCGGGAATCTCCGAAACCGGCTCGCCTGCGTGGACGGGCCGGACTGTCGGACGTAAACCCACATGGCAGGATCCGGCCAATGGAACACACCGCATGGCAGTCAGCTACAATGCCGGCCTGAATCGATATCTGTTGACCACGATGACGGTCGATCGCCAAGGCCGAATGGCCATCTACGACGCGCCCGAACCGTGGGGGCCTTGGACCACGGTCCTGTTTCAGCAGGACACGGAACGCTGGGGAACGAAGGTCGTCGTGTTCAATTTCGTCAACAAATGGCTCAGTGCCGATGGACGGCGATTCGTGCTGGTTCATACGAAAAACGATCACTGGGCGTCGATTGAAGGCGAGTTCCTGCTTGGGGATCCGAATTGACATATTGGTCTGGAGAGAATTGATCCGTCGCATTGCCACGCTAGCACATGAGAACGAACAACATGTCCAGAACGTACCTGCCACTCGGTTCGCTAGTCCTTGCCTTGCTCATCACGACACTTGCCGCTGCGGACGAAGCCCAGTTTGCCAAGTGGTCGAAGATCGAGTTCTCGTTCCGCGGGCCGGACTCACGGGGCGGCGGTACGCCGAACCCGTTTGCCGTCAAGCTGGACGTGGATTTTTCCGGTCCCGGCGGCAGACACTTCCGCGTACCGGGATTCTATGACGGCGACGGCCGGGGCAGCATGGATGGCGACGCGTGGAAGGTGCGGTTCTCGGCGGACGAAAGCGGATCATGGACCTACACGACGATCAGTGACATGCAGCAATTGGACGGAAAGACAGGCGGGTTTGCGGTGACGGAGATCCCCGCCGACGCCGAGGGCTTGTGGCGATGGGGACAGCTGGAAGCGGTGGGCTCGGCGGATAACGGTATCCGCTACCTGAAATTCCGCGACGGGCCGTATTGGCTGAAAGCCGGTTGCGATGACCCGGAGAATTTTCTCGGCGGCTGCAAGAGTTACGACACGCTGGACAAGCGCAAGGCGGCCGTCGTCTATCTGGCCCAACGCGGAATCAACTCGCTCTATATGATGACCAACAACATCGACGGCGATGACAAGGACGTCTGGCCGTGGCTGGGCGAGACGGCGCGCGAGGCGAAAGCCAACAGTGTGGGCAACGTCCGCTTTGACGTGGCTCGGCTGGAGGAGTGGCGCGAGCTGTTTGAGACCATGCAGTCCAAAGGCGTCGTGACCTACCTGGTGCTGGAAGACGACAATGCTTGGCAAGGCTACGATCACGGGCGGTACTACCGCGAACTGACCGCGAGGTTCAGCTATCTGCCCGGGCTGATTTTCAACTTCAACGAAGAATACAACGAGAACTATAAGCTGCCGAAGGCGCTGGGCTACATGCAACAACTGGCGGACCTGGATCCCTTTGACCACCCTCGCGGGATCCACAACGTCAACACGCCCAACGATGACTACATCGACTCTCCCCAGATCGACTTCACGTCCATTCAGACGGGCAGCCCCGGCGGTCGCGATCCCGGCTCCGTATCGCACAATCAGCGTGCGATCGACTGGATCGAGCGGTGCCGGTCACGCGACCGCCGCGTATTGATGGTCGGATTTGACGAAGGCCGGCCGGAAGAAGACCGCCGGGCTTGGTGGAGCGCGTATCTGGGCGGCGGCGTGTGGGAGGCCCACGTGTTTCCGCCCTACGACCGGCCCATGCCCGCCTGGGAACGCGTCTGGACCGAACTGGGCGGAACGCGAACGTTTATGGAATCGCTGCCCTTCTGGGAAATGGTACCGGCCAACGATGTGGTGCGCGGCGGCAAAGCGTTCTGCCTGGCGAAACCCGGCGTTGTCTATGCGCTGTATCTACCGGAGGGCGGCGAGGTCAATGTGGAACTGCCCGTCGGCCAGGACTTTATCGTGACGTGGTGGGACCCGGCGCAAGGCCGGTCGGGTAAGTTCGCGCAGGAATCACGGCTATCTGGGGGGTGGCAGACCTTGACGGCCCCAGCAACTGGAGATTGGGCGGCGCGAATTGTAGGGCTGCAAACGCTTGGAGGAACAGAGTGAGTCATGAAAGACCATTCGATAATCAGCCTGTGAGTGGCGGGCATCAACGGCGACGGACGGCTCGACATCGTAAACAAGCCGTTCGTCTGGCAAACGCCACGTGTGGACCTCTGGCTGAACCAGGCAGCCGGAAAGCTGGTTCGATCATCCCTGAAAGGAATTTCGCAATGAAGAACTTACTCTTGCTGCTGTTGTGCTGCTCCGCCGGGCCGGTTCTGGCCGGCGAGCCGGCTTCCCTTCGATTCCAACACGTTATCATTGACGAAAAGCCGCCGCAGAATCCTTGGATCAAAATCGTCGGCGACCTCGACGCCGACGGCAAACTGGACATCATCATCGGCGGTTCGAAAGGGCCACTCGTCTGGTATCGCAACTCCGACTGGAAGAAGTCCGTCATCGCCAACGGCGGCTACAACACGGTCGCTGGTATGGCAGTGGACGTGGACGGCGATGGCGACCTCGACATCGCCTTGGGCGGCGCGGTCTGGTTTGAAAATCCTGGACCGCAAGGTGACCCGTCCAAGGGCCCGTGGTCCGGGCACGAAGTCGAACAACGCCGCGGGCATGACCTCCTGGCGACCGACCTGGATGGCGACGGCAAAGTGGATCTTGTCATGCGCGACCAGAGCAGCTTCGGCTCGAAGACCGGGCACAGCATCTTCCTCTACAAGCAGATCACCCCGACCCAGTGGACCATGCGGGAGCTTCGTTGCGGGGAGGGCGAAGGCGTCCGGGTCGCGGACCTGAACGCCGACGGCTAGCCGGACATCGTTATTGGCGGGAGCTGGTTCGAGAACAGCGGCAACCTGCTTGAAGGCCCCTGGACCGAGCACATCTTTACGACCGAATGGAATTACCCGCACACCAAGGTGGCCATCGGCGATGTGAACGGCGACGGCCGCCCTGACATCATTCTCGCCCCGGCGGAACTCAAAGGCGGTACGCACCGCATCGCCTGGTACGAGGCGCCGGCCGACGCCAAGTCCGGCGGCTGGAAACAACACATCTTTGAGGGACCGGTGGAGACCGTGGTCCACGCGTTGGCCGTGGCCGATTTCGACGGCGACGGGACCCTCGATCTCGTGGCCGCACACATGCACCAAGGAAAAAGTCCGCAAGAAGTCGTCGTGTACCTGAACGCGGGCGGCGGACTCCACTGGAATCGCCAGGTGATCGCCACCACCGGTTCGCACGACGTTGTCGCGGCCGACCTCGACGGCGACGGCCGGCCCGACATCCTCGGCGCCAATCACGGCGGCCCGTTCCAGCCGGTGGAGTTGTGGCTGAACCGAGGAAAATGACATGAGAATCATCGCGCCGCTTCAACCGGTCCAGCCGTGGCGTTGCCGAGATGGCCGTCTGGCTCAAACGAGCAGGAACTCAACCATGAAACTACTCGCTTGTTTTGCTTGGGGCGTGTTTATGCTGGCCCTGGTGTTTCTCGCCACGGTCGCTGCCGCGGACACTTCAGCGGTGCCGCGCCCGCATGTGTGGCAGCGTTGGGAGTACACCCTGACGAGCGCCCGGCAGCATGACAATCCCTATGCTGACATGACCTTGCGGGTCCGCTACACTGGGCCGGACGGCCGCAGTCTCGACGGCTACGGTTTCTGGGACGGCGGGCAGGTATTCCGTATCCGTTGTGCCTTTCCGGCACCGGGCGTCTGGCAGTGGGAAACCGAGTGCTCCGATGCCAGTGACGCCGGATTGCATGGCCGGCGCGGCACCGTTGAGGTTGCACCATATGGCGGCGAGAATCTGCTTTACCGTCGCGGCTTTCTGCGGGTGAGTCAGGACCGTCGCTACCTGGCCTACGGCGACGGTACACCGTTTCTGTGGATGGGAGACTCCGCGTGGGCCGCTCCCATGCGATCGAACGACGAGGAATGGGACACGTACCTTGCCGACCGCAAGGCGAAACACTTCACGCTGATTCAGGTAGCCCCGGCGCCTCAATGGGCAGGCGAGACCGACCGGCAGGGCGAGAAGCCGTTTCACGACAAGGCGTGCTTGGAGAGCAATCCCGCCTTCTGGCAAGCCTTCGACCGCAAGATTGAACGTGCCAATGAAGCGGGACTGGTGGTGATGCTGGTCGGTCTGATGGAGCCGGTTTACCGCTATCCGGAATCCGGCACGGCCTGCCTCTTCGCTCGGAACGTTGTCGCAAGGCTCTTCGGCAATTTCGTGATCTTCTCGCCGAGCTTTGACAGCAAGTTCATGCCTTTGGCCGATGAAGTGGGCTTGGCCACCCGCCAGGGCACGGCCGTCCACTTGATCACGCAGCACCCCGGCACGCCATCGAAAGAGCCGACTCCGATCTGGACGATGCAGTATTACGATCGCCCCTACCTGGATATCGCGGGCGTTCAAACCGGGCACAACGGTGGCAATCGCCAGCGCTGCGCCCATCACGCTATCGAGTGGATTCTGGACGCCTATCGCCATGAGCCGCACAAGCCCGTGATCAACCTCGAGGCCATGTACGATGGCCAGAGTGAGAACGGGTGGCAGGCAGTGGACGCCCGTTCGCTCGCGTGGCGGAGTTGGCTTTCCGGTGCGAAGGGCTACACCTACGGCGCCGGCGATACGCCGCCCAAGTGCCCGCAAGGCAGCGGCGGTGTCTGGAGATGGGTTACCGACCGCGAAAAGCCTGATTTCTGGGAAAAGGCGATCGAGTGGGAAAGCTCTTTCCAGATGCAATACCTGCACGACTTCCTGGCCGAGATCGAGTGGTGGAAGTTGGAGCCGGCCCACGAGCTGATCCTCAATCAGCCGGACGACGTAACTCGCCGCATGGTTTTGGCCAAGGTCGCCGGGGGTGATTTCGCCGTCGCGTACCTTCCGGACAACGACGGGATCGAGGTAGACCTATCGGCGTTTTCGACGTCTGTGGAGGCCCGTTGGTTCGATCCGGTCCGCGGTCGCAATTTCCCGGTGACCGGCCGCATCCCGAATCAGGGCAACCACCGCTTCGCACCGCCAGCCAAAGGCGATTGGGTGCTTGTTATCGAACGAGCCCCCGAAAAAGCCGCCGACGTATCCCCGGACCTCGATCTGCGGTTCCGCGTGACGGCCTACGCCGAAGCCGATATTCGCGAGGGTTTTCGCGATGAACGTTGAAAGAAACAGCTCATTCCTTTTGGTAGTTCTTGCTGGGTCAACGCTTGCATTCGGCCATAACGCGCATTCCAGACAGGCCAATCCGGCCTCGGATCCTGACAACGCCGGTGGCTGGATCCTGAACGAGGACATGAGCGACGAGTTTGAAGGGCGCGAACTGAACGCTTCTAAATGGCTTGTTCAAGGGACGGACGGTGAATACCGGTCACAATTCATCGGCCGGGCGCCTTCTCAGTTCTCAACGAAGAACGTGCGAGTTGAAGATGGAAAGCTGAAGC
>Ga0307380_10010798_pt1 | contig 11477 bp, 6 predicted proteins | sample UN3MG_FD_202239 | JGI IMG/M metagenome (GOLD analysis project Ga0307380, IMG submission 202239) | Soil microbial communities from Risofladan, Vaasa, Finland - UN-3 | ecosystem: Environmental > Terrestrial > Soil > Coastal area > Acid sulfate soil | place: Finland: Risofladan, Vaasa | collected... | reverse complement strand
CGTGGGTGCCGATGTCGCCGCCGCAGCACGAGGCGCCCGCCATCTTGGGGTTGGTGCGCCACGAGGCCTGCATCTGGCCTTCCTTCTCCAGCCGCGTGGCCAGCCAGCCCTGGAGGTAGTACGCATCGACCCAGCGGACCTTGCCGAGTTTGCCGCTCTGGATGATCCAGCGCGAGACCCAACTCGACCAGTGGCCCAGGTACGTGTGGGCCACGCCGAAGGGCACCTTGTGTTTCTTGACGGCCGCCGCCAGGTTCTCGGCCTGCGTCGCGGTGATCGTCAGCGGCTTCTCGCAGAACACGGGGATGCCGGCCTTGATGAGTTTCATCGCCGGGTCGTAGTGGACGAAGTTCGGCGTGACGATGACGGCGTAGTCGATGCGCTCGCCGATGGGCAACTTCTTCTGCTCCTTGATCATCGCGTCGTAACTGGGGTAGCCCTTGATGGGGTAGGGCCACTTGCGCGCTTCACTCATGGCGATCTTGGGGTTCTGGTGCAGGGCCCCGCAGACGATGCGCCGCGTGCCGTCCATGTGAATCGCCTTCTGATGCGGGTTGACGATGAACGCCCCGCCCCCGCCGCCGATCAGGCCGACTTTGAGCACTCGCTTGGACATGTCCGTTTCCTCCGTGCCGAAACAAAGACCCCTGTTTCCGGTATGGTGAGGCGAACGGCGATTGTACGCGCCCCTGCGGCCATGTCAAAGGAAAGCCCCGCGGTTTCAGGCTAAGCGGTCCGACATGAGTTATGCGCGGTGGGTCTCCGCACCCACCGCGCATAACCGCGCGTGTGCGCGGCGGGTACGGAGACCCGCCGCGCACCACATCGCGCACCGCAATCGCTGCCGAACTTTCGACTTTCCACCCGTGCCCGTCGGCATTACCATCATCAGCGCACCGTTTAAGGAGTTGCCCATGCTGTCGCGCAGGCGTTTCATAAAGTCGGTCGGCCTAGGCGCCGCAGCCCTGGTGGCATCGCGCTTGGCGCCGGCGTTCGGCGCCTCGCCCCGCAAACGCACGAACGTCCTGCTCATCACGGCCGACGACCTGAACTGCGACTCGGTCGGCGTCTTCGGATGCCGGACGCCCGAGATCACCCCCAATATCGACCGCCTGGCGGGGCAGGGCATGCGCTTCACCCGGGCCCACATCACCATCGCGGTCTGCCAGCCGTGCCGCTCGGTCCTGATGACCGGCCGCTACCCGCACCGAAGCGGCGGCGAAGGGTTCCACCGCATCACGAAGACCGACACGCCGCTGCTGGTCGAGCGCCTCGCGGCCGATGGTTACCGTTGCGGCATCCTCGGCAAGGTGGGCCACTGCACGCCGAAGGCGTCGTTCCAGTGGGACATGAGCCAGGACATGCCGCAACTCGGCATGGGCCGCAACCCCGGCCTCTATCACCAGTTTGCCAAGGGGTTCATGGAGGAGTCGGCGAAGGCCGGCCGCCCGTTCTTCCTGATGGCCAACTCGCACGACCCGCACCGGCCGTTCTCCGGCAGCGATCAGGAGGGGGCCCGCTTCCGCAGCGCGGATGTCACGCCGCCGTCGCGCACGTACCGGCCCGACGAGGTCCGCACGCCCGGCTTCCTGGCCGACCTGCCCGATGTCCGCCGCGAGATCGCCGAGTACTACTCCTCCGTCCGCCGGTGCGACGATACCGTGGGGGCGGTCCTGAAGGCCCTCGATGACGCGGGCCACGCGGACGATACGCTCGTCGTCTTCCTCTCCGACCACGGCATGCCGCTGCCCTTCGCCAAGACCAACTGTTACCTGCACAGCACGCACACGCCGTGGATGGTCCGGTGGCCGGGTGTGGTGAAACCGGGCGGCACCGACGGCGAGCACTTCATCTCCGGCATCGACCTCATGCCGACGATCCTCGACGCCCTCGGCCTCGCGCCGCCCGAAGGCATGGACGGATTCTCGTTCCTGCCGCTGCTTCGCGGCGAGAAACAGGGCGGCCGCACCCTCGTCTTCACACAGTTCCACCAGACCTCCGGCCGCAACCGGTACCCGATGCGGTGCGTCCAGAACGCACGGTTCGGATACATCTTCAACCCATGGTCCGATGGAAAACGCATCTTCCGCAACGAGTCGCAGAGCGGCCGCACGATGAAGGCCATGCAGGAGGCGGCCAAGTCGAGCGAGGATATCCGGGCCCGCGTGGACCTGTTCCTGCTGCGGACGGTCGAAGAGTTCTACGATTTCGAGAAAGACCCCGACGCGCTGAAGAACCTCGCGGGCGACCCCAAGGTTAAGAAGGACCTCGACGCGCTGCGGTCGGAGTTGGAGCAGTGGATGGTTCGCACCGGCGACCCCGCGCTGGACGCCTTCCGCCACCGCGCCGATCCGCAGGCGTTGGCGAAGTTCATGGCCGACGAAGACGCCCGCGCCCGCCCCGTCGGCGGCGCGAAGAAGGGACGCAAGAAGCAGACGTGACCCGCCGGCCGAGGTCCCGTGAGTGTGCCACGGCCGGCCTTGCCCGGCCGTGTGTTTGTCCGATGTTCCGGAGCCGCTGCCGAGGACTTCGGCCCAAGTGGAGCGGCGCCCTCTGGATTCGCCTGAGGGCTGGAGCGGTTCACGTTCTTGTGTAGCCATGACTCGCGCGGTGGGCAATCCTGCCCGCCGCGCAAGGTGCTACGACCAATCGTGAACTGCTGTGGTTCGTCGTATCAACTTGCGTGCACTACTTGGCGAATGTGATTCTCCAGTTCACCGTTTTCGTTGCCGAGGGGGTCATTCGAGCGGTGCCCGTACGGCCCAGGTTCTCGGTTTCCACCTTTTCGCCATCGGCCTCGGCGGCCCTCGCCAGCCGGCACGCGCCAACCATCACCAGCGCCGCCAGAACACCACGCATCACCCTCCGTCCGAAGCCCCGCCTCAGCGACGCTTGATGGAGTAGTAGGCCTGGTCCTTCTTGACCGTTTCCCACCACTGGTCCACCCAGTCGGTCAGCCGCTTGAGGACTTCCGGCTCCTTGTCGGTGATGTCGACGTCCTTGCGTCCGCCCTCGGCGAAGCGGAAGAGCCGGCCCTTCTGCAGGGTGTATTCATTGTCGATGAGCCGCACCTGTTGGCCGGAGACGAGCGGAATCGGCTTCGGCCGGCGGTCCATTTTGCCATCGATCAGCGGCAGCAGGCTGATGCCGTCGATCGGCTCGACTTGATCGGGCATCTTGATGCCCAGGAGGTCGAGGACCGTCGGGTAGAAGTCCATGGTGCAGGCGGGCACACTGGTGACGAAGGGCTTCCGTGCCCGCGCGGGCCATTCGAGGATGCCCGGCACGCGCGTGCCGCCCTCGGTCAGCCATTTCTTGCCACCGGGCAGCCCGCCCGTCGACAAGGGGAATGCCCCGCCGTTGTCCGAACAGAACCACAGCACGGTATCGTCGGCGATCTTCATCTGCCACAGCGCCTTGCGGAGCCGCCCCATGTTGCGGTCCACCGCGGCGAGCTCGCCGTAGTAGTTCGCCTTCTTCTCGCCATACCTGGCGTAGGGGGCGGCGTCCTCAGGGGTCGCCTTGTGCGGCCCGTGAGGCGAGGGGAACCAGATGGCTGCCAGAAACGGCTTTTTCTCCTTCGCCTGCCGGCCGATCCACTCCAGCGCGACGTCCGTGATCACGTCCGCCGTGTCGCCTTTCCGCGGGGGAACCTGCTTGCCGTTGTGGTAGATGTACTCGTGGCCGATGTCGTACCAGTTCCCGGCCGAGAACCACTCCTCGAAGCCCTGGTTGCCGGGATGCCGTGGCCTGGGGCAGAAGCTCTCGGGCAAGCCGCGGCCGGTGCCGCCGTCGGCATGGGGAATGCCGCCCAGGTGCCACTTGCCGAAATGGCCCGTGGCGTACCCGGCCGTCCGGACGGCCTCGGCGATGGTCACCTCGCGCAGCGGCAGGTCGTGTCCCCAGGACATGCAGCGATAGCGCACCGGACTTCGCCCGGTGAGGCAGCTCGCCCGCGTGGGCGAGCAAAGAGGGTGCGCTGCGTAGAAGCGGTCGAAGCGGATGCCCGACGCCGCCATCGCATCCAGGTTCGGAGTCTTCAATTCCGGGTGGCCGTTATAGCTCGTGTCGCCCCAGCCCTGGTCATCCGTCATGCAGAGAATGATGTTGGGCTTTCCCCGGTCTTCGGCGGCCGCGCGCCCGGTGCCCTTACTCGCGGCAGGAACCGTCTTGGCCTCCTTGCCGCGGGCGACATAGGGCAGCGCAAGGGCGGCTCCGGCGGCGAGGGCCATCGTCTTGAGAAACTCTCTGCGATCCACGCGTCCCGTCATCGCGTTCCTCCTGATCCTATCCGGCGCACGTCGCCAGACCGATCACTCGGTCTGCCGCGCCGTAGTAGAGAAGCCACTTGCCCTTGAAGTACACCAGGCCGTTGGAAACCGTGGTGTGGCCGGTCATTCCCCGCTTTTCCCACTCATGTTCCGGGTAGAGGAAGGGCTCCTTCTGCTCTCTCAGCACTGTCTTCAGGTCGCTGCGGTCGATCAGGGCCTGGCGGAGCGTCCAGGCACCGAGCGATGAGTACGGGCCCTGGAACATGAGCAAGATGCTGTCTTTGCGAAGAAGGGCAAGGGCGCCGGCTTCGTGCGAGCCACCCCAGACCGACTTGCCTGCCGGCGTCCAGTCGACCAGGTTGTCGCTCCAGGCAAGGGCGCACGGATGCGTGTAGTACATCCAGTACTTGCCGTTGATCCTGGTGGCGATCAGGCGATTGCCTTGGAGTCGCGATACCACCACCCCGGTCCGCGATCCATAGACCTTCTCCGGCGTTGCCTTGCGGAAAGCGGGCCCGTGCTTGGTCCAGTGATACAGATCGCGGGAGGTTGCCACGGACATGGTGTCCCGCTTGCCGCTCCAGGTGGTGTAGTTCATGTAGTAGGTGCCGTCTTCACCCTCGATGATATGGAGGTCCTCGCAGCCGCCTTCCCACTCGTACTCCTTCCACGGGTCGTTGTCCGGGTAGAGGACCGGCTTTGCATGTCGGGTGAAATTGGCGCCGTCCTCACTGTGGGCCAGGCCTATACGGCAGGTTCTTCCCCACTTGAGGTCCGGGCTCTTGTCGTCCGCCCGGTAGAGCAGATAGACCTTGCCGGCGCGCACCACGGCGGCCGGGTTGTACACGTTCTGCTGCTCCCACCGGACTTCCTTGCCCCGGATGGGACACTGAAATCGGGAATCCGGCGTGGGCCGCAGAATCGGCTCTTTCCGTTTGACAAACGGCCCCATGTCCCAGCCGTCCCTGTCGGCATTGCCCAACGCGGAGGACGGGATAACGATTGGCACAACAACAGCAGCCGTCGCCGCACCCGCGGTTTTGAGAAAATCACGGCGTGTTGATTGGCGATTGCTCACAGAGTTTGCCTCGCAGGGAAAATGATGTGGGCAATACTCCCGCCGCAGCGAAAGGGTTCGGGAGAAGTATTCCCAAACCACCGGTATGCAGCGATCCCCTGGGTTGTTGGGAATCCGAAGTTGCCCACGGTCAAACGGCGCTCGTGGCTTTTCGCCGAGGCCGCCTCACTCTGCAAACGTCATCTTCCACTCCACCGTTTTGGTTGCCGACGGAAGGACGCGAACGGTGGCGGTCTCCTTCTGATTCTCGAACTCGGTCTTCTCGCCGCCGGCTTCGGCGCTCTTCAACCCGTATCCATCCGGGAGATGGACCGTCATCACGTACGGATCGCCGACGACCACGGCGCTCTTGCCGGAGAGGACCTTGCCGCCGCCGTCCCAACGCTCGTCGAGCAGGCTGACGCCGCCCTGTGAGATGTGGCGCGTGGTCGAGAGGACCCACGGATGCGGGCGGGCCTCGCGGACGGCGAAGACGTCCATTCCGGTATTCTTGTCCATCGCGGGAGCGGTGAACGACCCCTTGAACTTGCCAAGGTACGTCTGGTTCCAGAACTCGAAGACCAGGTACTCGCGGTCCGCCGGAAGGCCCAGGTCGGCGAACGTGACCTCTTGCTGCGGCGCGCCCTTGAAGTGGTACACGTGCTTGTCCTTCTCTTTCTCGCCCCACTGGATCCGCGCCAGCACCGACCAGTGGTCGAAGGGCCGGTCGATCTCCTGCAGCCACCAGGGCACCGTCTGACGGCCGCTGTCGTAGAGTTGCCCAGGCACGGTAAAGAGCACGGGCGCACTGCGCTTCATGCCCTCGATGTTCCGGTCCTCCTTGTACACCTCCACCTTGTCGCTGACCATGAGCACGCCGCCTGCCATGGTGCAAATGGCGGGCCGGACGATGGTTCGGACCGGCACGGGCGCCTCCATGGCGAAGACTGCCATCTGGGCATCCTCATCCATAAGCCACGTCCCCATGACATCGCAATGGTCGGGATCGCCCCGCCAGACCACGCCTTCCAGGGTGTTGTATTGTGCCAGCGTGCGCGGCTGGAACCCGTCGTTGCTCAGCCGGCCGCCGTCCACCAGCCCGATCACCCACCGGGCGTTCCCGACGGTGTGGCAAGCGAGGACGTAGACATCCGGTCCCAATTCCTCGCGAGCAATAATGTCCCACGTGCGCAGCGACTGCTCCGGAGTGGTGGGGTGGTTCTTGAAGAACTCGGCGCAGTTCTTGTTCTGGTATGCACGAAGCAGGTCCCCGGTCCCGTCGATCTTCACGTAGTCCCAGCCCTGCTTCGCCAGACCGCGATAGAGGGCACGGATCATCGTGTCCACGGCCTCCTTGTTGAGCGTGTTCAACGAATAGAATCCGCTTTGGTGATGCGGTTTGCCGTCGGCCCCCGGAACAAACCAGTCGGGATGCTTCTCTGCGATCTCCTTCACGCCGGGGTCAGTGGGCCGGTGCACGCGATGGACCCAGATGCCGGGTCTCATCCCGGCATCGCGGATAGCCTTCATGGCGTACTCCCAGCCGCCGGGGTACTTGTTCTTGTTCCAGTTCAACCAATTCCACGGCGCACTGCCGTTGCCCTGCTGATAGCAGTTGTCGAACTGCATGTAGTCGTAGCCGAAGTCGGGAAGATGCTTCTCGACAAACACCGCCAGCATCGCGTCGAGTGTTTCCTGCGTAAAGTTCCCGCGGTACGACCACCAGGTGCAGTAACCCGTAACCGAGCCCTTCCACACCTTGTATGTCCAGGGTTCGTAGTAGTTGAAGCCCTTGTGCTTCTGGTAGAAACGCGGGCGGAAGACGAGTTCGATACTCGCGCCGCGGCTCTCCCAGGAGAACACGCGCTGCTGCTTCTCTTGCGGCGAGGGCTTGATGTGCGTCCCGCCGTCGGCCGGACCGATCAGCACCCAGTCCCAGCGGCGGTCATAGACGGCATTGTTGCGCAGGTTGCGGCTCAGCCCGACACTGTTGCGGACGTATGGGAAACGTTTCTGCGCCTCGGACAGCGTTTCGGCCGGGAACGCTTCCTCGCTGCCTGTGACCGTGCCGCGCAAGACCAGTTCCACGCCCTCTTGCGGCTTGGCCGGGACGAACTTCAGCCGCTGCTCGACCTTCTCGCCTGTCGTTTCTGTCGGCTCCATCTTTATGCCGGTTCCTGTTTTCTTGCCGTCTTTGTCCTGTGCCGCGACCACGGCATCCATAATCACCGTGCCGTGATATCGCAGCGACAGCGTTCCTTCCCCGGCATTCCATTCGACCTTGGCCGGAGCGTTGGCGGGCGGAGCAACGTTTTGCGGGAGAGCGGCCCCGGACATGCCGGCCAGAGCAACGACCAGGCTCGCCGTGAATAACGGCCTCCAAAGCATCATGTCCTCCTTATGTGGCTTGTCAATGTGTGGGCGAACACCCGTCAAGCGGCGTTTCCCGGATAATCTCCGGCGCAGCACCATCGCTCGCCTTCCCGGCGATTGTATCCCTTCTCCAGTCTCCGGCAAGGCTTTCCCTGGACCCCGGACTTTGCACGTTGAACTCCCTCCCGCCTCGCGTTACCATCGCACCGGTCGGTTCACAGGAGCAAACCATGCCCAACCCCTCTCGACGGCAGTTTCTGAAAATGGTCGGCCTCAGTGCAGCCGCGGCTGCGGGGGGATGTGCCCTGCCCGGACAGCGCAAAGCCGAGGCGGCTGCGACCGCCGCGGCAGGCCGATCCAATTCCCCTGCCAAGCCCAACTTCGTCATCGTCATGGCCGACGACATGGGCTACGGCGACTCGAGCGCGTACGGCGGTTGGATTCAGACGCCGCACATGGACGCCATGGCGGCCGAGGGGCTCACCTTCACCGACTTCCACTCCTCCGGCGCCGTGTGCAGCCCCACGCGCGCAGGGCTCATGACCGGCCGCTACCAGCAGCGGGCCGGTATCCCAAGCGTCATCAATGCCGACCCGAAAACGCCCGAGCACTGGCTCGGCCTCCAGACCTCGGAGGTCACCTTCCCGAAACTCCTCAAGACCGCCGGCTACACGTCGGCCATCTTCGGCAAGTGGCATCTGGGGTACACGACGAACTACAATCCGCTGCATCACGGCTTCGACCGGTTCCGCGGATACGTCAGCGGCAACGTCGATTACATCTCGCACTACGACCGCGTGGGCGTCTACGACTGGTGGGAAGGGCTGGAACAGATTAAAGAGGAAGGCTACGTCACGCACCTCATCACGAAGCACTCCCTCGCCTTCCTGGAGGAGAACCGCGACAAGCCGTTCTGCCTCTACGTGGCCCACGAGGCGGTGCACACGCCGCTGCAGGCGCCCGGCGACCCGCCCGGCCGCGGGCCCGATAGAGGGAAGGGCGGCGGCGAGAAGCGGCCCGCCAAGGAAACGTACCGTCTCATGATGAAGGCCATGGACGACGGCCTCGGCGAAATCCTCGCCAAGGTCAAGGCCCTGGGCCTGGCCGAAAGGACGCTGGTCGTCTTCTTCTCGGACAATGGCGGCACGCAGTACGGCTCGAGCGCCCCCTTGCGCGGCGGCAAAGGCGGCGTGTGGGAAGGCGGCCACCGCGTGCCGGCCATCGCGTGGTGGCCGGGGAAGATCAAACCGGGCACCACGACCGACGACCTGTGCATCAGCCTGGATCTCGCGCCGACGATGCTCGACCTGGCGGGCGCGGCGGCGCCCCAGGGGCACAAACTCGACGGCGTCAGTCTCGCGCCGCTCATGCTCGAAGGCAAGTCGCTCGGTCGCCGCCAACTCGTCTGGAACGGCACCGCCATGCGCGACGGGCCGTGGAAACTCATGAACACGGGCGGCAAGGCCCAACTGTTCGACCTCTCCAACGACATCGGCGAGCAGACCGACCTGGCCGCCCGGCATCCCGACCGCGTCCGAGAGATGGTCGCCGCCCTCGATGCGTGGAAACAGGACATGGCCGCCACCGCCACGCCCCAGCCGGGTCCCCCTCCCGGCGTCACGAAGAAAAAGGTTCCAGGTACCTTTTTGTCATTCTCCGCGTTTTCGATGGCAAGAAGGCCGTTTTGACCAAAAAGGTTCCTGGTACCTTTTTCGGGGTCCGTGGCCGTCCGCTAACCGACGCAGTTGCCAAGAGGGGGCAAGCCTATGAAACGCCGTGACTTCCTGAAAGCCGCCGGCCTGGGCGCCGTTGCGGCCGCAGGCGGATGCCTCAAGGCCGCAGGACGCACGGCTTCCGAGGCAGGCGCGGCGGGCAAGGCGGCCGAGGGCAGGGCCAACGTCATCCTCATCCTGGCCGACGACGTCAGCCACGACATGTACGGCTGTTACGGCAACGCCGAGGTCAAGACGCCGCACATCGACCGCATGGCCCGCGAAGGCGTCGCCTTCAAGACCGCCTGGGCCACGCCCATGTGTTCGCCGACCCGGGCGATGCTCATGACCGGCCGCTACGCCAGTCGCACGAAGTTCTACCACAATGCCCTCAGACTCCTCGGCCCGGGCGAAGAGGCCAACCTGGTGCGCGACCACCTGACGTTCGGCAAAGTGCTGAAACAGGCCGGCTACGCCACCGCCATCGCGGGCAAGTGGCACGTAACCGGCGACCCGCCCTACGCCGAAACCGCCGGCTTCGACGAGCACTCCCTGTGGTCGGGGCCGAAGGAACTCGCGAAACTCCCCGGCGCCCCCAAGTTCACCGGCCTCTGGGAAGACGACGCCACGCCCTCGCGGTACTGGCACCCCTGCATCGTTCAGAACGGCAAGTTGCTGGCGACACGGCCGGAGGATTTCGGCACCGCCCTCCACACCGATTTCCTCTGCTCTTTTCTCGAACGCAAACGCGACGAACCGTTCCTCGCCTACTTCGCGATGGCCGCGCCGCACGGCACCCGAAAAGGACACGCCACGAACCCGCTGCGCGGCAAGGTCGGCGACATGGAGCCCGAATCCAGGGAGGAGGGAGAGGCCCGTTTCGCCTCGCTCAACGAGTTTATCGACGCCTGCGTCGGACGGATCCTGGCGCAGGTCGAGCGGCTGGGCCTGGCCGACCGGACCATCGTGATCTTCACGTCCGACAACGGCACCGCCGTCACCGCCAAGACGCGGGCCGTCGAACGCGGGTGCCGCGTGCCGCTCGTCGTCTGGGGCGGCGGCGTCAAGGCGCGGGGCATGTCCCAGGAACTGACCGACCTGACCGACATCCTGCCGACGCTCCTCGATTTCGCCGGCGTCCGCCTGCCCGAAGGCTACCAGATCGACGGGCACAGCCTCGCGCCGTACTTGCGAGGCAAGACCGAGCGGCACAGCCGCGAGTGGGTTTACAGTTACATCGGCACGTCGCAGATGGTGCGCGACAAGCGGTGGCTGCTCGAAGCCGTCAACCCGATCCTCGGCCTGCCCCGTGGACGCTTCTACGACACGCGAGGCAACCGCGACGGCAAGGGCTACCGCGACGTCACCAACTCAGAAGACCCCGACGTCGTGGCGGCCCGGAAACGCTTCGACGAGATCCTCAAACGCTTCCCGGCCGTCCGCAAGGACCACCCGTTCTTCGAGACTCGCCGCGGCAAGAAGTTCCTCGCCGCCTACACCGAACCCGCCGCCGTCGAGAAACACCTGAACCATCACAAGGACTACCGGTACGAGTTGGTGGAGTGACCCGGCGTGGTCCGACGCAAGTCGTGCGCGGTGGGTCTCCGGACCCACCGCGCATCGCAGCACGTATCGCGGCGGGTACGGAGACCCGCCGCGCAATCCCCTTGTTTCGACGCGCCCGCCTCACTAACGTGGACACCCCGGCGCGGAGCGTGCCGAGAGATGCGCGGAACGTGAGCGAAGGAGACCCTCATGGCGAACCTGTCCCGAAGGCATTTCCTGAGGACCGTTGGCCTCGGCGCTGCGGCGGTCGCAAGCGGATGTGCGAGCGCGAAGCAGCCCGCGGCCGGCAAAGACGCGGCGGCCGGCACGCCGCGAAAGCCTGCTGCCAAGCCCAACATCGTCTTCATCCTCGCCGACGACCTGGGCTACAACGAACTCGGATGCTACGGCCAGACGAAGATCCGCACGCCCAACCTCGACCGCCTGGCCGCCTCTGGGGTCCGCTTCACCGACCACTACTCCGGCAGCCCCGTCTGTGCCCCGTCGCGATGCACGCTC
>Ga0307380_10010797_pt1 | contig 11478 bp, 12 predicted proteins | sample UN3MG_FD_202239 | JGI IMG/M metagenome (GOLD analysis project Ga0307380, IMG submission 202239) | Soil microbial communities from Risofladan, Vaasa, Finland - UN-3 | ecosystem: Environmental > Terrestrial > Soil > Coastal area > Acid sulfate soil | place: Finland: Risofladan, Vaasa | collected... | reverse complement strand
ACCAGCCACGGCATGGACGTGTTCACCGCCGTACTCCCCGACATCAGCAGGGAGACCGCGGCGAGCATGGCCCGCTTCGCGTCGGCCTGAGCTCGGGGCGGCGACCGCTGGCGTCGCTCCCCCGAAGGTTCCTGACGGGCTCCCGATCTGCGTCACACGTCGCCAACGCCGTGTGACGGAGGCCCCTGGTCGGGCCGTCGGTCCGCCTGGACGATGGTGGTATGGACGAACGACCCGACGCGTCCGACCAAGGGATCAGCGGCGCAACGTTCACTCGGCGTGGGGTGATCGGCCTAGCGGCGGGCGGTCTCGTGACGATCGTCGCCGGCGGGACCGTCCGGGCGTTCCTGCTCGAACGGCTCCGATGGGGTGAAGACTTCTTCCCGGGAACCCCGCCCGACATCTCCCTCGAACCAGGCGCGTGGACCACGACCGATGACTCGATCACGTTTGCCGTGCTCGGCGACAACGGCAGCGGCGGGCGCAACCAGATGGACGTGGCCCGCCAGATGGCGCACACGTACCAGACCACCCCCTTCGGTCTGGTGCTGCTCGCCGGTGACATCTCGTACTACGGCAGTATCGACGATCGTTGGCAGGAGGTGTTCGTCGAGCCCTACCGGCCGTTGATCGATGCCGGTGTCGAGTGGGAACTCGCCATCGGGAACCACGAACTCAGCGAGAAGAAGAGCGACGACGCGGCGGCCGAGATCGAGGCGCAACTTCGCCGGTTCGGCAAGCCCGGCACCTACTACACCGCACGGCACGGCCCGATGGAGGTGTTCGTACTCGACTCCAGCATCCCCCTCGCCACCGGCGAAGGCGGCCCGGAGCAGATCGCCTGGCTCGAGGAGGCCCTTGCCACATCGGACGCCCGATGGAAGGTCGGGCTCATGCACCAACCCCCGTACTCGTCGGGCCAGCACGGCTCGCATCTCCAGGTCCGCGAGGCGGTCCAGCCACTGTTCGCCCGCTATGGGGTCGACATCGCGTTCACCGGACACGACCACCACTACGAACGCACCACCCCCCAGGATGGCGTCGTGTGGATCGTCAGCGGCGCCGGCGCGAAATTGACCCGGGTCGACGGGGCCGACTTCACCGCCCACGCCGAATCGACGCTGCAGTTCATGCTGGTGCAGATCGACGGTGACGTGATGGACGTCCGGGCGATCACCACCGACGGATCCGTGATCGACCAGGTCACCCTCCAGGCGAGGTCGGCCGCATGAGCCCGCGGGCGCGTGCCGCTCACGGCGTCATCGCCGCCGTCGGCGTCTTCCTCGTCGACGTGTGGCCGCTGTTGCTGATCTGGCGGGCCGGTGCGTCCGGCTCGGTCGGCGACCTCTCCGAAGTGCGGTTTCTCGGCGTCGGGCTCGCCTACTCCGTCGCGCTGGCGGTGTCCTGCGGTTGGCTGATGACCGTGGCGCTACGGCGAGCCGAGTCGTCCCCCCAGCTCGGTCGCCTCGACCCGTGGGCCGCCTACGCGGTCGGTGTCGGCGTCTACAACCTGGCGCTCACCGCCGTCCCGGCGATCATGTACGGGCTCCTGCTCAGCGACGAGAACCGGTCGCTGCACGAGCGGTCCTGGCTCGTGTACCTGCTCTGGATCGTCGGCCACGTCGGCGCCGCCGTCGTCGCACTTCTCGCAGCGCGCGGCTTCCTCGGCCGACGGCTCGAACCGGCTCCGCAGGACGATCGCACCGGTCGCGCGGTGATGGGACAGACGTAGCCGGACATGGCGCGGCACCAGGGGTTGGCCTAGCGTCCGCCCGATGAAGACCAGGATCCTGGCCGGACACGACATGACTCGACTGCTCGAGGTCGTCGGGATTCACGAGTTCATGGACCTGATGATCGAGCGACTGCGCGCCCGTCTCCTCGACCACTCCGCCGCGGACGTCGAGGTCCGACCACGAGACGGGTTCCGCTACGACAAACCCGACCTCGGATTGATCGAATGGATGCCGACCCACGAGATCGGTGGTCCCGTCGTGGTCAAGATGGTCGGCTACCACCCGGCCAACCCGGTCCAGCGGGCACTGCCTTCGGTGATCGCCACCTCGTCGATGTGGGACACCGAGAGCGGACATCTCGTCGCCATCGCCGACGCCACCCTGCTGACAGCCGTGCGTACCGGGGCGGCATCCGCACTCGCCACCGAAGTGCTCGCCCGACCAGAACCCATCACCCTCGGGTTGGCCGGCCTCGGTGCTCAGGCCGTGACGCAACTCCATGCGATCAGCCGTGTGCGCACCATCGACCGCGTGACCGGATTCGACGTCGACGCTGAGGTCGCGGCCTCGTTCGCCGAACGCGTGGACTTCCTCGACATCGAAATCGAAATCGCCGGGCCTGAGGGTGCCAACAGCATGATCGGCGAGGTCGACGTGCTGTGCACGTGCACCTCGGTCGACATCGGTGCCGGGCCGGTGATCGCCGACGGCACCACACGCGACTGGCTCCACGTCAACGCCATCGGCGCAGACTTCCCGGGCAAGCTCGAGCTGCCGTCGACGCTGGTCAATCGCTCCTTCGTCGTTCCCGACACGCTCGAACAGTGTTTGCTCGAGGGCGAATGCCAACAGGTGTCCTCCGACCGGATCGGGCCGGCGTTGAGCGAACTCGTTCAGCGAGCCGACGAGTACACCGACCGCCGCGAGCAGCTGACGGTCTTCGACTCGACCGGCTGGGCGGTCGAAGACGACGTCGCGCTCAGGCTGGCGGTCGAGCTCGCCACCCTGCACGGGGTCGGCAGCGAGATCGAACTCGAACGGCTGCCGCGAGATCCGTACGATCCCTACGGCGTCGTCTGAGCTCCGGCTCGGTCTGTCGGGCACCGGTCCGGGCGTCAGCTCCCGATCAGAAGTAGATGATCTCTTCGGCCTTGGCTTCGGCGTCGTCGAGATCGTCGGTGTAGGCGCCGGTCGACAGGTACTTCCAGCCTCCGTCACACACGATGAACACGATGGTCGCAGGACCGGTGGCATCGGTGTCGATCTGGCTGGCGACCTTCGCCGCGCCGGCGAGCGCGGCGCCCGCGGAGATCCCGGCGAAGATGCCGCATTCGTGGACGAGTCGGCGGGTCCACTCGATCGACTCGCGGGGGCGCACGACACGCTTGCGGTCGAGGATGTCGAAGCCGTTCCAGTTCTCGAACACCGGCGGGATGTAGCCCTCGCCGATGTTGCGCAGGCCCTCGACGCGCTCACCGAGCGGCGGTTCGACGGCGACGATCTGGATGTCGGGGTTCTGCTCCTTGAAGTAGCGACCCGCTCCCATCAACGTGCCACTCGTGCCGAGCCCGGCGACGAAGTGCGTCATCTCGGGAACGTCACGGAGGATCTCGGGCCCGGTCCCCTCGTAGTGAGCACGCGGGTTCGCGTCGTTCGCGTACTGGTACGGGAAGTACCAGTCGGGGTGCTCAGCGGCGAGTTCGATCGCCCGGGCGACGGCGCCGTTCGAGCCCTCCTCCCCCGGCGTGAGGATCAGCTCGGCCCCGAACACCTCGAGCATCTGGCGGCGCTCGATCGACACGCTGGTGGGCATCATGATCTTGATCGGGTAGCCCTTGATGCCGGCGATCGCCGCCAATGCGATCCCGGTGTTGCCCGAGGACGGCTCGAGGATCGTCTGGCCCGGAAGCAGGCGGCCCTCCTTCTCGGCGGTCTCGATCATCGACTTGGCGATGCGATCCTTCACCGACCCGAACGGGTTCTGCATCTCCATCTTGGCCAGGATGCGCACGTCGGGGTTGGGCGACAGATTGGAGACGTCGACCATCGGGGTGTTGCCGATCATGTCGAGCACGCTGGCGTTCACGAGGCCGGGAAGGAGGCCGGACATCGTGAAACTCGGATTCAGAGTGTTCGTCACGCTTCTCCCAACACCATCGGCGCCGAAAGCATTCCGACTAATCCGATGGTTTCTGTCAGGAATTGTATCCCGGCACCCCGATCGGGTCCACACGGGCCAACTGTCACGTTTGACCCGGCACGGTGTGACAGTTCAGATGATGGCGATGGGTTCTTCGGTGATCTGGCCGTCGACGATGCGGTAGCTGCGCGCTTCGGGCGCCTCGCGTTTGAGGCCGACGATCACGTAGTGCCACGACGGATCGGGCGCCGACGCCACGTCGGTCGGGCTCGGATACGGCTCGGAATGCGTGTGGCTGTGCACCACACCGTTGATCTCGAAGTCACGGTCGTCGGCGTCTCGCTCGGCCCGAAGGTGGTCCTTCGGGTCGATCGTGTACACCCGCGCCGACTCGGCGGAATTCCGGCACGGGTAGAAGATCGGAGCGCGGTCGCCCGCTCCCCCGCCGGCGGCCGGCGGCCCGGCGATCAGCCCGCAGGCCTCGAGCGGATACGCATCGAGCGCGGCGCCGACCATCTGCGCATACGCGGAACGGGAGATCTCGATCACGGCTCGAACCGGGCGAGGAAACCCATCACGGCCGCGCGGAATGCAGGACGCGATGCGACCTCGTCGTGGATGAGGTGGCCGGCTCCGGCGCCCTCGACCAGATGGGGGCTGATGCCGTCGTGATGAATCTGCACGAGCCCGACCGTATCCCCGGCGGGCCTTGCGGGGCCACGTCGGTAGGGTCTGAATCCTCACACGAGGCGATGCCTCCACGAAGGACGTCATGGCGAAGGGCAAGAAGACCAAGAAGGACAAGGGCGGCGACGGCACCCAGCTCATCGCGTCCTACAAGCGCGCCTATCGCGACTACGACATCCTCGACACCTACGAGGCGGGCATCGTGCTCACCGGCAGCGAGGTGAAGAGCCTGCGCGAGGGCAACGCCCAGATCGCCGAGGGCTACGCACGGGTCCAGCGCGGCGAGATGTGGCTCGACGGCATCCACATCCCCCCGTACACGAACGCGATCGGTTTCGGTGCGCACGACCCCGACCGCCAGCGCAAGCTGCTGCTGAACCGCGCCGAGATCGACAAGCTCGACCAGCGCGTCGCCCAGGGCAGCCTCACCATCGTCCCCCTGCGTCTCTACTGGAAGGACGGGCGGGCCAAGATCGAACTCGGCCTCGCCAAGGGCCGCACCAAGGGCGACAAGCGCCAGCACATGGCCGAGCGCGACGCCGACCGCGAGATCCAGACCGAGTTCAATCGCGCCAACAAGTACGGCGACGCCCATCGCTGAGCGAGCGGCCGGTGGAACTGCGGACTCGCTCTGGAGCGCGTCCGTAACGAGACACGTCAGGCAGCGTCTGCGGCGAGGGTGTAGCTGGTGCCGACGGCGTTCGGGATGAACGAGTCGGAAAGCGAGGCGGCGAATCGGTGCTGTGCTTTCCAGCCCGTGCAATGCGCCGGCACGATGACCGCTGGCGCCATCGAGGCGAGGGCCACCACCGTGGGTTCGATGATCCGTTCGAATGCAGGACCGCCGAGGTGGAAGCCCCCCATCATGGCGTGGAGTCGGTCGACGCCGGTGAGTCGCATCGCATAGCGGGCGATGTTGACGGCCCCGGCATGACCGCACCCGGTGAGCACCAGCAAGCCCTTGCCGCGCACATGGACAATGAGCGCCTGGTCGTCGAGGATCAGTGGGTCGGGTTCCCAACCGTCGTCGCCCAAGCGTTCATGGAAGGGGAAGCCCGTCTCGAAGTCGGTGGTGCGGTCGACCTCGCCGGTGATGAGCACGGAGCCGTCGAGCAACAGTGAACGCTGGCGGCGTTCGATGACTTCGAAGCCCTCGTTCTCGAGCGAACGCTTCGACACCGTCGGCATCTCGATGGCCGGCATCTCGGGCAGGGCGAGGCGTCGTTGGCTCCAGACCATTGGATGGACCACGATCGGTAGCCCACTGCGGCGACGTAGCTTGGCGAGCCCTTCGAGGCCTCCGGCATGGTCGAAGTGGCCATGACTGAGCACGACGGCTTCGATGTCCGTTGCGTCGATGCCGAGGCGTTCCATGTTGTCGGCCATCCCGTGAGGCGAGATGCCGGTGTCGAAGAGCACGGTGTGCCACTGGCTCCCACGGCGCACGGCGACGAGCGCAGAGAATCCGTGTTCGGCGACGAGGCCGGGTTTGGTCTCGCCCTCGAGCATCACCGAAGAGGGGGCACCGGGTGTCTTGATCAGCCCGTTACGGGTCGCCGGGCCGGAGTCGCCGAGCAGACCGTCGTAGGAATTGTCCATCAGCATCGTGACGATCACCTCGTCGACAGGTTCGAGGGTGATCGGGTCGACGGCGTCGCCCTCGATGGCTCGGGGAACCGCGTGGCCGACGGCGTCGTGGTCGTGTCCGTGGTCGTCGCACATACCCCCTGCCTAGCACGCCACCGAGAGCCAGTTGGTCGAGTCGCAGCGGCTGCTCGCCACTCGAGCCGGAGGCCGAGGGCACGCCTGGTCCGAGACGGGACAGGTCGTCGTGGTGAGCGCGCCCGAACCGGCCGGTGACGACGGCGGATCACCGCATCGCTACGGTCGTGCACATGTTGATCATCGCCGGTTTCATCACCACCGAGGACGAGGCCGCCCGCGACGCGTTCTTCGCCGCCGTCAAGCCGATGGTGGTCGCCACCCACACCGAGCCGGGTTGCCAGGAGTACGTGTTCTCACCCGATCCGGACAACTCGACGCGGATCAGGCTGTTCGAACTGTGGGACGACCAGGCTGCCCTCGACGCTCACTTCGCCACGCCGCACATGGCCGAGTTCCAGGGCAAGATGTCCGGCATCGCCGTCGCCGGCATGGAGATCCAGAAATACACGATCTCCGACGTCGGCCCCGTCCAATGACCACGTACACGATGTGCGTGCCACATCGTGTACGTCAGCCGACGGGTTCGGGCACGTCGTAGAGGGTGGTGCGCCGCGCGAGGATGCGCCCGAGCGGAGAGACCAGGGACCCGAAGGCGTCCTCGGTCATCTTCTGGCCGTGGATTGCGCCGGCGGCCCGGCTGATGTTCTCGTCCATCAGCGTGCCGCCGAGGTCGTTCACGCCTGCCTGGAGCAGCTGGCGCACGCCGGGCACGCCGATCTTGACCCACGACGCCTGGACGTTGTCGATCAGCCCGCGGTACGCGAGGCGCCCGACGGCGTGCAGCAGGATGGTCTCGCGGAACGTCGGACCCCGCCGGGCCCGGCGCTGCAGGTAGATCGGTGACGCCATGTGCACGAACGGCAGCGGGATGTACTCCGTGAAACCTCCGGTGCGGCGCTGCACGTCCCGAGTGCGCTCGATGTGGCGCGCCCAGTGGATCGGCCGTTCGATCGAGCCGGCCATGATCGTGACGTTCGAGCGCAGCCCGACCCGGTGGGCGGTTTCGTGCACTTCGAGCCACTCGTCGGTCGTCACCTTGTCCGAGCACAGAATCGCCCGCGCTTCTTCGTCGAGGATCTCCGCCGCCGTCCCGGGCAGCGAGCGCAGGCCCGCGTCCTTCAAGCGCAGCAGGTAGCTCTCCAACGGCTCACCCAGCCGCTTGGCGCCCTCGTGCACCTCGAGCGCGGTGAACGCGTGGACGTGCATCTCCGGCACCGCGTCCTTCACGGCGTGACAGACGTCGATGTAGTAGTCGCCGTCGAAGCTCGGATGGATGCCGCCCTGCAAGGTGACCTCGGTGGCGCCGAGCTCCCACGCCTCGCGCACGCGTTGCTGGATGTCCTCGATCGTGAGGAGGTACGGGGTACCCCGGAGGTTGAGCGAGATCTTGCCCTTCGCGAACCCGCAGAACTTGCACTTGAAGGTGCACACGTTCGTGTAGTTGATGTTGCGGTTGTGCACCCAGGTGACGACGTCGCCGACCGTCTCGGCTCGCAGCCGGTCAGCGGCCTCCGCGACGGCGGCGACCTCGCGCCCGCGGGCTTCGAACAGCGTGACCATCTCGTCGATGCCGAGGTCCGACCCGGCCTCGAACCCGGCGAGCACCTCGGCCACCGCTCCCCGGGTCGGCGCGGCGGGCGCGGGGAGCAGGGTCGGCGGGTTCGCGTTCCAGCCCGAGTACCACTGGGTCGACCGGTCGCCGACGATCACCACGTCGGCACCGTCAGCGGTCTCGGTCGTGCCCTCGACCCGCTCGGGGAACTGGCTGCCGGGATCGTCGCGGCCGAGCGACTCCGCATCGCTGCGGTCGAGCACGGCGAAACGCAGCGCGGGGTCGACCCAGTGTTCGGGGCCTGCCAGCGAGTCGTCGAGGTACTCCGGGTACGCGGTGAGACGAGGGGCAAGGGTGAACCCCCGGTCCTCGGTGACCTCGCGCAGCCGGTCGAGGTCGGGCCAGGGCCGCTCGGGGTTGACGTGGTCGGCGGTCACCGGGGAGACGCCGCCCCAGTCGTCGATGCCGGCATCGAGCAGCACGCCGAAGTCGTCGGACAGGTTCGGCGGCGCCTGCAGGTGGATCGACGGCGGCAGCACGAGGCGGGCGGCAGCGATGGTCCAGAGGTACTCGTCGGGCGGGCAGGCGGGAGCGTTGCGCATCCCGGTGAGGAGCTTGGGCAGGAAGTTCTGGATGATCACCTCCTGCACGTGGCCGTGGCGTTCATGGCTGGCGGCGATCGCCCGCAGGCCGTCGAGGCGGTCCTGGCGCTCGTCGCCGATGCCCACCAGCAGGCCGGTCGTGAACGGGATCTGCAGCTCGCCGGCGTACTCCAACGTGGCGAGCCGGCGGGCCGGATCCTTGTCGGGCGCGCCACGGTGGCAGGCGAGATCCCCGCGAACCGACTCGATCATCATGCCCTGGCTGACCGACACGGGCCGGAGCTGCGCGAGTTCGTCCGATGTCAGCGCCCCGGCGTTCGCATGCGGCAGCAGCCCGGTCTCCTCGACCACCATCCGGCACATCGCGGCGAGGTAGTCGACGGTGCTCTCGTAGCCGTGCTCGGCCAGCCAGGTCCGGGCGACCTCGTAGCGGTCCTCCGGACGCTCCCCGAGCGTGAACAGCGCCTCGTGGCATCCGGCGCGGGCACCGGCGCGGGCAATGGCGCGCACCTTGTCCGGCGGGAGGTACGCCTCGTCGACCCGGCCCGGCGGCTGCGCGAAGGTGCAGTAGCCGCAGGTGTCGTTGCACAGGAACGTGAGTGGGATGAACACCTTGGGCGAGTACGTGATCCGGGTGCCGGTCCGCTCGTCGCGCATCCGGGCGGCGGCCGCCATCAGTTCCTCGAGCGGTGTGGCGAGCAGTTCGGCGTCGTCGCGATGCGGCATCGCCGCACGGTAGCCGCGAGTGAGTGTGGAATACGAACCCACTGCTAGGGTCGCTCGGGTGCCAGCAGCACTCCCCACAACGCCGACGCCGAACCCGACTGCGACGGCCGATCACGGTCCGGGGATCGAGGCCGTCGCGGCGATCGTCGGCGATCGCTGGTCGATGCTGATCGTGCGCAACGTGTTCCGGGGCATCCGGCGCTTCGACGCGCTGCACGACGACCTCGGCGTCTCACGCCCGGTGCTGGCCGGACGGCTCAAGCGGCTCGTCGACGCCGGCATTCTCGAACGCACCCGCTACCAGGACCACCCCCCTCGATACGACTACGTCCTCACCCCCGCCGGCCTCGAGCTCTCCCCCGCCCTCGTCGCGCTCATCCGATGGGGCGACCGGTGGTTCGGCGGCGACGAGCGCACGGCGGTGCTCGTGCACGCCGACTGCGGCGACGAGTTCGAGCAGGGATTCTGGTGCCGTACGTGCGCCACCACGTTCGGGCCGAGCGAGATCCGGGCGCGGGCATGATCGACCACATCGCCACCGCGACCGTGCCCACCCAGTGGGGCGACTTCACCTGCCACGCGTATCGACGCCCCGACGGCATCGAGCACCTTGCCCTCGTGCTCGGAGATCTCGCCGGCACCCCACTGGTGCGGGTGCACTCCGAGTGCCTCACCGGCGACGTGTTCGCGTCGGCGCGGTGCGACTGCGGTGCCCAGCGCGACCTCGCACTCGAGATGATCGCCGCGGAGAACTCCGGCGCCCTGATCTACCTACGCGGCCAGGAGGGGCGTGGCATCGGGCTGGGCGAGAAGATCCGTGCGTACGCCCTCCAGGAACTGGGCTACGACACCGTCGATGCGAACCTTGCGCTCGGACATCCCGCGGACGCACGCGACTATGCCGACGCTGCCGAGATCCTCCGGCACCTCGGCGCCACGTCGATCAGGCTGCTGACGAACAACCCTGCGAAGACCGACGCGCTGTGCGAGCACGGCATCGATGTCGTGGCGCGGGCGCCGATCGTGATCCAACCGACGGCGACCACGGATGCCTACCTCCGCACCAAGCGCGAGCGCATGGGTCACAGCCTGGCGTAACCGTCGGGACGTCAGGGCTTCACGGCCACGAGGTCGATCAGCGCCGAGGTGCCGTTGTGGCCCACTCCCTCTTCGATCACGGCGTCGTAGCTCGCGAGTCGCTCGACGTCCATGGCGCCGAACGCGTCACGCAAGAGCTCCTCGGTGTACATGTGCGTCGGGTCCGGCGGACCTCCGGTTCCGAGCGCGACCTGTTCGGGCCGGTACCCGTGCAGGAGCAGCCGCCCGCCCGGCCGCAGGGTGCGCTGCATCCCGTCGAACACCGACGGTTGCTGTTGCGGCGTGAGGAACTGGATGAAGACCGCGACCACGAGGTCGTAGGCATCGGGCGTCCACTCCCAGGTCGTGATGTCGGCGATCCGGAAGTCGACCTCGACACCCCGTTCGTCGGCGAGCTTCCGCGCTTTCGCAACGCCGACCGCGGACGTGTCGAACGCCACCACCTCGACGCCCTGCTCCGCGAGGAACACCGAGTTGCGGCCCTCACCGTCGGCGACGACCAGCGCCCGCGACCCGGGCTCGAGCTGGTGCGCATGTGCCACCAGGAACGCTGCCGGTTCGGTCCCGAACAGGTAGTCGTCGATCGAATAGCGCTCGTCCCACATGGCGTCTCCTTGCTCGCGTCGGCGACAGCATGTTGGCCCACACGCTGTCGCCCCGCCACATCCGTCCGCCCACGAAAGGCGGGTGCGGCCAGTACAATCGAGGTTGGTGTCGACGGCTTTCGGGCCGACGGCGCCACTACATATCGAACATGGGGCTGACTGGTTTCGACGTCAGTAACGCTGTTCGAGTTTGCGACCCGAGTTCCTCAGACTCGCTAAACGGGGGAACCAACAGAATTGCCGCAGAGCAATCTGAGTTCACCCTCGCCGCCTGATCCGTCAGGTTGAGTGTGAAACATCGTGAGCAGCAATGCCGCACGGGGCCAATCCATCACAGCCCGGCAACAGAAGTGAGGGATGACCGCAGGAAAGACTGCTGACGGTAGGAAAGACTGCTGACTCACAGGAAAGACTGAGCGTGGTCCGCCTCGAGCGGACAGCCGACCCGTCGGTGTCACAGCGTCAGTGGCAATACCGGGAATGGTCGTAGCAGGTTCGTTCACCGGCTGATGGACGGGGGTTCGATTCCCCCCAGCTCCACGACGGGGGAGTCGTAGAAATGCGGCTCTCCCATTCGTAGAAGTCGGGGCGTTCCTCGGCCTGATCG
>Ga0307380_10010796_pt1 | contig 11479 bp, 10 predicted proteins | sample UN3MG_FD_202239 | JGI IMG/M metagenome (GOLD analysis project Ga0307380, IMG submission 202239) | Soil microbial communities from Risofladan, Vaasa, Finland - UN-3 | ecosystem: Environmental > Terrestrial > Soil > Coastal area > Acid sulfate soil | place: Finland: Risofladan, Vaasa | collected... | reverse complement strand
TGTTCGTGCGCCCGACCAGCACGAACCCGGCGGCCTCGAGTTGCAGGACGACGCTTGCGCTCTCGGAGCTGGGCTCGTCACTCGCGCCGGCCGATCCGAACGTGGTCGGCCAGCCCGCGACTTCGTCGAGGTCCTTGATGGCGATAGGAACGCCCAGGAACGGGGGCACGGGATCGTCCGAGGCAAGCCGGTCCTCTGCCGCTCTGGCTCGCCGCCGGGCATCGTCGGGGTCGACCCAGATCACGGCGTTGATCGCCTCGTTGCGCTCGTCGATGCGACGCAGCGTCTCGCCGACCAGTTCGGTCGGGCTCACATCTCGGTTGCGGACCGCCGCGGCGAGTCCCAACGCGGTGGGAAAGTCCTCCATGAAGGCCGAAACGTTACCTCCCGGGGGCGATCCCGTCTGGCCTCGACCGCCCGCTGTCGACAGACTGGTTTCCCATGGCCGACCCCCTCACCCGCGACGAGGTCGCCCACGTTGCCCGTCTGGCCCGGCTCAATCTGTCCGAGGCCGAGATCGATCTGTTCACCGACCAGCTCGGCGCCGTGCTCGAGCACGCGCAGGACGTCGAGGCCCTCGACCTCGACGACCTTGCGCCGACCTCGCATCCGTACCCGTTGGTCAACGTGCTGCGCGACGATGTCGTGACACCGACTGTCGACCGAGACGAGGTGCTCGCCGGCGCCCCTTCGGTCGAGGCCGACCGCTTCCGCGTGCCGCCCGTGCTGGGCGAGGAGCCCTAGTCGTGGCAGCGATCGAACTCGCAGCGCAGATCCGTTCGGGCGAACGGTCGGCGATCGAGGTGCTCGACGAGCACCTCGCACGGATCGCGGCCCGCGACGGCGAATTGCACGCGTTCTTGACCGTGACCGCCGACGCAGCCCGTTCGTCGGCCGAGGCAGTCGACGCGTCGATCGAGCGAGGCGACGACCCTGGCCCGCTGGCCGGGGTGCCGCTCGCGCTCAAGGACAACATGTGCACGCGCGGCATCCCGACGACGTGTTCGTCGAAGATCCTCGATGGTTGGGCACCACCGTACGACGCCACGGTCGTCGAGCGGCTGGCCGCCGCGGGCGCGGTACTCGTCGGCAAGACCAACCTCGACGAGTTCGCCATGGGCTCCTCGACCGAGAACTCGGCATTCGGCCCCACACGCAATCCCCACGACCTCAGTCGCGTCCCCGGTGGTTCGAGCGGAGGAAGCGCCGCCGCAGTCGCCGCCGAGTTCGTCCCGATCGCGCTGGGCTCCGACACCGGCGGCTCGATTCGTCAACCTGCGGCGCTGTGCGGGGTGGTCGGCGTCAAGCCCACGTACGGCCGGGTGAGCCGGTACGGCCTCGTCGCGTTTGCCTCGTCGCTCGACCAGATCGGGCCGCTTGCACTCACGGTGGCCGACGCGGCCGCGGTCCTCGAGGTGATCGGCGGCCATGACCCCCGCGACACCACCTCGATTCCTCAGCCGGTTCCGGCGCTGAGCGGCGCGCTGGACCAGGGCGTCGAGGGGCTCCGCATCGGCTTGGTCACCGAGTTGATGGGCGAGGGGATCGACGCTGATGTCGTGACCCGGACTCGCGAAGCGGCCGATGCGCTCGCCGCCGCTGGTGCGATCGTCGAGGAGGTGTCGGTGCCTTCGACGAAGTTGGGGCTGTCGGCGTACTACCTGATCGCACCTGCCGAAGCGTCGAGCAACCTGGCGCGCTACGACGGGGTCCGCTACGGCGCTCGGGTCGACGCCGCGAACTGCGGCGACATGATGGACGCGACGCGGACCGCAGGCTTCGGAACCGAAGTGAAGCGACGCATCATGCTCGGGACCTATGCGCTGTCGGCGGGTTACTACGACGCGTACTACGGGAAGGCCCAGAAGGTTCGCACGTTGATGATCAACGAGTTCGCCGAGGCCTACACCCGGCACGATCTCCTGCTGACGCCGACGGCGCCGGGCACTGCGTTCGGTCTCGGAGACAAGACCGCCGACCCGATGACCATGTACTACAACGACGTGTGCACGATTCCGTCGAATCTCACGGGCGACCCGGCGATCTCGGTGCCCTTCGGGGTGGGCGACGACGGGCTCCCCGTCGGCGTCCAGGTCCTTGCGCCGGCGCTCGACGAAGCCACCTTGTTCCGGGCAGCCGCGGTGCTCGAAACGGCAGCGAAGGAACGCCCATGACGGGCGCGGAATGCGGGGGCGCGGTGCGTGAGGCTGCGGAGCTGCGTGGTGGGTGCGAGCGACGGGGCGCAGCGGAGGAGCGGCTGGTTGCGGCCTGCGTGGCCGGGGAACGCGAATCATGACTTCCTGGGAGACCGTCATCGGACTCGAGGTGCACGCCGAACTCGCCACCGAGACCAAGATGTTCTCGGGTTGTCCGAACCAGTTCGGCGACGAACCGAACACGAACATCGACCCCGTGACGCTCGGCCTGCCGGGCTCACTTCCTGTCCTCAACGGCCGCGCGGTCGAGCTGGCAGTCCGCCTCGGCCTGGCCGTCCACTGTCGAGTGCAGCGCTGCGTCTTCGCGCGGAAGAACTACTTCTACCCCGACATGCCCAAGAACTTTCAGATCAGCCAGTACGACCTGCCGCTCAACGAGGACGGCTGGCTCGAGCTCATCGACGGGACCAGGATCGGCATCGAGCGTGCCCATCTCGAAGAGGACACCGGGAAGACGACCCACGTCGGTGGCGGCGGTCGGATCCACGATGCGGAGTACAGCCTGGTCGACTACAACCGGGCTGGCGTCCCGTTGTTGGAGATCGTGTCCCGACCCGATCTCCGGTCGGCCGAACAGGCCAGCGAGTACGTGTCCGAGCTGCGCTCGATCCTCGTCGCGGTGGGTGCCAGCGATGGCAAGATGGAGGAGGGCTCGCTGCGGGTCGATGCCAACATCTCTGTCCGGCGCTCACCGGACGATCCACTCGGCACACGGTGCGAGGTCAAGAACGTCAACTCGCTGCGCTCGCTCGTCAGGGCGATCGAGTACGAGGCGCGTCGCCAGATCGATCTCATCGAAGCCGGCGAGTCGGTCGAGCAGCAGACGAGGCACTGGAACGACGACGAGGGCCGAACGTCGAAGATGCGGTCGAAGGAGGACACCCACGACTACCGCTACTTCCCCGAGCCCGACCTGGTTCCGTTCGAGCCGTCCGACGAGTGGATCGAACAGATCCGGACGTCACTTCCGGCGCTGCCCTCGGATCGTCGCCAGCGTCTGGCTGATGCCGCGGCCGTGAGCCCCACCGAGTCGGCGATCGCCGTCGATCGCGGGCTCGACGATCTGGCGATCGGTGCGATCGAAGCGGGTGCCGATGGGGCGCGGGTCCTGACCCACGTCGACAACAACCTTGCGGTCGCCGGCGCCTCCGACCTCAGCGTCGAACACTTCGCGGCCCTGGTGAAGATGGAGACCGCCGGCGAGCTGTCGTCCACCCAGACCAAGCAGGTCCTGGCCGAGATGGTCGAGACGGGCAGAGCGCCCGCCGACATCGCGGCGGCCCACGGGTTCGAAGCGATGGACACCGACGAGCTCGACGAGCTTCTCGATCAGGTGATCGCCGACCATCCCGACGACTGGGCCGACTACGCGGGCGGCAACGACAAGGCCGCCAACGTGTTCATCGGTGCCGTGATGAAGGCGACCCGCGGCCAGGCCGACGGCAAGATCGTCACCGAGAAGCTCCGCCAACGAGCCACCTGACCCACTCCCGCCACCAACCCTGGATCCTTGTTGCTCTCCCGCCGATTATTGGCCGTAGGACAACGAAGATCGTGGGGGTTGGGCTTCAGCGGACCGCGCCGGTGATGGCCCACCGGTCGGTCCGCCACCGGAGTCCGAGTGCGAGCAGGCGGCTCACCATCAGGACTCCGATGGCGAGCCACACGTAGCCGATGCCGAGGTCGAAGACGATGACGGCGACCGCGGGCGGGATCATCGTCGCGAGCGCGCCGAGCATCGCCCACGCGAGAAACCGCATGTCGCCGGCACCGATCAGCAGCCCGTCCAAGACGAACACGAGGCCATTGATCGGCTGGAGCACCGCAACCCAGATGAGCAGGAACTCGGCGAGTGCGAGCACCTCGACGTCATCGCTGAAGATCGGGGGGAGGAGTGGCCGGAACACAAGCACGATCAGACCGGCCACCACGCCCGCGACCACTCCCCACTCCAGCATGCGCCGTCCCGCCTCACGGGCGGTCGGGGCATCGTCGGCCCCCAGATAGCGCCCGATCAGGGCTTGGCCTGCGATCGCGATGGCGTCGAGGCCGAGCGCGATGAAGCTCCAGATCTCGAAGGCGATCTGATGGGCGCCCAGATCGGCGACGCCCACTCGGGCGGCCAGCGCGACACTGCCGGTGATGGCGGCTCGTAGCGCGAAGGTCCGGATGAAGAGGTCACCTCCGACCTTGGCCAACCGGGCGATGGACGGTCCGTGCGGTCGGATCGTGGCACCACGGACCCGGGCGGCCCGGACGATGAGCCGGACGTACACCGTCGCCGCGACCAGCTGGGCGACCACGGTCGCTGCCGCCGAGGCCCCGATGCCGTAGTCGAGCCCGACGATGAGGATCACTTCGATGACGAGGTTCAGCGTTGCCGTTCCGATCGCAACGAACAACGGCGTGCGCGTGTCCTGGAGGCCGCGCAGGTAGCCCGTGCCGGCGAACACCAGCAGCTGCAGCGGCACACCGGGGAGACTGACGCGCAGATAGATGATGGCGTTCGTACGGACGGCTCCCTCGGCACCGAGCAGCCCGACGAGCGATGGAGCGACCAGATACGTCGCAGTTGCCACCACGACGCCGATCAAGAGCGCCAGCCAGAGGCTCTGCACGGCCTGCTCGGCGGCCTCGCGTTCGCGTCCCGCACCGAGCAGCCGCGCCACTGCGGCCGTGGTGCCGTATGCGAGGAAGATGAATGCAGCGAAGGCAGTCAGCAGCACGGCGGATGCGATGGCGAGGCCGCCGAGCTGTTCGGTGCCGAGGTGACCGACCACCGCCGTGTCGGCCAGGACGTAGAGCGGTTCGGCGATCAGTGCCCCGAAGGCGGGAACGGCGAGGCGGACGATCTCCGCGTCGTGCCGTGAACGCCGCGCGATCGGAACCCAGCCCACGAGCGCGGGACCCTACCGCCAGGTGGCCGACCGCAGAATCGGGTTCGGCGCAGTCGTGCTCGCGTCATACGATCACGCGATGGCAGATCCCGACACCTCTGGCGAGACCCCGGTCGACATCAAGCCCCGGAGCCGGCAGGTGACCGACGGGCCCGGTCGGGCCCCGGCCAGAGCGATGCTGCGTGCGGTGGGCATGACCGACGACGACTGGGGAAAGGCCCAGGTCGGCGTGGCCTCGTCGTGGAACGAGGTCACGCCGTGCAACCTCCCCCTCGACCGTCTCGCCAAGCGGAGCAAGCTCGGGGTGATCGCAGCCGGTGGTTTCCCGCTCGAGTTCACGACCATCGCTGTCAGCGACGGCATCTCCATGGGCCACGAGGGCATGCATGCGAGCCTGGTGAGCCGCGAGGTGATCGCCGACTCGGTCGAGACGGTCATGCATGCCGAGCGGCTCGATGCCCTGGTCACGTTCGCGGGATGCGACAAGTCGCTGCCGGGGATGTTGATGGCTGCGGCCCGCATCAACGTGCCGAGCGTGTTCCTGTACGGCGGGTCCATCCTGCCGGGCCATCTCAACGGAGAGGCGCTCGACATCGTCTCGGTGTTCGAAGCTGTCGGAGCCCACGCCACCGGCGCCATCGACGACGCGCGGCTCGACGCCATCGAGCGCAACGCCTGCCCCGGCGAGGGCAGCTGTGCCGGGATGTTCACCGCCAACACCATGGCGTCGGTCGCCGAGGCGATCGGCATGTCGCTGCCCGGGTCGGCCAGTCCCGCGGCGGTCGATCGTCGTCGCGACGACTATGCCTACGCATCGGGCCAGGCCGTGATGGGCCTGCTGCGCAGCGGGCTTCGGCCCCGTCAGATCATGACCAAGCAGGCGTTCGAGAACGCCGTCGCCGTGGTCATGGCGCTCGGCGGCTCGACCAACGCAGTCCTCCACCTGCTCGCCATCGCCAACGAGGCAGAGGTCGACTTCACCCTCGACGACTTCAACGGCATCGCCGCCCGGGTGCCCCACATCGCCGACACCAAGCCGCATGGCAAGTACCACATGGCCGACATCGATCGCATCGGCGGGGTCCCGGTCGTGATGCAGCACCTGCTCGACGAGGGCCTCCTCCACGGGGACTGTCTCACCGTGACGGGCAAGACGGTTGCCGAGAACCTGGCCGAGATCGGGCCGCCGCCGCCTGACGGCGACGTCGTTCACCCGGTCAGCGACCCCATCCACGCGATCGGCGGGATCGCGGTCCTGAAGGGTTCGCTTGCGCCCAAGGGCGCCGTGCTGAAGGTCGCCGGCATCGACTTCGACCACTTCGAGGGCACGGCGCGGGTCTTCGATGGCGAGGACGCCGCGATGGAAGCCGTGCTCGAAGGCAAGATCGACCCGGGCGACATCGTCGTGATCCGGTACGAGGGCCCCAAGGGCGGCCCTGGCATGCGCGAGATGCTCGCCATCACCGGAGCCATGAAGGGAGCCGGTCGGGGTGGCGACGCAGCGCTCATCACCGACGGGCGGTTCTCCGGCGGGACCCACGGGTTCTGCATCGGTCACGTGGCACCCGAGGCGGTCAGCGGTGGGCCCATCGCCTTCGTCGCCGAGGGCGACACGATCCGCATCGACGTCCGCGACCACTCGATCGATCTCCTGGTCGACGAGGCGACGCTCGAGGCGCGTCGGGCCGATTGGAAGATCCCCGAGCCCCGCTACACCAAGGGTGTGCTCGCCAAGTACGCGACGCTCGCACGCGGTGCCGACGAGGGAGCGATCACCGCGCCGTAGCGCCAACGGGCTTGTCAACGCCGCGCGGAGACTGGAATACTGACGCCCGTGTTCACGTCCGAGCGACTCCAGGTAGTTCCCTAGCGCACGCCTTTCCGACGAAACGCGTGCGCTGACTCGACCTCCCGAAGGGGAGGTCGATTGCTTTTTCGAAGCTCGCTCACCTTCTTCAGGAGTCCCCAATGCAACTCAACGGCGGCCAAGCCCTCATCAAATCCCTCGAGCTCGAGGGTGTCGAGGTGATCTTCGGGCTGCCGGGCGGCGCCATCCTCCCGGTCTACGACCCCATCATCGACAGTCCGATGCGTCACATCTTGGTGCGACACGAACAGGGTGCCGGGCACATGGCCGAGGGATATGCGCACGTGACCGGCCGCCCCGGGGTCTGCATGGTGACCAGCGGCCCGGCGGCCACCAACGTCGTGACACCGCTCTGCGACGCCTACATGGACTCGATTCCGATGGTGTGCATCACCGGGCAGGTCGCGTACGGGGCGATCGGCACCGACGCGTTCCAGGAGTGCGACACGACCGGCATCACGGCGTCGGTCACCAAGCACAACTACCTGGTCACCGATGCCAAGGACATCCCGCGCATCATTCGTGAGGCCTTCCACATCGCGACGACCGGCCGACCTGGTCCGGTGCTCGTCGACATCCCCAAGGACGTCGTGGCCCCCAACACGCCGCGCTCGGAGATGGAGTGGTACTGGCCGTCCGACGACGACATCAAAGCCGGGCTGCCCGGCTATCGCCCCACGCTGAAGGGCCATCCCAAGAAGATCAAGGAGGCCGCAGAGCTGATCAACCGGTCGGTGCGACCTGTCATCTACGCGGGCGGCGGCATCCTCAAGGCCCGTGCTGCCGAGGCGCTCCGAGAGCTGGCGGAACTGACAGGGATCCACGTCGTCACCACCTTGATGGCTCGAGGAGCCTTTCCCGACGACCATGAATTGGCGCTCGGGATGCCCGGCATGCACGGCAACTACACCGCCGTCACCGCCATGCAGAAGAGCGATCTGCTGATCGCGCTCGGTTCGCGGTTCGACGATCGGGTGACCGGCAAGGTCGACGGCTTTGCTCCCGACGCCAAGGTCATCCACGTCGACATCGACCCCGCCGAACTCGGCAAGGTCCGGGTGCCCGATGTGCCGATCGTCGGCGACAGCCGCCTCGTCATCGAAGAGCTCGTCAAGGCCATCCGAGACCTCGGTGGTGCCGATGCCCAGCCTGACCGGAGCAAATGGAAGGCCACGCTCTCGGGTTGGCAGGAGAAGTTCCCCCTGACCTACGACGACGCCGAACCAGGCGAGGGACTCAAGCCTCAGATGGTGCTCGAGACCATCCGCGACAGCTCGCCCGACGACACCATCGTCACCTCCGGGGTCGGACAGCACCAGATGTGGACCTCGCAGCTCTGGAAGTTCAATCATCCGTACACCTGGGTCAACAGCGGTGGTCTCGGGACCATGGGCTTCTCGGTGCCGGCGGCGATCGGTGCAAAGGTCGGTCGTCCGGATGCCACGGTCTGGTGCATCGATGGCGATGGCTGCTTCCAGATGACGGCCCAAGAGCTCACCACGGCGTCGATCGAGCGCATCCCGATCAAGGTCGCGATCCTGAACAACGGCTACCTCGGCATGGTGCGCCAGTGGCAGGACATGTTCTACGACGAGCGCTTCTCCCAGGTGCGCCTGACCCAAGACCTGCCCGACTACAAGATGTGGGCCGAGTCGATGGGTTGCGTCGGCTTTCGCGTCGAGTCCCCCGAAGAGGTCCAGGCGACGGTCGACAAGGCCAACGAGATCGATGACCGCCCTGTGGTCATCGACTTCCGGACCGATGCACGTGAGAACGTGTTCCCGATCATCCCGGCCGGACAGAACAACGACGCCATCGTGGTGCATCCGAGCCAGGAGCCGAATTCATGACCTTGCGAGACCACCAGCACCACACGCTTGTCGTTCTCGTCGAGAACAAGGCGGGAGTGCTCTCCCGTGTTGCCGGGCTCTTCGCTCGCCGTGGCTTCAACATCTTCAGCTTGGCGGTCGCGCCAACCACCGAGGACGAGAGCTTCAACCGCATCACGATCGTCGTCGATGTCGAATCCGCGCCGCTCGAGCAGATCACCAAGCAGCTCTTCAAGCTCGTCAACGTGGTCAAGATCAGCGAGCTCGATCCCCGCGACTCGGTCGAACGCGAACTCATGCTCGCGACGGTCAGGGCCGAGGCGTCCGAGCGGAGCCAGGTGATCGAACTCGTCGACGTCTTCGACGGCACGATCGTCGACGTAGGTCACAACGAACTCACGATCTCGGTGTCCGACTCGCCCGAGCGTCTCGATGATGTCGAAGAACTGTTGCGTCCCTTCGGGCTCATCGAGCTCCAGCGCACCGGGCGGGTGGCGCTTCCCAAGCTCGAGCGGAATTCCCCTCGCCTCCGCAATGCCTCGAAGGTGAGCTGATCCGATCATCGGCCGCCGGCTGAACTCGCGCCACGCGGGCCTGGGCTGCCAGCATGTCCCTTGTGGGGTCCCGTGACCCGGCCCCCTGACCCAGTTGAGGAGAATCACCACATGGCCAACGTCTATTACGAAGCCGACGCCGATCCGTCGTTGATCCGGAGCAGGAAGGTCGCGGTGCTCGGCTACGGCTCGCAGGGCCACGCACATGCGCTCAACCTCAAGGAGAGCGGAGTCGATGTGCGCATCGGGCTGCGTGAAGGTTCGTCTTCGAAGGAAAAGGCCACCTCGGCCGGTCTGGCGGTCCGGAGCTTGTCGGACGCGTGCGCCGAGGCCGATCTCATCATGGTGTTGGCACCCGACACCGAGCAGAAGCGCATCTACGACGAGCACATCGCGCCGAACCTGTCAGGCGGTGACGCCTTGTTCTTCGCCCACGGTTTCAACGTCCGGTTCGGTCGGATCCAGGCACCCGAGGGCGTCGACGTGGCCATGGTGGCCCCCAAGGGTCCCGGTCACCTCGTACGGCGCACCTACACCGAGGGGGGCGGCGTCCCGTGCCTGATCGCTGTGGCACAGGACGCCTCGGGCAAGGCCCGTGACCTCGCGATGTCCTACGCCGACGCCATCGGCGGCGCACGCGCCGGGGTGCTCGAGACGACGTTCGAGGAGGAGACCGAGACCGACTTGTTCGGCGAGCAGGTGGTGCTGTGTGGCGGCACGACCGCACTGGTGCAGGCGGGGTTCGAGACGCTGGTCGAGGCGGGTTACCAGCCCGAGTCTGCCTACTTCGAATGCCTCCACGAACTGAAGCTGATCGTCGACCTCATGTACGAAGAGGGCATCAGCGGGATGCGCTACTCGATCTCGGACACCGCCGAGTACGGCGACGTCACGCGCGGTCCGCGCATCATCACCGATGCGGTGAAGGCCGAGATGCGCAAGGTGCTCGACGAGATCCAGGACGGCCGGTTCGCCGACGAGTGGATCGCCGAATCCGAGTCTGGCCGAGCGCGGTTCAACGAGCTTCGCGAGCGCGGCGCCAAGCACCAGATCGAAGCGGTCGGCAAGGAGCTGCGCGCCATGATGCCGTGGATCTCAGAGGGCAAGCAGTCGGTGGCCGATGCGAGCGGCGGCGCGCAGGACTGAACGACCAGGACCGTAGGCCGGAGGCCGGGAGGTGAGTCGCAGACCGGGGTGGCTCTACCCGAAGTCGCCGGTGAAGTTCGGAGCGGGCGCCCGGGCCTTCGCGTTCGTCAAGTTGGTGCTGTACGTCGTCGCGTTGGTGACGCTGCTCGGCCTCGCCAGCGTGCTGCTGCGGAGCGTGCTCGAGTCCAACTCGTCCGACAGTGCGTCTTCGGCGACGCCGCCGTCGACCGTCGTCGACGGTGTGACGGTGTTGCTGATGACGCCCGTCGACTGCGGAGACGATCCGCCGTCTGCCGACGACGAGACCCCCGCGTGCAACCCCGACGGCATCCTCGTCGGTTCAGACACCTACGTGGTCAATCCCGACGTGGAAGTGATCACTGCAAACGTGACCGATGAGCTGTTCTCGGCGTGTGCTCCGGGCGATCTTCCCAGCGGCTGCACCGTCGGCGTCGCGTACATCGTCGAAAACGTCGATCCTGCCGTTCTCGTGGCCGGCGACACCGGGGCGGGCTTCGTCGCGATCACGGGCCCGTCGATCGAGAGCACCACCGCCGACCCGACGATCGAGGTCCTCTACACCGTGTGCGTGTCACTGCTCGACGCCAACTCCTATGCCCAGTGTCGCGTGTTGGCCGACCCACAGGCCGATGAGCCGGGTGATTGACCGGGCCCGGTGCAGCCGCTACCGCAGCGCCAGCTGCTTGGCGATCGCGTCGGTCAACTCGAACTCTGGGCGCATCGCGCCCTGTCGTTCGTAGGCGAGGAAACCGTTGAAGAACCGACGCCCGAGTGCGGCGCTGGCTCGGCAGAGGAGCTTCGAGTCGCGTTCGGCGTGGCTGGCAATGCGATTCAGCGCTCGTGCCGGGACGAACACGAGTCGAGCGGCACCTGCCCGCGGGACCTCGAGCAGGTCGGCGATGTCGTCGCCCAGGTACTCACGAATTCCGGCGGCGGGGAGCCCGCGGAG
>Ga0307380_10010793_pt1 | contig 11480 bp, 10 predicted proteins | sample UN3MG_FD_202239 | JGI IMG/M metagenome (GOLD analysis project Ga0307380, IMG submission 202239) | Soil microbial communities from Risofladan, Vaasa, Finland - UN-3 | ecosystem: Environmental > Terrestrial > Soil > Coastal area > Acid sulfate soil | place: Finland: Risofladan, Vaasa | collected... | reverse complement strand
CGTGCTGGGCAGCTTTGCGATGCCCGAGCCCACCGTTCTGGCCGGACAGGGATTGGCCCCCTTCAACCAGCAGTTGTTCTACCTGGGAGCGGGCAGGTTCCCGGTGCTCTACCGGCTCGATCCCGACAGTGGCGACGTGGCCGGCAGCGTGCCCCTGTGGTCCGGCTCCGGCCTGTACGGTGACATCGCCTTGGTCGGGAATCGGCTCTTCGTCACGGACATCCTGGACGGCTCGCTGCACGAGTTCGACGCGTGGACGCTCGAGGCCGTCCGCACCATCGAGGTGGCCTCGAGCATCGGGGCCGCCCTGGGCGGTCCGCTGGCCAGTCTGGCCGGTCCGAACCGCCTCTACCTGGCCGACGGAACACCGGCTCGCGGCATCCACGTGCTGAATCCCGTCACCGGCGGTCTGGACACCTCTATCACGGCGGCGTTTCCCTGCCCCTGCCAGGCCGACTTCGACGGCGACGGTGACGTGGACGCGGAAGACGTCGCCTTCTTCGACAACTGTGACGTGAACGACAACACCGTGCGTTTCGATTGCCGGCAGACCGACCTGGATTGCGACGGCGACCACGACACCGATGATGAAGCGATTCTCCTCTGTCAACAGGCCGGGTCGGGTGTGCCGCCGAATCCCGACTGTTGTTCGAGCGGGCTGCCCGACGCCACGCTCCGCGCCACTGCGCTTGGAGCGAGTGGCTGCGATCGCCTGTATGTCCACGATCGGCTGGAGGACTCAATCAGGGTCTACGACCCTGAGGGCAACCTGGCGAACGCGTTTCCGACGCTGTCGTCGCTGGGCGCTGTCGGCGGGCAGCCGTTCCTGCTGTTTGGTGACGCGAACATCGACGGTGAGGTGCGCCTGGGCGACTTCGCCCCATTTGTGGACTGCCTGACCGGTCCGGGCGCCGGGCCGCTGGTCGATGCGTGTCAGACCTTTGACTCAGAACCTGACAATGACGTGGATCTGGACGACTTCGCCGCGTTCCAGATTGTCCTATCGGGAGGGTCGCAGCCGTGATTACGAAACGCCACCTGCGTGCACGTCTCCGGGCCACCGTGCCCTGCCGGGCCGTTACGTTGATCGAGTTGGTGACCGGCGTGTCCGCCCTGATCCTGCTGACTGCGGTCCTTGCCCCCGCCCTGGCCGAGGTCGGCCGGCGAGGCAAGGACGCCGTCTGCCTTCAGAACCTGGCTCGGATCGCCCAGGCCTCTATCGTCTACGCCGCACAGGACCCCGATGGCCAGGCCATACCCGTCCATTACACCCAGTTCCTGGTGGACAAGCCCTACACAACCAGGGTGGGCCTGTACACCTGGGGCGGCAAGAGTGGCAAAGGGAACGAGGGAGGCGACACCTACTGGTGGGGCGCGAAGTACAACCGAGGTCCCGCCACCCGGCCACTCAACCACATCCTCTATGGCGACGTGTTCCCGAATTACCGGGGGAACCCGGGCAACGGCAGGGCCAACTGGAACAACGACACGAAGCTGGACCTGGGCGTCTACCGTTGCCCCGCCGACACGGGCTGGACGAGTGGCCTCCATGTTTCGTCCTGGAAGAACAGCGGGCTGACATCGTTCGATCACTTCGGAAACAGCTACGCGGCAAACGTGGTGTGGATCGGTCCCGGCCAGCTCGGTAATGCGTACATGGACAGCAACTCGCCGTATCTGCACCGGCTGGCCGACATCGTTAACCCGGCCGAGACCGTCTACTACCTGGAAGGCTGCGGGCAGTATACGTATATGTACGCGCCGCAAGCATCCGGATGCGGCGTCGAAGACGGTGTGGTCGATGGCTGGCACGGAGCCGCCTGGATGTTCAACGTGGCCTTCGTGGACGGACACGCGGGCACGGTCAGGCTCAAAGGAACTACCTCACCCGACCTGGTTCATTATCCCCAGGGCAGCTACACCTACTGGCGGTGCGTGACCATACGCGGGCCCGGTTGGCAGCGAGATACGCTGCCGTTGCCTCCGACGGCGACGACCATCTACGCGCCTGGCCGCTCATCGGATTCGCGGGAAGACGACAGCACGGCGTGCCCGAGCTTCGTGGAGGAATTCTGAGCCCGCCCGTTATCACCCCGCTTCCTCCCCGGCAACCGGCCCGGGATGACGTGCCCGGCCAGGCTGCGACACGCATCGCCCGGCGAGCCGAACCTGCCCCTTGACACTTCGGCGGCCCCTTGCTGAAATGCATTGGACGCATGGGCTGTAGTTCAATTGGCAGAACGCCTGACTCTGGATCAGGAAGTTAGAGGTTCGAGTCCTCTCAGCCCAGTTCTTTCTAAATGTCGCCTGCATAACCACTTAAGGACGCTCGCCGCCGGTTGGCGCCCGTGGCGGTGACCCCTACCCGAGCACGGGCGAGCAGGCCTCCGTCACCGACAGCATGAAGCGCGCCGACGCCCACTTCTTCCTGTACGGGCACGATCACGTCTTCGCCCACCAGCAGGCCAACGGCATCCACTTCGTCTGCACGAGTTGCCCCACGGGGGCGAACCCCGAGTGGTGGGGCCGGCCCGGCTGGAGGACGCCGCTTTGCCCGCCGATACAGAGACGGAGTACTCGGAGCGGCAGCCCATGCCCGATAATCCATCCAAAGGTCGGCCGGTCGGCGATCCGTCCGGCGACGTGCCGACCGAGGGTTCCATTGATGACCTTCTGGCCGACGCGGCCGACCTGGCCGCGGACCTGAGCGAGGAGGTCGGAGCCGATCCGGCTGATAACAGTCGGTCGCCGGCCCGCGCAGACCTGCTCGCCCAGGATCATGCCGAACAGACGAACGTCGACCAGCAACTCGACCATATCGAATCGCTGCTCGACGCGGCCGGTGCGGACCTGGGGGCAGAGCCATTGGCGCCCGAGACGGAGAACCCGCCGCAGGTGGACGTTCCGATGTCCTTGGAGAACGCCTCTCCGCAGCCCGATATGCTCCAGTCGGCCTGCCCGTCTCCCATCGCAGCCGACGACGAGATCTTCAAGGCCGACGATAGTCGGTTGACGCCCGACGACGTTGCGTTGCCGTCCGACGACGCCGCGTTGCCGTCCGTCGACGCTGCCGAGCCGGACATCGCTCAGGTGGAACCACCGCTGGATGTCGATCCTTCGCCCTTGTCCGACGACCTCCTTCCCGCAGTGCCTCAGGCCGAGGCGGCGTTCAACGACGCTGCTTCCGACGAGCCGGACGGACCGATGGTCGATGAGCACGCCGGCCCGACCGAGTCACCTCCGCCCGCGCATACAGCGCTCGGTCGGTCATTGGATCGAGCGGCCGACGTGCTTGACCTGCTCGACCGCCCGGTGTCCTGGATCGGGTGCGACGCCCGCCGTCTTATCGGCTGGGCCGCTCTGGCCACACTTCTGGTCGCTCTCTGCGTCCTGATCTTGACGAACATCTGACCGCGCCCACCGGGGCCGTCGGTTGGTGCCGTTCGGCGTGAACCTATCGGACGCGGGACGCGGATCACACCCCATCAGGCTATTCCCGTTTGACTTCCAGCATCGGCCGGTCAATAGATGGATACCGCCCATCGGGGCGGCTTGATCCCAAGCGACGTTCGATTGGAGGGAATGATGCATCGACGCTCATGGCGGAAGTGTGCGGACGCCGTCCTCATCCTGACTTACGCGATTCGATTCATTGTCCGCAACCACCGCCCGAGGCGACCGGTGCCCGTCCCGGTTCGAGTTCGCAGGTAACCGCCCCCAAGCAGAGACCAAGCGGCCGACGGAGGGAGACCTACACACACGAATCTGTCAGGCCTCCGCGAGGAGGGCCCGCCAAGCGGGCTCTCCTCGCGGCTTTTCTGCGCCTGGCCGTGAAACTCATCGTCGAATCGCCAACCCAGCCAAAGCGACGGGGCGCACAGCAGCATTGCCAGAGCGCCCAGAAACCAGGGCAGGGTTCGGCTCTGCAACCAGTCGCCCAGTTTGTTCGCGCAATGCTGCATCGTTACACAACCTTCGCTTGACGGTACTGCGCGATGACCGGTCCCGTCGTGCAACGAACGGGCCGTCATTTCGATCTCGCGATGCGGAATCCGATGTTGTTGCATCGATCGTCTGCGACCCATCCCATTCGCGCGGACACGTGGGCAAGACTCGCACTCCCCACCCAGGGACCGCCCCGGGCTGCACGTCGCGGGCCCATCATGCCTTTCTGCTCATAGGGGTCGGTCTGCGGCTGTTCCTCGTACCGTCCCACAAAGTCGCTGCACCACTCCCAGACGTTTCCACTCATATCATACAGCCCCAGGTCGTTTGGCCCGAAACTGCCGACCGGCATCGTTTTTCTACGGCACTCTCCCTTTTCCGCAAACGCCGATTCGCCGTCGGCTGCGTTGAAGTTCATCTCGCTGGATCGCGCTATATTCCGCCCGTTGCCGAACCTCACCTTCTTTCCCCGCTCACGCGCGGCATACTCCCACTCGGCCTCCGTCGGCAATCGATACCCTCTGACCTTCGTGACCTCTGCTGTGGGCCGGCCCTCAGCGTCCAGGAGGCTACCCGTATCGACGTCATACGCGATCGGCAGGTGTTCCTTGGTGCTGAGCCAATTGCAGTAGCTCACCGCATCGCTCCAGGACACACAGGCAACCGGGTCCTTGGGGCTCTGCTCGTATCCGGGATTCCTCCAGTCGGCGTCCGCCCCCCAGGATGGCCCAGTTGCCGGGTCCAGCAGCCATGTGCCCCTGGAAGCCAGACGGCGGCTGTACTCACCGTCCCTGCGTGCCGTGTCGTTGGATCCTCTCTCGGCCGACGTCACGTACGAGGCGTCCTCAACAAAGGCTGCGAATTCCTCCATCGTGACCTCGTGCCTGTTCAGATAGAAACTCGATACGGTCACTTCATGAACCGGCGTGGCGAATCGTACGCCGTCGTCCAGGACGTCACCCATTTGGAACGTGCCGCCCTCGACGAACAACAAGTGCTCCGTCCGGGCGTCCTGAGCGTCTCCGGCGCCAGCCGCCAGAACTGCCCCGAGAAGACCGATGGCCAGTGCAAGACGCGCAACGTTCATCGTGCCTCTCCTCTTTCGTCGCTGCCGGTCGCCGCGAGTTGACCCGATCAACCCACCAGCGCCCTGCCCACTGATATCCGACCGCCATTCTGCCGAATTCGGACAAGCGTTTCAATGTTTTTCATTATTTTTGAAAGTTTCGGCGAGCTGCGCCCGCCTGGCTGGGCTATCCCGATGACGCCGGCCCAAAGCCGACCGCCATGTCGGCTGGTTCAGCCGCCTTGATACCGCGGGCCACGCAGCCTCTCAGTTCGGTAGATGGTCCCCACGTCAACCCGGGCCTTGAGACGGGTTAGCATCGCCCGCAAGCCGAAGATGGCCTTGCACATCCAGGTGTTGGCTGGCCGTGACCGCGTGTAACGCCCGCGAAGGGCTTCTCCGTAAACCTGCGCCCCGCGGCGGAAGTAGTCCGCGTCACTGAAGTCGAACGGGCCTTCGTGGATGACCGGCTCCCACGCCCAATCGGAGAATCGTGCAAGCACCTCCATCCGTGCGTCATCGGCCGCTTGCTTCGGCGTCAGATCGCTTATTCGGGCCAGAGACTGGCGCAGTGCGTCGGGCGACTCCAAGTACGCCCGCTCCCCTTCGGCCCAGCGGTCGTTGTCGTCTTCGCTTTCGTGATGGCAGCAACCGAAGTCGATGAAACCCAGCCGGCCGTCGGGCATGAACAGGAAATTCCCCGGTTGCACGTCCGCGTACATCAGGCTCTTCGAATGGTCCAACCGGAGCACCGCCAGACAGATCTTGTGGCCAAAGTGGTCCCGAAGCTCCTGGGGCGGGTCGGTGGCCAGGAACTTGTCCAGGTGCAGGCCTTGGACGTACTCCATGGTCAGCACCCGTCGGGTGGAGACTTCCGGGCAGACTCGCGGCACGACGATGCCCTCGGCTTCCGTGAAGGCCGACCGGGCTAGGCCCAGGTTCTCCGCCTCGTGCTCGTAGTCCGTCTCCAGATCGAGCATGTGGCGGATGTCATCGAACTGCTCCTTGAGGTTGTCCCAATCGCCGCTGAGGCGCATGGGGCTGAGGAAAGCCATCATGTTGCGGAAATCGTCACGAATCGTCCGGCCGATGTTGGGATACTGAATCTTGATCGCCACACGCTGCTCCGTGCCCTTCAGCAGAGCGCGGTGCACCTGCCCGAGCGAAGCCGCGGCGAAGGCCTTCGTCTCGAAGCCGTCGAACACGTCCTCGGGGTCGGCGCCCAGTTCGCTTCGCACAAACTCGCGCAGAAGTGAGAAGTGCATGGGCGGGGCCTCGAAGTGCAGATGCCCCAGCACTTCGGCAAACTGCTCCGGGGCCACGTCCGGATGCGTCGCGATCACCTGCCCCACCTTCATGATCGCGCCGCGCAGATAGCTCATCCCGCCGAGCAGCTTCAGCGCCGCCTTCAGGTGTGTCTCGTTGAGGGTCTGCTGCCTCTTGTCGGCCTTCGCATAGCCGCTGCGCATCCACCAGGTCAGATACGCCGCCGCGATCTTGGCCTGCAGGGTTCCGAGCACCCAAAAGCGGTTCAACCGACCGATGGGCACGCGCTTGTGAGAGAGCTTCCCCAGCAGGTCGTGCAGAGCCGCGCCGGGCTCGGCCGCCTCGTCGGATTCGACCGGCAGCGCGTCGATCAACTCAGCTATCCCGGGCGACGTCGGTGACATCGTTGACCTCCCTTCCGTTCTTCAACTCCGAGGAGAGGAACTGGGCGAACAGCTCCGTCGACTGGTCCAGCACCACGAGTGTGTCTTCGCGGTTGGGCGATTCGTCAGTGGCCCAGAACGAAAGAACCCCGAGGTACAGCGTCCAGTACAGATGCATAGTGATTAGGGTCGGCGCCGGCGTCGTGGGCGGGCTGTGTGACCCGATCAGCTCCCGCACCGTCTCGAGGTGGTTGACGCGAAACTGCCGGGCCTGCGGGCAGATCGCCTCCCCAGCGAACGGGCTCAGGGCCAGATCCAGCACGTCACCGATGTAATGGCGGTGCGGTTCAAGGTACCGAAGCCCATACGCTATGTGTGCAAAGAGTGCCTCCTCCAGCGTCTCATCGCCCCGAGTTCGGTCCTCGAACGCCACCGCGCCCTCGTCCAGGGCCAGTTCGACGATGGTCATGGCCAGGGCCTCCTTGCTGGGGAAGTAGTTGAACAGCGTCCCGGCCGCGATGCCGGCCGCCTCGGCGATGTCGCGCGTCGTGGTCGGATCGAAGCCCCTGTCGCTGAAGAGTTTACGGGCGCAATCCAGAATCCGCCGGCGGGTTTCCTCCTTCTTCTGAGCGGTGATCCTCATGGCGGTTGGCTCCCGGTGACCCTCATGCCCATCGGCTCCCGTTGACCCTCATGGCCGCTGGCTCCCGTTGACCCTCATGGCCGCTGGCTCCTGTTGACCCTCATGCCCATCGGCTCCTGGTGACCCTCATGGACGCTGGCTCCCGGCATCATGCCCTTTTATGAGCACACTCATAATATGCCCCACGTTGGCGCCCCTGTCAAGCAAAAAATGAGCATGCTCATAAAAAACTTCTGGGCGCGCCCTGCGGTCCTGCGTTAGGGTGTGCCTCGGACAAGATGGCTGGATCGGGGGCGCGTTGCGTTAAGCAAGGTGATGACTATGCGATTGGCCGACCGTTTGAAATCGACACTCTGGACCATCCCTGTGTTGTTTGCGCTCGTCTCGTGCGTCGGCGGTTGTTCTCAGCAGCGGCCGGAACCCGAACTGCAGATCGTCAACGTGCTGAACGCCCAGGCCGATGCGTGGAACCGGGGCGACCTGGAAGGCTTCATGGAGCCCTACTGGCAGTCGGATGAGCTGACCTACAGCGGCTCCGGGCAAACCAGGGACGGCTGGACCGAGCTGCTCGGCCGGTACAAGGAACGGTATCCCACGTCCGAGCGGATGGGCCGGTTGGAGTTCGACCAACTTCGCCTCCGCCTTCTCGGCCGGGACGCTGCTCTGGTCATCGGCCGGTGGCACCTGCAGCGCGAGGGCGACCCGGTCGGCGGCACGTTCTCGCTGGTTTTTCAGCGGATGGACAATCGCTGGGTGATCATTCACGATCACACGTCGGCCGCTCCGCCGACCGAGGGCTCCCCCACCGCCGCGCCCGAGTAGCAATCGCGGGCCTGACCGGTCTGTTCCTTGGCCGGTGATGGTGACGTGGACCTGGTGGACTTCGGGGGGCTCAGAGGGTGTTTCCGAATCCGTGAGGGTCGGTTGACCGGTCAGAGCGAGACGGTTTGGGCGAAGAGTGTGTGGGGGAGGGATGACGATTAAAGACTCCCGACCCTTCTTGCTCTCGCGGAGTAGGTGGACTTGTACTCGGCAGCGGTGGAACTGGACTGGCAGGGCGGGATGGGTCGCACCGACCGCTAGGTCGCCGAGCGTCGGCGGACGCGGACACTTGCTTTGGCGTTGAATCCCACCGCCGGCCTTGATAGACTGTGAGTGTAGTGCGGAGGGGATGCGGAGGCGGCCATCCATCCGCCGGACAACACAAGTGCAAGGCAGAGAGAGACGCTTCTGAGCGGTCTCTCTTTTTGTTAGGTGTGCAGGAGGCGAGAATAATGTCACAGCGTGTCTGCCGGCTTGCCGTGTGTCTCGTCTGGTCCTATTCGCTAACAGCAGCCATCGCTGGGGCAGACACAATCCCCAGCTTCCAGGGGCTTGGGCACCTGCCGGGCGGCGGCAGCTTCAGCTCAGCTCAAGGTGTGTCTGCAGATGGGACCACAGTTGTGGGTCGAAGCGATGCTACAGGCACCGATGGGAACCTGGCCTTCCGCTGGACCAGCAGCGGAGGCATGGTATCGCTGGGTGACTTGCCGGGTGATGGGACAGACAGCGAGGCCTATGGGGCCTCGGCCAACGGGGATGTAGTGGTCGGCGCGGGCAACGATGCGACCGGTCCGAAGGCGTTCCGTTGGGTAGCTCCCGGGCCCATGCACAACCTGGGCGACCTCCCCGGCGGAGCGGAGCAATCCCACGCGCGAGCCGTGTCTGCCGATGGAACGGTGGTAACAGGGTCGGGCAACACAAGCGCCGGTTCGGAGGCGTTCGTCTGGCGAGAAGCTACTGGCATGGTGGGCCTGGGAGACCTGCCAGGTGGAAGCGTCACCAGTTCTGCCAAAGGCATCTCTTCCGACGGTTCCCGCGTCGCGGGTTGGAGCATAAGCGCCGACGGAACCGAGGCCTTTCGCTGGACGGAGGGGCAGGGAATGGTGGGCCTCGGAGACCTCCCCGGTGGCTTGTTCTTCAGCCAGGCGGACGACATATCTGGCAACGGCCATGTCGTTGTCGGATTCGGCAGCTCGGTCAATGCGCCAACGCTCACGAGGTTTGAAGCGTTCCGTTGGACACAGGCGACAGGCATGGTCGCCCTCGGCGATCTTGAAGGCGGCCAATTCAACAGCCGGGCGATAGCAGTATCCGCCAACGGCAGAATCATCGTTGGCCGAGGAAGCAGCGATGCCGGGACAGAAGCGTTCATTTGGGACGAAGTGCATGGCATGCGCAGCCTACGCGACTTGCTCACAGCTGGTTTTGGCCTCGACTTGACCGGCTGGAGCCTCAACAACGCGCTGGGCGTGTCTGCCGATGGCCGAATAATTGTGGGATCCGGCACTAACCCCTTGGGCCAGAGTGAAGCTTGGATCGCCCGCATACCCGAGCCCGCGACCATTTCTCTGCTTACCCTCGGTGCCCTGGCGGTCATGAGGCGAAGGCGAAACCGGTAATCAATTATGTGCTACGGGCAAGGGGCGGCTGGCACTTGAATCTATCATCATCGGCGCAAGTGACAGTAGCACGCCTGACGGGCGTCCCCCTTTTTTCCCTTTGCCGCCATCAAGGGGAGTTCTCGTGCCCTTCCTGGGCGCTGATCTGATCTGCGAAGTCGACCAGGCGAAACCAGTTCCTGTTGGGCGGCCCGGTGGCCTCACGGTTGGTTTCGTATTTTTGTCGCCGCCAATTCCCGGAAGCGACGTCTTCAGCCAATGCCGCCCCGTCCAGCCCGCCGCCTCGGCCAACGTAGAACTCCTCGCCGCGCTTGTGAGCTGCTATCAGCTCGCTGCCGGTCAGGTACCCCCCGGAGTTGTGCTTGCCCGATTCCCAACCGGGGCTTGGCTCGTAAACCTGGTCGGCACGCTCAAGGATGGGGTCGCCGGCGTAGAGAGAGGCCATTTCGAGCCAGGTGAGGTAGGGGCCGTTGAAGTACTCTCGAATTGCCGGGGACGGCTTGTACCGACTGCTGGCGAGACCGGCAAGCAGCACTACGCTCACACCGGTCTCTTCCAGCAACTGCGTCTTGTCCCGGTCGAAGACACGGAGTTGTTCCTCGTCGAACTCCTGCTGCGCCTTGGCCTCGATAACGACGATGGCCTCATCCGAGAACAGGCACAGGTCGAAGGTGCGTTTCGGGGAGAACAGCCTTCCGCGTCGTCCACGGTGATACCACAAGTCGCGATAGAAGCACGCCTCGTAGGCGACTTCCCAGTTGGCCGCCGGGTCCAGAGTTGCACCATGGCGACGATTCAGGTGTTCCACAAACTCCCGCACGCCTCGCTGTTGGATCAGCATGAAGAGATGCTGACAGAAGAAGCGTTCTTCCCGAGTCAGCTCACTCCAGGAGCGATTGTCCAGGTATTTCAAGCCCATGACATCCTCTCGTTTCAACGCGCGACTATTGTGCTCAATTCAGGCCCTCCGCCTCGAAGACTCGCAAATGGCCGACCTCAGAACCCAAACGGTATCGAGTTGGCGGTGTCCTGCTTGTCCTTTGGCATGAACTGAATGTACCGCTGGGTCGTCCGTTGGTCGAGATGTTCCAGAAAGGTCGCGACTTGGCTTCGGGTTCCTGCTCGGTGCGAAGCGAGCCGGTCGAACGCTCCTTGAGCATTGCGTAAGATGCGTCGCATGTCAGGCTTGTTTGATGGAACGCCGCTGGAACGCCCGGTGACCTGCGAGGCTTGCGGGAAGCCGCTGGATCAGTGTGCCTGCCCCCGCAACGCCGACGGGGAGGTCATGCCTCCCAAGGATCAGCCCGCTCGCGTTGGGCGCGAGAAACGTCGCAAGGGCAAGACGGTCACGGTCATCACCGGCCTCGACCCGGTTGCGTCCGACTTGCGGGCGATTCTGGGTCAGCTCAAGTCGGCCTGTGCGGCCGGTGGCACGATTCGCGAGGACCGAATCGAAATCCAGGGTGATCACCGGGAGCGGGTCGTTGCCATCCTTCGAGGCCTCGGATATCCCGCCAAGATGAGCGGCGGGTAGAGTGTGACGACGGGGACGTGGACGGGGTCAATTTCGGCGCGTTTCAGACGCTCTTTCCCGATCCGTGATGCCAGTCCCCAATCCGTGAGGATCAGCCTGCTGGTGGGTTGCGCTTCGCTTCACCCACCGTACGCCTGCTGCCTTGCCTGCCGAGAAACGCGTCCAATGGACGGTTTCCTGCAAACGGCCTGCGGGGACGCAG
>Ga0307380_10010791_pt1 | contig 11481 bp, 10 predicted proteins | sample UN3MG_FD_202239 | JGI IMG/M metagenome (GOLD analysis project Ga0307380, IMG submission 202239) | Soil microbial communities from Risofladan, Vaasa, Finland - UN-3 | ecosystem: Environmental > Terrestrial > Soil > Coastal area > Acid sulfate soil | place: Finland: Risofladan, Vaasa | collected... | reverse complement strand
ACTTCGACTTCTCGCGGGCCGAGTAAGACGTCGGCGGGTGACGCAGAGGGGCCCAGGCCTCTGGGCCCAAGCTATGACCTTGGGAATGCGGTGCGCCAGGCAACCTTGGCACCAAAGGCGCCGGTGCTCTGTCCTGGTAACCGAGGGGCACGCGCGCTATCGCTCGCAGCCAGCGAGGCGAGCCAGGGACGCCGCGAACTCAAGGAATCCGGCGTTTACCCGTTTCAGGTCCGCCACCAGTTCGGCATATTGGGGGAAGCCGCGCTGGATGTCCTGCGGGGACCTTCTCTCGCTGCCTGTTGCCTTCTTTTCGGCCTCGTACCACTGGCGGAATCTGGCTTGCCAGCGAGTGAGGTGCGGCCGCAACCCCTCGTTCAAGACCCTGAGCATAATGCCAACTAACTTACATGTATCTTCACATTCCCGCATACGGTGCGCCGGGATGCTCTTGGTCAGATCTCGCAGTACCCCGAATAACCTGTACCATGAGTCGTAGACGTCGGCAATGACGTCGTGCTCTTGGTCAAAGGGCAGACCCACCTTTCGGGTGCGGATCTCAACCCAGGCCTGAAACGCGATGCGGACAGTCTCGTGGTTGGGTTGAATCTGGACTTCGGCCAGATTGCCGAACTTCAGCGTCACTGCCGTAGTATCCCACTTGGGCGGGCGCCGCTTCAGTCGCCGTGCCCAGAAGAAGCCCCACACGCAGACCAGGATTGCCGAGGCCATGAGGATCATCGGCCCCAGGTGCACTGAGACACCGCCGCCCTCAAACGCCACGCGCAGGAGGTCCCCCCACCAAGCACCTGCCTGGGCGTGCCCGGTCGGCGCGTCTTCAGCCGCAAGCACAATCTGTGCTGCGAAGAGGATCACTACAGGTTCCTTGGCATCTGCTTCTGCTCGTTGCGTATGTTGCCCGTAAACCGCGCCTTGTCCTTGGCCGTAGCAATGGCATCGGCGAGCGCCTTGGGGTCTTCGGTCCAGTGGATCCAGTGCCCGTATCCGGGTGCAATATTGTCATGCAACCGGCCTGGAACCACCCAGTTGCCGGCGGCATTCGGCCGGTTTGTAGGGAGGATGATGCCCAAGAGAGCGTGTTGCTTGTCGAGCGTCGCATGTATCTCCCAGTCGACGAACTTGCGCTTCCACGTCGTCAGGCCGCAAAGAACGATGGTGATCGAACTGCCAGTGATGTTCTCTTCGCGGATCTTCCGGTCGATGTATGTGGCGTTCTCGCTGTTGATCTCGCGGTCCACAGACGTGTCGGTGAACAACTCATACGCCTCGCCGAAGCGGGCGCTGAAGGTATCGTACCAACACTGGTCGTTCGAGTGCTGGTAACTGACAAAGACCTTAGGTTTCTGCGGCATCAACAGACTCCTAAAAATGGCCTCTGCAAGTGGGTTGCGCCTCATGTGCCATCCCTCACTGGGCGAGTGCCCTCTTCAACTCCGTGTGGAAAGATCCCACCAGGCGATCCTGGTCGGCGACAGAGGCGACTTTCTCAAGAAGCGTTCGCCTCGCGTCTATCCTATGCCTCTTGTAGATAGCCGCGAACTTATCGGTAGCATCTTCGCCCCGCAGAACAGGCCATTCTTCTAGATACTGGGGGAGGCCCAGCCCCAGGTTGGTTAAAGTGGCAATGGCTCTGGGCGCCTTTCTTGCCACGCCTATCTCAAAGGGCACCCACCACGAACCTTCCGTATTCCGCGTCACAATGGCCAGAAGGTGCGTACACATATCGAGCCTGCGAAGAATCAGGCTGGTGATGTTCCGGGTACTCCGAGCGGCGTCCGCTTCTCGATCAAAGTTATCAACGTAGCACTGAATTTCGTGGAGACTCTTTAGCCGCCACGCCACATTCTGGGCAATGGTGTCGTCCGCTGTCCTGTGCGAGATGAAGACGGGCATGCGGCCCCCCTTTCGCTAAAGGTGCGCCAGATATTGCCCCGATGGGCCTATCCCGACGCACGGGTACCGCCTGCATCAACCCTTCGGCGGATACGGATCCTTGCCGTAGGTGTGCTCAGTCTGGATGGTCCCGTTCTTCTTATGGATGATCACCTGGCCGAGCGGCTGAGACTTCGCCAAGTCTCTGGCGCGGTCAACAGCGTGAGCCTTCTCGCCGTGGGTGCTTGATGCGCGGGCCGCCTTCTCGGCCTTGACGTTCCAGCCACCATCAGACCTAGGTGTCACGTGGTATGTCTTCCGACTTGCCATTAGCCGACCTCCAATAGGTTGGTGCCACCCGCCCAACGCGCGCCAGACGGGCACAAGGACATTACCAGGACAAGCGTGGCGTGGCCAGGCATCCAGAAGCCAGCAAGCCGCTAGCCAGAGGTGTCGGCCGAGCCGTACTTGCTGTGCTGGCCCGTGCCGTTCCGATTCTTCTACGTGTAGTGGCAAGTGCTGTGCCAATCAGTCAGATATCGGTCTCGTAGCGAGAAGCGGCTTACGCCCCAGCCGCTAGGTGTGGTGGGTGCCACTGTGACAGCATGCAGCACCTGGGGCATGCCAAAACGGCAGCCTCCTGCCTGGCGGTTCAGCGGCGTGGGTAGATAGGCGATTGTGCAGCATGGCCTGCTACTGCCAGGGCGAGGGTGGCGGTGCGCGAGGACATAGGTTCTCCGTTAGCGTCCCGGCGGGGCGAGGGCTGGGAAGCCGGCGGCGGCGAGGTGCCGGACGGCGGCGATGTAATCGCGGACGGCGGCGTCGTCGAAGACGACCTTGGGCGAGTCGCGATCGACGGCGGCGGCCAGCGCGCCCTCGGCGGGCAACTGGCTCCGGATGGCGACGTACAGCGTGTCGGCCGTGGCGGCCACCCAACCCTGGGCCCGCCGCCGGAGCAGTTGGCCGTCGCGGCCGAAGCCGTCGAACGCGGCGGCGGCCGACCACTCGGCCAGCTCGATATGGCCGTCGATCGTCGGGGCCTGTTTCGCCAGCGGCACGACGATGGGCTCGGCCTGGGTCGCCGGCGCGACGAGGAGGACCGTCAGGATGCTTATCAGAAGGGCGCAGCGATTCCACACGGCAGGACCTCCTTGTGCATGGGCCGGCCCGCTATTCCTCGCGGCAGGGGCCGGCTGCCGTCAATCGTGCGGCGGGGCGCCGCCCGGATCGTATTCCATCGCCGCAAAGCCGCTCGAACGGTGGGCGATGAGCGGCGCCTCGTCGGTCGTCTCGTCGGTGCCGCCCACCGAGGCCGGTACCGGCGCCGTCTCCAGCAGCAGGCACTCGATGCCGTCGAGCGTCTCGACCAGCGCCAGCCCTTCCCGCACGCCGAGCACGGCGATGGCCGTCGCGAGGGCGTCGGAGGTGGCCGAGTCGTCGGCCACGACCGTCACGCTTGCCAGGCGGGTCTCGACCGGCCGGCCCGTGCGCGGATCGAGGATGTGGCTGAACCGTTTGTCGCCGATCCAGAAGCCCCGGTAATAGTGCCCGCTGGTGTCGACGCCCTGGTCGCAAATGCGAATGGCCGTATACAGATGTGAACGGTCATCGGGATACCGCGGGTCCTGGACGCCGACGCCCCATCGCCGGTCGCGGTTTTCGCCCGCAACGCCGGCGGGGCGATGGCCGAAGCCGTACACGTCGCCGGCGGCGGCCACGAGGCCCGCCACGGCGCCCGCTTGCTGGAGCCGCCGGGCCATCCGGCCGGCGATGTATCCCTTGGCGATGCCGCCCAGGTCCACTTGCATGCCCTCGCGCAGACCCACCGAGTACATCATCCGCGTCAGTTCGTCCGGGGTGGGCGGAGGCGAGCGCGGCGGCGCGGGCGCCAGTTCGTCGAGCGGTTTCTGGACCGTCGCCACGATCATCTCGAGTTTGTCCATGCCCACCAGCGCCCGGGCCTTCGCGATCTCCTCGTCGGTGGGTTCCCGGCCGCGATTCTCGGCCTGGCGCCACAACTCGATCAGCGGGCCCACCGTCGGGTCGAACACCTTGCCCGTCAGGTCGTAGACCTCCTTGGCGGCCGCCAGGCAACTCGTCACCAGCGGATGCACCTCCACGTGCCAGCGCCCCGCCTCCTTATTGAGCCGCCACACGTCGGAGCCCTCGCGATGGCGGTCGAGCCGGGCGACGCACTCGTCCATCTCGGCCCAGGCCAGGGCCAACCACTGCCGGCCCACCTTCTCGCTCGGGGCCACCACGCGGACCGTCACCTCGGTGTCCATCGCCGGCCGGGTCTCGACGACCTCGACGGCCGGGCCCGCGCAGCCGGCCAGCGCCACCGCCGCCAGCAGCCACACGGCCCCGCCGGGCCCACGATGTCCCTTGCCGCGCGGCGGCCTTCCCAGGCCGCCGCGAGAGCGCTGGTCAAGCCTGTGCGCGGCGGGTCCCCGTACCCGCCGCGAGCAACCGTTCGGATGCGCGGTGGGTGCGGGGACCCACCGCGCACACTCGGCCATCGCCCGCTCGGCCATCGCACACTCGTCCGCTCCGCGCGCGGCCGTCCCGGCCGCGGCTAAACGCGTCCTAAAGTTTTCCATATTTATACTCCGCCTGGCAGGACCCCTCGCGGCTAACCATGCACGGCCCCACCGGATGGGCCGGCGAACAGCCCTGCCCGAAGAGCGGGCAGGCGTGCGGCTCAATCAGGCCGCGGATGACGTCGCCGCAACGGCAACCGCGCACGTCGGCCTCGGTCTCCGGCGGCGGCCACTCCAGGCCGAGCGCCCGCGGCCCGTCGAAGGCGGCGTAGGCCGCCCCGAGGCCCATCCCGCTGCCGGGAATCGGACCCAGGCCGCGCCACACCGTCTCGACCGGCTCGAAGACGCGGCCAAGGACGGCGAGCGCCGCCGGGTTGCCCTCGGGCCGAACGGCCTGGGCGTAGGCGTTCTCGACCCGCGCCTCGCCCGCCGCCAACTGCCGCAGAATCGCCGCGATGCCGGCAAGCACCTGCTCGGCCGTGAACCCGGCGACGACGCACGGCCGCTTGTACCGCGCGGCAATGGGCTCGTAGGCCCGGCTGCCGATGACCACACTGACGTGCCCCGGGCACAGAAAGGCGTCGATGCGGACCTCGCCGCCGGCCAGCAGGGCGTCCATCGCCGGGATGATCCACTTGTGGCCGGGCAGGATGAGGAAGTTGGCGAGACCCTCGGCCCGGGCCGTCTCGATGGCGGCAGCCGTGCCGGGGGCGGTCGTCTCGAAGCCCACGGCCGCAAAGACGACCGTCTCCCGGGGCCGGCGACGGGCCAGGTCGAGCGCCTCCAGAACCGAGTAACAGACGGCCACGCGGCCGCCCGCGGCCTTCTCGCGCTCCAGGCTCGATCGGCTGCCCGGCACGCGGACCATGTCGCCGAACGTGGCCACCGTCACGCCCGGGCGTCCGGCCAGGTCGACGAGGGCGTCGATCGTGCCCTGGCTCGTCACGCACACCGGGCACCCCGGGCCGCTGATGAGGCGGACGCGCTTCGGCAGCAGGCTCCTGAGGCCCGACCGGCGGATGGCCACCGTGTGCGTGCCGCAGATCTCCATCAGCGCCACCGGGGCGTCGCCGGGAATGGCCTCGGCGGCGGCGGCGATGTCGCGCTGATACTGCTCCACGCGGGTGTTGATCATGGGCTTGACACCAGGTAACTGCAGCAGTTTAACTTTGCGTGTTTGCGCGGCGGGTCCCCGTACCCGCCGCGCTCCGCGTAAGATGTCGGGTTGGCGCGGTGGGTACGGGGACCCACCGCGCCCCAACCCAATCTTGACCCGCCATATCCCCAAGTGCCAGCCAGGCGAAGACGGCCGCGCGGTCACAACGGGCCGCCCTTCAGGTCCTCCATCTGGTCGAACAGGGCGTTGGTCTCGGCGGCGTCCTCGGGCGTAAGCTGCGTGATGGCGAACCCGGCGTGCACGAGCACCCAGTCGCCGACCTGGGCCTCCGGCACAAGCAGCAGGCCCGCCCGCATCCGGTTACCGCGGATGTCGATGAGGCCCATGCCGGCTTCCTTCGACACGATCTGGCCGGGTATGGCTAGGCACATGGTTACGACCTCGTCAATTCGCACAGCCGCGCCGCGCAAGCGCGGCGGCTAACGGTGCCCGATTCGCACCCGCGCCGCGCCCTCCGCGCGGCGGCCTTCCCAGGCCGCCGCGTGACACGTCGCGTTGTAAGGCTAACGCCGCTCGGCCCCGAGCCGCGCGGCGGCAACGTACGCCTGGCCGAGGGCCACGCCGCCGTCGCCGGGCGGCACATCGCGGTGAACATACACGCCGAACCCGTCGGATTCAAGCGCGGGCGCCAGCGTCCGGACCAGCCGGTCGTTGGCGAAGCACCCGCCCGAGAGGACGACCCGCGCGAGGGCCGTCTCGGCCCGGGCCCGTCGGGCGGCCTCGCGGAGCATCGCCGCCACGCCGGCGTGGAACCGGGCGCCCACCTCGGCCGCGCTTCGGCCCGCCTCGACGTCGGCCACCACGCCGCAGACCAGCGGCACCGTGTCGATGACCCAGCCCTGTGGCACGCCGCCGCTTCCGGCGTCGGTGGCCTGGCCGATGGCGAACGGGTACGGCGGGGCGTCGTCGGGCATCGCGGCGGCGGCCGCCTCGAGTTCGACGGCCGCCTGGCCCTCGTACGAATTCTCGGCCGAGACGCCCGCCAGCACGCTCACGGCGTCGAAGAGCCGGCCCAGGCCGCACGCCCGGGGCGCGTTGACGCCGCGCGCCGTCATGTCGGTCCACAGGCGGCGGTCGGTCGCCGGCACCGGCGCCAGGTGGCCCACGCGATGGGCCTCGGCCCCCTCGGCCCCGTACGCCTGAAGCAGAAACGCCCAGGCCGTGCGGACGGGGTGCTCGATGGCGGCGTCGCCGCCCGGCAGCGGAACGCAAGCCAGGTGGCCGAGTCGCGCAAATTCCGCCGCCGAGGCCCGGAGCACCTCGCCGCCCCAGACGGTGCCGTCGGTGCCGTAGCCGGTGCCGTCCATCGCCAGGCCGATGACCTCGCCCTCCAGGCCGCACTCGGCCATCACGCCGGCGACGTGGGCATGGTGATGCTGGACGCCCACCAGCCGCACACCCGTCCGGTCCGCGCGGCGGCGGGCGTACCGCGTCGACAGGTACGCCGGGTGCAGGTCGTGGGCGATGGCGGCCGGGGCGACCTCGAGCAGGCGCTCGAGTTTCTCGATGGTGGCCTCGAAGTACCCGGCGGCCAAGGCGTTCTTGAGGTCGCCGACGTGCTGGCTGACGAAGGCCTCCTGGCCGCGGACCAGGCACACGGCGTTCTTGAGTTCGGGCCCGACCGCCAGAATCGGCTCGGCCGCCGCCACGGGCAGCCGGATGGGCCGCGGGGCGTAGCCGCGCCCACGCCGAAGCACCAGCGGCCGGCCGCGCTGCACCATCGTCACCGAGTCGTCGCAGACCGTGTGGATGGGCCGGTTGTGCAGCAGGTACAGGTCGGCGATGCCCGAGAGGCGGCGGACGGCCTCGTCGTCTTCGCGGCAGATGGGTTCTTCCGAGAGGTTGCCGCTCGTCATGACCATGGGCGGGAAATCGCCCTCGAAAATCAGGTAGTGCACCGGCGCGTACGGCAGCATGAAGCCGAAGTACGGGCTCCGAGGCGCCACGAGCGGGGCGATGTCGTGGCCCGGCCGCTTCGGCGCCAGCACGATGGGCCGCTGGACCGACTCCAGGAGCGCCCGCCCGGCCTCGTCCAGACACGCGCGGCGGGCGACCGCCACGGCCGAGGCGGCCATCATGGCAAACGCCTTCTGGTCGCGGCCCTTGCGCCGGCGCAGCGCGGCGACGGCGGCGTCGCTGCGGGCGTCGCAGGCCAGGTGGAAACCCGTCAGTCCCTTGATGGCAACAATGCGGCCGGCCAGCAGAGCCTCGCGGACCCCCCCGACGGGGTCGTCGCACGGCACCGGCCGGCCGTCGGCATCGTGGAGCGCCAGGGCGGGGCCGCACGCCGGGCAGGCGTTGGGCTGGGCGTGGAACCGCCGGTCGCGCGGATCGTCGTACTCGGCACGGCAGGCGGGACACATGGCGAAGGCCCGCATCGTCGTGTTCGGCCGGTCGTACGGGATGTCGGTGATGATGGAGTACCGCGGCCCGCAGTTCGTGCAGTTGATGAAGGGGTAGCGGAAGCGGCGGTCGGCGGGGTCGGCGAGTTCGCGAAGGCAGTCGGGGCAGACGGCCGTGTCGGGCGAGACCAGGGCCTCTCGGCGGCCGCCGGCCGACGGCACGATCGCAAAACCGGTCTCGCCCTTCGGGGCCACGTCGTCGGCCTCGACGGCGGCGACGTGAGCCAGCGGCGGCGGGCGGTCGCGCAGGTCCGCTAGAAACGCCTCGACGGCCGCGGGGGGACCCTCCAGTTCCATCAGCACGCCCTCGGCGTCGTTCAGGACCCAGCCGCCCAGGCGCCGCTCGACGGCCAGACGGTAGACCGTCGGGCGGAACCCGACGCCCTGAACGATACCGCGCACCCGGACCCGTCGGCGGACGGTCCCGGCGCGGCCGTCGGTTGGCTTGCAGTCAGTCACGAATGGTGCCTCAGCCCCCGGCACGTGCCCGGTCGGGTATTCTACGCCAGGGCCGGTCAAAAGCCAACGGCGGGCCGCGGCGGGGTTTTTCCAAAACGCGCGGCCGCGGCGCTCGTATGGACAGGGGAGAACGTGTTGGGAGGAGTTTCTGCGCCCGCACCGGCCCCTTGTGGCAGCCCGCGGCCGGGATTATAGTAGAATCCCCCAGGGGTCGGAACGCGCCTGGGACCGGCAAGGGCCGGATTTTCCGTTTTTCGGGAACCCCGCCGACACGGCGGTGTCTAAGAGGGCAGACAGGAATCAGTGGCCTCACGAGCGGCATCACGAAACGGCTTGGCCGACCATGAACTGGTGGGCCAGGCAAGGGCCGGCAACGGCGCCGCGTTCGGCGAGATCGTCGAACGCCACAAGGACCGTCTGCACAACACCGTGTACCGGCTGGTGGGGTCGGCCGAGGACGCACGCGACCTCGTGCAGGACACGTTCGTCAAGGCGTATGAGAACCTGGAGCATTTCCGCGGCTCGAGCAGCCTGTACACGTGGCTGTTCCGGATTGCGGTGAACACGTCGCTGAGTCACCGCCGGAAACGGAAATGGGTGCAGATGGGCTCGCCCGCCGGCAGCGACGACGATTCGAACCCCGGCGACGCCGTGATCGACCCGGCCTCGGCGGACCCGGCGGATCCGCTGGTGGCCGCCGAAACGGAGGCCCTGGTCCAGGAGGCGATCGACAGCCTCGACGAGGAGCATCGGACGGTGGTCGTGCTGCGGGACATTCAGCACTGCGACTACCACGAAATCGCCGAGATACTGGATGTGCCGCCGGGAACCGTGAAATCGCGACTGCATCGGGCCCGGCTGATGCTGAGGGACAAGTTGAGGCCGCTCCTGGAGTGCTGATGATCGGCGGGGCGGGCATCGTGGGGGTGGAGTAATCGGTCATGTTGTGCGACGAGGCACGTGAACATCTTTCGGCGTACCTGGACAAGGAACTCTCGGCCCATTTGTCGGCCGCCGTCCGTGCCCACCTGGATACCTGTGCCGACTGCCGCAAGGTGCTCGAAGAACTCCGCGCCACGGCCGACCTGCTGGGCCGCCTGCCGGTCCGCGCGGCCCCGGAGGGCTTGGCGCGCGACGTGATGCGCGAGATGGAACGCCGCAGCATCCTCGAACCCCGCGGCGCCGTCCAGGGACAACCCCACGAGCGGACGCTGGCGCTGGCCCGGGCCCGCACCTGGCCGCGGGCGCTGGCCATCGCCGCCACGTTCCTGCTGGCGGCCGGAATCGGCGTGTTCGCGTGGCTGGCCAACCAGGCGGAGATGATGTCGGCGCCGTCGGCCAGGTCGCCTGCCGTGGTGTTCAACGTTGAGCGGAGTCTTGCGGAGGAGGTTGAGACGCGGCGCGAAGCGGAAGAGGCGTCGCCGGAGGCGGCCCACTTCACCTCCGCCGGCAAGAAACGGTGGGCCGCAGGCGAGACGCCCGACGCCTACGGACTCGACGGGGACAGCAAGGCCGGCGTCGGCGTCAACACGCTGGGCGAGCGTCAGGAGAAGGCCGACGCGCGGCCGGCTCGGGGGCTGGCCAGGGCCTCGACCACGGGTTTGGCCAACCTCGAAGACGTCGCCGGCCAGCAGGCCATCTTCGGCAACGAGCAGGTCGTTCGCCCGGCGCCGACCGCTCAGGGTCTGGCTCCGGCGGGCGTGACGATCGTCGACGATCAAGTGCGGGTGGCAACGGCCGACCTCGGCCTCGTGCGCCGAGGAACCGCCGACCGCCTGCGGTTTCAGTCCAACGGGGCCGCCGTGCGCTACCTCGATGGGGGAACCGTCGGGCTGGAGGAGGTCGCGAAACTCGGCCACACCGACATGGCGGACCTGTTCGTGGCGCCCGAGTCCACCGTCGCCGCGGGCCTCGGGAAGGCCGGCCCCGACACGGCGTACCCGGTTGTGGCGGCGACGCAAGACGGACCCCGGATGGTCCAGACGATGATGAACTCCGTCGCGCTGGGGCAGGCCGCCGTCGACGACCTGCGTGCCGTCGCCACGCCGACGAACCTCGACCACGCCGACAACCAACTGGTGGTCCGCACCGCCTCGCGCGTGGAGGCCAACAAGGAACTCGTCCGGCTGTTCGGCGCGAACAACTGGGAGGAGTTGCCCGCGACCCAGGCGGACCGCAGTAGCGGGCGCGAGACCGGCCGCGGCATGCGCGGCGCCCTGGCCGAGAGCCTGGACGAGGCGGGCGCCAAGGCGGCCGCCAAGGCAGGCGTCTACTTCCTCGCCAGCCGCAACGGCGCCGACACGTGGGTCGTCCTGACCGACCGCGATAACCTGTCGCGTTTCGGCGCCCAGTTGGCCCAGGCCACCACGATGACCGTCGGCATGGACTCCAGCACGCTGTTCCAGGCCATCGGCCGGCTCCAGAACCAACTGAGGGCCCATGGCGACCTGGCCAGGGCCGAAGGGGAATCGTGGGGCCGGTCCGTGGGCAAGGCCGGCGCGGGGGGGGCCGACGAGTTTAAATCTCGTTCCTTCGGATACAGTACCGCCGGGCACGAAGCCCACCCGGCCGACGGCCTGTCGAAGGGTGGATCCGCTGATCGCCCGAAGAGCCCCGCGAAGAAGGCCGAGGCGCCCCCGCCCCCGGCCGAAAAACCCGCCGAACCGCCGGCCGCGACCGCCACCCCGAGCTGGGGGGACCGGGCCGACGACAACGCCACGCAGCAGAAAGCCAAGTCGGCCGAACCGCCGATGATGGCGTGGGTCGGCAAGCGGCCGGCCAAGGAGCCCGCGGGCGAACCGGCGGGCCGCGCCCAGCGCCCGGCGACGGAGACGCGCGACAAGGACGCCGACGACCTGGCCCAGATGGCCGAAGAGCGCCAGGTCGGCGCCCAGAGCGAGGTGGCGAAGCAGGAATCCGCTTATATAAGCGCCGTTGGGGTCAAACCCGGCACGCCCGCCCCCGCGGCACAGGCCGAGATGGCTCCGGATGCCCGGCAGGCTGGGCCTGCCAC
>Ga0307380_10010787_pt1 | contig 11482 bp, 5 predicted proteins | sample UN3MG_FD_202239 | JGI IMG/M metagenome (GOLD analysis project Ga0307380, IMG submission 202239) | Soil microbial communities from Risofladan, Vaasa, Finland - UN-3 | ecosystem: Environmental > Terrestrial > Soil > Coastal area > Acid sulfate soil | place: Finland: Risofladan, Vaasa | collected... | reverse complement strand
AGCGGAGAGCGTCGCCAGAAACCACGGTGCCCCGCGCCCTTTCGGGCGGCGCGGGGCATCGACGTTTGTCCGAACCAAGCCATCGCGGACCAGGACTACGACGAGCCCTGATTCCTCTGCGCGGTCGCGTCCTTCATGTAGTTCCGCGCCCGCTCCAGCAACGTCGAGGGGTACCCCTCACGCTCCAGCACGCGCAGGGCGTTGCGCGTATCCGCCGGGCCGGCGTGCAACCGGTAGTCGAACACCAGACCCGATGCGCCCAGGTCCTCGCGGAAGTGATGGTTGGCGCCCGGTGGCTTCTCGGCCAGCTCGGTGATGCGCTGCTCATGTGTGGCCACCATGAAGAAGCTGTCCGTCCCCATCAGGTGCTCCACCACCGCCAGGCTGGCCGCCACCTGCTCGTCCGAGTTCGTCCCCCGGAACGGCTCGTCCATCAGCCCCAGAATCCGGCACGCGTCCTCCGGCGGATCCAGCATCCGACGAAGGTGCCGCACCTCCGCCAGGAAATAGCTCTCGTCGGACGCCAGGCTGTCCCGAACCTGAAGGTCCGACACCAGACGCACCGGCCTCCAGGTCATCTCCCGAGCAACAGCCACCGTCCCCAACTGGGCCAGCAGCGCGTTCACGCCCGCCATCCGCAGCAGCGTGCTCTTGCCAGACATGTTCGAACCGGTAATGACCCAGGTGCGTGTGGTCCCGTTCAGCCGCACATCGTTGGGCACCACGCGCTCGGGCGGGATCAACGGGTGGCAACCGCCGGCGATCGTGATCGTCGCCTCATCCGCCGGCACCGGGTAGCACCGAACCGGCTGCTCATAGGCGAAACAGGCCAGGCTGGTCAGCGCCTCCGTGTCGGCCAGCGACGACAGGCCCGCCAGCAGGGCCTCGCGATGGGCCACCGCCGGTCTCAGGATAGCGCCCGCCACAAACAGGTCGTAGAAGAACATCACGTTGAAGAACGCGTGGATCATCCCGCCGCTGTCCGCCCAGGCCAACCGGGCGCACATCGCCGGCAGCGCCTCGCGTGCGGTCGCGTTCGCGAAGCAGTGACGCAGCTCGCCCAGAACCGTCTCTTCGGGCAGGTCCTCGGCGCCCTGACGGGCCGCGTGCAGATAGCCCCGCGCCGCCGTGACCGTGTTCTTCCAGGGTGCCAGGCAATGATTCAGCGTCCGGCGCAAACACCAGTACGTCAGCCCGTTCACCAGCGCCAGGGCGATGATGCCGTACACCCAACCCGCCTGCCCCAGCCCCATCTTCACCAGACAAAACCCGGTCAACCCGGCCGTCACCACCGACCAGATGCGCAGCAGCACCGACGCCATCGGCCAGGGCAACGGCTTGGCCTGACGCAGCGCGGCGATCAGCTTGCCCAGCCATTCGTCCTGATCGCGCAGGATCGACGCAGCAGCCATGACGCGCAGTCGTTCGGCCGGATGCTCCTCGAGCCATCGCACGGCCGCCTGCCGCGCGAGGATGTGCTCGGTTGACAGACATGGCGTCTGGAGCAGACCGGCCAGCCGGTGACAGCCCGGCGCGGTCGATGCTCGATTCAGCAGTCCGAAGATGCCCACCGGCGGCGAGAACAGATCGAGGTCGTCGCGTTCCTGCCCGGTCAGCGTCCAGGTCGGACCGTCCTGCAGGATCGGCGGCAGCGTCGCGCCCGAGTCGCAGGCATCGCCCGGCGCGTCGTGCGACCGGATCAGCGTGACCCGCCCTCCGCAGCGTTTCAGCGATTCATCGACAATCGTCAACCCGCGCTCGGCACGATCGCGCTCATCCCGGGCCTGCTTGTGCCGAGCCACGGCGACACAGTACAGGATCAACCCCAGCAGGCACGTGCCCGCAGCCAGGATCGGCCACTGTGCCAGCGGGTACCAGACCAGCAGCGCTCCGAAGAACGTGATCAACCGGGCCCACGACCATCGCGTGCCGGCCGCCTGCCAACGGGCCCGCTGGCCTTCAAGACGCTGTTGGTGCCCGGTCAACCACGCCTCGGCCCCGCCGCCCTGCGAACTGCCTGCTGAACCCGAATCCGTCACGACACCGTGCTCTCCTGGTCGAGCAACGCCCAACAGCCGCAATCCTTCTGCCGGCGTGCGGTCTCGAGGGACGCGACATGTCAGCCGACCACCGCCCCGGATCGCGACGCACACGCAATCGCCGCTGTAGCACCGGCGGCCAATGTACTTGGCCGCTTAGGCGGCGGCCAGCGGGCAGCACTCTGAAGCCCACCCGCCCAGCCACAGGTTCCTGACTACCGCTAATACCACATGTTGCTCCAAACAACCTGTCCCACCCGGCTTGATGGGTCAGCGTGAACCTGGGAGCCGGGCCTGACGCCCCACCCCAATATATGGTGCTCCGCCTGCCGTGACGGGGACGCTATGGCTGCATGGACACGTCTTGATCAGTGTCTGAGCGACCCGCTCGCAACCTCCTGTCCGTGCCGCCCCGGACTTCATGGGCCGCCAAAGGGCCGACCAGCGAAGACCCGACCGACATTGTGCCGATAAGAACCTGCGGCAGCCCGGCCCGCGTGGGTTCGGGGCTGGTGAACAACGTGGACCCCGGTCAAACGCTTTGGATTCCTGCGCCTCAGGCGTTGAATTCCCAGGGTTTGTGGCCTATCCTATCGAAACGGGTAAAGGTTTCGGGCTGTTAGTGGAGCAAAGTATGTCATCGAAGAAACTGCTGCGCATGGGTAGACTCCTGCTTCTGCCGATCGCCCTGACTCTGGTGTTCCTGCTGGTTACCGGCTGCGACAACTTGCAGCATCCGCCAGAGGGCACCGAGTTGTTCTGGGGAGTGGCCATCTCGATGGGGTGATTCAGGCAGCCGGCCGACGATCGACCGGCCTCAGTGCGAGGCGGGCTTGATCCAAGCGCTTGGAGTGCGTTTGGAGAGATCGAGCCCGCCTGCGACCGTTCTATAAGCGTAGCCGACCAATTCGATCCGATTCGCGGCACCGCTGGGCTGACGCCCGGGCCATGCGCCGCGATCGCCTCTGCGCTGATCTCCGCCAGTCATCTGAAGGGCACTTCCAGGCTCCGCGCCGGTGGCCCTCGCTCGAAGTCAACGCTGCCCTGGTCAACAGCGAGGCGACGGCACCGTCTGCGACCGATTTCTTCTGCCACTTCTGCCAACCTGAGCGGGCCCGGCCTGTAAAATCTGGTCGGATTTCGACCGCCCGCCGACCGCTCGCACCTCCCGGTCTGTCGCCGCAGACGCCGCCCATGTACAATCCCCCATTCCGGGACGGAGCAGGGAATAACCGCTTGCCGGTTGCAGCATCTATAACCGTAAAGGACCATACCGGACGAAACCGACGGTCCGTCGTCGGGTACACGAGGACGGCCTGTTCGAGAACCACACTCGGGACCGAAGCCTTGCCCCCGTCAAACCCGTTTGGTCTGAACCGAAGCCTGGCACCGCGGGACGCCGCGTCCCCGCAGGATTCGTGCACTCCCTCCGACCGGGGAGCAGAAAGGAGATCCGTTATGCAAATGCGACAGTTCCTCTTGATCCTGGCCGTCGCCCTTTGGAGCATGCCGGCGCTGGCCCAGGACCCCAAACAGGCCGGTGAGGAGAACCTGGACCTCTCCTCGATCATGGCCTCCATGGCCGGGAACATCTCGGTCGGGGAGACGCCGGACAAGGACGGCCTTCCCAAGTTCGAGGAAGTCACCAAGGACATGGAGTCCAAGAAGGGCCTCTTCACCCTCTGGTACTACCCCTCGGGGGCCAAGGACAAAGACCCCGAGAAGATGCTCGCCCAAATCCCGTCCGGCATCCTGGGCCAGAAGTTCATGCTCTCGACCAGTTTCTCCGGCGGCGGCTTCTTCACCGGCTTCCCCCTCGACGAGCGCGTCGTCCAGTGGGAGCTGGAGGACAAGCAACTCCTGCTCATCGAGCCCGAGACACGCTTCGTGGTCAACAAGTCCAAGGAGGTCTCCGACGTCGTCCGGCGGACCTACCCCGACCGCATCCGCGTGGCCGTCTCTCTGGTGACCAAGTCGCCCGGCGGTGACCCGGTCATCGACCTGGGCCGGCTGCTCAAGAGCGACTTCGCCGACATCGGCTGGATGACCCGCATGGGCGGCCTCTTCGGTATGGGTGGAGGCGCCGGATCGATCAACGCCAGCCTCAGCAAGTGGGTCAGGAAGGAGAACTTCCCGGCCACCTTCAAGTACAACGTCGAGCTCGGCGTCGAGCTGGCCGTCAGCCAGTTCTCCCCGCCCGGGTCCTACGATAAGAAGCAGGTGCACTACAGTTTCTGGGCCCTGCCCGAGAGCGACTACCAGCCGCGCATCGCCGACGACCGCGTCGGCTACTTCCTGACCACCAACCGCGACTGGGCCAAGCCCACCGACGCGCGCGACATCTTCAACCGCTACGTCGATCGTTGGCACCTGGTCAAGCGCGACGCCTCCCTGCCCATGTGCGAGCCCAAGCAGCCCATCACCTTCTACATCGAGAAGACCGTGCCGGTCCGCTTCCGCCGGGCCGTCCGCGACGGCATCCTCGAGTGGAACAAGGCCTACGAGAAGATCGGGTTCGTCAACGCCGTCGAGGTCCGCCAGCAGACCGACGACAACGAATGGAAGAACCTGGATCCCGAGGACATGCGCTACAGCTTCTTCCGCTGGATCGTCACCGGCGCCGGCTTCGCCATGGGGCCCCACCGGGCCAACCCCTTCACCGGGCAGATCTACGACGCCGACATCGTCTTCGACGACTCCATGGTCCGCTACTTCGAGCAGAGCGCCGAGCAGCTGCTCAACGCCGGCGCCGTGGCCATGAAGGCCGGCGACCCCACCCTCCGCAACTTCCTGCGGCAGAACCCCCAGTGGCAGCGCCCCTCGCGCGACTGGGAGCGGTTCGTCTTCGGCCAGCAGGAGGACGTCAAGCTCCGTGACGCCGTGCGCGAGCGAGCCCGCCTGCGCGGTCACCAGTTCTGTGAGTACTGCGAAGGCATGAAGCACGAGATGGCCGTCGCCCAAAGCATGCTCGCCGGCGCCCCCAAGGAAATCATCGACAAGTTCCTCTACGACGTAATCAAGGAAGTCGTCACCCACGAGGTCGGGCACACCCTGGGCCTGCGCCACAACTTCAAGGCCAGCTCCGTCTACACGCTCGAGGAGATCAAGCAGCGCCGCACCAAAGGCGAACCCACCGTCGGCTCGGTCATGGACTACAACCCCGTGCTCTTCCTCAAGGACCAGATCCCCGACGACGTACCGCCCGGCTACTTCATCACGCCCACCATCGGACCGTACGATTACTGGGCCATCGAGTACGGCTACCGCCCCTTCGACGGCAACTTTAAGGGCACCGAGAAGAAGGGCGACCAGGAGCAGGAGGGCGAGGCCGAGGTGAAGAAGGCCGAAGCCACCGAGACGCCCGTGCCTCCGCCGGCCGCGATGACCGGGGCCATGGAAGTCAAGCTCGAAAACATCCCCCAGGAGGTCCTCGACCAGCTCCCGCCCGAGGTCAAGCAGATGATCGAGTCGGGCGACATCCAGAAGCTGATGGCCCAGGCCGGTGCCGCCGGGGGCGAAGCCCCGCCGACCGCGCCGGGCGCGCCCGAGGGCCCGTCCTTCAGCGCTGCGCCCAGCGGCGAGGAGGGCATGCTCAACGCGATCGCCAGCCGCTGCACCGAGCCGGAGCTGACCTACGCCACCGACGAGGACACCACCTTCCTGGCCCCCGACCCGCGCGTGAACCGGTTCGACATGGCCGCCGATCCCATCGTCTGGGCCAAGGCCCGCATGGACCTGGCCAACAAGCGCATGGACAACATTCTGGAGTGGGCCGTCAAGGATAAGGAGAGCTGGTACCACCTGCGCTCGGCGTTCCTGACCCTGGCCTTCGAGAAGGCCCGCGTGCTCGATTACGCCGGGCGATACATCGGTGGCCAGTACTTCCACCGCGCCCACCGCGGTGACGCCGACGCCCCGGCACCGTTCGTCCACGTCGACGCCCAGACACAGCGCGAGGCCATGGCCTTCATCGAGGAGAACGCCTTCGGCGACGACTTCTTCAACGTATCGCCCGAGGTGCTCAACCACCTGGCCCCACCCCGCTGGTGGCACGAGGGCATGTCCGTCGACTACGTCATGGACTTCCCGGTTCACAACCTGATCGCCACCTTCCAGTGGTGGACCCTCTTCGATCGGCTCTTCCCCAACACGCTCCGCCGCATCCACGACGCCGAGATGAAGACCGACGGCAGCGACAAGTTCACCGTCGCCGAGTACATCCAGCGACTGCAGAACGCCTGCTGGAGTGACGCGACCAACGTCAAACGCCTCGGCCGCCAGACCTGGACCGACGCCAGTCCCTACGTCTCGGACGTCCGTCGGTCGCTGCAGCGCGAGTACCTGGGCCTGGTCGAGCCGCTGGTCCGCCAGAAGCCCGGCGAGGTCATCTCGCCCGACCTGCACGCCATGATGCAGTACGCCCTGAAGAAGCTGGCCAACGAGATCGAAACCGTCATCAACGCGGAAAAGGCCGACTTCGCCTCTCAGGCCCACCTGGTGGCCTGCAAGTCGCGCATCGACCGCATGCTGGCCCCGAAGCTGGACGAGTACACACCCATGATGACGTTCTCGATGTTCGGCGCCGAAACGCCGTAGCGCCTGCAAGCGTACCCCTGGCGTGACCGCGCCGGGATGCGATAATCACTGCGGCACGGGCGGGCGAGACTTCGCGCGTCCGTGCCGCTTGCCATAACGGCCGGGACGCGACGCTTGACCGCAGACTCCACCGGACAACCCGCAGTCGCACAGCGCCCCACCGGCGACCGGACCACCGACGCCACGGCACACGCTGCCGGTGCGCCAGCCCGGGCCGGCGTGGCCTACGGCATCGCCGCCTACGCCTGGTGGGGGCTGGTGCCGGTGTACTTCAAGGCCGTCGCTCACGTGCCGGCCCTCGAGGTCCTCGCCCACCGCGTCATCTGGTCGGTCGTTCTGCTGGCCGCGCTGATCGTGCTCAAGAGCCGATGGCGTGAGGCGGCCTCGGCCATGCGGCGTCGCCGAACGGCCGTCACGCTGCTGGTGACCACTGTCCTGATCGCCTGCAACTGGCTCATCTTCATCTACGCGGTCGCCACCGATCGCCTGCTCGAGGCCAGCCTGGGGTACTTCATCAACCCGCTCGTCAACGTCCTGCTCGGCTTCGTCTTTCTTGGTGAGCGCCTGCGACGCTGGCAGACCATCAGCGTCGCACTGGCCGCCGTCGGCGTGCTCTACCTCACCCTGGGCTATGGCCGGTTCCCCTGGATCGCCCTGGCGCTGGCGGCTTCGTTCGGCCTCTACGGTCTGTTGCGTAAGACGGCCCCAGTGGACGCCCTCATCGGCCTGACCGTCGAGACTACGCTGCTGCTCCCCTTAGCCCTGGCATACGTCCTGATCGCAGGGGCGACCGGCGCAGGCAAGTTCGCAGCGGGCTCCTGGTCCGACAGCATCCTGCTCGTGTCGGCCGGCATCGTGACGGCCGTGCCCCTGCTGTGGTTCACCAACGCCGCCCGCCGGCTCCGCCTCGCCACCCTGGGCTTCCTGCAATACCTCGCGCCCACCGGCCACTTCCTGCTGGCCGTCGCCGCCTATGGCGAAACGTTCACCACCGCCCACCTCCTCGCCTTCGGCTGCATCTGGACCGCCCTGGCCATCTACTCGATCGACACCGTCCGGGCACCGCGGGCCGCCGCACCGGTCGCGAAGGACTATTGACGCCGCAATCCCATGGCCCAGCGCCACCGACCGGCCGCCCCCCGGCGCTCCAATAACGTACGCGAATCGAGGCGCGCCACATGAAGACGGCATTCGCCGCCCACCCGCTCCGGACGAGGTGGCCGTCGGCGCAAGGCTGGTCTACCATTCCCTTGATGGCTGACGACTTCGACCTGATCTGGACCGAGCCGGTCCCGGTGTTTCCGCTGCCCAACTGCGTCATGCTGACCGGGCCGGTCCTGCCCCTGCACGTCTTCGAGCCGCGCTATCGGACCATGATCCGCGAGGTCCTGGCTCGCCGGCCCGGACAGCGGGTCCTGGCCATCGCCCTCCTCCGCGACGGCTACGAGGACCAGTACCTCACCAACTTCGCCCCCATCCACCCCGTCGTCGGCGTCGGCGCCGTCGTCGAGCATCAGGAGTTGCCCGACGGCCGATTCAACCTCCTCCTGCAGGGCCGGGCCCGGGCCATGATCCAGGTCGAGGACACCAGCGGCCCCTACCGCCGGGCCATGCTCGTCCCCCGCGAGTCGGTCCCCTTCGACAGTCTCGATGCCGAAGCCTCGGCCCGCGATAGCCTCTGCGCCCTGCTCGAGGACGCCGCCGCCGTGAACCTCTGGGCCACCAAAGCCACCGAACAGCTCTGCCACGCCTACCCCCGCACCGAGCAGCTCATCGACGTGCTCGCCTTCCACGTCATCCCCGACGACGAAATCCTGGTCAAACAGCAGATCCTAGAGGAAGCCTGCATCGCCACCCGCCTGGCCGTCGTTCAAAGCTGGCTCCAACGGGCCGTCGCCGCCAAACGCTACGCCGAGTGCCGACCCCAACACGGCCCCTGGCCACCCTCCCAGTCACAGAACTAACCGGGCGGCACTGTCGCCCTGTCCTGCCGAACCCAGGTCAGTGAAAACCCGATACCCGTCATTGACCACGCCGCCGCCCAGAGCGCAAGAAAAAAACGCCCCGACAGGGGGGCGTTAGCGGGCAAACCCATGTGAGTCTACCCTGGGCGCTCACGCAGGAGCGTTGCCTTACGCGGACGTTTGTCCACTTACTATGATTTGCGGGACAAGCGTCGCTCAGATACACTGCAAAAAGGAAACGCCCTGCCTTTCGGCGAGGCGTCTCGAAGGGGCGCGGTTTCCCGCGTTGCCCTGCGTGCGGGACGTAAGTCCGATCGCCATTACTGTGACAAGGACCGGCAAACGTCGCTCAGATACACTACGGGAAGCTTACCAGGGAGGGGCTGACCGGTCAAGGACATTCTGGACGATGCGAGGGCTACTCAGAAAGAGGTTGAGTCACCATGTCCGAAGGCAGCAAAATCGGCCCGTACGTGCTCGGCATCGACTTGGGGTCGCACTCGCTGGGATGGGCCGTCCTTACGCTCGATGAGCAGGGCCAGCGCCGGGGGATCCGCGATGCGGGCGTCCGCACATTTCAGGCGGGCGTCGAAGCATCGTACGACCAGATGATACAGGGCAAACAGAAGTCCAAAGCCGCCAACCGTCGCTCGAAACGCGGACCGCGTCGCCAAATCTGGCGTCGAGCTTGGCGTCGGTACAAGCTCCTGAAGTGCCTGATCACGCATGGCCTGCTTCGCGACCTGGGCAGCCTCGACATCCGCAAGCCCGCCGACCAGGACCGGTTCCTCAAGTCAATCGACCAAGACCTTCGTCAGCGATTGCGACCAGCCAAGGACGATCCCCGCCGCCACCTCTGGGAGCAGGTGTGGCTCTACGAGCTACGTGCTTCGGCCCTCGAACGCAAACTCGACCCGCTCGAGCTCGGCCGCGCGTTTTATCATCTCGCCCAGCGTCGCGGCTTCCTGTCCAACCGAAAGACCGACGCACCCGACGACGAGGACGACAAACCTAAACGGGCGAGCCGCGCCAGGAAGGCCAAAGCCAAGCGTACGCCGTTGCCGGAAAACGAATCCGAGCAGCAACCCGCCGTCGCATCCGACGACGGCAAAGAAGACCCCAAGAAGGTGAAGGCCGCCATCACCAAGCTCGGCCAAGACATGGAACGAGCCATCCCTGATCCCAGGTTCCGAACTCTGGGCTTCTACTTTGCTCGCCACGTCAACCCGGAGGAGCAGCGTATTCGTGGCCCTGGTCGGTGGACCGGCCGACTGGAGCATTATGAGCCTGAGTTCAAGGCGATCTGTGATGCCCAGTCCGCGTACTATCCGGCCCTCGCCGAAAACGGCGACGGGCGCCGCGAACTTCACGACGCGATCTTCTTCCAACGCCCGCTCAAACCGTGCGGTCACCTGGTCGGCCATTGCGACCTGGAGCCCGGACGGAAGCGCGCCCTTCAGGCGATCCCGCTCGCCCAGCGATTCCGGCTCTTACAAAAGGTGAACGATCTGGCGGTCATCGAACCGTCGGGCAACTCGCGACCCCTTCGAGATGATGAACGCGCGAGACTTCTCACTGAATTATCCACGCGGGACCACTTGACATTCCACCAGATTCGAGACTTGCTCCAGCTTCAGAAAGCGCGCAGACGCAAGGATCCAAAGACGGGCAAAATGCGTGTGGTCGACCCCGGGCACACGTTCAACTTCGAGCGCCCTCCCGCAAAGGACATTACCGGTCACCGCACCGCGGCCAAGATCATCTCCTGCGACGAGAAGGCCTCCGGCATTGCCCAGTGCTGGGACGACATGTCCGACCGCCAGCGCGAAGAACTCGTACTAGCGCTGCTCGACTTCGAGGATGACCAACCCCTTGCCGAGCACCTCGCCGACCGATACGGCTTCACCGACGACCAAGCGGCTGTCTTGTCGCGCGTGCAACTGGAGAAATCGCGCTGCTCCCTGTCGCGCCGCGCGATGGCACGGTTGCTACCCTTCATGGAAGACGGGATACCGTTTGCCACGGCCAAGGAGCAGATTCGTGAGTATCGCGCCAAGTTCGTACGGCAAACGGTTGCGCTCGACTCTCTGCCGCGCGTTCTGGCCACCGATCACAAACACGTTGCCGAACGGGACGGCCAAAACCGAGCGTTCAAGAACGCGCGGGATCTCCGGAATCCCGCCGTCACGCGAGCCCTCTCCGAACTGCGCAAAGTTATCAACGCCAGTATCCGGCGTTACGGAAAGCCCGAGCGCATCCACGTCGAATTGGGACGCGAACTCAAGGGGAGCCCAAAGCAACGCCAGGCTACTTCAAAGCGCAACGCCGAGCGACGCGTCGATCGCGACAGGGCGCGCCAACAGATCGTAGACGCCGAAGTGGGTTGGTCCGATCCGTCGGCGCTGCCCGACTCCGAAGTCCAAAAGTGGCTGCTCGGCAAGGAGCAGGGCTGGCACTGCCCCTACTGCGGCGAGTCCATGCCCAAGGCCAGCACGGACTTGCAGGTGGACCACATTATCCCGCGCAGCATCTCGCACGATAACACAATGCTGAACAAGGTTCTCTGTCACGCCCAGTGCAATTCTCGCAAGGGCAAGCGCGCCCCGTGTCAAGCGTTCGATCAGGAGGAGTTGCATCGCATCGCCAAGCGCACGGTAAGTCTCCCGCCAGGGAAGCGCCGTCGCTTCCAGTGGACAGAAGATGACATTCACGACTACTACGCCGACGAGAGCGGCGGCTTCACCAAGCGCCAACTCCAGGACACGCAGTACGCCTCGCGCCTTGCTGGCGAATACCTCGCCTTGCTCTACGGTGGCGTCATTGACGACTCCGGCGTACGCCGTGTTCAAGTCTCATCGGGTGGCGTCACCTTCAGTCTACGCC
>Ga0307380_10010785_pt1 | contig 11483 bp, 17 predicted proteins | sample UN3MG_FD_202239 | JGI IMG/M metagenome (GOLD analysis project Ga0307380, IMG submission 202239) | Soil microbial communities from Risofladan, Vaasa, Finland - UN-3 | ecosystem: Environmental > Terrestrial > Soil > Coastal area > Acid sulfate soil | place: Finland: Risofladan, Vaasa | collected... | reverse complement strand
TATGGTATTATTCATGGAGATGTAAAACCACAAAACATTTTAATAGTTCCTAAAGAACATAATGCTGTATTAGTTGATTATGGATTATCAACTTTATGCCCTAAAAGTAAAACAAAGACATTTGGTTGTACAGAAGCTTTTGCCGCTCCAGAACAATTATTGGGTAAGCCGCCTATTCCGGAAACCGATATCTATGGATTAGGTATGACAATGTTATTTTCTTTAGGAGGCAATGTAAAATCTGGTATTTATCCATCTAGTGTTCCAAAAGAATTGCAATCTTTTTTTAATCAAATGATTGTTAGAGATCCTAGAAAACGTCCACAATCTGCTGAGGAATTGGTTAAGCCACTTTCTGAACTTAGAGAAAAATTGTTTGGTAGAAAAAGTAGTGGTAAAGATTTAATAATCTCTTAATAAATATTTACTTGTTAAAAAATAAAAAAGTCTTAATAGAAAGGAAATAACCATTAAAATTAGATACAAACTAACTACGCAAGATTTAACTACATTCAATGATACTAAATGGGTATTAAATGAATGGAAAGAAACTGATGGAATAGGACCACTATGTACTGGAGGATGGTTACACTGTTATTCTAGTCCTTTACTAGCCATTTTATTTAACCCTATTCATGCAGATATTAAAAAGCCCAAGCTATTTAAATGTGAAGTAGAAGGAAAATGTTTAAATGATAACGGATTAAAAGAGGGATGGACTAGAATGAGGATAATTAAGGAAATAGAAATTCCTCAATTGACTCTAGTTAATAAAATAGCATTTGGTATTTTATGTGCCTTGGAGGTAAATAAAGATGAAAAATTTGTATCGCAGGTCAATAATTGGTTAAAAAATAAAGATAGAAGGATAGAATTTATTCAATATTGTTATTCTAATTCTGCTGTTAAATATGCCTCTTATTATGCTTTGGTTTCTTCTGATGTTCATAATGATAATGATAATTCTTATGCTTATGCTGCTGCTTATGCTGCTGAAGATCCTTATTCTTCTATTAATTTTATTAAACTGGCAGAAAAAGCTATGGAAATAAAATGAAATTTTTTTCTTGACTTTCTTCAAAAACATGATACAATGTTACGAAACATAGAAAACGAAAAACGAAAGGAAAAATTATGTCATATTCATGGGGTGATGATAGCGATAGTAAGCGTGTAAGCCTTCCTTCAAAGGGTTATGATTATAAGTCAGCAAGAAAAGCTTATGATGGAGTAATGGAGGCTCCAATTAGAACTACTGGTTCTATGAGATCTACTTTAGGTGGGTCTTCTGGATTTATTGATTACCATTCTCGTATTGGTAAAACCCCTCCACCTGTTGGTAAAGATATTTCTACTACTAGCACTCACCCTGTAACAGTTACAATTGATGTAACTGGGTCTATGGCTAGATGGCCTGGAATATTTTTCGAAAAACTTCCTCTAATGGGTAAAGAAGTAGAACATTATGCACCAGATTATGCAATTAGTTTTTGTGTGTTTGGGGATGCTCATTGTGATAAATATGCTTTACAAGTAAGAGATTTTGATGTTGGCGAAAAATTAGATGAACATATTTCTTCTCTTTATCCAGAAGGAAACGGTGGTGATACCCCAGAAGACCCACAATTAGCTGCTTATTATTACATTAACCATTGTAAAATTGATAAAGCAGTAAAACCATTTTATTTTATAATTACAGATACATATGCTCATGACACGCTAAGTGCTTCAGCTATTAAGAAATATACGGGGGATATTTCACAAAGTGAATCTTTAGACACAAAGTCTATTTTTAAGAACCTTGCCGAAAAGTTTACTGTATATGTTTTACTTAAAGATGAAACGGCAAGAAGATATTGGGAAGGAATATTCGGAGAGCAAAGAGTAAAGCGAGTCGAAGAACCTAGAGATATTGTTGAGTTAATTATTGCTTGTATCGCAGATGAAATGGGAGAAATTAAAGACTATGAAATGCGTTCAAGCAAGCGTCATGAAGATAAGCCTGATCGAGTTGAAAGAGTTATGAAATCGGTTAGAACTGATTCTGTTGACGTTAAAGCGGAAGATATTGGTAAGGCTACTAAGAGTGGAGACAGTAAAAAATCTAAATCAATGTCAATGAAAAGTAAGAAATTAATTTAATTATGATTGCCATTAATTTAACTAATTTTGTAAATGATTCTAATCCTTTTAAAAACCCAGAGGATTCTATTCCTTTTAGGGAACTAAAAGCTTTGAAAGAAATAGTTGAAATATGTAATGGTTTTAAACAATGCCCTTGGTGTGGTGTCCATAGAGAAGAAGGGTGGATGGAAAACCATGAAAAAAAGTGTAAACTATGGAAACAATTAGTTATTGTTTTAGACTAGCGTTTATGAAATAAGGAAACATTATGAGAGTAATTGCAACAATACCTCCATATGCACCATTCTTATCTAAACTTGCAGAAAATCCAGTTATTACTGGAGTAAGGTTAAATACTGTAATGCCCATAAAAGGACCGTTAGACGAATATCTTTATGGACTTAAAAAGATTATGGGAGATAAAGATATATGGATTGATTTAAAGTGTCGTCAAATTAGAACATCCCATGGTTTCTTTTTTAAGGCTCCAGAAGGAAAAGAAATCAGACACTATAAGATTGATGGAAAAGACGTTGTTCTTGATCCATCTAATATTAAAACATTAGGAACTCTAAGAACTCCTCCTTGGGCAGAATTAAAGATTGATAGAAAAATCAAACTTGATTTATCTAAAGGTCCAATAAAGTGTTGGTTTCAAGATGGTTGCGATCAAGCATATATTGCAGAAGTAGTTGACGGAGATACCCTTATTATGCTTGATGGTCCAAAGAGAGTTGTTGGTGGAGGGGAATCTATTAATATTCTTGACAGTTCTTTAGAAATTGAAGGGTATCTTACAGATCTTGATATTAAATGGATTGAGGCTTCAAAAGAAGTAGGAATTCATACATATATGCTATCTTATGTTGAAAAAGATAGTGATATTGATGACCTATTAATTATTGACCCAGAAGCTATTCCTGTTGCCAAAATTGAATCTCCAAAAGGTATTGAATGGATTAAAAATTCATATGCTAAAAAATATAGATTAAAAGGCGTTAGATTAATGGCTGCAAGAGGAGATTTATATGTTGAAATGGGAATAAATCGTCCTGAAAAAATTATAAGGGCATTATATACAATTTCAAAAGAAGATGCTAGAGCTATATTGGCTTCTAGAATTCTTACTTCGCTAAAAGATAATTCTCGTCCAACGTGTTCTGATATCACAGATATTGCTTGTATGATACAGATGCGTTATAAAACATTCATGATTGGAGATGATATTTGTTTTAATGAAGATAGTTTAATGCTTGCTCTGGAAATTCTTACAGCAATCGGAAACGAATATTCTTAGAACATTCTTAATAAGATGTTTAAGAAGGATAAATAATAGCCTCTTATGAATAAAAATATATAAGGAGTTATTATGAGCCATATATTTAAAATTAGAATAGACGATATTCCTGTAGTATTGGAAATAATAAAAATGGGTCCAGCTAGTGATGCAGATATCACAACACTTACAAATAAGCTAAGTAAAGAAGATGCTAATTATATTTCAGATCCTATTCAAGAACCCATAGACAAGAAAATAAAAATTGTACAAATTGGCGATGGGATTAAACCTGTAACTCCTAGAGAGGTAAATAAGGTTAACGAAATTATAAAGGCTGCTAATGCTTCAGGTAGTCCTTTAGTAAATATTGCCGATATGATAGAGGCAATGTCAAATGAAGTTAATAATCCAAGTATTGATTTTTGGCAGTCCAAAACTTTCTGGGTTAATGTAGTTGGAATAGTTGCAGCAGCAGGTGCTTATTTTGGATTTGATTTTAAGTCAAAAGGGATAAGCGAAGAAACAATTGTTATGTTTATTTCTACAGTTGTTGGAATTGTGAATATATATCTGCGCAAAGGAACAAATAGAGAAATAAAGTCAGTTGGAACATCTGTGAAATCTTTGTTCCAAAAATAAATTGATTTTTCTTCCATTTGTAGTATAATATTTTAAATAGAGTAAAGGATACAAATGAATAATGAAATAAAAATAACTTCCGATCTAAATATATCTTTTTGTGATTTAATGAAACAAGTAGATATTTCCCACGAATTTACTTTAAAGGATGTTCTTCGTGCTGCTGTTAGTTCTACGGAAATACCTATTGAGATTATGCAAGAAATAGTTCAATGTAGATATATTAAAGATTTTTATGAAGAATTACTAAGCAAACCTTTTCAAGATGAAGGAGATGTAGAATATCTAGAGCTATATTATTTGGTTGATATTTCAAAAGATAAAAACTCAAGTAGTGGTTTTTCATCTTCTTCTCAGTGGTCTTTTCATGGTGTCGGCAAATTAGGTGTAAATTCCGAACCTGAGAATAGACCTATGACTCCCGAAGAATTAGCATCGTTTAGAGAATCTTATGCTATTGAATTATCTCCTATGTATAATCTTTCAGATTATAAAGTTAATATACGTGATGAAATAATGATTGTAAACTGGGAAGAGAAAGACCATTCAAAACAAATTCAAAAAGTTAAATTTCAACCATCAATTACACTAATAGAGGTTCTCTATTGGGTAATATGGGAATTGTCTTTTTTTGGAGATCCTAAAACTAGAGATGAAGAAAACGCAGAACTTAAAAAAAGGGTTGAAGAAATAGATGAAGCTAAAAAAAATGGAACTTTAGATCAAATAACAATTCCTTGGGAAACAGTTAAATCTAATCTTGAGTCTAAATTTGGTGCTATTAATTTTAATAACAATGACGAAAATGACGAAATCACTTGACTTTTAGGTAAAAATATGTCACAGTGAAAAACGAAAGGAATACAATGATATACGAAATCAGACAATATACAGATGATGAAGGCAAATTAGTGACTGCTAGAATTCCTGTTGATGCAAAGACATTGGCTCCAGATATTACTAAAGCTAAGTATTTTGGAACTTATACCATTCCGCATCCTAGTGGTGGTATGAGAATAGAATTTGAGTTTCCTGATACTTGGAACATTAATCAATGTTTTTCAGAATTCAAATCTCAAGCAGAAGCACATTTTAGAAAGCTTCATGAAGAGTCCCATAAAGAAACTAATGGCCCTAAACTTTGGACACCTGGAGAAAGTGGGAAAAGTGGATTAATTGTGCCAAGGTAAAAATAAAATGAAAATAAGATTAGGTTTTGTTTCAAATAGTTCCAGTTCTTCTTTTATTGTTATTTTGGATAAAAAACCAAAAACAGAAAAAGAGCTTTATTCAATGTTCTTTGGAGAAATGAATAGAGATTGTTTAGTCTATGAGTATTCGGATAGTTTTACTTATTCTGACGCTTCAAGAAAACTATTTGAAGACATTATCAAAAAAGGTTCTAAAGCAACTAAAAAAGATATATTAGATCTTTTAAGTCGTCGCTATGTTTATTTAGGGGCTGCATGGGATGGTCATAATTTCTATCAAAAACATTATGGTGATTTTTGTTGGGGAACAGATCCGAAACTAGTTAAAATAATTATTAAACTTAATCAAAAAAAGGAACAACATTGTAAGAAAAATGGAGAGTTAAAAAAGAATTTTATAGATTCTCATATTACACCTGTTGCTTATGCATCTAGCGAAACTAAGGACAAAAATGGAAAAGAATTTTATACAAGTAAGCAGGTTAAAGATTATGAAGAATATCGAAAAAAAATAAACGAATTAATGGAAACAAAAGAGGTTAAGGCTATAAACAAGGAGTATTATGAAGAATCTAACAAGATTTATAAGAAACTTAGAAAAGCAGAAGAAGATCTAGCTAAAAACGATCTTAAGGTATTCATTGAAAAAACAAAAGGCAAATTTGTTTCTATTCTAGAATATTCGGATAACAACGGTGATAGCGGTGCTGCTATGGAACATGGAGACGTATGGAATAAAGTAAGGCATGTTAGAATTAGCAACCATTAAAACTATATTGATGTATTACAATGCAATTCGCAGAAAAAATTTATGTAGATGGTAAATATTATTTAATTAAAGATAGTAATTTAGTTAAAATATGCCGTGGACCAGATTATAATTTTAATTTCTGTAAGAAAAATGGGCTTTTTGCAAGATGGGGAAAGAATAAAAAAGATGATCCGCAATATAGTCCAATTTCCGGAGAGATACTAGATATTGAAGTTACTACTATTTGTAATGGAAAATGTCCTTGGTGTTATAAAAGCAATATTTCTATAGGTAAGAACATGTCTTTAGATATGTTTAAACTTATTTTAGATAAAATGGGTTCTCAGTTAACACAAGTTGCAATAGGAGCAGATGCTAGTGCAACATCTAATCCGTATCTTTTTGATATGGCAAGATATTGTAGAAGTATAGGCGTAATTCCAAATATAACCGTTTCTAATATTAGCGAAGATGTTGCTAAAGAATTAGCCTCTATTATGGGTGCTGTTTCTGTTTCAAATTATTCTAAAGATGATTGTTATAATTCTATAGAGATGCTTAATGAACACGGATTAAAACAAATAAATATGCATTTTGTTCTTTGTGAAGAAAATATGGATAGATGCTTTGATACTCTAGAAGACATAAAAAATAAAAAAATACCAGGACTAAACTCCATTGTTTTTTTATCTTTAAAGAAAAAAGGCCGTGGGAAAAATCTAAATATATTAAGTAAAAATAACTATAAAAAAATAATAAAATATTGCATTGATAACAATATAAACTTTGGTATGGATTCTTGTGGCGCAGTAAAATTTCTAGATGTAGTTAAAAATAATAAACATTATAAATACTTTCTTACTATTGCGGAACCGTGTGAAGCGGCCTGTTTTTCCCAGTATGTAAATGTTGATGGTTTCTTTTTTCCATGTAGTTTTTGCGAAGGAACAAAAGGGTGGGAAAATGGGATAGAGATTAATCAAGAAACTAACTATCTAAAAGACATTTGGTATCATCCGAGAGTGGTTTCTTTTAGAGAGAATATTTGTAAAAACACACATAATTGCCATGAAGCAAGGGAATGTCCACTGTATAAAATTTAAAAATCTTGTTGACTTTCTCAGAAAATCATGCTATTGTATTGTTGTGAATTTTAGAAAGTAATACAAAGGTGATAGCCGAAGTGAAAGATTTAATCAATAGAAAGTAATAATATGTCATTAAGGAAAAACAAAGTTGGCTCTAATATGTACGGATGGATAACAAATATGCATTCTCATTTAGGCGGAGAATGCATACACCGTTGCAAATATTGTTATGTTGATAATCCTATTAGTGGTAGAAATCCTAAATTTACTGGTCCTATTAGACTAATGGAAGAAGAGTTATCTGTCGATTATGGCAACAATAAAACAATATTCATAGAACACCAAAATGATCTTTTTGCTAAAAATGTTCCAGATGAATTTATCAGGAGAATTGTAGCACATTGTGTTCATTATCCAGGGAATACCTATATGTTTCAAACTAAGAATCCATATAGAATGTTAGATTGGTTAATGTTTCTGCCCTCTAATTCTATATTAGGAACTACAATTGAAACCAATAGAATGATGAATATTTCTGAAGCTCCCTGCCCATATCAACGCTATAAAGCGATGTTAGAAATTCCAGTCAAATTTAAACGTTTTATTACGATAGAACCAGTTTTAGATTTTGACGTTGATATTTTTGCTGAATGGATTGTGAATATGAAACTTGATTTCATTAACCTTGGTGCTGATAGCAAGGGACATAATCTTCCTGAGCCTACTATTGAAAAAGTTATGCAACTGGTTGAAAAACTTAAAGAATATGGAATTGAATTAAGAGAAAAGTATAATCTAGAAAGACTAAAAAACAAATGAATGAAAAATTCGACAAGCCACAAATAGACAAAGTTTCAAATGAAAAATCCAACAAGCCAAGAATAGACAAAGTTTCAGTTGAATTTTCTCAAGAGGGTAATACATTAGGAACTACTTCTGAATGTGAAACTATAGAAATATCACTAGAATCTCAATTATCAGAAGATGGACATTTTATAGTTATTAAAACGGATGGATGGTCAATTGATAATACTTCAGAACTACTTTATTTGATTAAAAGAACAGAAAAAATATTAAAGGATTAAAAAGTGAAAAGAAAATCATATTATAAAGCAGTTTGGTTAAATAGAATTTATGACATGAAATGCTGGTTATGGAGTTCAATCGGATGGAGATTTTCAATATCTGAACCAAATTATCCACCACTTATACCAAAGAAACCCAAAAATCAATCTGAAAGAGATGGAGATATTGAAAAGTGGTCTAGTTATTACACATGGAAAGAATATGGAAGAAAAAGTTATTCCTGCTTTTGAAAAACAAAATTAATTAGGAGAAAAGTTATGAGTAAATGTAGTTGGTGGAACGGTGGTCACGTTTGGGTTATTGTTGGAGAGGGAGTGAAAAGTGTAAGCTGGATTAGGACTTACAATGGTTACAAATTACTTGGGACTGAGTATACCAAAAACGAAAAAACAGTAATTGAAAAATGTTCTGAATGTCAAAAACTAAGAGCATTTGATGGTGATGAGCGTCGAACAGTTTCAATAGAATTTGCTAAAAAGAAAATTATTTCACTTAATGGTTTTATTGAGGATGGAATATAATTATTTTCTCAATATTGAGAAAATATATTTCTTGACAATGGTGGACGTTTGTGGCATACTATTGAAAATAAGGAAAAAATATGTCAGCATTATCAAATAATCCTAATGATTACTATTTTTATACTAAAAACAATAATTCATCAAGAGCATGTTTAGTTGTTTTGTCAGAACAAGGATATTGGGATAGTCAAGGTTTCAAGAATGGAACTTTATCAGGTGGTGGAGAGTCAATCAATTTAGACTTAGTTCAAAAAATAATCGAATCTACTGGATTTGAGGTAGCGGAATTAATTGAGGGGATTATAGAAATATGGTCTAATCAAGAAAAAGTTAATACAGAATATTTAAAAAAATCATTAGAAGCTTGTGGTATGATTTTTAATCCAATTATGGAAAAAGCATGGAAAAACTTTGATGTGGATATGCTGTTAGAAGAATAGGAAAAATATGCAAGTAATACAAATAGAAGGTTCTAAAAAACCATTATTTAGCTGGTGCGAGAATCCTGAGCAGAATGCTTTAGATCAAATTGTAGCTATTGCTAAACTTCCTTTTGTTGAACATTGTGCATGGATGGCTGATGGGCATATGGGGAATGACGTACCCATAGGCTCTGTTGTTTCAACTAATGGAATAGTTGTTCCAAATTGGATTGGAAGCGATTGTGGTTGCGGGATTTGTGTCGTTAAAACATCTTTAAAAAGAGAAGATATTATAGACAGAGAATTGAGATTAAAAATTCTTAATAGCTTTATGCGTGGTATTCCTGTTGGATTTAATCATAATTCTACACAAAGACAAAAAGAACTAGAACAAAAATATTCTAATAAGGTTGATTATGTTATTTCTAAATCTAATGTTGAAAATGTTTGCTCATCTCCCTTTAAGAATGGAACAGAAAGAGAAATAGTTTACAGTAATGTTGGAACTTTGGGCAGTGGCAATCACTGGGCTTCAATTGAATATGATGAAAGTGATAATGTTTGGCTTATGGTTCATTCTGGATCAAGAAACATTGGTGCTAAAATTAACGATCATTTTAATGATTTAGCTAAAAAACAAAACGAAATGTGGAATTCTATTCCTTCTGTTTCTTCATTTCTTCCTGCTGTAAGCGAAGAAGGAAAAGCGTTTTTGGCATGGATGGATTTTGGACTTAGATTTGCGTTCTTAAATCGACTGGTTATGATTGAGGAAATGCAAAAAGATTTACAGCACATCATAAATAAAAAGATAGAATATGATGAAATGATTAATATTCATCATAATTATGCTTCTCTTGAAAATCATTTTGGGAAGAACGTATGGGTTCACCGCAAAGGTGCTACTCTTGCTGTTCAAGGGCAATTAGGTATAATTCCAGGAAATCAAGGCGATGCAACCTATATTGTAGAAGGAATTGGAGAAAAAAATGGTAAAGGTAATCCTAATTCTCTATATTCTTGCTCGCATGGAGCTGGAAGAACAATGGGCAGAACAGAGTTCAATAGACAATTTAATACACAAGAACAAATTGAAAAAATACGTGACATTATGAAAGATGTTGTTTATATAAATTTTCCAAAAGAAAAAACTAGAAAAGGAAACGAAACTGGTAATTTGGATTTGTCGGAATGTCCACTAGCATATAAAAACATAGAAAAAGTGATGATGGCACAAAAGGACTTAGTAAAACCGATTCATAAGTTGATGCCAATGGTTAATATGAAAGGATGAAAAACATATGAAAGCTAAATTAATTTTGCATCACGACGATCCTCCTTGTACAGAAAGGCTTATTGACGGTTATTGTTATGAATGCAATTTACACCCTGATACGCAAAGTACATGTTTTTATCCATATTGCCCAAAATGTAATGTTAGATTATATAATATGAAATGTCCAAAATGTAACAAAAAATATGATTCTGTGTAAATAAATATTTCTTGACATTTTAGGACAATATGCTATTATGTCTAAGAAAGGAAATGAAAATGTAATGGGGTAGAATTGTTTTTGTTGCTGTTTTTACAGGAATAGCTATGGGATTGATTTCTAAATCATATCTTATGGGTGTTATTGTTGGAATTAGCAATTTGATAGGTGGTATTATTTATGGGTTGATGTCAAAGAAAACTTGTTAAAGGAAAATATGAAAAAAAATCAATTAAAAAAATATTATGTTACTAATGGTTATAATAAGAAGATTTTTACAACTAGAACTCCAAAAGAAGCTGCTATTTCTATTGTAAATTATATTATGGGTGCAGAAACTAATGAAGAAGATGAGAGATTTGAACTATATCCATTTTCTGTTATTTCAGAATGTGGTTTCTTGTCAGATCTTTTAGCTGAAGAAATTTTTGAAGAAATTGATAATTGCGTTGCAGTAAAAACATCTAACATTCTAAAAATTTTAGGAAGAGATGATATTGCAAAGGAAATGATTAAATTTGAAAAGAAACTTCCTGCCGCTATGAAAAAACTATTAAAGAGTCTAGAACAAAAAGAAGATATTGAAGAGATGGAAACAGCATAATCCATGAATGCGATTACAAATAAAGATGAAATTATTTCTTTCTTGAGAGGGTTGTCTAAAGACTATAAAGGTAGGTCTTATGACGATTTGGTAAATCAAAATGACATAGATATGGAAAAATGTCATGATGCTATTCAACATATGTTTTGTCTACACGAATTTTCTAGATATGCTCATACTTGTCCAATTATTAGTCCAGAAATAGTTAATGAAGCAGTTCAATATCAAGATGTTATTGATAATATTTTAAAAGCAAAAGAAAGAA
>Ga0307380_10010783_pt1 | contig 11483 bp, 21 predicted proteins | sample UN3MG_FD_202239 | JGI IMG/M metagenome (GOLD analysis project Ga0307380, IMG submission 202239) | Soil microbial communities from Risofladan, Vaasa, Finland - UN-3 | ecosystem: Environmental > Terrestrial > Soil > Coastal area > Acid sulfate soil | place: Finland: Risofladan, Vaasa | collected... | reverse complement strand
TTGCGCGGCCAGCGTCGTCGAGGTGACGTCACCCCTGGATTCGACCGGCGACCACAAGGGCGCGCCGTGAGCTACACGCTCGGCGTCGACCTCGGGACGACGTTCACGGCTGCGGCGATCTCTCGTGGCGGTCGCGTCGAGCCGGTGAGCCTCGGCGCGCAATCGGCCTCCATTCCATCGGCGATCTACATGAAGGCCGACGGCGACACGCTCGTCGGCGAGGCGGCGCTTCGGCGTGGCCGTGACGATCCTCCCGGGCTTGCCCGGCACTTCAAGCGTCGGCCGACGACATCCTCTTCTCGGAGGACTTCTCCAACCGCACCTACACCCTCGCCTGCTTCGGCGCCGGGACCGTGACCCTGGTCGATGGTGGTTTCGAGGATCCGAACCAAGGTCTCTCCGTGGGCATCAACGACGTCATCGTCGAGGATTTCGACGGCGATGGTGTGTCCGAGGCGGTGGTGCTCTTCGGCTGCTTCTTCGGCGCCAACGCAAACACCGATCAGGCCCAGGTCTTCGAGGTCGTCGACGACGGGTCCGGAGGCACGTTCTCGTCGACCGGTGTGACCGTCGTCCCGGCGTGAACGCAACGACGACCGGTCGCGAGTTGGAGCGCGTCCCGGGCGCGCCCTAGTCTTTCCACTTCGTGCCGATCGCCCTCTGGGTCGATCAGCCGAGTGAACGTACTGCAACCGACGTCCGGAGAGGCCCACCGCTGGTGGGAACCGTTCGGCACAACTTCAAAGCACGCTCCGCCGGGGCCATCCCCGTGCGGAGCGTCTGCGTGAGCGGCCACCGCCGCCCACGTCCAGATCGAACCGCAGAAAGAACGCTGCAATGGCGAACAAAGCAATCGTCGGCGAGAAGGTCGGCATGACACAGGTGTGGGACGACGACAACCGCGTCGTTCCCGTCACCGTCGTCAGCGTGCCGACCTGCCGCATCGTGCAGATCAAGACCCCCGAACGCGACGGCTACAGCGCGCTGCAGGTCACCTACGGCGTCAAGAAGAAGAGCCGGGTCACCTCGCCCGAGGCCGGGCACTTCGGCAAGGCGTCGGTCGAACCCGGCACCACGCTCGTCGAACTCCGCATCGACTCGGTCGACGGCTTCGAGGTCGGTCAGGAGCTCAAGGCCGACCTCCTCTCCAACGGTGAGATCGTCGATGTCACGGCCGTGAGCAAGGGCAAGGGCTTCGCCGGGGCCATGAAGCGTCACGGATTCAGCGGCCTCCCGGCCAGCCACGGCGCGCACCGCGTGCACCGTGCACCCGGCGCCATCGGTGCCTGCGCCACCCCGAGTCGAGTCTTCAAGGGCCAGCGCATGCCGGGCCGGATGGGCGGCGACAAGGTCACCACCCTGAATCTGGTCGTGGTCGAGGCAGATGCGGAGCGCGAAGTGCTTCTCGTCAAGGGCTCGGTGCCCGGTCCTCGGGGCGGCATGGTCCTCATCCGTGACGCGGTGAAGGGGAACTGACGATGCCGACGATCAAGATGCGTGACGCCAAGGGCAAGGAAGCCGGGAGTGTCGACCTCGACGAGGCGACCTTCGGCATCGAGCCCAACGTCCCGGTGATGCACCAGGTCGTGACCGCTCAACTGGCTGCCAAGCGTGCAGGCACCCAGAGCACCAAGACGCGGGCCGAGGTCCGTGGCGGCGGTGCGAAGCCGTGGCGTCAGAAGGGCACCGGTCGCGCCCGTCAAGGTTCGATTCGTTCGCCGCAGTGGCGTGGCGGCGGCGTGGCCCTCGGCCCGAAGCCCCGCAAGTACGACCAGAAGACCCCAAAGAAGATGAAGAAGCTGGCCCTGCGGTCGGCGCTCTCCGATCGCGCCGCCGACGACAAGATCGTCGTGTTGGAGGACTGGGGCATCTCCGAGCCCAGCACGAAGGCGGCCAAGGCGCTGCTCTCGGCGCTCGAGGTCGACGGTCGTGTCGTCCTGGTGCTCGACAGGGCCGATCTCGACACGGCGGTCGGCAAGAGCTTCCGCAACCTCCCCGAGGTCCACGTGTTGACCACCGGAGAGCTGAACCCCTACGACGTCCTGGTGAGCGACTGGCTCGTCTTCACCGAGGCCACGCTTCCCGGTGGCGGCGAAGCTGCGGAGGCGCCAGCCGAAGCAGCAAACGAGGCGCCCGCGGTTGCCGAAGGCGCTCTCGAGGACAGCGACGAAGGAGCCGACGAGGGAGCTGTGAAGTGAAGGACAAGCGAGACGTGATCATCGAACCCGTCGTGTCCGAGAAGAGCTACGGCCTGCTCGAGACGAACGTGTACACGTTCAAGGTGCACCCCTCGGCCTCCAAGCCCGAGATCCGCGAGGCCGTCGAGGACATCTTCGGGGTCACGGTGTTGAAGGTGAACACCATGAACCGCAAGGGCAAGAAGAAGCGCGACCGCCGCAGCGGTGGCTACTCGAAGCTCTCCGACACCAAGCGCGCCCTGGTCACGCTGGCCGCCGGCGACTCCATCGATCTGTTCGAGGCCTGATCCGACATGGCACTTCGCAAGCGCAAGCCCACCAGTCCCGGCCGACGGTTCCAGACGGTCTCGGACTTCTCCGAGATCACCAAGACCGAGCCCGAGAAGTCGTTGCTCGCCCCCAAGCCCCGCACGGGTGGCCGCAACAGCTATGGCCGCAAGACCGCCCGTCACAAAGGTGGTGGCCACAAGCAGCAGTACCGCATGATCGACTTCCGTCGGAACAAGGACGGCGTACCCGCCAAGGTGCACTCGGTCGAGTACGACCCGAACCGCAACTGCCGCATCCTTCTGCTCCACTACCTCGATGGGGAGAAGCGCTACATCCTCGCCCCGAAGGGCGTCGAGGTCGGCGAGGTGCTCCAGTCCGGCCAGGGCGCCGAGATCAAGGCAGGCAATGCCCTGCCGATGCGCTACATCCCGGTCGGCACCACGGTGCACAACGTCGAGCTCCGTCCCGGCGGCGGAGGCAAGATGGGCCGGAGCGCCGGGAACGCCGTACGCCTCGTGGCCAAGGAAGGCGACTACGCCACCCTGCGGCTCCCGAGCACCGAGATGCGCCGGGTCCCGATCGACTGCCGTGCAACGGTGGGCGAGGTCGGCAACGCAGAGGCCGAGCTGGTCCAGATCGGCAAGGCCGGTCGCAACCGCTGGAAGGGCGTCAAGCCCCAGACCCGCGGCGTCGCCATGAACCCGGTCGATCACCCCCTCGGCGGTGGTGAGGGCAAGACCTCAGGAGGCCGTCACCCGGTCTCTCCGTGGGGCAAGCCCGAAGGCCGCACCCGCAACAAGAACAAGCCGTCCCAGAAGCTCATTGTCCGGCGTCGCCGCACGCGCGGGTCGCGGAGGTAGTCGCTCATGCCAAGGTCACTCAAGAAGGGTCCGTTCGTCGACGACCATCTGATCAAGAAGGTCGATGCGCTGAATGCCCAGAACGAAAAGAAGGTCATCAAGACCTGGAGCCGTCGCTCCACCATCATCCCCGACATGGTCGGGCACACGATGGCGGTGCACGACGGCCGCAAGCACGTGCCCGTCTACATCACCGAAGCGATGGTCGGTCACAAGCTCGGCGAGTTCGCACCCACGCGCACCTTCCGCTTCCACGCGGGCCAAGAGCGCGCGACGGGGAGGCGCTGATGCCGGCATTCGGCGTCAAGACCAACGAGCGTCCGGGGACGCGTGCCGTCGTCCGCCACATCCGGATGTCGGCGAAGAAGGCCCGCGTGGTTCTCGACCTCATCCGCGGGCTACCGACCGACGCAGCCCACGACATCCTCGAGTTCAGCGACCGCTATGCGGCCGAGGTGATCGGAGCGTTGCTCGACTCGGCGATCGCCAACGCCGCCCACAACGACGAACTCGATCCCGAGGGCCTCTACGTCTCGGCGTGTTTCGCGGACGAGGGCAAGACGCTCTACCGCTTCCGCCCTCGGGCCCGTGGCCGTGCCACCAAGATCCGGAAGCGCACCTGCCACATCACGATCATCGTCAGCCCGATGCCGCCTGAGATGCTCGAGAAGCACCAGGCAAAGCAGGAGAACATCCCGGGCAGCCGTGCCTCACGCCGCCGTGGCCAACAGGAGGCCGAGCGCCGGGCCAAGCGAGTCGCTGCCAGCCAGGAAGACCACGACCACGATCACGACGACGAAGAAGTCGAGGCGGTCACCGACGAGAGCACAGACGACGCGAGCCAAGAGCGCTCAGACGACGACGCCACCGAGGCCACTGAAGACGCGGCTGACGATGCAGCAGAAGAAAGCGCAGCTGCTGAAGAGATCGACGAAGACGAAGGCAAGGATCAGGACGCTGCGGAGGCGCCAGCCGAAGCAGCAAGCGACACTCCAGCGGTCGCCGAAGGCGAACCTGAGGACAGCAGCGCCGAGGACGAGGAAAGCGAAGAAAAGTGAACATCAGCAACGAGATGCTGCGCGGTCACCGCGCTGCCGACGAAGGTTCAATCTGATGGGTCAGAAGATCAACCCGTACGGGTTCCGACTGGGTGTCACCACCGAGTGGAAGTCCCGGTGGTTCGCGGACCGCAAGGAGTACCGCCAATTCGTCATCGAGGACTGGAAGATCCGCGATTACGTCATGCGTGATCTGCCGCACGCCGCCATCAGTCGCATCGAGATCGAGCGCACCCGTGACAAGCTCCGCATCGACGTCCACACGGCCCGTCCGGGCATCGTGATCGGTCGCCGCGGCGCCGAGGCCGACCGCCTCCGGGCCGGATTGACCGAGATCACCGGCAACCCGAAGGTGCAGCTGAACATCCAGGAGATCAAGCAGCCCGAGCTCGACGCAGCGCTGATCGCCCAGGGCGTCGCCGACCAGCTCGCTGGTCGGGTGGCGTTCCGCCGGGCCATGAAGCGGGCGGTCCAGGCCGCGCAGAAGAACGGCGCCCTCGGGATTCGCGTGCAGTGCTCGGGCCGCCTCGGTGGTTCGGAGATGAGCCGTACCGAGTGGTACCGCGAAGGTCGGGTGCCGCTGCACACGCTGCGCGCCGACATCGACTACGGCTTCCGCGAGGCCAAGACCTCCGCAGGCCGCATCGGCGTGAAGGTGTGGCTCTACAAGGGCGACATCCTGCCCTACAAGAGCAGCACGGCCGGCAAGATCGAGCGCGAAGCCGCCATGGCTGTCGGTGAGACCAGCGGCGTCGACGGACCACGCAAGGTCGTGTCGTCGGCTGCCGGTCGTCAGCGTGCGCCCGAAGAGGGCACCGACGTGCCGGTCGAGGCCGAGCCGCTGATCAAGGAAGCCGATCCCGAACTCGAACGGCTCCTGGCCGAAGAGGAAGAGATCGAGCGCCAGACGCGCGAGCACACCGAGACGCCGCACTTCCGGCAGAGCGACGACTGAGGAGGCGACGGACATGTTGATGCCAAAGAAGGTCGCACACCGCAAGCAACAGCGCGGACGCCTCAAGGGCCAGGCCAAGGGCGGCACCGAGGTCAACTTCGGTGAGTACGGAATCCAAGCGCTCGAGCCCGGGTGGATCACGGCCCGTCAGATCGAAGCCGCCCGTATCGCAATGACTCGCCACATCAAGCGCGGAGGCAAGGTCTGGATCCAGATCTTCCCCGACAAGCCGGTGACCGAGAAGCCTGCCGAGACCCGCATGGGTTCGGGCAAGGGCAACCCGGAGCGTTGGGTCGCCCGCGTCAAGCCGGGTCGGATCATGTTCGAACTGAGCTACCCCGATCCCGTGATCGCCAGGGCCGCGATCGACCGCGCGATCCAGAAGCTACCGATCAAGGCGCGTTTCGTCATGCGAGAGGAAGAGCTCTGATGGCCCGGAACAAGGGCATCACCAGCCTCGACGACGCCGCCCTGCTCGACAGACTCGGCGACACCAAGCAGGAGCTGTTCAACCTTCGTTTCCAGCACGTGACCGGCCAGCTCGACAACTCGAGTCGTCTGGGGCAGGTTCGCAAGGACGTGGCCCGCCTCATGACCGAGGTCCGGGCCCGAGAGATCGCGGCGGCCGAGTCCGCCCAGACCGAGGAGAACGTCTGATGGTCGAGACCCAGACAGAAGAGCGCAATGCTCGCAAGGTGCGCGAGGGGATCGTGACTTCGACCGGCATGGAGAAGACCGCGGTCGTCACCGTGACCAGCCGCAAGCCGCATCCGCGCTACGGCAAGACCATGCAGCGCTCGAAGAAGTTCTACGCCCACGACGAGACCAACGACGCCAAGGTGGGCGATCGGGTGCGCATCGTCGAGACCCGTCCGCTCAGCAAGAACAAGCGCTGGCGCCTGCTCGAGATCGTGGAGCGTGCGAGATGATCCAGCAGGAATCACGTCTCAAGATCGCCGACAACAGCGGAGCGCGTGAGGTGCTCTGCATCAAGGTGCTCGGTGGTTCGAAGCGACGCTATGCCGGCATCGGAGATGTCTTCGTGGCGACGGTCAAGGACGCCATCCCGGGCGCAGCGGTCAAGAAGGGTGAGGTCGTCAAGTGCGTGGTCGTCAGGACCAAGAAGGAACGTCGCCGCCCCGACGGCAGCTACATCCGCTTCGACGAGAACGCGGCGGTGCTCATCAACGATCAGCAGCAGCCGCGTGGCACGCGCATCTTCGGCCCGGTGGGTCGAGAACTGCGTGACAAGAAGTTCATGCGCATCGTCTCGCTGGCACCGGAGGTGCTGTGATGAAGATCAAGAAGGGCGACGTCGTCCAGGTGTTGACGGGCAAGGACCGTGGCAAGCAGGGCGAGGTCATGACCGCCATGCCGGCCAAGGGCAGGCTCATCGTCGACGGGGTCAACGTGGCCAAGAAGCATCAGGCGCCGACCAGCGCCACCATGCAGGGCGGCATCATCGACAAGGACATGCCGATCCCGGTGGCGAACGTCGCGTACGTGTGTCCGGACTGTGGCCCGACCCGGGTCGGGTATCGCATCGAGGGCGACGGCACGAAGCTCCGTGTCTGCAAGAAGTGCAAGAAGGATCTCGACTGATGACTGAGACGTCCATTCTGTTCCGTTCCCCGGCCACGGAGGCCGCAGCTGCCGGCTTCCTCGTGCCTCGTCGGCCTTGCAGCGGAGGGTTGCTCCGATGACCACCGACACCAAGCCGCGGATGAAGGAACTCTTCGACACGTCCCTGCGTGCCGAACTCCAGGAGAACCTCGGCCTCGGGAACATCATGGAAGTGCCCCGGCTCGACAAGATCGTCCTCAACATGGGCGTCGGTGCAGCCGTCGACCAACCGTCGCTGCTCGAAGGTGCCATCGCCGATCTGACCGTCATCGCCGGCCAGAAGCCCATCACCACGATCGCGAAGAAGTCGATCGCCGGATTCAAGCTCCGTGAAGGCAACGCCATCGGCGCGAAGGTCACCCTCCGCGGCGACCGAGCCTGGGAGTTCCTCGATCGACTCATCACCGTCGCGGTGCCTCGCATCCGTGACTTCCGGGGCCTGCCGCCGAAGAGCTTCGACGGCCGAGGCAACTACACCTTCGGTGTCAACGAGCAGCTGATCTTCCCCGAGGTCGACTACGACACCATCGACACCGTTCGCGGTCTCGACATCACGATCGTCACCACCGCCCGTACCGACGACGAGGGGCGTGCGTTCCTCGCTGCCGTCGGGTTTCCGTTCAAGCGCGAAGGATCGAATCAGTAATGGCCAAGAAGGCGCTCATCGAGAAGAACAAGCGCAAGCCCAAGTACAAGGTCCGGGCTTACACCCGGTGCGAGAAGTGCGGTCGTCCGCGCGCCGTCTATCGCAAGTTCGGCTTGTGTCGCATCTGCCTGCGCCAACTCGCGCATGCCGGTGAGATCCCGGGCCTGACCAAGGCCAGCTGGTGAAGGAGGGACAGAACTCATGACGACTGCTTCTTTCCGTTCCCCGGCCACGGAGGCCGCAACTGCCGGCTTCCTCGTGCCTCGTCAGCCTTGCACTGGAGGATCGCTCCGATGACGATGACAGATCCTTTCCGTTCCCCGGCCACGGAGGCCGCAATTGCCGGCTTCCTCGTGCCTCGTCGCCCTTGCACTGGAGGGTCGCTCCGATGACGATGACCGATCCCATCAGCGACATGCTGACCCGCATCCGCAACGCCAACGTGGCGATGCACGACGACTGTCGGATGCCCAACTCCAAGGTCAAGGAAGCCCTCGCCGGCATCTTGAAGAAGGAGGGCTACATCGACGACTTCACCGTCATCGAGGTTCCCGACAAGCCGGGCACCTTCCTCGACATCGCGATGAAGTACTCGCCGGAGCGTGCCCGCACGATCTCTGGGCTCAAGCGCATCTCCAAGCCCGGACTCCGGGTGTATTCCAAGGCCGACGAGGTTCCCCGTGTACTCGGTGGACTCGGGGTCGCCGTTCTCTCCACCAGCAAGGGTCTCATGACCGACCGCGAGGCCCGCCGGGCCCACGTGGGCGGCGAGATCCTCTGTTACGTCTGGTAGGTCGATCATGTCTCGTGTAGGAACCAGCCCCATCCCTGTCCCCAGCGGTGTCGACGTGTCGATCTCAGGCGCGGACATCACGGTCAAGGGACCCAAGGGCAGCCTCGATCTCACCCTGCCGGGCGAGATCACCCTCCGACAGGAGGGCGACGAGTTGCTCGTCGAGCGACCCAACGACGAGCGCCAGAACCGTGCCCTGCACGGCCTGATCCGGAGCTTGGTCAACAACATGGTCGAGGGCGTCACCAACGGGTTCAAGAAGGAACTCGAGATCAACGGCGTCGGCTACCGCGCCGAGGCCAAGGGCAAGGACAAGCTGCAGTTGGCGCTCGGGTTCAGTCACCCGATCGAGTACCAAGCGCCCGAAGGGGTCACCTTCGACGTGCCCCAGCCCACCCAGGTGATCGTCGAAGGCATCGACAAGCAGCTGGTCGGCCAGGTCGCAGCCAACATCCGCAGCTTCCGCAAGCCCGAGCCCTACAAGGGCAAGGGCATCAAGTACATCGACGAGCGAATCATCCGCAAGGCCGGAAAGGCCGGCAAGTGATGAAGTCGTGCAGCGCCAAAGAGCAAACGTCCAACTGCGGCCTCCGTGGCCGGGGAACGGAATAGAACCGTGTCAAAGACCAAGGCGAGCGCACGCAAGCGTCGGCACAACCGTGTCCGCAAGAAGATCCGTGGGACCGCCGAGCGGCCGCGTCTCGCGGTGCACCGCTCGAACAAGCATCTCACCGCCCAGGTCATCGACGACTACGCCGGCGCGACGCTGGCGTCAGCGTCGACCCACGAGGCCGACCTGCAAGGGACCGGCACCTCGCTCGAGGCCGCCAAGAAGATCGGTCAGCTCGTCGGCGAACGTGCCAAGGCTGCCGGTGTCGACAAGGTCGTGTTCGACCGGGGTGGCTATCGCTACCACGGCCGGGTCGCGGCGCTCGCCGAAGCCGCACGCGAATCCGGACTGGAGTTCTGAGGAAAGCATGGGACAAGGACAAGATCAGCAACGAGGCAACCGACCGCGCCGCGAGCGTGAGCCGCGCGAGAACCCTCGCCAGTCGACCGATGCGACCCTTCGCGAATCGCGGGTCATCAACATCAACCGCGTGTCGAAGGTCGTCAAGGGCGGTCGGCGGTTCAGCTTCACCGCCCTGGTCGTGATCGGTGACGGCAACGGTCGCGTCGGCCTCGGCTACGGCAAGGCCAAGGAAGTGCCCCTGGCGATCCAGAAGGGCACAGAGGAAGCTCGCAAGAACCTGTTCAGCGTGCCGCTCGCCGGCTCGACCATCACGCACCCCATCACGGGCCGGGTCGGCGCGGGACGTGTCCTGCTCAAGCCGGCTTCTCCCGGTACCGGTGTCATCGCCGGTGGTGCGGCACGGGTGATCCTCGAAGAGGCCGGCATCCACGACGTGCTCTGCAAGTCTCTCGGCTCGTCCAACTACATCAACGTCGCACGGGCCACCATCCAGGGGCTCCAGAGCCTGAAGCGCCCCGACGAGGTGGCCCGGCTCCGCGGGCTCGATGCCGACGAGTTCGTGCCCAAGGGCATGCTCGAGGCCTACCGCGAGTCCGAGACCGGCAAGCGTCGCGACAAGGCAGAAGTGGGAACGCACAATGCCTGAGCTCAAAGTCACCCAGGTGCGCAGCGGCATCGGCGCGAAGCCCAAGACGCGGGGAACCCTCCGCGCGCTGGGCCTCGGCCGCATCGGCAAGTCCAACACCTTGCCCGACCGTCCCGAGATCCGCGGCATGATCGCTCGGGTCCCTCATCTCATCGAAGTCGAGGAGCAGTCGTGAAGGTCCATGACCTGAAGCCCGCAGCGGGCTCGAAGAAGGCGCGTCGCCGCGTCGGACGCGGCATCGCCGGTAAGGGCGGCAAGACCGCCGGCCGCGGCATGAAGGGCCAGAAGGCCCGCGGCACCATCCCCGCCCGCTTCGAAGGTGGCCAGACGCCGATCTACATGCGTCTGCCCAAGCAGCGAGGCTTCAAGAACCCGTTCCGCGTCGAGTACCAGCCGATCAATCTCGACACGCTCGAGGAAGCGGGCCTCGACGAGGTCAGTCCCGAGACGCTGTATGCCAACGGGCTCGTCGGCAAGGGCTCGCTCGTCAAGATTCTCGGCCGCGGCGAACTCACCCGCGCGATCGCGGTCAAGGCCCACGCGGTCTCGAAGTCTGCTGAAGCTGCGATCACCAGCGCGGGCGGTAGCGTCGAGATCCTCGCCCTGCCGTGGGGCGATCGTCGCCCGCCGGCCCAGGGCAACCAGTTCACCAACCGCTAGCCACCAAGGGCGCCCACCGTCGTGCTCCAGAGCCTCGCAAGTCTCGCCCGAGTCGTCCGGGTCACCGATCTTCGGAACAAGATCCTCTTCACGATCGCGATCATCGCCCTCTATCGGGCGGGTTCGGCGGTCCCCGCCCCGGGTATCGACCTCGACGCCGTTCAGGCGTTGAAGGAAGAGGCCGAGGCGTCCGGTGGCGTGTTGGGCTTCCTCACCTTGTTCTCGGGTGGAGCCCTGACCCAGTTCGCCCTGTTCGCGCTGGGGATCATGCCCTACATCACCAGCTCGATCATCATGCAGATCCTGACCGTGGTCATCCCGCGGCTCGAGCAGTGGCAACAGCAGGGTGCGGTCGGGCAACGCAAGATCACCCAGTGGACCCGCTACCTCACGGTGGCGATCGCGTTGCTCCAGTCGACGGGGCTGGCGTTCATCTTCCACAACGGTGGCGGTGGCTTTCTCGGCCAGTCGACCAGCGGTGTCGACATCGACATCCTGCCGAACTTCACGCCGCCCCGGGTGCTGCTCGTGGTGGTCACCCTCACTGCGGGGACGGCGCTGCTCATGTGGATGGGCGAGCTCATCACGCAGAAGGGCATCGGCAACGGGATGTCGCTGCTGATCTTCGCGTCGGTGGTCTCGGCCATCCCGGTGCAGGGCGCGGCGATCAAGGCCGAGAACGGGTGGGGGTTGCTCACCATCTTGTTCGGGCTCGGCGTGCTGCTGATGGTTGCCATCGTGTTCATCGAACTCGGGCAGCGACGGATCCCGGTCCAGTTCTCCAAACGGGTCGTGGGTCGG
>Ga0307380_10010782_pt1 | contig 11484 bp, 7 predicted proteins | sample UN3MG_FD_202239 | JGI IMG/M metagenome (GOLD analysis project Ga0307380, IMG submission 202239) | Soil microbial communities from Risofladan, Vaasa, Finland - UN-3 | ecosystem: Environmental > Terrestrial > Soil > Coastal area > Acid sulfate soil | place: Finland: Risofladan, Vaasa | collected... | reverse complement strand
ACTTCCGGGACAAGGGTGGACCGGGCTGGGCGACGCCGCTTTTTGTGACCATGGACCCCGAAAACCCGGACACGCTGTATGTGGGCACCGACGGTCACGGGCTGTGGATCTCGCGCGACCGCGCGAAGACGTGGACGCAGCTCGAGGGGGTGCCGTTTGCCAACATCCACCGTGTCACCTTCGACCCCGACAACCACGAGAAGGTCTACATCACGACATTCGGCGGCGGGGTGTGGGTGGGGCCGCGACCCTAGGGGACTGTCCCCGGGGGTCGAAATCCGAAGCGCGAAGTCTACCCGCCTCTGGCGGGCACGAAACAAATCGAGACTGTAGCAACGCTACGGAGTCGGTCCGCCCCAGGATGTCATCCTGAGCGAGGGCAAAGCCCGAGTCGAAGGATCTGGCCGTGAAGTATAGAGGCACTCCGGTTGATTCGGGAGACCTCCGGACGGAGTGGCCAGATTCTTCGCCCCGATTGCATCGGGGCTCAGAATGACATTCACGCTGTAATCGTGCTACAGTCTCTGCTTGTTTCGGATTTCGTGCTTTGGATTTCGAGCTTGCCCAGCGGGGACAGTCGCTAGGTCCAGCCCATTCCCGCGTTGACCCGTTCGACGGCGCGGCCCGGGGCGCCGCTCAGGGTCAACCCCGAGCTTGCCGAAGGGTTGACAAAACGCCCCGATTTTGTTACAATACCCGCTTAACAAGGCTCAGAAGTCTCCCCCGGACCGAGGGAACCATGGATAGAACGCTGAGAATGAAGGTATGTGTCGCGGCGGTGCTGTTTGTGGCCCTCGCGCTCGCCGCGGCGCCGACGCTCGCGCAGTGCCGGATCGACATGAACCCGCCGCTCGAGGTCAAGGTCACCTGGAGTTACGTCTCGGCGAACTCGGCCGCCCTCGGCGTCGAGACCACGCGCGCGGCGCGCACCCACGTCGAGTACGGACCCACGCCCGCCTGCGACACGAAGACCTCCCCCACCGATCCCCACTTCCAGCACCTGCACCACCTGAAGGGCCTCACCTCGGAGGTCACGGTTCACTACCGGGTTGTCGCGGTCGCCGAAGACGGCACACGTGTGATGACCCGTCCCGGCATGCTGACGCCGAAGACACCTGACGGTGCGGTCGTTTGCGTCCCCGACGACATGCCCCAGGGCCCCCCTTACGTGCTCGACAAGCCGAACACGACCTACCTCGTCACCAAAGACCTCGTCTGTCCGGGGAAGGCGTTCGAGATCGCGGCGTCGGAGGTGACGCTCGACCTGAACGGTCACACGGCGACCTACGACGGCGACGAGGCGCTCGAGCGTCCGCAGGGGGCGTGGAACGTTATGCGTGAGCAGGCCCCGATGGGCGTGCGCGTGCGGATCCGCGGCAAGGGCATCCGCATCCTCAACGGGACGATCCGACAGGGCGCAGGGAACCACGCCGGGACCGTCCCGGGCGTCGGATACAACCCCATCTTCGTCTCGGGTGCGACGACCGAGATCGCCGGCATCCACGCCATATGGTCGGGTGACGACATCGGCGGGTTCTTCCTCCACGGCGGCGACGGCCACCACGTGCACCACTGCGTCACCGAGGACAAGGGCTCCGGCATCCGCAACCGTCACCAGGCCATCTGCAACATCGGGTATGCCGGCACAGGCGAGGCCGATCACAACCTCGTCAAGCGCTCACGCCACCGCGCCATCAACGCACTCACCAACGTCCACCACAACGAGGTCCACGTCGACAGCCAGGCCACCAACGCCTTCGGCATTGACGCCCCCAAGGGGAAACCCACCGAGATCCACCACAACCGCATCTACGGCAAGGGCGAGCACCCCATCGGGATCGGGGCGACCGGGAACGTGAAGGGCCTGCGCGTCTATGCCAACTACGTCGAGGTCGAGAACTCCAAGGGCAGCACGGAGTACGGCAACACCGGGAGTGCCTGCTACCGGATGACCTGGGGCGGCGAGGCCGACGACGTCGAGGTCTACGACAACGTCTTCGTGCTCCACGCGAAGCGGAAGGCGTTCGTCTGGCAGGGGAAACCGATGGACAGTCACGGCCGGGCGATCTGGATCGGGCTTCCGGTCAAGGACGAGGACCCCGCACGGACGAAGCCGCGTGTGCACTTCCACCACAACACCGTCATCGCCACGAACGCCGGCGGCGGCGCCAAGGCCGCCGGCATCGCCATCGTCTGTCTCAACGAGACGCCCCTGCTCGTCTTCGAGGAGAACCGCGTGGAGAGCAACTGGGCGAACGTCCTGCTCTCCGACAGCTATGGGCATTCGAACGGGTATCCGCGGTTCATCGGCAACACGTTCGTCAAGGTGGGCGACCAGGAGAGCTACGCGACGGTGAGGAATGCCTACACGACGCGTCCGGCGAACGCGGAGTTCATCGACAACCGCTACGAAGGGGGTGCGTCACTCGAGCGCGTGAGCTGGACACGGCCCTACGAGGGACAGGCCAAGGAAATCCGCGTCAGTCATTACCTGGAGCTGACCGTGCGCGACGCTGCCGGCCGCGCCGCCGCCGACGCGAGCGTCACCGTCAAGGACAAGGACGGCCTCGTCGTCTTCGAGGGCAAGACGGACGCCGACGGGAAAGTCAAGGCGATCGTGGCCGAACGGTCCGTCAAGCCGACGGGCACCACGGTCCTGACGCCGCACACGGTCACGGCCGCCGCGGACGGCAGGACCGCCACCGAGACGGTGACCCTCGACGCTTCGAAGACCGAGGTCCTGACACTGAAATGAGCACGAGGCCGGGCCACAAGGGACCCGGACTACTTTCGTGTAGTGCGCCCCCCTCGTGGGGCGCTACATTGAAGAGGGAGACGGAATGAGCGGGACGGACAAGGAGATGCAGGCGCGTCACGCGCTGTGGGAGAAGCGTCTGGAGCGCTACGCCGAGTACGGCGACTGGGGGGCGTTCGCACTCGCCACCGTGCAGGGGTCGATCGAAGAGATCAACGCCCTCAAGGAGGAAGGCCGGCGACTGGTGGCCACCCGCGACGGGAACTACCGCAACTGGGACCCCGACGTCCTGGCGGTGGACGAGGCCGCCGAGGGCTACATCTTCGACTGCCTGAAACGGTTCAGTGAGAGGAAGTCGAACGCCTTCAGCGCACGGGTCATCTCGGAGGAGGCGGGCGAGCGGTCGTTCGGCACCGGTTCGGAGAAGATCGTCATCATCAGCGACCCCTTCGACGGGTCGCTCCTCTACAAGAACGACCTGGGGGCGTTCTACTTCACGACGGTCGCGGCGTACGACGGCAAGGGCAACCACCTGGCGACGGCGATCGGCGACTGCGTGAACCGACGCGTCGACTTCGCCAACACCGAGCGTGCGTTCACGGCGAAGTTCGCCGAGACGGCCCTCACCGACGTCAGGCCGCCGAAGCTCTCGATCAACACCGACCTCTCGAAGGTGACCATCGAGTCGTACCTGATGAAGCCGAAGTACCTGTACCAGGAAGCGGACGACGCGTATTCATTTATCGAGACGTTCAAGCCGCTGTTCAGCAAGGTGAAGTTCGTGTGTCCGAACGGCGGTCCGGGCGGGTTCTCGGACGTCGCCTTCGGCCGGATGGACGTCTACTTCGCCCACAAGCAGCCCTTGATCGACGTCTTCAGCGGGGTGGGCGTGGCACGGCTGGCGGGGGCGGTGATCACGGACTTCGACGGGAACGCGGTGCCCTTCAGTGACGACATCAACAAGCGCTTTTATGTGATTGCGTCGGCCAACCGCGAGCTGCACGACCAGATTCTGACCATCGTGGCGGGCATCCGGAAGGCCACGGGGCTCGAGTGGAAGAAGCGGCCGAAATAGGTCAGGAGCGGACGCGCGCGCGACACGAGTGTGCGTCGACGTGCGTCCGGCGCGACATCGAGCGGCGCCCGAGGCGCCATCGAAGCGACACATTCCGACGGAAAGTGCGCGAAAAACACCTATTCGATGTAAGGAAACACCCGTTCGACGCCCTATTTTAGGTGGACACCCCGTGCCGGGGCCGATGGCGCGTCGCTAATCCCGGCCGGGGAAGCACTTAGAGCTTCCGGCGCCCCCGCCCCAAGGGCGGGAGACCGGACCAGGCGGGGGTCACTCTCATGACTGCCACACAACCCATCCTCAAGGTCGTCGGCCGTGTCACCGGCCGCGTGCGGTTCTGGCATCTCGTCGACGCGTTCGTCCGTGCCGGCAAGTGGTGTCTGCCGCCGGCACTCGTCCTCTTCATCCTCGACAAGCTCGTTGACGTGCCGGGTGTGATCCTCGCGCTTCCGGGCGTCGCGTTCGTGATCGCGTTCACGGTCCTCGGCGCCAAGGCGCTTGCGGGCGTCAACCGCTTCCAGGTCGCGAAGATCATCGACGACCAGATGGGACTGAAGGACCGGCTGACGAGTGCACTCTACTTCGAGGCGCTGAAGTACACCGAAGGTCTGGCGCAGGCGGCCATCGAGGAGGGCGTGGCACACGCCCGGCATCTCGACACGCGCGACATCTCGGTGGGGACGTGGCCGCGTCACAGCGGGCGCTTTATCGTCGCCGCGCTGCTGACGCTGGTCGTCGCCGTCGGACCGCAGAACCTGGCATCCTTCTTTGCACGCTCCGACTCCGACACGGACGCCGTCCGTGCCGACCGCGGCGACGAGACCAACGCCACCGCCCCGGCCCCCGCGCCGACCGAGGAGACCCCACTTCAGAAGATCGAGCCCAAGAAGCCCCTCACCGAGCTGACGCGTCTCGAGAGTGACCGTCCCCCCGAGCGTGACCCGGCCACCATGGACACCACCATGGCGCAGGACCTGCTCGAGGACATCGAGAACATCAAGCACGCCCTCAGTGCCAGCGAGCTGAAGGACATGGAGGACGCCTTCAAGGACGACAACAAGAAGGGCCCGGCCGAGGAGCGTGAGGAGCCGCCTCCCCGGATCGCCCCGCTGGACAAGGAACTGCTGGAGGACATCGCCCGTGCCGAGAAGAAGAAGGTGGAGAAGGGCGAGGGGAAGCCGGAGGACGCGATCGGTGTGGCGGTGAAGATGCCGGCCCCGCCCGGCGCGAGGCCGCGGGGTCCCCGGGCAAAGGGCGGCGGCGGTCACGGCGGCGGCGACGTCGGCGAGTCGGGCGACACCCGCGGGCCGCCCAAGCGCATCCCGATTCCCGGACGCGACAAGCTCATCATCGAAAGCCGACAGAGCAAGGACATCCTCGAAAAGACCGACCTCGAACGCACCGTGATGAACGAGTTGATGATGCGACTGAGCATGAAGGACGTGAAGATGACGGGCACGGCGAAGGACGTCGAGGCCCGCTTCACGCCGCAGCCGCGACAGCCGGTGGTCGAGGAGCATGTGCCGCTGGGACTCCGCGGATACGTGCAGCGGTATTTCGAGGGGATGGGCGGCCGACGGACGTCGGAGAAACCCTCCGAGGAACCGACCGACGCCGCACCGTCGTCGGAGTGAGGCCGGCCGGCAGCGTTACCTCAATCACGAGGACACACAATGGGCAAGAGGTCGGAAGAGACGAACACCGAAAAGCTCGTGCAGTCGTTCCGTGACACCTTCGTCAGGATGTCCGACGAGATCTCCAAGGTCATCGTCGGCTACAAGGACGTCATCGACAACGTGCTCACGGCACTGATGAGTCGTGGGAACGTGCTGCTGGAGGGGGTGCCGGGCATCGGCAAGACGATGCTGGTTCGCACGCTGGGTGAGATTCTGGACCTGAAGTTCCGTCGGGTGCAGTTCACGGCGGACCTGATGCCGGCCGACATCCTGGGCACCAACATGATCGCACAGGACGAAGCGGGCAACCGCACGTTCCGCTTCGAGCGGGGTCCCGTCTTCACCCACCTGCTGCTGGCCGACGAGATCAACCGGGCGACCCCCAAGACGCAGGCGGCACTCCTGGAGGCCATGGAGGAGCACTCCGTCACCGTCGCCGGCACCAAGTACGTCCTCGACGAGCCCTTCTTCGTACTCGCCACCGAGAACCCCATCGAAATGGAAGGGACCTATCCCCTGCCCCAGGCCGAGCTGGACAAGTTCATCTTCAAACTCGACGTCGGATTCCCCGGACTCGACGAGCTGGACGAAATCATCGTCCGCACCACCTACGAGGAGATGCCCCCCGTGGACGTCGTCGCAAAGACAGAGGACATCCTGGAGATGAGGAAGCTCGTCCTGGAGGTCCCCATCGCACCGCACGTCGAGGACTACGCCGCCCGCACCATCCTGGCCACCTCCCCGACGTCGGAGTTCGCCACCGACATGGTGAGGCAGTACGTGAAGGCCGGGTCGAGTCCGCGCGGACTCCAGGGACTCCTCCTCGCCGGAAAGGTCAAGGCACTGCTCGACGGACGCTACGCGGTCTCGTGTGAGGACATCAACGAGACGGCCCACCCGACCCTGCGTCACCGCATCCAGAGGAACCTGGAAGCCGAGGCGGAGGAGATCTCCACCGACGCCGTCATTTCGGACATTCTCGAGAAAACCCCACAGACGGCCGAGGCCGTCTAACTCGAAGGGAGACCACCGGTCATGAGCGGCAAGCAGAACGGCAGGTTCACCGTCCGTTTCACCACACTGCGTGAAGAGGTCGAGCGAGTGATCGTCGGGTGTCGGGACGTCATCGAGGAGCTGCTGACGTGTCTCTTCTCCGGGGGGAACGCCCTCATCGAGAGTCCGCCGGGTCTGGGCAAGACCCTCATCGTGAAGACGCTGTCGGAGGCGCTGGACCTTCAGTTTTCGCGCATCCAGTTCACCCCGGACCTGATGCCGGCGGACATCGTCGGGACCAACATCATCATGCAGGACGACGTCGGCAAGCGCTACTTCCAGTTCCAGCGCGGTCCCGTCTTCACCAACATCCTCCTGGCCGACGAGATCAACCGTGCCACCCCGAAGACCCAGTCGGCACTCCTCGAGGCCATGCAGGAGCACGCGGTCACGGTGGGCGGCGTCCGTCGCGAACTCGAAGAGCCCTTCATCGTCGTCGCCACCGAGAACCACCTGGAGACCGAGGGGACCTATTCACTGCCCGAGGCCCAGCTCGACCGCTTCTTCTTCAACAGCCGGCTGCGAAGCCCCGACCTCGACGAACTCCGCGAGATCGGCCGACGCACCACCACCACCTCCCGGTACACCGTCGAGAAGAAACTGAACCGTGACGAGGTGGAGGAGATGAAGCGGGAGGCCCGTGGGGTGGACGTGGCGCCGGCGGTGAGACGCTACGCCTCGCGCATCGTCCTGGCCACACACCCGACGCACGAGACCGCCACGGACCGGGTGAAACGGTTCGTCCGGTACGGGTCGAGTCCGCGCGGGACACAGGCCCTCACCATCGGCGGCAAGGTGCGGGCACTGCTCGACGGTCGAAAGACCGTCTCGGCGGCGGACATGCGCTCGGTGGCCAAGCCTTCCCTCCGTCACCGTCTCATCCTCAACTTCGAAGGCGAGGCCGAGAACGTCGACCCGGACGACATCATCGCCGAAGTCATCGACCATGTGCCCGAGTCCGGAGCGTGAAGCGATGCCACAGACCCGTCTCGACTCCAAGTTCCTCCGCAAGCTCGAACATCTCATGCTCATGGCCAAGGGGGTGTACTCGGGTGAGCTGATGGGCGGTCGACGCTCGAAGCGTCGCGGCAGCGGCATCGAGTTCACCGACCACAAGGCCTATTCCCCGGGCGACGACCTGCGCTACCTCGACTGGAACGTCCTCGGACGTCTCGACGAGCTGTTCCTCAAGACCTTCGAGATGGAAGAGGACCTGTACGTCTACCTGCTGGTCGATTCGAGTCGGAGCATGGCCTACGGGGCCCCCCCGAAGATCGAGATGGCCAAGGTGGTGGCGGCGTGTCTGGCCTACATCGGCCTGGCCAAGCAGGACATCGTGAAGCTGTCGTTTTTTGCGGACGACCTGGTGGCCGGGTCGGACCTGTTCAAGGGACGTGAGCGCATCTTCCGGGTGTTCGATTTCCTGAACGAGCACGACCTGTCGGGCGGCACCAACTTCGAGGACTCCCTCACCGCCTTCGTGCGCTACAACCGACGTCACGGCATCGCCATCGTCATCTCGGATTTCCTGGACCCCGCCGGCATCGAGGACGGCATCAAGACACTCATCCACCACAAGTTCGCCATCTACGGACTCCACGTGGTCGACCCCACCGAGGAGAACCCCGAACTCGTCGGCGACCTCAACCTGGTGGACAGTGAGACCGAGGACGTGCTGCCCCTCAGCGTCCGGAGAAGCACCCTCGACACCTACCGGGAGTTCTTCGACAAGCACTGTGCACACATCCGACGGTTCCTCAACAGCTACGACGGTCATTACATCAAGGTGCCCACGACAACCGGGCTCGAAGACCTGATCCTGAAGGTATTCCGAAGAGAGGGGCTCCTTACATGACGTTTGTCCATCCGCTGGCCTGGGGCCTGGTGGCACTGCTGGCCGTGCCGGTGGTGCTTTATCTGCTGCCGATGCCCCGTCGGCGCGTGATCTTCCCGAGTCTCCTCCTGTGGCAGCGGATGCTCAAGGACCGTCCGTCGTCGCAGAGCTGGCGCTGGCTCCGGACGCTCCTGTCGTTCCTCCTGCAGGCGGCGATCCTGGTGATGCTGATCCTCGCGGTGGGCAAGCCCGTGTTCAGTCCGGCCGAAGGGACGCGCGACGTGGCGGTCATCGTGCTGGACGTGAGTGCCAGCATGAAGACGCCGGTGTCGGCCGGGAGCGAGGAGACGCGCTTCGACCGTGCCCGTCGGCTCGCCCGCAGCATCGTGGGCGGCATGCCGTCGGGAAACCGTGTGGCGCTCATCACGGCCGGACGTTCCCCGGCCGTCGTCAGCGGTCTGACGGACGAGCGGACGGCGGTGCTCCGCAGTCTGGACGCACTCGTCTGCACGGACGGTCCGACCGGACTCGCCGACGCGATCGACCTGGCGGTTGAACTGGCACGCGGCGAGGGCGGTGCCGACGTCTACCTGCTCTCCGACGGTCGCGCCGACGTCTCGACGGTCTCCCTCGGCGACGTGAAGCTCCATTACTACCGCATCGGCGAGGGCCTGCCCAACGTCGGTCTCGTGGACTTCCAGGCACGACGGGGCTTCGACTTTCCCGACGAATACCAGGCCCTTGCCCGTGTGCAGAGCACGTTCGACGTCGAGCGGCCGGTGAAGCTGTCCCTCGTGGTGGACGACAACGTGGTGGAGAGTCGCCCGCTCACCCTCCCGCCCAGGGGGACCCTCAATGAGAGCTTCACCGGGAAGGTCCGCGGCACCGGCACGCTCAGGGCCGTGCTGGAAAGCGGCGACGTCTTCGCCGCCGACGACGCGGCTTACGCACTCCTGGGGACGTCCGAGAAGCTCCAGGTGGTGCTGGTGACCGACGTCCCCGACCGGTTTCTCGAATCGGCGTTGACGGCGAACCGTGCCATCGTGCCGTTCGTGGCGACACTCCAGCAGTACCTCGACACACGTCCACAGCCGGACGTCCTGATCTTCAACGGGGTGCTCCCGCCCGAACTCCCCGACGGAAACCTGCTCATCATCAACCCCGACACCGGCTCGTCACTCTTTCAGCTTTCCGGGGAGATGCCGTCCCCCGTGGTGGCCGACTGGGTGCGCACGCACCCCGTTCTGGCGGGTGTCACGCTCAAGGACGTCTACATCCCGACGGCACGGGTGCTCAAGCCCGTGGTGCCGGCCGAGGTGCTGGCCCACGCGGAAGGCGGACCGCTCATCTTCGCCGCCCAGAGGACCCGTGGACGCGTCGTCGTGCTCGCCTTCGACGTCGGACGGTCGTCCATCACTTTCCGGGTCGCCTTCCCCGTGCTCGTCGCCGACGCCTTCCAGTGGATGACCGACCAGGGCACCATCGAGAACCGTGAGCTGCCGGCCGGGGACGAGGCCCGGCTCCGGTTCGACGACGTCTCCGGGACGATCGAGGTGACGTGTCCCGACGGACGGACGATGTCCATCGAGGCGGGTGCGGATGGGTTCGTCGTTCCCGTCCCGCAGGTCGGCATTTACGAGGCGAACCGTGCCGGACGGAAGATGACCTTCGCCGCGAACCTGGGCGACACCGTCGAATCGGACCTGGCCGTGAGCGCCGAGATGACTTTCGCCGACACCGTCGTACAGGGACGCGACTGGACGGGCGGAGGGGTCGGGGAGTTCTGGTTCGCCGCCGCCGTCATCGCACTCGGACTCCTTACACTCGACTGGTATCTCTATCACCACCGCTTCGTGGTGTAGCGCGGGGGGCGTGCCTGCCCCGGCTTGTCGGGGTGCCCCGCGAGAAAACCGGACGGCCGCGGCCCACAGGTGACCGCGCTACAACATGCATCGCTCGAACGGAAGGTTACGGACACCATGCGTTTCAGCATCCTGACACCCCTGGCGTTTCTCCTGCTCCTGACGGTGCCCTACGTGCTGTGGGTGGCCAGGCGGAGCTTCGCCGACCTGACGCGCAGACGTGCGAAGGTGCTGAGTCTGGTGCGGACCGCGGTGGCGGTCCTCGTGGCGGTGGCACTGGTGCGCATCATCCTCACGTCCGAGAAGACCGACCTCCCGGTGAGCAGTGTTTTCTGTCTCGACGTCTCGGACAGCATCTCGGAGGCGACGAGGGCGAGTGCCGAGACGTTCATCGCGGAAGCCCTGAAAACGAAGCAGGCGGAGGACCGGGCCGGCATCGTGACGTTCGCCGCGACGTCGAGACTGGCGGCGCCGCTGAGCACGGAGGCGAAGCCCGTGCGGACGGACGAGCGGTCCGACGGCAGTGAGACCGACCTGGCCTCGGCGATCCGTCTGGCACTGGCGGCACTCCCACGGGACACCGAGAAGCGCATCGTGCTCCTGACGGACGGTCACGAGACGCATGGCGAGGCCCGGCGGGTGGCGGCGGAAGCCGCACGGCTCGGCGTCCGCATCGACACCCTCGGACTGTCGTCCGGCGCCGGTCCCGACGTCGCCGTCGAGGCCGTTAACCTCCCGGCGTTCGTCCGACAGTCACAGCCGTTCGAGGTGGACGTGGCACTCGTGAGCTCGGCCAGGACGCGCACCACCGTGAAACTCTACGTGGACGACCTCTCGACCCCGGCACAGGAGAAGGAGCTTCCCGTCACCGACGGCAGTGCGACGGTGACGTTCCCGGTGGAGATCGATCGGGAGGGTCCGCACCTCATCCGGGTGACGGCCGAGACCGCCGGCGACGCCCTCGCCCGCAACGACTCGGCCTCGGCACTCGTCAAGGTGGGACCCAGGCCCACCGTGCTCGTGGTGGCCGCCAACGCCGACGACGCCCGCTACCTGGCCCGGGCACTCGAAAGCCAGCAGTTCCAGCTCCGCATCACCACCCCCGAGGGCGTCCCCAAATACGCCCCCGACGCCCCACGGCCCGAGATCGCCGCCGCCATGCGTCAGCTCCTCCGCTTCGACGTCATCATCCTCTCCAACGTCCCGGCAGAGCGTCTCACCAAAGAGCA
>Ga0307380_10010775_pt1 | contig 11490 bp, 8 predicted proteins | sample UN3MG_FD_202239 | JGI IMG/M metagenome (GOLD analysis project Ga0307380, IMG submission 202239) | Soil microbial communities from Risofladan, Vaasa, Finland - UN-3 | ecosystem: Environmental > Terrestrial > Soil > Coastal area > Acid sulfate soil | place: Finland: Risofladan, Vaasa | collected... | reverse complement strand
TAAATAACGAAGATTGCTTCGCTTTGCTTACAATGACGATTATTTTAAATAGATAAGTCTTTCCAAAGCGGATTAATGCTTTCTATTAACTTAATCTTTTTGGCTCTTGAGCCTGATTTAATTTTTTTCTCTGCGGCTATTGCATCATGAATGCTACTAAATGATTAATAATAGACTAACGTGGTAATATTATATCTTTTCGTAAACGAACAATCTTTTTTGTCTTTGTGCTGGAGGACTCTTCTTCTGAGGTTATTAGTAACACCCGTGTAGATGACAGTTCTATTACGATTAGTCATCATATATACCAAGTATTGTTTCATAATATTTTAGTTTTAATAACGAAGATTGCCGCGCTGCGCTCGCAATGACAATTTTTTATAAAAAATGATATTGCCGCATCATCCCGATTATATCGTGATTCCCTGCAATGACAAGAATGGGGATTGCCCCTACATTTCGATTGAATATTGGGATTGATTGAGATTTCAGATTTTGAGGCTCTTTGTACCTTCGAGGCTTCTTTTCTCTTGCTCCTGATGAGCTATTTAACAGCCGGTCAAACAGTCACGTCTAAAAAAGCTGAAATCCCTGGAAATCTCATCTGTTAATTAAGGGAACCTCGAAAAATTCATTTTTACTGCGAACGGCTGCAATTTCCGCCAGCAGCGTTGTCAGGCCAAACTTCGTCCTCGAAATAGCTTTGGCTATACCTGCGGCGATTTTGACCTTCCGCCTTGCAGGAGAAAATTTCGCTCGTTCTCGTGACAAAAGCAATTTTTAGAGGCCCCCTAAGATTTAATTGTTTATTTTTCGTCTTTTTTAATAAATATCCCCAATTATTTAATAATATTTTCTCATATTTGACAATTTCTGTCTACAGCACTTGACAATACTCCGCCTTCGCTTATAATACCCGCCTTCACTCCAATGGGTTTATCATAATTCGATAAGGAGAAATAATTATGAAGAAAAGAATTTTGTTGATTACTGTACTATTGTTACTTGTAGCTGGTATGGCACAGGCCGAAGACGGCCAGTTGGGTGTTACTCTCGATCTGAGTTATTGGAGTAAGTGGCTTTCAAAGGGCGCTTATGGTTACGGCTCACACGGCGGGCTTTTCAAAACCTTAGACCTCGACTTGTACGGCACAGGTTTCGGTTTGAATATTAAACACCGCAATGCCCTGTCAAGCGGTTATGTTGACAAGCAGAGAATCGATTGGCGGCCGTATTATAAAAGCCAGCTTTTTGAAGGTGAAACTTATGCTACCGCTTATAATCTCAGTGTAGGATATGAACACTATACCGGCCTGGCCCGTGATGTAGCAAATACTACGTACGAGTGGATATTTGCCTTTTCCTGGCCGAATCTTATCCCGGAAGGTATCGTCCCTAAATATATCGCTCATTATGAATACCCCGCCGGAAGCGGATATACTCATAGCGATGTTACAGGCTGGGTTCATCGTTTCGGACTCGGCTATGACCTTGATATACCTGAACTGCCATCACCACTCAATATATCCGGCGAAATCGCCTACACAGACGGCCTTGGCGGTAAAGCTGCTGATGCAGACTGGTCATATGCGGTCTTCGGTCTTTCAACGAAATTCAACTTAACCGACAACCTGAGCTTTGTCCCGGGAGTTTTCCACCAGATAACAATGGAAAAAACGATTAATCCCGACAAAGATTTAACATATTGCGTCCTGAGTATGAAATACAACTTCTAATACTATTTTCAAAGAAACAATAATCCTCAGTTTTCAAAGGAGAACTTTATGGCACAAGAAAAAGGAATTGACTCTCTAATGACCGAAAACCGGACATTTCCACCACCGGATTCTGTTATGGCCAATGCTTATATAAACAGCCCCGACCAATATCAGAAGATGTGGGAAAAGTCAATTAACGATCCCGATGCGTTCTGGCTTCAGCAGGCAAAAACCATCTCCTGGATTAAGGAGCCAACCAAAAGTCTCCGCTATACATGGGACACGAAAAGTCGTAAAATTGAGCACACATGGTTTGCCGACGGCCAACTGAACGTTACATATAACTGCCTCGACAGACATCTGGGAACCCCGGTCGAGAACAAAACCGCACTGCTCTGGCAGGGTGAAGATGAAGACAACGTCAGGAAATTCACATACAAAGAACTTCACAAGCAGGTTTGTAAATTCGCCAACGTCCTCAAATCAAAAGGTATAAACAAAGGCGACCGTGTGGCCATTTACATGCCGATGGTCCCCGAACTTCCCATCGTTATGCTCGCATGTGCACGCATCGGTGCTATTCACTCAATCATCTTCGGAGGATTCAGCTCCGAAGCCCTCGAAGGCCGTATCAACGACTCCGACTGCAAAATGCTTATTACCTCAAATGTTTCACTGCGTGCCGGCAAGCACATCAAGCTCAAGGATATCGCCGACCTTGCACTGGAAAAAACACCTACAATTGAAAATGTAATAGTCACTAAAGTCAATGATGACCCCTGCAATATGAAAGACGGCAGGGACCTGTGGTATCACGACGAGATGGCAAATGCAGACGAACTTTGCGATGCCGAACCTATGAATGCCGATGACCCACTGTTTATCCTTTATACATCCGGCTCGACCGGTAAGCCCAAGGGTGTAGTCCACATTACCGGCGGATATCTTTTGCACACCTCTCTCACTCACAAAATCGTATTCAATATTCACGACGACGATATTTTCTGGTGCACCGCCGATATCGGCTGGGTAACCGGGCACAGCTACATTGTCTATGGCCCACTGGCAAACGGCGGAACATCATTGATGTTTGAGGGAGTGCCTACCTATCCGGATGCAGGGCGTTTCTGGCAAATCTGCGATAAATTCGGCGTTACCGTCTTCTATACGGCACCCACGGCTATTCGAGCTCTGATGCGTCTCGGCGAAGAATGGCCCGCCAAATATAAACTCGATACCCTAAGGATTCTCGGAACAGTCGGTGAGCCGATAAATCCCGAAGCATGGATGTGGTACTACGAGAAAATCGGCCGTAATCGCTGCCCGATAGTAGATACGTGGTGGCAGACAGAGACCGGTGGATTTATGATTACACCTCTGCCGGGCGCCCACACATTAAAGCCGGGCAGCGCTTCTCGTCCATTCTTTGGCATTGACCCTGTTGTGCTCCGTGACGACGGCAGTAAATGCGATGTAAACGAAGGCGGCAAGTTGTGTATCCGCAAACCATGGCCGGGAATGATGCGCACGATGTGGGGCGACCATGACAGGTTCATCGATACATACTTCACAATGTACGACAATATCTATTTCGCCGGCGATGGCTGCCGTATTGACAAAGACGGTGATTACTGGTTAATGGGCAGAATCGATGATGTAGTTAATGTCTCCGGCCACCGTATCGGAACCGCAGAGGTTGAAAGCGCTCTGGTCAGTCATGATAAGGTTGCCGAAGCCGCCGTGACGCCAATGCCACACGAAATCAAAGGGCAGGCTCTGTATGCATTTGTTACGCTTGTAAAAGGCATCGAGGAAAGCGATGAGCTAAAGAAGGAGCTTATAAAGCACGTGCGAAAGGAAATCGGGCCTATCGCAACACCCGAAGCCATTCAATTTGCTCCCTCCCTTCCAAAGACCCGCTCCGGCAAAATTATGCGACGAATCCTGCGAAAAATAGCCGAAAAGAACACAGACAACCTTGGAGATATTACCACACTCGCAGATCCAAGCATAGTCGAAGCATTAATCAAAGGCCGGGGCGAATAATTTTACCTGCATTAAAAGATACCAAACAAACCGGACGTGTGTTTTAAGCACACGTTCGGTCTATCATCAATAACAAGGAACCATAATTATGAGTGAAGAAATAACAACGGCAAAACCAGAAATAGAAAATTATGGCTGGCGTGTTACGTTTACGGGAATGGGTATTAATCTCGCCCTCGGTATTCTGTACTCCTGGAGCGTTATCAGTAAGCGTGTGCCCGAAGACTGGGGCTGGAATGAGGACGATAAATCCCTGCCTTATATGATTGCCTGCCTGGTTTTTTCGATTATTATGGTCCCTGCCGGAAGATTGCAGGACAAATTCAGCCCGCGCCTTGTAGCCACAATTGGCGGGGTATTAGTGGGTATCGGTTTTGTAATCGCCAGCATGACAACATCCCCCTTCGCTTTTGCGATTGGCTTTGGCGTACTTGCCGGCGCAGGCATCGGATTCGGTTATGCGTCAGCAACACCGCCTGCCATAAAGTGGTTTCCGGCAGCAAAGACAGGCCTTATCGCCGGCATTGTAGTTTCAGGCTTCGGCCTGGCTTCGGTATATGCTGCTCCACTGACAACGGCCCTCATAATTAATCTTAGTTTCAAAACAGCAATACTGCTTTTGGGTATAGCGTTTCTGGTTGTCGTAGTTGGGCTTGCTCAGATATTAAAGCCGCCACCGGCCGGCTATATTCCACCCGGTTCCATACCGGCAAATTCAGATGCCAAAGCTAACAATAAGAAAGAAGATTTTCTGCCGAAAGAGATGCTTACTACCTGGCAATTCTATGTCATTTGGTTCATGTATGTATGTGGAGCCGGAGCTGGTCTTATGGTAATCTCAAAGCTTGCCGCAATTGCAGACAAGCAGGTCGGAATTACTTTGGGATTTGTCCTGGTGGCAGTACTTGCCATCGGCAACGGCGGTGGCCGAATACTTGCCGGTATGCTCAGCGACAAAATTGGTCGCAAGGCAACGATGTTTATCTGCTTTCTCTTTCAGGCGTTTCTTATATTTCTACTATCAAGAGCAAGTAGTGAAAACGTCCTTGGAACAATACCCATAATGGCAACTATCTCAGCCCTGATTGGAGCAAACTACGGGGCCAACCTCTCGCTTTTCCCATCTATCACCAAAGATTTTTATGGCCTGAAGAACTTTGGAATGAATTACGGACTGGTATTTACAGCCTGGGGAGTTGGCGGTTTTATGTTAGCAAAGCTCGCCGGAACAATGTATGTCAAGTATCAAACCTTTGAAATCGCCTATTATGGTGCTTCAGCTCTGTTGATACTCGCTGCGATAATTACAGTATTCGTCAAAGCACCACACCACACACTCGAAAGCAACGAAGTGTAAGTTGGCGATAAACACATAAACGGCCTGAACATTTTTTGTCCAGGCCGTTTTTTTTTATATCCTGACGGCAATTAAAGTTTATGAATTGGAAATATATTTGCCTTAACTGCTTCTATCGTTGCCTCTACAGCCGGTACTACCATTTCACGCTGTGTCCGGCTAACCGCAAGAGCTCTGTCCCGCAAGCCCCCCTGCCAGTCCGTACTTTCGAGCATAACACCACCGACGCCATAATGCATATCATGGTCGCTTTCAGCTCCGGCAAAGATGCTCCAGGCCAAAGCCCAGGCTCTTACAGTGTTTTCGATATTGTAACCACCACCTCCGGTGGCAACTATTGGTTTGTCAAAACTTAACAGATGCCTGATAACTTCAGCATAAGCATTGTTCGTAAGACATAAATGTGCAAGCGGGTCGCAGGCAAGGGCATCAGCTCCCAACTCAAAAACGATTACATCAGGATTGTATGCGCCAATTAACGGCAGAGCTAAGGCCTCAAATGCCTTGATATATACTTCATCATAAGTGCCGACCGGAAGAGGAACATTTACACAGTAGCCCTTACCTTCTCCTTTACCGATTTCTTCGGCGAATCCTGTTCCGGGAAACAGCGTTTCCGGACTTTCATGAAATGATATGGTCATCACATCAGAGCGGTCATAGAATCCGTATGCAACGCCGTCGCCGTGATGAACATCCACATCAAGATACAGAACCCGCTTTCCTTCTTCAGCTAATACCATACATGCCAGGGCAACATCATTAATATAGCAAAAGCCGGACGCCCGTTCCGGCCCGGCGTGATGAAATCCGCCTGACGGATTAAACACCACTTCAGCAGAACCCGACAGAATCATTTTGGCGCCGGTAAGTGTCCCTCCGGTGGCCAGAACTCCGTAGTCATACATCCCGGCAAAAACAGGGCAATCCAGTGTTCCGATTCCCATATTCAGTGCCTCGGTATCCCAACGGCCCTTGGCCGCTGTTTTTAATGCATGCAGATAACGGGCCGAGTGAAATTTTTTCAGCACAACTCTCTCGGCAGGAACAGGCGCCACCTCACTACTGTTGTCACCAGAGAGCAGAGCCATAGAGTTTAGAATCTTTCTCACCTGCCCCGCCCTGCTCGTATTAAACGGACAATCAGCCGGATAACTAAATTTCTCAAGCTCCGATGAATAAATAAAAGCAGCTTTTTTCGCTCCCAAATTCACTCCTATTGTTCCCGCTTTGTCAAATCAAACGTAATGTCATAGGCGTAGCCGTCGAATTCAGTATTCACCTTGTAGCCGGAGTTATGAAAAATGGCAAGCATCGGTTCATTGGTCGGTAATACTTTTGCATAGAACTTTTTTACGCCGCGTTGTTTAGCTATTTGAGTAATGTAGTCCAGAAGAAAAGTCCCCATTCCCTTTTGCTGCCATTCATCCTGGACAAGGAAGGCCACCTCCGCCGCCCGTGTTTTAGGGTCAAGAAAATATTGAACAAGGGCAACGATTTCCTCGCCTGAAACACGGGGAATAATAGCAACAATGGCGATGTCCTGACGATAGTCGATATTGGTGAACCGTTGAATATCTCTATGAGGGAATACTACTGTATGGGTCATATAACGAGTGCGGACGGATTCTTCGCTGAGCGAATACAGCATTTCCGAAAGTGCCGGCTCATCGGTAGGTTTAACAGGTCTGAAGAATATCTCCGTACCATCACGCAGCGTTTCATAGCGCTCCAGCTCTTCAGGATAAGCAACCTGATCCCAGGCCAACTCAATCTGGTCTTCATAAATATAGTTTTGAGCTTTCGCCGCCTGAATAAGCTCTTTCCGGAACTTAGGATGCGCGATATTAATCAGGTCCAGCACTCTTTTTCTGATACTTTTACCGTGCAAATACGCGATCCCATATTCGGTAACTACATAGTGGATATCTCCTCGCGTCGTAACGACCCCGGCTCCTTCGGTCAGACACGGCACAATCCTCGAAACCTTTCCATTTTTCGCAGTAGAGGGCATCGCAATTATAGCTTTGCCTCCCCTGCTTCTCGCAGCCCCGCGAATAAAATCAACCTGGCCGCCAATACCACTGTAGAATTTATAACCCAACGAATCCGAGCAGACCTGGCCTGTCAAATCGATTTCCAGTCCGACGTTAATTCCGACCATTTTATCGTGCTGGCTGATGGTATAAATATCGTTGACATACTCCGTAGGAAAAAATTCGAAGAAGGGATTATTGTCTATATAATCGTATAGCCGTTTCGAGCCCATACAAAAGCTTGCAACGATTTTGCCGCGGTTCAGAGACTTTTTTGCGCATGTGATTGCGCCGCACTCAATCAGGTCAATAATCCAATCGCTGAACATTTCAGTATGAACGCCAAGGTCTTTTTTGTCTTTTAGAAATTCAGCCAGTGCCTGAGGGATACGCCCGATACCACACTCAATAGTGCTGCCGTCTTCAACAAGCCTGGCGATATTTTGACCGATAAGGCGTAAAATCTCATTGGATTCAGGTATCGGAAGCTCGATCATGTCCTCGTCACAAGGAACTAACATGTCGATAGTATTGACATGAATAAAACTGTCGCCGAACGTCCGAGGCATACGGCTGTTGACCTGCGCAATAACATACCTGGCATTGGCGGCGGCAGATTTAACAATATCCACAGAAACGCCAAGACTGCACAGCCCGTTTACATCCGGCGGCGTCACAGAAATCAGTGCAACGTCGATGGGAATCCTTCCGGTCTCAAACTCAAACGGTATCTCAGACAGGAATATCGGCGTATAATCACCGATGCCTTTATGTAAAGCATCCCGCACATTGTCAGCAATAAAAAAGCTGTTCATCTTGAACTTTTCGCGGAACTTCTCATCGGCATAGGGTGCAGCACCCATCGTCAAAAGATGTACGATATGAGCATCGTAAATGTGGCTGGAATATTCAACCAAAGCGTTGACAAGATGCTGCGGCTGGCCACATCCGGTACCTATAAATATACTGTTGCCGGACTTAATCAATTTCATAGCCACAGCAGCATTACTTACCTTCTCTTTATATTTTTCTTTCCAGTTAAATTCCTGCATATTTATTTCTCTATACTCATTCTGGCATCGACAGCAATCGCCGTTGTGCCTTCGGGGCCAACAACATACGGATTTATGTCCATCTCCTGAATCTGAGGAAATTCCGTAACCAATTGTGAAAGTCTTTGCAATCCTTCGGCTATTGCTTTTATATCCACACCTTCCTGACCGCGTACACCCTTTAGCATTTGATATGTTTTTGTGTTAATCAGCATACGCTCGGCCTCTTCAGCCGTCAGGGGCGCCAGATAAAATGAGACGTCCTTGAGAACTTCCACCATTATCCCGCCCATCCCAAACATCATCAATGGACCAAAATGAGGGTCGCGATTCATACCAAGGATAACCTCTTTTCCGCTTTTGCACATCTCCTGCACAAGGACACCAAGTATATTTGCTTCGGGTTGTTTTTTGGGTATTCGGTACATCATCAGGTCGAAGGCATCTTTAACTTCCTGCTCGCTATTGAGCCCAATCTTAACACCACCAACATCCGACTTGTGTAATATATCAGGCGACCAAATCTTCAATACGACCGGGAATCCCAACTGTTGAGCAATGTTTGCCGCCTGCTCAGATGTAGTTGCGATAGAACCTTTCGGTGTAACAAAGCCGTATGCTTCGAGTATCTCCTTTGATTCGGTCTCTCCAACTTCCCGAATACCATGTCGCTGGTGTCTTTCGATAATGCCTTCAACCTTACGTCGATTAACCGGAAACAGTTTTACGACTCGTTTCGGCCTGGATCGCCATCTTACATAATCAGTCATAACTTTGATTGTTGCTATGGCGCTTTCGGGGCAATCTATTACAGGAATTTTTCCTTCACGCAAGATTCTTACACCATCTTCGATTTTGCCCGCCCCCAGAAAACAGGCAAAAATCGGTTTCGTAGGTTTGTCCTGAGATATTTTGACAACCGCCTCAGCAGTACCCTCAGATTCAGTCATCGCCTGTGGAGTCAGAAGGACTAGAATTGTATCCACATTGGGATCATCAAGAACAACATCAATCGCAAACTCATACCGGTCGGCTAATGCATCTCCCAAAACATCGATAGGATTATATAAGTTCGCAGCCACCGGCAGCCTTGCTGCTAATTTACTTACCGTTTCATCGGTTAGCTTCGAAAAGCTAAGCCCTTCTCTCTCGATAGCATCAGCGGCCATTATCCCCGGGCCGCCCGCATTGGTAATAACAGCAACGCGTGGTCCGGCCGGAAGCGGTTGATTTCCAAAGGCCTGGGCATAATCAAATTGTTCCTTTATCGAATCACATCGAATTATTCCCGCCCGTTCAAATACACACCCGTAAGCTGTTTCGCTGCCGGCCAAACTTCCGGTATGTGATGAGGCGGCCTTTGCACCTGCCGCCGTCCCGCCGGATTTCATAAGAAGTATGGGTTTATTATGAGAAATTCGCTCCGCCTGGTTGACAAAAGCATTGCCATCGGTAATACTTTCAAGATAGCCGGCGATAACTTTGGTTTCAGGATCCTCACCTAAGACCTTTATCAAATCCAATTCATCTACATCTGCTTTATTGCCTATGCTGATAAGCTTACTGAAGCCGATATTGTTTGTGTTAGCCATATCAAGAATAGCCGCTAACAATGCCCCTGATTGTGAGAGGTATCCGATGGCACCGGGCCTCGGCATGGTTCCACCGAAACTTGCATTTAAATTGTGTGCAGGCGCTATCACTCCAAGACAGTTGGGGCCTATGACTCTGATTCCGGCCTGTCCGGCTATTTGTATAATCTGCTGCTCAAGCTCTCTGCCCTCATCGCCGACCTCTTTAAATCCGGCCGTAATAATAATGACCGATCGCGTCCCAATCTTTGCGCACTGCTGCATAATTGCCGGCACAAACCTGGCAGGAACGATAATAATCACCAGTTCGGGCACTTGTTCGATAGATTCAAGGTCAGGATAGCACTTCAATCCTTCAATATTATCCGACTTTGGATTAACCGGGTATATTTGACCTTTATATCCCGCCTCCATCATACTGGCTAAGATTTCGTATCCCACCTTGCTTTTCTGGCGGGATGCTCCAACTATAGCAACAGACTTAGGATTAAAAAAGCTTTCAAAAGTCATTGCAATCAAGGTCCTTTCAAAACCAATGTCAGGGCTAACAAAGAAATTGTATTTTATCTTATCTTGTATGTAATTGCAAAGATTTGTGATATTATTCTCTTTGTGTTTCTCTGTTCTAAATTGGCATGTGCCGTTTTGAGACTCTACTGTTATATTTCTATATATTCGGACGGCAAAAAGCATGTAGTCATTTGACTATGGACTTTATAAAAAAATCCTCATGCTTTTTATGTGTGATTCTTTTGGACGTTAGCACTCTCAAAGCTGCCGCCCATTATATCTTGTGAGGTGTGAAGTATATCTTATATTTCGCTTCCCAGACCACGGAGTTTCTCTATTTGTGCTTTGAGATTTTCGTTTTCCTCACGCAGTTTTGCGTTTTGTTCCATAACAGAATCAAAAACGTCTTTTACCTGATTTCTTACGTTTTGCTGAGCCTTATGCTTCCAGCTCTCTTTTTCCTGCACACATTCGGCAAGCAGTTTATCCTGCTTTTTGCTCTCCTTGTTATGCAGTTTTGTTAATCTTTCGATTTCCCTGTTGCGCTGCTCTAATTCCTTTTTTAATCTCGTATTTTCCACCGATATTAGTCTGCTCATTTTCTCACTGGGTGGTTCCGGCTGTCCACAGCCCGCAATCGATATAACAACAACGCCAACTACCAATACGAATATATTTTGAACTGCTGTTTTCATCCTTGTTATCCTTGTTAAATAATTGAACTATTCGAAAAGCACTTTCAATTTTTCTTTATCAGCCATTGCGATTTGGCTCTGGTCTGTCCAGACAGCCAATTCGAGACTATTTCGACAGTGACAGTCATCACAAACAAGTTTGTGCTCGCTTGACAAAACGGCCTTTAAAAGTTCCAGGCAATTACACGTTGCCACCTTGAGATTACCGATTATCTCTTTGAGCAGAGTCTGTTTGTTCTTTTTTGCCTCGTGCGGCTTCCAGCAGTCATAATCACTGGCCAGGGCAATCAGGACGTAGCAGATTTGCGCCTCTCTGGCCAGTTTCGCTTCCGGCATAGCAGTCATACCAATCAAATCGGCACCCCAGCTTTGGTGCATAAGCGATTCGGCCCGAGTTGAAAATTGCGGCCCTTCCATACATACGTATGTGCCTTTCGGATGCGTCTTTATATCGATACCTTTGGCCGTGCCGATAAGTATCTCT
>Ga0307380_10010774_pt1 | contig 11490 bp, 14 predicted proteins | sample UN3MG_FD_202239 | JGI IMG/M metagenome (GOLD analysis project Ga0307380, IMG submission 202239) | Soil microbial communities from Risofladan, Vaasa, Finland - UN-3 | ecosystem: Environmental > Terrestrial > Soil > Coastal area > Acid sulfate soil | place: Finland: Risofladan, Vaasa | collected... | reverse complement strand
CCGGATTGCATCCGAGGCCAAGACCGGCGCCCGGATCGGCAAAGCGTCGCTGCGAACGGCCAGCGACTTGCTGCGCGACCCTCGCCGCACGATCGAGCAGTTGAGCCGTACGACCGGGTCGATTGCCCGCGTGGTCAAGCCGGCGACCACGCCATTGAGCCCCGCCATGACCGAGCGTTCACTCAACACCCACTTCGAGGCGATCTCCGTTCCCTTCTCCGCACTGAAGGCAGCAGCGAGGTCGGTCGACGGCACACTCAACGATGCGTTCGTCGCGATCACGCTCGACGCGCTGAAGCGCTATCACGACACCCTCGGACACCCGTGCACCGCAGTCCGGATGAACATGCCGATCAGCGTCCGCGGCGGCGACGCGTCGAACAACTTCGACAACCAGTTCGTTCCAGCGCGGATGGTGCTTCCGCTCAGCGACGCCGACCCGGGCGACCGCATCGGCGAGGTCAAGGTGCTGCTCCGCGAAGCGCGCGCCGAGCCGGCGCTGCCCCACGTCAACGACATCTCCGGGGTGATCTCGCGGTTCGGGCCCGCCGCGGCGGTGTCGATCCTCGGCGCCATGCTGAAGGGTGTCGACATCACCACCTCCAACGTTCCCGGACCGCCGTTCCCGGTGTTCATGGCCGGCGCCCGCGTCGACGAGTTCTATGCGTTCGGTCCTCTCGCCGGAGCTGCGATCAACATCACGCTGTTCAGCTACGACGGCACCGTGCACCTCGGGGTCAACAGCGATCGAGCCGCCGTGGCCGACCTCGACCTCCTGACTCGCTGCCTCCGTGCCGCCATCGACGACACCGTGGCGCTGAGCCAGGTCGCGTGACCCTGCGCGACCGCGTCCTGCCGCCCGACCCGCGTGGCGTCGGCAGCGAGCCGGACTACCGATTCACGCTCGCGAACGAGCGCACGTTCCTCGCCTGGATCCGTACGGCGCTCGCGCTCGCCGCCGGCGGACTGGCGGCGGTCAGCCTGCTCGACGAACTCGCTGTGGGCGAGACGCTCGGCATCCTGCTGCTGGCGCTCAGCTTCCTCACCGCGGCGAGCGCGTACCGGCGGTGGGCACTCAACGAGCGATCGATGCGGCTGAACGAGCCGTTGCCGACCTCGCGTCTGCCGATGATGATGGCGATCGGAACCGCCATCGTGACGGTGGTTGCCGCGGTGCTCCTCGTGGTCGACCGATCGTGAACGATCCGCGCCCGGTCACCGTCTTCGACACCGGACTGCAGCACGAACGCACGTCGCTGGCATGGGAGCGCACCGCCATCTCCATGATGGTTGCAGGGTTGGTGCTCAGCCGATTCGCCGCCACCAAAGGGTTCTGGCTGCTCGCCGCCGGCGGATTGACGCAGGTCGTCTTCGGCGCTGCAGTGCTGGTGTGGTCGGGCGCCCACTACGAACAACTCCATGGCGCCCTACGAGGTGGCACCGACGTGGTGCACCCCTCGGCGGCGCGCTCGGTCGGCCTCGTCACGATCCTCGGCACCGGAACGGGCCTCGTCGCGGCCATCGTCGCCACGCTCACCCGCTGAGCTGCTGGTGTGGCTGCTGGTGTGGCTGCGGACAACGAGGCCACGTCGGTAGGCTCGGTCCCGATGACATCGGCCCCCGACCACCGGCGACGCCTCGCCATCGGCCTCGCCTTGGGGGCCGTCGTCGCTGCCGCCGGTGTGGGAGCCATCGTCACCGCAGACGATGGTGGAGCCGACACGATTGCGGTATCAGCCGACGGCACGAACGATGAGGGGCTCTCCGCAGGCGAGACGCCGGCCACGCCGGCAGGCCTTGCCCTCCCCGACCTCGAAGGCGAGCTCGGACAGAACGAGGTCGAATCCACCGCTCCGGTCGAGCCGGAACGAGCCGACGGTGGCTGCACGATCGGTGCGCTTTCGATTCGTCTGAGCTCACAGGGCGACGGGGTCGCCTGCCTGCAACAGGCGCTGACGGCCGAGGGTCTCTACACCGGTGACATCGATGGGGACTTCGACAACCCGACGCTCGCCGCCGTGGTCGCCTATCAAGAGAATGCAGGGCTCTTCGTCGACGGTGTCGTCGGACGCGAGAGCGCCATCGAACTCAACATCTGGCCAGACGAGGACGCTCTCGTCGTGCGTACCCCTCCCCCGCCGCCGAAGACGCTCGACCCGACCGGGTACTACCTGTCGCCGGTCGCAAGCACGGGCGCCGACGCCCCGCCGCTGCCCGAGAACTCGGGGTCGGGTCGCCGTGTGGTCTACGACCGTGCCGGGCAACGAGCGTGGGCGGTCGACTCGAACGAGGCAATCGTGCGCTCCTGGCTCGTGTCGGGATCGAAGTACAGCAACGAAGCGCCCGGCACGCACACGGTGTACAGCCGTTCGGAGATGTCGACGGCCTGGAACGGTCAAGCTCTTCTGCCCAACATGATTCGCTACCAGCAGACCGAGATCGGCCACATCGGCTTCCACGGCATCCCTCGTCACGTGTCCGACAACTCGGTGTATCAGACCACCGACGAACTCGGAACCCGCCTGTCGGGCGGGTGCCAACGCCAGCACGACCTCGACGCCAAGTTCCTCTGGGCATTCGCCGACGTCGGCACCACCGTCGTGGTCACCTGACCAGTTACGCCGGGGTCACGGATGTGCCTCACAAGCGGGCATGGAGGCGGGCGGCCTGTTCAGCGGCTCTGGCTCGGACCTCGACGGGGTCGATCCTGGTCGCGACGCCGTCGCGGAGGGCGGGCTCGCCGTTGATGTCGACATCGATCGCTCTGACCGTCGGCGTGTAGGCGAGGTGCCACGGCGTCATCGGTTCGTACGACCATCGCACCCGATCGCCACGGGCTTCGGGAACAAGTTCCCAGCCTCGTTCGAGCCAGGACCACGCAGCGTCGGGACTGAACGTCACGTTGTCGGCCCGCGCGGCGACGAACGCCAGCTGGAACTCGGCCAGCATGTCGGCGCCGATGCCATCGGTCCCGAGCGCCACCGGGTTCTCGAAGCGCGCCGGGCGGGCGTAGCCGACCGAGTTGTTCATGTTGGACCGCGGGTTGTGCACGATCGTGCCGCTCAGGCGGTGATCGTCGGCGAGGTGCACACCGTGGATCAGCAACCAATCATCGGTGGTCAAGGCTGCGAGGCGCTCGACTGCACCTGCGTCGTCGAGGCCCTCAGCAACGTGAATGTGCACGCCGACATCGTGGCGCAGTGCGAGCTCTGCGGCAGCCGCAAGCGTGTCATCGCTACAGGTGAATGCTGCGTGCACCCCGACCATGCCGCGCCCACCCGCCGCCAGGAACCGCTCGTTCTCGTCGATACCTCGACGTGCCCCGTCGGCACCATGGCGATCGGTGACCCCGTACGAGGCCACGACGCGCACACCCACCTCGGCGCAGGCATCCGCGATGACCGTCAGCGATCCTTCGATCGCATTCGGCGACTCGTGATGATCGATGATGGCCGTACAGCCCGCTTCGAGTGCTTCGAGCGCTCCGAGCTTCGCCGACCACTCGAGCATCTCGAGATCGAGCGCCGTGTCGAGACGCCACCAGACCTGCTCGAGTACGCCCAGGAACGTCGTGGGTGTGTTCGGAGGCGGGGGCATCCCGCGCGCCAAGGTCGAATAGAGATGGTGGTGCGCACAGACGAGACCAGCCGTCGTGTCAGCCCTCGTCATGAGTGCCCACGATTCCGGCGACCCGGTTGCACGAAGCGACGCTCAGTGGTGACGCCCCGAGCGCGCCGCCTTCTTGTCGGCCTCGCGAACCTCACTGCGCTTCTTGTTCGCGTACCACTGCCAGATCGCAGTGATGATCAACGCGCCGACGATCGAACCGATGACGCCGCTCGGCTTGAAGGCCAGGCCGTCGCCGGCGAGCAGACTGGCGAGCAGCCCACCGACGAACGAACCGCCGAGACCGGCGACCAATGCCATGCCCCAATCGGTGGTGTAGGCCGCCCGCCCGAGGATGAACTGGGCAAGCCAACCCACGAGAACGCCGAAACCGATGAGTCCAAAGATGAGCACGCAGGCAACCTATCGCAGTCGCTACATTCAGCATCGGAACCGTCACCAGATGGTTGCACGACAAGAAATGGGGACACCATGATCAAAGGCATACTCGCACTGCTCATCTTCTTCCTCGTCGCCACCTTCCCGGCGACGTGGCTCCTGATGCTCTTCCTCGGCAACGTCGGGCTGGGCCTCAGCTACTGGGGCGCGTTGCCGATCGGAATCCTGGTCTCGGTCCTGCTCGGCTCCGCATCGGCGCCGACGTTCGTGGTGAGGAACTGATCGCCGTGCTGCTCGCCGCCGAATGGGGCGTCGGCCAGGTGTTCTGGTCGATGTTGTGGATCTTCCTGTTCATGTTGTGGATCTGGATGATCTTCGTGATCTTCGCCGACATCTTCCGCAGCGACGACTTGTCGGGTTGGGCCAAGACGATCTGGTCGGTCTTCGTGATCTTCCTGCCGTTCCTCGGCATCTTTGCCTATCTGATCGCCCGCGGCGGCGGCATGGCCGAACGCCAAGCCGCCGATGCCCGTGCGTCCCAAGCGGCCACACAGACCTACATCCGCAACGTCGCAGCCTCGAGCAGCGCCGCCGACCAACTCGGCACCCTCGCCGACCTGCACGCCGCCGGCAAGCTCGACGACGCCGAGTACACCGCGGCGAAGGCCAAGGTCATCGGCTAGCGCATGCGTTGCTGACGGCCCATGGGCTCGTGCCGGGCACGGAACGGCACGCGTACCTCGCTCGTCGGCTCGAGACCCTCTGCGAGGTCGGTCCGTCGAGGATGGGCGACGACGTAGTCGGCATAGGTGTTCGATCCCCACCAGGCCGTCAGGCCGTGCAGCAACACGCTGAGCGCCACGGTGAACAGCGCGGCGTCGGCGATGGTCGACGCACCGTTGAGGGTGCTCGCATCGATGACCTCGATCGTCAGGATGATCGTCGCCAGCCCGCGCGGACCGAACCAACCGATGTAGAGCACCGACTGCCACCGCATCTTGGCGCCGACAAGAGCCGCGGCGACGGCGAGCACTCGCACCGCGACCAAGCTCAGCACGCCGTACAGCACGATCTCCCAGCTGAGGTCGGCCAGCACCGGGCCGAGGAAGATCCCGAACACGAAGAAGCTTGCCATCGTCAGCAGATCACCGAGGGCTTCGGCGAAGTCCGGCAACGGATCGTCGGCGGCCGACACGAATCGCTTGCCGAACACGAACCCGGCGACCCACGCTGCGATGAATCCTGACCCACCCAGCGGCGTCGCAATCGCGTACGCGCCCACAGCGAGACCGACCAGCGCGATCTCGAGCCAGTAGCCCAGCGCTGCGCCGCTGGATCGCCCCCATGCGATCGCGAGCGCCCCGACCCAGCCGACGGCGATGCCGACGGCCAGGGCGATACCGACCTGCTCGAGCAGGGTGATGAAGATCTCGCTGATGGCCAAGGACTCCTCGGCGACGAGTGCCGTCTCGAGAAAGACCAGGAAGAGCGGCAGCGCAATTCCGTCGTTGAGGCCGCTCTCGATGTTGAGCGCCTGTCGAATACGACGCGGCACGCGTTCGTTGGAGACCACGGCCTTGCCGAGCGCCGCGTCGGTGGGCGCCAACATCGTCCCGAGTACGGCCGCCTCCCAGAATTCGAGCGCGCCCAACAGCACCGCCGCCAACAGCCAGCCGAGTCCGATCGCGACGGGCAGCCCGATACCCAGCAGACGTGCGGGAAGGATGTCGTCGCGCCAGTTCGACGAGTTGATCGCGCTCGCGTCGGTGAACAACACGATCACCAACGTGCCCGTCAGCACCAAGCTCAACAGCTCGAAGCGATCGACGAGCCCGGCGTAGTCGACCAGATCGAGCACCTCGGGGCCGAGCGCAACACCAAGCCCCGTGAACAACATCGTGCCGGTCACGACGGAACGGCTGAGACGCTGCGAGACGACGGCGAAAGCGACGAAGGCCACCGCGACGATCGCTGACACCGATGCCATGAGAGGGCCGGTCTACGACTCCGCGTGCGCGAGCATCGCGGCGTGTTCGCGACCGGTCTGACGTCGGAGGAGCTCCGCTACCAACATCTCGTCGGGCGCGTCGCTCATCGGGTGCTCAGGCGAGCAGCTTCGCCTTGGCGGCGGCAAACTCCTCGTCGCTGAGCACACCAGCGGCCTTGAGATCGGCGAGCTTGCTCAGCTCACCCATCAGGTCGTTGCCTGCAGCCGGCGCGGCAGCGGGCGCAGCAGCCGGCGCCGGCGCTGGCGCTGGCGCCGCCTGCTGGGCCTGCATCGCGTTCATCTGGGCCTGCATGTCGGCAAGCTGCGCCTGCGATTCGAACGCTGCCTGCTGTGCGGCCTGCTGCTCGGCTGCGGCCTGCTGCTTGGAGGCCTGCTTGTTCTGCGAGTGGCCCACAACGGCGGATGCGGTTCCGGCCACGACGGCGGTTCGTGCCATCGTTCCGACGAGTCCTGGGCGTCCCATACGACGTCGCATGATGATGTTCTCCTTGGTGAATGTGGTGATCGGGTCTACAGGGTGAACGGACGTCGACGTCAGTCGTCGAGCTCGGCGAGCGCGTCGAGCACTTCGTCGACGACGGCGCCGGGAACGCGGAAGTCGTCGGCGAGGACGCCGCCGGAGGCGACGATGGCATCGCGCAGCGGCTTGAACCAGGTGTGTTCGAACACGAGGATCGCCTCCGAGCTGTCCGGCTCGAGGCCGGCGGCCAGTTCCTCGATGTCCTCGTCGGAGATCAGCGAGTCCAGCTGATCCATGACGCCGGCGAGCCGTTCTGCGTCGGCGTTGCCGCCGAGCTCTTCGAACTCCGTGAACGTCACCTCGCCGGCGGCGTCCTTGCGGACGAGCAAGCCGTCGATGATGCTGATCGTGTCGTTGTCGACGAGCCGTTCGAGCTCGGGGATGATCTCGCCGTTGAACTCGTTGCCCGGGAAACTGACAACGAGCACTTCGATGGGGCCGAGGGTCATGAATGCCTCCAGGACACTGCAGGGTAGAGAGAGCGGATGAAGCGGCCGTACGTTAGCGCATTCCGATCGAACCACGTGAACTGCGACAAAGGTTGATTTGTTCGCCCGCTGGAGCGATGCTGGTCCCGCTCGGGGCACGAACGCCCCGACCGAACGAAAGGCAACACCTTGCAACTTGCAGCTGAATTCGGAACCGGCCAGGTCTTCTGGTCGATCCTGTGGTTCTTCTTGTTCTTCGTGTGGATCATGCTGATCTTCACGATCTTCGGAGACATCATCCGTAGCGACGACATGGGCGGCGTGGCGAAGGCGATCTGGTCGATCTTCATCATCTTCGTTCCGTTCCTCGGCATCTTCATGTACCTCATCATCCGCGGAGGAAAGATGGGCGAGCGTCAGGTGAAGGCCGTGCAGGCCCAGCAAGCGGCGATGGACGACTACGTCCGCACCACCGCCGGCACCGGCAGCGCCGCTGACGAGCTCGCGAAGCTCGCCGACCTTCACAGCCAGGGCAATCTCGACGACGCCGAATACGCGGCGGCGAAGGCCAAAGTCGTCAGCTGAACACGAACATCCCGTTTGACGGCGTCACGTCAGGTCATCCGACCTGGCGTGGCGCCGTCGTCGCGTCCGGACTCAGACGCCGACCGTCGCCGCAGCGTCTGCGGAACCGATGTCGACGCCTCGCTGTTCGGCAATGGCGTCGCCGAACAGCAGCGTCTGGGCGACCGCGGCCAACGGCACGATCAGTGCGTAGACCAGGGTGATCAAGCCCGAGAAGAGCCACAATGGGATACCGGCAAACAGCACCAGGAGCAACAGTCCGACGACGAGTCCCGAGCCGGCGACGAGGAGGTTGAACAGCGTGACCATGATCGCCGTGTGCCACCAACGACCTTTGACGAGGTGCGCGCTGCGCGCCAGGGCATCCTTGCCGTTGAGGTGCTCGGTGACGACGACTTGCGGCAGGAACTGATACCGCACCAGGAACCAGACACCGAACGGAATCCCGACGACGCTCATCAACAGTACGAGCACGATCGCGAGGGCCCGCCCGAAGCCGACGAGCAGGTCCCCGGCATGAGTCCACGCCCGACGGACGGCGTCGATTCCCGAGGCATCGACGTCGCCATCGCCCAGCAGGTCGTAGTAGGCAGCGACCATGGCGTTGACGGCGACGTACGCGAGCAGGTTGGCGATGCTCCCGGCCAACAACGCAAAGATCAGACTGGTCTCGCTGGCGTTGGCGGCGAGCGCAGTGACTCGGCGCACGAGGGGAATGACCTGCAGCACCGATGCGGTCGCCGCGACCAGAATCGAGACCGGGATGTACACCAATCCGATCGTGATCAGGATCCCCGAGCGCCGTCGATACGAGCCTGCTGCCGCTCGAATGATCTCGCCGGCTCGCCGACGACGGACCATCGGCAGCGCACCCACCTTGTTCCAGACCGTACGACCGACGAGCCACTTGCCGATCAACACGAGGATGGCAAGTGCGATCACGAGGCGAATCGGCGAGGTCTTCAAGGTGACCAGGGCACCCGAACCTCGTTCGACGACACCGCAGAAGGTGTTGATGATCGACTCGCCCGCACCATCACCCGCCGGAACGACCACGCTGTCCGACCGGAGGTCGTCGTGCCAGTCGACCGGCTCGGTCCACCGCTCCTTGCCCTGCGGACCCGTCGGGCCGTTGAACGCGCCCGACTGACGTTCCCCCCAGCGACCGTTGTAGTCGATCCACGCGAATTCGTCGTCGGGGCCCGTCGATGCGGTCGGCAGGAGGATCACCGACGGATCGGTACGCACCGACGGATCGGCCGTCGTGTCGCAGCCGAATCCCTCGCTCGCACTGCGACCCATGTACAGCGCCGAGCTGAAGTAGCTCGCGTGCGAGCCCGCCGATGGATACACGTACGGTCGCGTGCCCTCGCGTTCGAGCTTCGACGACTCCCAGGCAGCGCGTTCGCCGCCTTCGTGCTGTGCGTAGCCGACGCTGACGGGTTCGGTCTGCAGCGCCTCGTCGACCGTGCCCACGTCGAACAACAACTGGATGCCCTCCCAGTCGCTCTCGTGCTTGTTGTTCCAGTCGTTGTAGTACCAGTAGAACCAGTACTGCACGGCCAGCTTGTCCGGCTCGTCGGCCTGCGTCGCGATGTGGGCGTAGACCACCGGCTCGCGTTCACCCGTCACCGTGCCGGTGTAGCGGTCGAAATCCTGTTCGTAGATGCATCCGGGCTCGAGAGCGCTCCCCGGGAAGTCGAGGAAGAATCCCTCACTGCGCCCGTACAGATCTGCGGCGCTCGGCGCCACCTTCAAAATCGGGTCGCCGTTGCCGAGTTGGCGCAACACGACGTCAGGGTTGTCGAGCACGATGTCGACCGACTGCGGCGAGTACGGCTCGCCCTCGGGATCGCAGGGTGCGTCCTGCGCCTTCAGCACCAGAATCGGAGCGTACGTCTCGACCAGTTCCTGCTCGGACGACGTGCTCGGCTCGCCTTGCGCCGCAGCGGGCATCGGAACCAGCGCGGCGATGGCGACCGCCAATGCGGCGACCGCGACGAATCGTCTCACTGGTCGGGCCGGTCCGCTGCGTAGACGGTCGCCCAGTCGTCGCGGATGCTGGCGACGGTCCAGCCGTGGGCGGCGGCGAGGTCGAGGAACGATCCTGTCGTCTCGAACGTGGCAGCCACGCTCTCGTAGCGGTACTCACGATCGGCGTCGTCGTGGTCGACGAGCAACGCCAAGGTCGGGCCGTCGGCGGCCATGGTGTAGTCGAGCATCTCACTGTCGCCTGGCGAGTTCCCGGCAGCGAAGATCGGGCGCCGCCCGAGCGCTCGCTGGATGTTGACCACCTTGGTCGCTCCCTCGTTGGCATCCGCAGCGACCAGGTCGGCGTTGCGGATCAGCCCGGCGCAACCATCGCCATCACGGACGAAGTCGTAGCTCGCCTGCGTGCCCAGCACCCGTTCGGGCGCAACGCCATAGAACTCGTCGCCGATCGCCCGCACGAACTCGGTACCGCCACCGGTGACGATGAACACGTCGAACTCGGCGCGGCGCAGCTCGTCGAGCAGTTCGAGCATCGGTTGATACCGGATCGCGGACAGCGACACCCCGCGATCGCGATGACGAGCGGTGGCGAAGAACGCTCGAACGCTCGCGTCGAACTCCTCGGGCGAGATGCCGGCGCAGAGTTCGATCAGCGCCAAAGCGATCCGTTCGAGTCCGAGCTCGGACTGCGCGGCGGTGTCACCCTCGATCAGCGCGCGGTACTCTTCGCGCTCTGCAAGCGACGGGTCGGCGCCGACCGCACGGGCGAGCTCGCCGAGCAGGAACTCCAGCTGCGGGTAGTTCGGCTTCTCACACCACAGGGTGCCGTCGTTGTCGAGTACCGCAACCCGATCGACGACCGGCACGCCGCGCGCTGCGGCGAGGAAGTCGGCGATCGCCTGCTTCGCGGCCCCGTCGTTCCACGACGGCAGGAAATCGGATCTCAAGGGATCGGCGGTCATGATCAACTCCTCGTGCGGATCGTCCGGAAACCGATGTGGCTCATGCCGGTGTCGATCATCTGTGGTCGCCGAGCGGCGGGGCGGTAGCGCTGACAGTAGTTGTCGGCACAGAGGAACGACCCACCCTTGATCACCTTGCGTGGGATGCGGAACTGCGGCTGGTGCGGGTCGTAGCTCACCTCGACGTCGGGCCCACGCGGGTTGGTCGGCACACAGCACGGCTTGTCGACGTCCTCGCCGACATCGTCGGGGTGGCCGGCCGAGTACCAGTCGGTCGTCCATTCCCACACGTTGCCGGCCATGTCGAACAGCCCGAAGGCGTTCGGCGGAAACGATCCGACCGGCGCCGTGCCGGTGAAACCGTCGGCTTCGCTGTTGCGCCACGGGAAGTCGCCTTGCCAGAAGTTCGCGAGATACGTGCCGTCGGGGACGGCCTCGTCACCCCAGGTGAACGCGTATCCGTCGGCGCCACCGCGGGCCGCGTACTCCCACTGCGCTTCCGTGGGCAGCTCCTCCCCCGCCCACGATGCGTAGGCCTCGGCATCCTCGTAGGCCACGTGCACGACGGGATGGTCGGGGCGCGAATCGATCGAGCTGCGAGGACCGTCGGGTGCGCGCCACGAGGCGCCCGGCGTCCAGGTCCACCACTGGCTGAGATGGTGCAGATCGACCGGTCCCGGCGTCATCGTGAACACCATCGAACCCGCCACCAGATTCTCGGGTGGCGCACCGGGGTAGTCGGCAGGATCGAGTGGTCGCTCCGCGAGGGTCACGTAGTCCGTGGCCTCGACGAACGTCGCGAACTGCTCGTTCGTCACGGTCGTCGCGCTGATCGAGAAGGCGTCGACGCTCACGCGGTGCGCTGGCGCCTCCTCGGGATAGTGATCGTCGGAGCCCATGCGGAACGTGCCCGCCGGGACCTCGATCACGCGCTCGAGACTCCGGACTGCAGCTTTTCGAGCACGCTCTCGAGGTTGAAACTGGCCGGCT
>Ga0307380_10010773_pt1 | contig 11490 bp, 14 predicted proteins | sample UN3MG_FD_202239 | JGI IMG/M metagenome (GOLD analysis project Ga0307380, IMG submission 202239) | Soil microbial communities from Risofladan, Vaasa, Finland - UN-3 | ecosystem: Environmental > Terrestrial > Soil > Coastal area > Acid sulfate soil | place: Finland: Risofladan, Vaasa | collected... | reverse complement strand
CAACTCGCCAGTAATAATCTTTACTGTAATCACCTGTGTAACTAAGAACAGATATTAGATAGGCTTGGGCAACAGATAACAACACATTATCTACGACAATCCTACTAAGGTTGTCCGGGTCATCACCGAAATATACGTCGTATGTTATTCCCATAAAAGTGCGGTCCAGTCAAGTGTTATATCCGTAGCCTCATGTGCCGGTGTTGGATTACTGGTCTTTGTGGGTTTAGGGTCGAACCACCAGATGTCACCAGTTGTAGTTCCCGATGTATTAACAGCATCAACCCGCCAGTAACAATTACTATTTCTGACAATTTCATGTGTAACGGGGTCTATATAGAAGAACAACCCTATGCCATTGGCGTTAAGAATAAACGATAGTGCTTCCTGTCCCCCCGACACTAATGTTAAACCACCATCAACACCCACATATACATCATACGATGTGGCCCCGCCACCATTTTCCCAATTTAATACACCATCAAATTCAAATCCTGATTGTTCGTGTGTCGGTGTTGGGTTTATTGGTTTGTTCGGACCTGTTAATCCATCATCCGCAAAAATTATAAACGTAAAATCAAAAGTTGTCAAAAACGGATATGTAAATTCTTCAATCCAACCCTTAAATTCATCGTCTATATATCCGTATGCACTCGCAAGACCGTTACCGCCAGAATAATTGGGTGACGAGAAGTCACCTCTCCAAGAGACCCTATCGGTATCTGCGGTTCCATCCGGGGCGGTCAACATAATAGCATACTTCGTACCTGATGTAAGAAAAACACCGGTTGCAAATGTCATCTGTCTATAGAAAGCCCCTACCGAACTTTCTGCGAGAGTATTACCATCGGTTGTTACGGAACACAAGGCTTCACCATCAGGATAACCTAATTCATTAACTGCGTATATGCCCACAATCAATGTACCCGGTTCACCAGTTCTCCACAATTTTAATCTTATTTGGTATATAGTATATGAAGTAACGGGTGTAAAGGTCTGAACTAAAGATTTGCATATATAACCAGATTCACCTTCAAATAATTCATAGAAAGGTGTACTCCACTGACCGTCTTCACCAGATATATAATAGTCTTTTAGTACAGACATTATTCCACCGAACTAACAGTACAAATTGCCACTACTGGTTGTTCAGAACTACCTATTTGAACACCACTACCCCATTTCTTCAGGCCGGGTCGTTGTCCACCACGCAGTCTGTTACCCAACGTATCAAACGGCCTTACGTTAAGCAAATCAGGTGATGTTCCTGTTGGTTGCAATATGGACGCCACACCTCTATTAACACCTTTTACCGGGAATACTAATGTAATCATATCTATAATTCCTGCTGGCCGAAGCCAGCGTTTACATTACTTTTGGTCAGTCCACGTAGGTGATGCTTTTGTTCCGGTGTTCAGGTATAGGATAGAACTACCGGCGGTCAATGCCTTAATGTACAGACAACCGGGTGCGTACAAACCGGCAGTCGTTAGGGGGGCCGCATTAACAGCAGTAAGACCATAGCACAACATAATGCCATCCTCTGACCTGTAGATTACCTGCGGTACTGCATTAGATGCAGGACCCGGAACCATATTGTGTAAATCATACGCCTGTGTAAATCTGCTTCTGCTCATTTTTTCCTTTCTCGACATCCGTTGTCCACACTGCCCCAATCCTTCAAGGGCTGATTTAGTTATACGTTATATCTTTCCAAGTACGTTCTTGAATACGTGAAGTCTTACTCAATTTTAACGGGGCTGTACGTGTATCTATTCTAATAGCGTTTGGCAGGTCAACTGTTTTGTAAATCTTATACTTTCCTGTAGGTTCGTCTTCTATGGTAAGTTCAACTTGAGCCATACATGCACTGAGAATAACTTGGTCGAATTTTATACCAGCCGGATGCAAATTACTAACTGGTGTCAAATTATAAACACTATCTGCGACAGGGTCTATACCATCTGCCGAACCATCGGGTTTAAGCCAATCGTCCACAGTTATAGTACCGGTGGACCCGGTATAATCTGTTACTATAGCCCAACTTCCCTTGCCAGTCCCATCTACTATACTAACTTTCCACCCAATGAAATAATCGTCTGGTTCTGTTCTTACACTGTCAGTTATGTTATCAGTTCCACCGTCTGTGGCCAACCCTGTCTCTAATCTGAGTTCATCAAAATATACGGTGTACGGAAACGTGAGAACTTCATCCGACACAGGTTGTGGGTCAAGAATAAGTTCATACCTTCGTTTAGGCCCACTATAGCCACCTACAAACTCAAGGGGTCTAATGGCGGCAAACATAGGATAGCCAGAGTTTACTGTTATTGCACGTCTGGCCCTAATAGTTGATTCATCAACCCACTGTATAACATTGTGACCCGTTGAGGCCGCATAGTTTATTTCACCGTCAACCTCACCGCCAAAATTCTCAGCAAGAGGATAACGTGATATGTCACCGCCAACAGTCTCTACTGGAGTTATGGCATACGTACTGTTGGTTGTCGGGTCTGTTCCGCCAGCGTTACCATAGGCGTCGAGCCAGTCGGCAACCGTACAATCCCCCGTAGTTTTGTTATATGCCGTTATTATTGCGTAACTTCCTGCACCCGTCCCCGTAAGTATGTATGCGTAATAACCGACAAGTTGGTCAGTGGTTGTATAAGTAGATGCAAGAGTTAAATCTATCAAGTGGGTTGTGTTTGTGCCCGCATCAGCAGTGCCAGTTATTCTGGTCCCTGTTATCGTCACTGACATGATACGTCTCATCCATCGCCAACCTTTAACCGGAGCGTCGGATATGAACATCCTTATGGCATCGTTTACCGCATCCTTGCACAACCCTAAATCATGCACATTGATGGGCGGCAGAGGACTTTCGCTGCCTGTAGAACCATAGTAAGCGATGCCAGCTTCTATAGCCACACGCTTTACCAGTTCTGCAAACGTCAAAATTGAGGTTGGCTCACTCATCTTAATCTCCAAGAAAGGGTAGGGGCAAAATGCCCCCACCCATTGAATCGGACTTTGTTATAGATTCAAACTAAACAACGGACCAATTAAGTCCGCAGTTCCCATAACCCTGTGTCCGGCGTATTGCGAAGATACATACTCTGAATCCTCTACTCCATTATCAACAGTATCAAGTGAACCATCGTGTCTCCAACACGCACCCACTTGTTTTCCGGTTATACCAGATTGCGGAGCTACGAAACAAACTCCCTTATACTGACACCAGAAATACATCGCTGCTGTAGAAACATAAGTAGCAGGCACACCGGCTTTTGCAGAGGCCACACTGGTTCCGGTCTGTAAGGAAGCATACGGATTTTGGAATACTTCCACCAGAATACTTATGGACACCACCGCAGTCAACGAAGCATCAAGATATACCTTTAATGCAGCATTAGCTTCTGATGCGTCATTTCCGATAATACCCCTGAACTGCTGTTTAGCATCGGCACAATGAATTACCACATAACCACCACGTAGTTCGTCTTGTGTAACCGCATCGTGGGTTCCGGCGGCTATGGAGATACTCTTATCTCCGACAACCCCTGCCACATCTGCCACCGCACCATAAAGACCTATCTTTGTAAATTCTGCACCCTGACCACTAACACAAGCTGCGGCAGCCTTACAATACACGAATCCACGACCGTCTGCTAAATCAACCCTGTCCCCGACATTCCATTTCGGGTCTTTAGTCAATGAAGCAACGTAAAGGAACTCAATGTCGGGAACATTTAAGTGGCCGACAAGTCCTTCACGATTCATATAGTTAATACGAATGTTACCTTTACTCATTTTTAACTCCTTGTTAGAGGAAACTTTTAGTTCAATTACGCAGCCTTGTGCATAATGAAACCGCAAGTCCTTCGATTAAGACAAAGGTTGTTATGCGAGCCGTCCAGATACACCGTGAACGTGGTGTGCTGGCCCCTGTCCGTCATCGGTTCGCCCTCTTCCATCCAGTAACCATCCTGAACAAACGGGATGAACTTCGTAAAGTCAACAGTGTAAATAGGTGTGAGTGACGCACCATTGAGCTGTGCAATACCCACGACCGGGAGCCTGTTCACGTAACAGAGTCCACCACTGTCAACCGTCAAGTTACTCAGAACATCCTTGCCGGTATGGTTATCGTCCTTCTGGTCGGCGAGGTCCATCAACTGAGCCGCTGTATCGAAGTCGGTGTAAATTCGCTTCGCAGCAGTCTTCTTATTTGACGGGTCGTTGACAAACAGAGGGGCCTTGAAACTGGTGTACATGAACGCCAGTCTGAACGCCTTTAGAAGTGCGTTATCAACGGCTGTGTAAATCGCCGCATAGTTACGCCACTTGGCTTCCGCACTGGCGTCGATGCCCGCACACGTGTACGAGTACGCTGCGTTCTGAAACTTCACTGCCTTACCCAAGAACCCGGCACTGGAGTTAATCGTTCCATTGGTGTCGGTGTACGGGGTCAGGTAATAAGGAACACCATAGGGATACAGGTCATCAGTGGCCGTATCCGGGGTCTTCCATGCTCTTTCCTCGATAAGATTAGCGAGGGACCAGAGACCGTCGGTCCGACGAACTTTCATCAGGTCGATAAAGCCCTTGGCCGAGTTCTTATTACGCAGAATCTCAACCTTGTCCCATGAATAGTTCGTACCAATCTGGGTCCAAGGAACAGTGATGGTGTGCATCACATCGCCGACTGTCGGCTCGTCAGTATCGAACAACCTGCGGTAACGGGCGTTACCTGTGTTGTCCAACATAACCTTACGTTCGATATTCGGTCCGCCGTCAATCTGAACACGCTCGTTCTGATAGATTCGGCAGAACTCATAATCCTGATTATCCCAACCCACTTCAAACTCCTGTTTGGGCAGGTCGTTGAGGGTAATCGCAATCAGGTCTGCAAGGTCCGCATTTTTTACAGACATAGTTTTTCACCTTTCTTTATCTACCACCAAAGACGCCTTTAAGACGCTTTTCAGTAGCACTAACCAGACCTTCGGTAGTGTTGGTTCTTTCGTCAACTCTTGACGTAGAACTTGAAGGTTTGAGTGTAATGTTCTTATTACGCTTTTCAACATCTTGTTTGATGGTTTCACGTATTACTTTTTCACGAATCGGTTCACTAACGGCTAAATGTGCCATACGAAGGGCATCATTTATGTTAATTTCTCTGCCGTGTTCCTTCGCACCAGTTATGATGTGGTCCATCATCTCGACAACCGCCCACCTGTTAGCGTGTTGTCCGGGCATCAGGGTAGTCCACTGTGCATTAGCAGACGGAAGTTTTCCATAAAACTCCTCGTACTGTTTCATATCTGCATCAGAGAAAAATCCCTCTATTTGTTTGCAGATAACGTCTGCCTGTGCCTGTCGTGCAGCGTCCAGAGCCGGTTGAACAGATTCGGACGGTTGCTTTGCAGGTCCGACCTTCTCAATCTCTTTTATCAATCTGGAGTTCTGTTCGGAAAGAGCAGCCACCATGTCAACTATCGGGTCATCAGGGTATTGCCTACGCAATGCTTCGACATCGACAGTCGGTTTAACGGTCTCAACCGGTTTGGTCTCAGCCTCAGCCTTGACCGGGGCGACCTGTTCTTTCTTAGCACGACCAAGGAACGCAAAATCCTTGGATGCCTGATTTACCTCACCATATACTTTAGCAAGGGTCCTAAGACAGAGTTCTGGGTTGGTCTTGAAGAAGTCATTTACCTCTTCTCCGGTCCAACCCCTATGGATGGCCGCACGATAATAGGCATCAGGCAACTGTTTTGCTTCGCCTTTATCTGCATCCGCTTCCTTGGCCTCTTCTTTCTCAACCGAATCGTCTGCCTGTTCATCCGTTTTAACAGGGGTAGAGTCATCTTCGACCTTGGTCTCCTCTGCCTGTTTAACAGGGGTAGAGTCATCCTTCGGTTCGTCTTCATCGACCACACCATCATCAGTCAACACAGCAAGACGTTCCTGTGTGTTGGCGATAAGAGTTTCCTCGGCCAGAATTTCGTCGGCCTTAGCCGCCACAACGTCTTCTGGTGTTTCAATTTTCTGTACTGCGTCTTGTAAATCCATTTTGTTCTCCTTTAGGTTGCCCGGTGGATTCCGGGGGTATGCTAAATTTGACCTTCGTTACTTTTTCTTTTTTCCTGTGGCAGCCATTTCTGCAAACTTAGCCGCACCATATTTCTTTCGACCAACTGAAGCAGCAACAGCGGCGGGATTCTTGGCTCCGCCCGCAGCAGCGGCTTTCTCAAGAGCGGCGAATCTTTCCCCACCGCCGGGTTTACTGGTCTTTGCTACCTTCTCGTAGTTCTTACGAGCAGCACGTCTTTTACTTAGACCGGACATTTTTACTCCTTATCTTCTGTGGGTGTTTGTGGAACCCAGTTTTTTTCAGATAGTCATCATGGGAACGTACACTATTAAAACGTAATCTGCCATCTGGCAGAACATCTACATCAGGGAACGTCTGTATGTGTTCTTGGGTCTGATTAGGGTTTATGGCGAGAGATTCGGACACGTGACAATAATCACCTTCGGCCATACCCCATCCTACCTTGTTGTTCATCCTTCCACCGCACACTTCACACACAGGAAAATGTTCCTGATACTCGTAAGTGACAAATTCGTGCCTGCAATCCCTACATATAAATGCGTATTCAGACATTATTATTTTCCTTTGAAGGCCCGTATCTGTTTATCGGACAAGCCCGCCCTTTTCAATCTTTTCTCATCCTCAGTTAGAGGAACCGGTTGATTGATACCCGGTATCGTACCACCTCGGCGTTTCATCGCCCTAACCTGAGTAGCAGAACCAGCCTTGGTAGCAGCCTCACCCTCAAATGTAGCGGCGAGTCTTTTCTTGGTTTTATCAACCAATGTAACATCAGAACCTTGTTCTGCAATTTTCTGTGCCTCTTCGAGCGATTTACCACTATTAAGTGCATCATCGAGAAGTTTGCGATATACTGAACTCATCTGTGCCATTTTATACTCCTTGTGTCGCAGCCTGTGAAGGTGCGGAACCCATTTGTGCGTTCTGGTTAAACTCCTGATTAGGAGTCATCACGTTTCGTTGAATAGGAAAACCCTTATTCTGGCCAGTATCGACCGTGCCACCCTGACTGGCCTTACCTGCGTTCTGCGGACCCATCGCCATATATAATGCCAACCTCTGTTGAAAGTTAGGGTCAACGAACCACTCATCTACATACTCACTAACATCCAGTTCTCTCGCCAGTTCGGTTATGGCCTTCTGTACATTAAACTGGAGACCCATCTGCATCGCTACCATACCAGCGTTAATCAACTGTGGCACAAGATTAGTGGCGAACTCTATTATCCTCTTGGATTTTATAGCCGGGTCCAACTGTGACATCGACCTCTGTACTATTCTGAACATGAAGTTTAGAAAATCACCGGTTCGTTGTTCCGGGGTCAACCACAACTGAATCTGTTTTCCACCGGTCGTGCGTTTAGTCACCGGCATCTTTATCAACGGGTCAGTGTGCAGATACCATGCTAATTTCATACTGACATCGGCTGCCCTATCATATAGTATGTTACGTGAATCCTCTATACCTATCGAGGCGTTACCCTGAAGTACCTGCGTGCGTGTAGCCGTCTCACCAGTTCCACCCTTTGTACCCGGCGTCATATTACCTGCTATTTGGTCAGGATTACCGGCTACATAATTATACCACACCTGCAACTGCTGAATCATCACCTCATTTTGTCTATTCTGACCGCCGAATGATGCCACTTGGAAACCCTTGGGGTCAACAGAGGCCACAGATTCCCCGTCCTCTGCGTCGAGGACAGCCTGTGCCTCGTCTGCCTGACCGGGGTTGTATAACATAACGTCCCTCTGACGTTCACTCTGAGATATAACTTTGTTGAACACCCTGTTTGCCGAACAATGAAGGTCATACCATATACTTACAGGAGACACAGGCAATGGATTTCCCGGAACCGGCGGGGTGAAGGAAAGAAATGTGTACGGTCCAGTATCCGGTCCATAATAGTCAGAAATTTTCAGAAACTTATCTGCCGTTAGTTGCCTTGGGTCAGGCATCGTAACGAGGGCCTCAGCCTCTGGGACCCACAATTCTACCACGTCCACACAATCCTGCAATGTAATTATTTCGTCTGTGGACGCACCTTTTTTAGACAGGTCTTCCACCCGTTTATTAGACATGGGCGAAGACTTGGGAAGTCTTTTGACTAAATCATGGTCGTAACCATCGGTATCAAGTAATGTTTGTCTTGGAACCCTTATAACATCACCCAACAATGAAGACTCATATAAACTGTTGCAGAGGGGGTCGAAGATAAAGTTATCCAAATCAACCAGTGAGGCGTAAACTTGTCCGGGGTCTATACGAGTGTCTCCGAACTTCAATGACACACCACTGGCAGCGAGAGAAGTCTTTATAATACCGAAACCAAAGAGTGCGTCAACTACCCAACCCCTGAGTGTTTCCTTAAGTTTAATCTTCTTCTCAATCTGGTCTAATGACAAACCCAGTAATTCAGCGTATTCTTTCTGCTCGGTGTATTCGGTTATAACTTCATTAACAGGGCTATTCATAACCAGATTAGGAACCAGACTTCGTATAGTTGTAAATATCAAGTTAATCGGTTCTTCTCCGGTATCGCCACGAATAGCATCGTAATACTGGCCTACAAACTGGCGTACAAACATGGCCCTTGCACGCCTGTATCTCGACATACGCTCGAAACCACGAAGTACGACATTACCTATTGTTCTTAAAGTGATGTCTTCCGGCATTAGTAACTCCCTGCCTTGGAGAAATCAAATGACCTTTTCCAAGTTTTAGCGTGTTTGTTTTTTAACTTTTGTTGCCGTCTAAATGCAAACGACCCTTCAGGTGGTTCGGCCCCTTTGTGTATAATCTTAGGTGTGTCCTTATTATCAAGACTCAACGCATCAGCCATCACCCTATCACCGTGAATTTTTCTCGCATTTGGGTTCTCTTCGACAAAGGACGAAGGACCTATCCCACCGTCATCAAAATGTATGTATGATTTCATTTCATTAAGTGCTTCAATGGAATGGTTTATGTAACCACCATGTGCGAGTTGTCTGTCATACTCCGACAACAGTTCAAACTTAGCCTGCCTGTCGTTGTGCCAGCCATACTGTTGAGTTTTCTTATCGACTGTAGTACCCAAGATGAACTTTCGGTGATAGTACGGGTACTTAAAAGTCTTTACCATTATCCGTCCGAAGTCCCAACCGGGTCCGTTATTTTCCCAACGAAGGAACGGAAGACATCTCGGTTTCCTTCCGCCGACCCACAACGCCAGAGCAGCGGCCACCCGTGTCATCTCATAAGGCGGTACATTAGCATCGGCCCACTCCGCAATCTTTTCACCCGTCTCAACACATTTTATGGACATAACCGAGTTAGACGCCCCCTGACCCTTACCTATATCTATACCGATAATATAGGTCTTGGTCTGGTCGGGTCTCCCAAGTATCAGGTTAGTCCACACACGGAGCGGTCCGTTCGGAGACTTCAATATGGTCGTCTTCAGCAAGTCTCTTCTTTTTATAACATCCGATACCGAATCATCAGATATACTCTTATTCATGTGGATACTGAATCTTTCCCTTGCCGGTCGTCCGAACAATGATTTATGTTTTTCTACGTTTGACAGTGTGAAAAACACAGCACCCGCCTGTTGGTCGTCACGAAGAACTTCTCTGGCCATCTCCTGTGGAGACCTTATCTTTTCCTCACGGTCGAACCACAGTGAACGAATATCATATCCACCGCTTTCATTACGCACCACATACCGACCTTTGCCTTTGGTAGGGTGTTCATAGAACGGCAGAACGAATACCTTTATCTGACCTGAGTTTTTCCACTTGGAGTATTCACTTCCAGGTGTCGATGGAGTCGAGTTCACTATACGCATCGGGGCCACATCTCTTGTGGCTGACCGCATCATGGCCCCATGTTCTACCTTGGAGAACTCATCGAGTAGGATAGCTTTACGTCTATCTCCTGACGCAGCGTTCTCTGTGGTTGACTCTCCATCTATGCAACTATTGTTGAACACGTTCATAAGGTGCATCTTGGTTCTATTCTGTTGATTCGGCAACACATCTGGTGGCAACATCCATGAAGGCAGCCAGTTATTTATATAATCGTGTTTCTGAAACAATGCCTTCATGTTGCCAGTCTTATCTACATAGTCCTGTGTTCTTGATAATTCGAGGAGCTGACTATCGGGTTCAAATAACCACAAGTGGTGTAGGAAGGATATACACATCCAACTTGCACCCATGTCCCTCGACTTGTCTATAAGAATGTCCTCACCATCAGCCAGACACTTCTCAAATTCGTTGAATAAATCGTCCTGAATCCACTCCCATGTTATGAAGGGAACGTGTGGCCTCTTGGATACATATCGTTCTCCGGTATCAGGATTGACTTCATGCTGGTGGTATGTCCACACAAACGTGTTGACCCAGAACAGTAACGACTCTCTACAAGCGGAGAACAAATCCTTTCTCAGTATCGAATCAGTCTCAGCTTTCTTGAGTATGTCGTGACGCCATGTTATATTCTCGACCTCGAATTTAGGTACTTTTAGACCGGTCTTGGGACAGGTCCATATCCTACTAACATTAGGAAAGGGTTCCGATAATACGGGTTTAAGATTCTGTTCTGTCAATTCCAGCATCGGTCACTTCGTTTATAGCCTTTTTACCCTGTTCGCCAATACGGTCGGCTACTGTCATATTCTCTCTCGGAGATTCCTTGTCTCCCTGAACTTTACCTTCTATACGCTCGAAAATTATGTGCATCATGGCGGTGTTAGGAGAGTGGACCTTTTCAACTATACCACCCTGTTTTAACGTAACCATCTCAGTATATCCCAACGCCCTCTTCCAAATAATACGTGCAAGACTTTCTGCCTTGGTCGCCATAACATCAGTACCATCGGGACAACGAACGAGTTCGGTCTCTTCCTCACCAACCGACGCAAGGAACTGCGTTATCAATTTATCGGCCTTATTCTTGTTCAAGGTGTTTCGTCCTTTCGTTTATCAATTCACGTTGTAACGATTCGATTTCATGTCTGGTCGCCTGAGCATTTAATTCCAGTTCATCGAGTGCTTCACCAAGTGTCCCCAACAATAATGTGAGGCTTCTCACATTACGTGGAAATCCCTGTAGTGTCATTACAACATACTCTATACGTTCTTTGGCCGCATTTACTTCTTTTTCTCGCATAGCAGGGTGTCCTTTACGATGTTGATAGGGGTTATAACCAACCCATTGCCATAAACACTACGTGTGCCTACCACAAGCCCTACCACTTCACCGTTTACATTGAATACCGGGCCACCACTGAATCCGGGGTCGCCTTGAACATCAAGGGTAATGTGTAACCCTTTGCCAAAAAATCCTTCCACTCTCTTGACACCACTCACGATACCCATTATCGCAG
>Ga0307380_10010772_pt1 | contig 11490 bp, 10 predicted proteins | sample UN3MG_FD_202239 | JGI IMG/M metagenome (GOLD analysis project Ga0307380, IMG submission 202239) | Soil microbial communities from Risofladan, Vaasa, Finland - UN-3 | ecosystem: Environmental > Terrestrial > Soil > Coastal area > Acid sulfate soil | place: Finland: Risofladan, Vaasa | collected... | reverse complement strand
AGCATGGGGATGAGTGCGAGGATTTTCCACACACACTTCGTGCGCCATCTCATCGGGTGGATCCTCCACATAGGAATGGGGTGACAACGTCAGGTCACAGTCCGCCCGCAAGCCTCGGGTGGACAGCCGTTTTATCGGCCGGGAAGGCGAAAGTCGGAGAGGCAAATTGTGCGCCGTGCTTATCGGACCCGACCGGCGACGCTCCGCGATGCAAGGGGCGCTGGACGCGGAGAAGCCGCTGCATTCAGTCTCGTATGGACTACAAGCCGAATTGTACGGCCAGCCCGCAGGCCGTCACGGCCAGGCCGGCGATGGCATGGGCGTACCGACCCAGCCAGGCAAAGGACACCCGGCTCAAGCCCAGGTAGCCCGCCACGACGAGGGTGGTCATTGTGGCCAGGGTGCAGCAACCGAACACCAGGCAGACCAGGCCGACGCCCCAGAAACTGAGCTTGGCCGCGGGGAACATCAGAAGGGGAATGAGCGGCTCGCACGGTCCGAACACGAAAATGGTGAACAGGATCCAGGGGGTCATGCTCTGAGTGGCCTTGTCTGCGCCGTGGGGGTGGGCGTGGTTGCCGGCGTGGCCATGCAGAGGGCCGTGGACGCTGCCGTTGGCGTGACCGTGGACGTGGGTGTGCGGTTGGGCGCGGAGCGCCCGCTTGACGCCCCAGGCCAGGTAAGCCAGTCCGAAGCCCAGCAACAGCCAGCCGGCCATGCTCCCGCGGACGCCCTCGAACCACTCGAGCCTGCCCAACGCAACGCCGAACCCGATGCCGACCGTGCCCAGCACGATCGAGCTGCCCACGTGACCGACACCGCAGGCCAGCGTGATCGCGATCGTCTTGGGCAAAGACCATCGCCCGATGCGCGCCATGGCCACAAAGGGGATGTAATGGTCGGGGCCGGTCAGCGTGTGCAGGAAGCCGATGAAAGCTGCCGTCCCGAGCAGAACGAGGAGGGATGTTTGTTCCATCGACCGGACTCCGTACCCGAAACTCTCCCCGTGTAGCGCCGGAGCGTCGGTCCGGGCCACAGGTCACCGCACTCTTCAACGGGGAAGGCAGTGTAGCACGTTTGTGAAATTCATGCTACCCCGCAGGGTCGCGGGCGACTCCGTCGCGGATGTTCGACGCGGCGCCCGTCGTTGCCATGCCCCACTGGGCACGGTTGACACGGACCCGACACCAACTACGCTGGCGATCGCAGATGCGGGCTGCGACCGGTCTACGGCCGATTCGGCGGTCCCGCCTCGCAGGGCCGCAAATCACGATCGGAGTGACCCGATGATCCATCGACACGCCCTGGGCAAAGTGCCCGCCAAGCCGCACACCACTTCTTACGAAGACGGCAAACTCCTCATGGAGCAGTGCCACACCCGCGAGGGATTCGAGGGGCCGTTCTCGATCCTGTACTACCGCGTCCCGCCGACGGACGAGCACGCGGTCGAGCCGCTGGCGATTCCGGGGTTCTCCCCGTTCGAGCCGTTGGCCGAGCAGCCGCTCCACCGCCGCCACATCAGGACGCAGGACCTGCAGCTGTCGGGCGATTTTCTAGACGCCCGCCGGGTGCTGCTGTTCAACAGCGACGTCCAGGTCAGCATGGTCAAGCCGACAGCGACGTCCGCGCGGTTCCTGACCAACGGGGACGGGGACGAGCTCTACTTTGCGTACCGGGGCGGCGGTCGGTTCGAGACGCTCTTCGGCGTGCTGCCGTTCCAGGAGCACGACTACGTCCACATTCCGCGGGGCACGCCCTACCGCGTCCACTGGGACGGGCCCAATCCGGAGTTTGTGGTCTTTGAAGGGCGCGGCTTCATCGACATCCCCAAGGAGTTCCGCAACCGGTCCGGTCAGATCACGATGTACGCCCCCTATACGCACCGGGATTTCCGCCTGCCGCAGTCGCTGCTGGCGTACGACGAGGCGTCGCACGGACGGGCGCCGTTCGAGCTGGTGGTCAAGCGCGCGGACGAGCTGACCGTCCGCCTGCACGAGCACTTTCCGTACGACCTGGCCGGGTGGGACGGGTTCGTCTATCCGTTCGCGTTCAACATTCACGACTACCAGCCCAAGACGGGGTCGATCCACCTGCCGCCCACGATGCACATCACTTTCGCGGGCAACCAGTTCGTGATCTGCTCGTTCGTGCCGCGGAAGGTGGACTACGCCCAGGGGGCCATCCCCTGCCCCTACGGGCACGCCTCGGTGCACATGGACGAGATCCTGTTCTACGTGGCCGGCAACTTCACCAGCCGCCGGGGGATGGGCAACGGCTCGATCAGCCTGCACCCGGCCGGCATCCCGCACGGTCCCCACCCGGGCACGTACGAGAAGAGCATCGGCACCGAGCGCACCGACGAGCTGGCCGTCATGTGCGACACGTACAAACAGCTTCGCCTGACCATGGCCGCGCGCGAGGTCGAGGACAAGGGTTACCACCTGACGTGGGTGAAGAAGGAAAAGGGGTAGCAGGACGCTCTCTGATGCGCAAGGGGCGGTTGGGGCCGACAGTACCGATCCGGCGCTGTGCCGGGTGAGCTATTGGGCGTTCACGGCCAGGAGTTCGACGTCGAAGATCAGCGTGGCGTTTCCCGGAATGCTCGGCGGACGGCCGGCCTCGCCGTAGCCCAGGTCCGGCGGGATGATCAGCCGGCGCCGGCCGCCGACGTTCATCGTGGCGAATCCCTCATGCCAGCCCTGGATGACGGAACTCTCATTCAGCCGGAAGGGGAACGGTTCGCCGCGATCGAGTGAGCTGTCGAACTTGGTTCCATCCTCCTGAAGCCAGCCGGTGTAGTGGGCCTGGATCTCGTCGCCGGTCTGCGGCTGGACGCCGGTTCCGACCTCAATGTCCACGTAGCCCAGGCCGGTCTCGGTGGTGATCTCCTCGAGATCATCCGGCAACTCGCGGAAGCCCAGCGCCGAGTCGGTCTCCTCATCGCAGGCGTCGCCGATCCCGTCGGTATCCAGGTCCTGCTGACCTTGGTTGGGGACGTCGGGACAGTTGTCGTCCGCGTCGGGAACGCCGTCCGCATCGCGATCGGCGGCGCAGGCGTCGCCGATGCCGTCGTCGTCGGCATCCTCCTGGTCGGGGTTGGGGTCGTCCGGGCAGTTGTCCTCATCGTCGGGCACACCGTCTCCGTCGCGATCGTCGCGACAGGCGTCACCGATGCCGTCGTCGTCGGCGTCCTCCTGATCCGCGTTGGGAGTTTCGGGACAGTTGTCGCAGGCATCCCCGACGCCGTCGTCGTCCGCGTCGGCCTGGTCCTCGCTGGCCAGAGCCGGACAGTTGTCGCAGGCGTCGCCGAGGCCGTCGGTGTCGGTATCCTCCTGGTCCGGGTTGGCGACATCCGGGCAGTTGTCCTCTTCGTTGGGCACGGTGTCGTTGTCCCGGTCGTTGCCGCACGCATCGCCGATGCCGTCGTCGTTGGCATCCTCCTGATCCGGATTGGGATCGTCCGGGCAGTTGTCCTCATCGTTGAGCAGGCCATCTCCATCGAGATCGTCGTCGCAGGCGTCGCCGAGGCCGTCAGTGTCGGTATCCGCCTGATCGGGGTCGGCCACGTCCGGACAGTTGTCGTCGTCGTTGAGCACGCCATCGCCGTCGCGATCGTCGTCGCAGACGTCACCGAGGCCGTCGGTGTCGGCGTCGACCTGATCGGGGTTGGCATCTTCCGGGCAGTTGTCCTTGAAGCCGGCCAGGCCGTCCGAATCGACGTCCGTCCCCGGTTGAGGGTTCCAATCGGAGCCGCCGCCGCCGGCCGTTTCACCGCGCATGGTGCGTTGAAACTCGATGCAGCCGCCCAGAAGAAGGAGGCCCGACACGACGCACAGGATACGCAGGCTCATGCAAGCATCTCCGCAGACCCGGGCCGCGCAGCACCACGACGTGCCACCCGGGTGCCCCAACAATACGGCATACGTGCCCGGCGCCGCATGACGCGCCGGACCCTGTCAGTGTACCTCCTCCGGCACGTGCGAGTCACGTCCGGCAACAACCGCCGACACCAGCCAGCACACGAGCCGGCCCTGCGGTGATCATCGGCCAAGCAGGGCGTCCCGCAGCAGCGATGTCGGAGTCGCTTTCGTCGTATGATTCCAGCCGTCACCAGGCGTCCGCTTGACCGGACAGACGGGCTGGCTAGACTGCCCGGAGCCGGCCGGCCGGCACGTTCCCGCCGGTGAACGCAATTACCCATCCGTCGCGGCCCGGGCAATCCTCGCTGAGCCGCGGGTTGAAGAGGAGGTTCGCATGTCCACCACAATCGTACACGTAGAGGCGCGTGAGATTCTCGACTCGCGCGGCAACCCGACGGTCAGCGCCACCGTGGTGCTGGAAGACGGCAGCTATGGCGAGGCGGGCGTTCCCTCCGGGGCATCGACCGGGGAGAACGAGGCCGTCGAGCTGCGCGACGGCGATCCGGCCCGCTACGGCGGCAAGGGGGTGCTCAAGGCGGTCGAGCACGTCAACACCGAGATCGCCGAGGCGGTCCTGGGACTCGATGCCACCGACCAGGAAGACGTGGACCTGGCCATGATCCAGCAGGATGAGGCCCAGTCGGCCGAGAGTGACGGTCATCCCGGGCGCAAAGGACGGCTGGGGGCCAACGCCATCCTGTCGGTCTCTTTGGCCACTGCCAAGGCGGCGGCCATGTCGGCGGGCCTGCCACTGTTCCGGTACCTGGGTGGTGTCCGGGCGCGGGTCATGCCCGTGCCCATGATGAACATCCTCAACGGCGGCCGCCACGCCGGCAACAACGTGGACTTCCAGGAGTTCATGATCCAGCCCTGGGGCGCGGCGAGCTTCTCTCACGCTCTGCAGATGGGCGTGGAATGCTTCCACGCTCTCAAGAAGGTGCTCTCCAAGAAGGGCTACAGCACGTCCGTGGGGGACGAGGGCGGCTTCGCTCCGGACCTCAAGAGCAACGACGAGGCCCTGGAGGTCATTTCGCAGGCCGTCCAGGCAGCGGGCTACGAATTGGGCAAGGACATCTTCATCGCCCTGGACCCGGCCGCCTCCGAGATGTACGACGAGGCCACGGGACGATACCGATTCTTCAAATCCGCCCCCGACAAGTCTCTCTCCTCCGACGAGATGATCGGCCATTGGCGCGGCTGGTGCGAGAAGTACCCGATCCGAAGCATCGAGGACGGTCTGGGTGAGAAAGACTGGTCCGGGTGGGCCAAGCTGACGGCGGCCATGGGGGATGCCGTGCAGCTTGTCGGAGACGACCTCTTCGTGACCAACACCGAGTTCCTGTCCCGGGGGATCCGAGAGAAGTCGGCCAACGCGATTCTGATCAAGCTGAACCAGATCGGCACGCTGACCGAGACGTTCGAGGCCATCGACCTGGCCATGCGCAACGGGTGGAGGGCGATCATCAGCCACCGTAGCGGCGAGACCGAGGACACCACCATCGCGGACGTGGCCGTCGCCGCCAACGCGGGGCAGATCAAGACCGGGAGCCTGTGTCGGTCGGATCGCGTGGCCAAGTACAACCGCCTGCTGCGGATCGAGGAGCACCTGGACGACGCGGCCGTTTATGGCGGACAGTTCTGGCCGCAATAGCCGATTACAGGTGCAGGTGTCCCGGCGCGGCCGGGACGTCGGGCGGTGATTCGAGACGGGGGCAAGAAGGTCCTCCAGACAAAGGTACATTGGGCATCAGGGAGGCGTACGGATCCATGGACGGAGCCGACCCCAACGGCGCGACAGGAGTCTGTAGTGGAGGCTCGCCGCTGCTGTTCTGGGGTTTGATCGCCCTGGCGGGCGCGGGCTTTGCTCCCTGCGTGGTGTTGCCGGTCTGGCGGGACTACCAGGCCATGGCCTTGGCCACCCAGGTCGAGGAGCAGCTCGCCGCTACCGCACGAGCGGACGTCGAGCGTCTTCGTCACACGGCTGCGGCCATCCGCACGGACCCGGCAGTGGCCGCCCGGCTGGCCCGCAGGGAGTTGAGCTACCGGCACCCCGGCCAGGCCGAAGTGCCGGTCCCCGGAGTCCTTCCCGCCGGATTCCACGCGCCACGCCCGATGGCCGTTCAGCCGATCGAGCCCCCCCGCCCGATCGCCCGGGTGATCGGGCGGTTGCCGGCGATGAATTACGATCGGCTCTTTTTGGACGGGCCAACACGCGTCATCCTGATGTTGCTCAGCGGCGGCCTGGTGGCGGCCGCCTTCCTGCTTTGCCGACCGGAGCCGGCCCACCCGGCGGCACACGTACGGTAGACGACCCGCAGAACGAAGTCGGCCTGTCCCCGGATTGGTGATCCCCAAACGGTTTCGGGAAAAACGCTGCAACGGGCGGGGCACGCACATTGAGCGTCCGGCAGACATGCAGTGGGCCCGGCTACTGGGCAGGTGCGTTGGGGAAGGTTATAGTACGCCGGTGGATTCCTGAGGCCCTGCCGTGCGGTCGGCACCGGGTCCGGCGGCGCGGCGCGACAAAGCGAGAACCCCCATGAAGAAACCGCTGCTGATCATCTTGTTGGTGGTGGCCGTCGGCTTGCTGACCTGGCGCTTCGCGTTCTACCAGGGGGCGGAGCCGGTCGCTGACGTGCCGGAGACGGCGCAGACCGCGGCAGAACGCTACAATCCTGAAGAGATCGACGGGGTCGAGACGGACGAGGAGCCGGAGTTCAACGTGGTCGTCGACGCCCGCATGGAGGGCACACGCCCGGTGCTGGAGTTCTCCATCACCGAGACGCACGGCTGGGCGGTCACCATGCTCTACGTGGAGGCGTCACACGGCACCATCAGCGAGGAAACCGGCGAGTGGGCGCAGAACACGGAGCTGAGAAATCCACCGAAGCTCCTGTGCAAGGAGATCCTGGACTTCGGCAAGACGTTAGTGGACAAGACGACGCTGACCACGATCGAGATGTTGCAGATCAATCAGGACCTGGGCACTTCCGAGAACTGGCGGGCCCGCGTCTACAAGTGGGGAAAGGTCTATAAGCCGAAATAGGCCGCGATAATCGCCGTCGCTCGATCCCGGGATAGTCGGCGCGCGTCGCGCCGGCAACGTGGACGACGAAATGCGGACTTCGGCGCGCAACGCACTTCTGATCGCTCTTGTGGTGGTGGCGGGTCTTCTCGCCTGCAGCTTCGCGTTCTGCGGCGGGGCGGGAACAGACGTCGGCGTTCCGCCGAACGTCAACTCCGTCGGGGGGCCGTACGATCCCGCACACATCGACGGCATCGAGACGGACGAGCAGCCCGAGTTCAACGTCGCGGTGGAGGCCCGCCTGGAGGGCACGCACCCCGTGCTCGAGTTCTCCATCACCGAGACGCACGGCTGGGCGGTGACCCATTTGTACATAGAGGCCTCACACGGATTCACCAACGAAGAGACGGGCGAGTGGGAGCCCAACTCAGCGCTGCGGAACCCGCCGCGCCTGTTGTGCAAGGGCTACGTCGAATTCGGCAAGACGCTGGTGGACAAGACGACCCTGACCACCATCGAAATGATGCAGATCGACCACGAACTGGGCACTTCCGAGAACTGGCGGGCCCGCGTCTATAAGTGGGGAAGAGTCTACCAGCCCAGGTAGCTCACCCGAAGCCGGTCGCCCGACGTGTCGGCGTTCGGTGACGCGGCCCTTCTTCGCGCGGCCCGCAGCGTACCCGGCCGTCGAGTTCGCCGGACTGTGCCGCTACTCACCGCCGAAACCGAAGATCAATATTGCAATGTTGAGCAGGATGCTCAGGGCCAGTGCGATGGAGAGCAGCATGATGATCAACGAGCGGCCGGGGTCGCCCACCGTCGGGTCGAGGTCTTCAGCGGTGGCCATGGACACGGTCTCGCCGCTGGTGGCCAGGTCGTGCAGCAGTGCGTGGTCATACTTCTTGCGGGCCTGATAGGGCGGTTCGCCGGCAGCGACGGCCTCGAGGTCCGCGATCAGCTCTTTCGTGGAGGGGTAGCGGTCGTCCCGCTTCTTGGCCATCATCAGCTCGATGATCTCGCCGATACCGGCCGACAGTTGCGTGTTGACGTGGTCCGGCGGGATGAGCACCTCTTTGAGGTGCTTATGCATCACCGCTGAGGGAGTCGCCCCCTCGAAGGGAACCTTGCCGGTGACCATGTGGTAGAACGTGGCCCCCAGCGAGTAGATGTCAGCCCGGAAGTCGATGTTGATCTCGCCGCGAATCTGCTCGGGGCTGATGTAGTAGGGCGTGCCGTAGGCCCGTCCGGCTTCGGCGCTGGCGGTTTCGTAGTCGCGGATGTCCCGGGCCAGGCCCATGTCCGCCAGCTTCACGTCGCTCTCCTTGGTGATCATGATGTTCTTGGGCTTGACGTCGCGGTGGATGAAGCCGCGGGCGTGAGCGTGCTCCAGGGCGTAGGCCACCTGCAGGATGATCCGCAGGGCGTCGAGCTCGGCATAGGGCTCGCCCGAGGAGACCTGGTCGAAGACCGTATTGCCGTCAATGTACTCCATCACGAAGTAGTGGTAGCCGCCGGCCTCGCCGACGTCGATGGCCTGCACGATGTTGGGGTGGTTCAGGCGCGCGGCCGCCCGACCCTCGCGGTAAAAGCGGTCCACGAACTCCTGATTGTCGCTGAGCCGTTTGGGCAGCACCTTGATGGCCACGGGGCGGTCAAGACTGATCTGCTTGGCCTTGAACACGGTGGCCATGGCCCCCTGCCCCAGTTTGCCAAGGATCTGGAAGCCGGGGATCTGCTGGGCCGGACGATACATCGAGTCGTCGTCCATCGACCTTCGCAAACGGACCAACTGAGATTTGGTCAGGTATCCGGCCTCGACGAGGACGTCGGCCAAGCTGATCTTCTGCCCCTGCTCCTCGAGTTCCTTCTGTCGGGCGACACACAGCGCCACCTCGTTGGCGGTGGCCAATTTGTGCTCGACGAGTCTTCGGCCGAGATGTGAGTCTTCTTCGACAGCCATGGAGCGGGGCCAGACTCCGAATCAAGTTGCACTGAAGCCGTCGGCGATCGGTCGCCGTAGGCGAGGTGCCGCACTAATGTACGCGCCTAAAGGAGAGCCCGCAACCGAAAAACCATCCGGGGGCGAACGGTTCCACGGGCTGGGGTGCGCGTTAACAGTCTATTATACCCCCCATGTGGCGGTCTCTCAGCGTGTGCCGATCAGTTCCTGTCGAATCCTCCGGGCCAGATCCGGGCCGGCCCGGTATCGGTCTTTCAGAATCGCAGCCACTGCGTCGCGCTGCCGCCGGGTAAACAGTCCGGGCGCGTCGTCCTTGCGCCCGCTGAGCCCCAGTCCAGCGGTGACTCGGTCCTCCAGCAGGGCCAAGCCGTCACCCCGCAGCGCCGAGACCGTCAGCAGCGTCGAGCGGAAACCAGGTGGCAGGCGGTCGCCGCCCCACCGCTGGGGCAGGTCACTCTTGTTGGCCACCACCAGCAGCGGCTGGACGACCCATGTGCCGGGCAGCTCATCGAAGAAGGTCTCGGGCAGCTCACGGCTACCGTCCAGCACCAGAATCCGCAGATCGGCCCGGGCCGCGCGCGTCATGCCGCGGTCGATGGCCAGGGCCTCGAGGGCATCCGCCGTCGCCCCCATCCCGGGAGTATCGACGACGGTGACGGGGATGCCGTGGATCGCGGTGGGCTCGGCCACCCAGTCGCGCGTGGTCCCGGGCATGGTGGAGACGATCGCCCGGGGGGTGCCGAGAAGCCGGTTGGCCAGCGTCGATTTACCGGCGTTGGGAGGCCCGACGATCGCGATGGTGACACCGTCCACCAGCAGAAGGCATGCGTCTGCGGTATGCAGCAAGGCCCGCAGGCCTGCCAGCGCGCCGGTCGGATCCTGGTCGGCCTGGCGAGCCAGCCGCTCGAAGCACTCGGGCAGGACGACATTCTGGTGCAGCAGGAACTCGACGACCCGGCGTGTTCCGGCCCTGGCGATGGCCTCGATCGCCTCCGCCTCGATCCGGTTGGCCGCGGGCCACACGGCCTGATGCCGGCCCTCGTCCTGGTCAACAGACACCCCACGGTCTTGCAGAGCCATGAGGATCCGCTCGACTACACGAATGCCCCCGTGTGCGTTGATGTCCACGTGCGGTATGCCGTCGTCAGTCGTAGAGGCGCAGACGATCACGTCGTCGAGGGTCTCCCCGTCCACCATGATGCGGCCGTAGATCAGACGGTGCGATTGTTGCGCATCGAGAACGGACGACTTGTCTCCCGACTTCGGACGAAAGAGTTCGCTGACCACGGCGACCGCGCCCGGGCCGCGCACTCTGATGACCGCAATGGCCCCCATGCCGGCCGGCGTCAGCAGGCAGCAGTGGGTGGCGGCGTCGGTGGCTCGGCTCATCGCCCGCCGGCCTGCCGATGCCGGGCGTAGGCCAACCCCACGCCGATCAGAGTGAGGTTGGGTACGGGCGAGTCAATGAAGTCACACCGGTCGAGGAAGAGATGGAGATCACCTCCGGTGGCCACGACCTGAGGCCATTGGTTCAACACGGTGGCGTACTGCTCGACGATGCCGCGGACGGCTCCGGGAATGCCGTTGAGGATCCCGCTGCGAATCGCTTCGCAGGTGTCGCGGCCGACCGGGTCGCCGGGCGGTGTCAGTTTCACTTCCGGGAGTGCGGCGGTCCCAAGCGCCAGGGCCCGGGCCTGCAACTCGGCACCCGGCAGTATGGCCCCGCCGATGAAAGTCCCCTCGTCATCCACCAGGTCCACCGTGATGGCGGTGCCGAAGTCAATGACCGTGCAGGCGTGTCGGGTGCATTCGAAGGCGGCCGCGGCCGCGCAGACCCGGTCGACCCCTACGCGGTCCGGCTCCCGGACGGCGACCCGGCAGGGCAGGCCGATACCGGGCCCGACCACGGCGATCCTCCGGTCGGCCTGCTGCACGACCTCGGCGCCGATCCACTCGACCGCGTCGGGCACGACCGAGGCGACCACGACCGCACCCGGCCGGTCCTGGCCGGTGCCGGTCCATAGCTTGCCGAAGGTGGAGGCGAACCCACCGCGATCGTGCGTAGGAACGCGCACGGCGTCGGACACGCGCATCCGGTCCCAGAGTCCGATGGCCATCGAGCTGTTGCCCACGTCCATGACGACCACCGCGCCGCCGGCACTCCGGTTGGGCCCAGGTTCCGGCGTAGCGCCGGGCCGGTCGGACTTGTTGTCGGCAACCATTGGGGTATCCACCTCGTCGGGCCGGTGTCGAAGGTTCGCTCGGCGCCCAGCGGGAGAGCAAAGGGTACCATAAGAACGGCGCTAGGCCACCCTCATGCCATTCCGTGTGATCGTTGGCAGTTCGGGCACCGGCGGATCGTCCCCGTGGCGCCCTGTGCGGCACCGGCCGGGTAGCTGAACCATGACGCGGCGGGGTTCGGCTCGCACCGCGCTACATGCCTCCATCGGGGGCATCGGAGGGCGGGTCCCTGCGGTGTGGGCTGACCGGCAGGTCAGTTCGGCGAGGTCCGGGCTGTCGGTCCCCACGCGCCGCTTCCCAGAGGCGCTCGGTCAACGCGGGCAGACCCCGTCCGGTAATCGCGC
>Ga0307380_10010771_pt1 | contig 11491 bp, 20 predicted proteins | sample UN3MG_FD_202239 | JGI IMG/M metagenome (GOLD analysis project Ga0307380, IMG submission 202239) | Soil microbial communities from Risofladan, Vaasa, Finland - UN-3 | ecosystem: Environmental > Terrestrial > Soil > Coastal area > Acid sulfate soil | place: Finland: Risofladan, Vaasa | collected... | reverse complement strand
TCTTGGGTAAAAGAACACAAGGAGTTTTATGGAGAAACGATTTAAACTAAATTTGAGGGACTTCCAGTTAAAACAGAACGGAGAGCCGATTCTGAACAATGAAGGAAAGCCGGTGACCTACCAGGTCAAAGCCTCTATCGGTAATATCCTTTTCGCTCCACGGTTACAGCTAAGTACGCGAGACGTGATCCGCAATGATGCTATCGCGCGTAAGGTAGAGAGCGCAGAGAACGAGGTGCTTTTAACTGAGGGAGAGGCCAAAATAATCAAAGAGGCTTTTGAGGTTTTCGTTGGTTTCGGCCGCCTGGACCTCGAGTTAATCAACCGCGTCGAATCAATGCCGGAAGTCGATGTGAAGGTCAAAGAAAAATAAGGAGGCGCCGATGGATATAGCTGAATTAGCCGGTAAGATCGGGAACCTCGAGGGGACTGTGTTAGGCTTGACACAGACAATCCAGACGACCACCGCACAGCAGAGGGAAGATATCAACAAGCTCTTCACCGGGTTAAACGGCGTCAAGGCAGAGATTTTACGCCTTCCTTGCTCGCAACATTTGGATGATATAGAAGAACTGCAGGGCTGGAAGAAAAACTGCAACGGCGTGAAACAGGCCAGGGAAATTGAAAATTACAAAGGGGGCATTTCAATGAAGAACGCCATCATAGCTATTGTTCTAACGGCTTTAATATCAAACATCCCTAACATTATTATGCTGTTCACGAGGCCCGTAATGCCCTGATATTTCTCAGAAATAATTACAGTCCCAAAGGTGATACCAAAACATATCACTTTTAGGACTTGAGCCGCCCCGGAATCTTAACGTGGCGGTTTTTTGTTTAAAGAGGTGAACAATGTCTGAAGAAGTAACTACCGTTCTTAATGGCTGGAAGAAGATTCTGGCTGCAACCGTTCCCACAGTCGTAACCGGCGTAAACGCCGCTATCGTGGGTGTAAACCTGCCTTTGCCTGAAAGCTATGACCTTATACCGATGGCAGCCTGGTTGGTCAAGGCCTGTGTCTGCATGGCTCCATCCATCGCTTCTATTATCGGCGGTGTGAAGTATATGGCCGAGAATGTGAAACAGGATATTGCGCATACTGAGGCCACTGCCAAAGTTGAGACCGCAAAGTCAACGCCCATGTTCGATAACCCCGAGTACGGTAAGCGCCAGGTTAGCCAGGCCGAGGAGAGGTACTACAAGGTAATTGCACAGCCGCAGCTCAAGCCTGATTTCCCGAACGCTGTGAGCCGGAACCTTGAAGTCTGGTCAAAAATGGCCGCCTCGGATGAGGGCGCTTTCCAGATACTGATGGACAGGATAGGCGTTTTCATTGATGAGGAGTACAAGCGTTGGTCAACCTCTTCCCTGCAGGATATTGAATCCTTGAAGGAATTTGCCAAAAGGTACCTCGGTGTCGCTCTTACTTCGCAGGATTGCGAGGCTGTTTCAGCCAACAAAAACCTGGCCACAGTGGTGCATGCCGAAGCCGACAAGACCATCATCGCCTCGATCTACACCGCGCACAAGGCAGGGACGCTCGGCCCGGGTGTGTGGGAAGGCTGTAAGGTCCGCGCGCTCTATTATGCCCGTAAGAGCGTCATCGATACTGTCCAGAGAAAGCTGATCTCCGAGGATCTCCCACTGGTGCGTGAAGGTATGGCGGACCTTGGTCTCAATGATTACACTCAGAGGACAGCAATTTCAGGCGCCGGCACCTGGTACGTCAACATCGGTGGAGGGCCTCGCGTCTGCGATCCCTTTGCGCTGGCCGGCATCGATTCAATTACCATGAAGCCTTTGGGGTGAATATGTTCCGCGCTGGGGATATAGCCGGATGCAAGGCGGGGATCCGCCAGCTCGCTTTCAACAAGCTGATCACTCCGTTTACCGACCGCTGGCACTTCCTTTTGATCGGGGGAAAGCTATTCAATGGCGATCATGTGATCTATGAGTCGCTGGCCAAGGGCGTCTGCCCCGGCAGATTGTCCTTTTACCGGGATGCCCATTTAAAGGTCTACCGCGTCCCGGATAAACGAAAGTCCCTCCAGGCGGTAGAGGAGGCCAGCGAGCTGGGGAGATTGGGCTACGACTATATCCTCTTCGTGTGGATGTTCTGGCAGGCGCTTTTTTACTGGACCATGAACGGGCCGGGGAAAATACCTTACTGGGCGCTTAAACAGGACGCGGACCGGAATGTGATCTGCACGGAATTGGTCTGCCAGTGCTTCCAAAACGCCGGCTATCCTCTGGTCCCTCGGGACATCATCCCGACCCCTGCAGCCATCGAGCAAGCCAATCTAAACGGGAAAATCGAGAAGATATTCGAAGGTGTCTGGTGAAAAGCTACAAGGTCGACCCGAACGGAAATGTGCGCATCAGGTTGGACATGGACAATTGCTTCCTCGAATTGAGGTTCAGGGACGGCAAAGCCTTTCATGCCTTGATGGTTGAAATGAACAGGATCGACCGCGAGCTTAATCCCGATATCTGCCCTGAGGCCCAGTGGTGCGCCGAAGTAGCCAAGTTCATGATCGACGTGCTGGATGCTGCCATGTAAACCCCTTGTCAACCATTTTCCATAGTAATCGCGATATCCCTGTTGATCATGGCCGGCGCCCTGTATGCCTACCTTTATTATCCCGTGGCCAGCATGATTTTAATTGCTTTGAATGGGGTTATACTAATTTTTGCGATAATCAGCAGATTTGAGAGGTGAAAAAGTAGTTCATTATAGGGAGCACATGCTCATCGCCCTGTGGTTTACCATAGGGCTTTTTTCTTTGTTTATTGACAAAAACTTTCCCAAAACCTATTGACAAAGTTATATAACTATGGTAATATATAGGTAGATAGGAAAAGGAGATAAGAAAATGAAAGAAATTTATAGGGATGGGAAAAGGCAGATTTCGGTAGAAGGAATTAGGCTTGAAGTAAAAGGAAAATTTGATAAGGAAATAGAGTTGGTTGGCGCCGAAATAACAACTGACATTCCAGAGATTATTAAAAATATGTTAAAGGAAATTGGCGACACAGAAGAAAAATGCATTCTCTACACTGCGTGTCAGAAGCCAGTGGTGATTCCTCTAGCTGCAATGGCAGTGATCCAGGCAGAAATAACAGCTATCAAGGCGAAAAATGAGGCTCTCCGCAACCAGCCGGAAAATATAGAGCGCAGAGCGATAGATGCGCTATACTCAAAAGCCGACAGATTGGCCGAGAGCGATAGCGAGGATAATGTCGCGGGTCCGATGAGTATCAGGGCGGAGGCACACCGAAGATTGATAAATTGGAGGATGAGGTACCCTGAGTGTGCGAAGAAAGAAGATAAAAATAATTTACTGGCACTGGCCTCAGAGCAGGAACATCTGGCCACAGGAGCATTAACCTTTGATGCTGATGGGTGGCTGGATAACAACGCCCAACAGAAAAGACACGATGAATTTATACGGAAAGCCGAGGAATACAAAGAGCAGGCCGCCAAAATATAGGAGGAAGGAAATGAATTGCAAGTTTACGGGGAAAATCGCAAAGGACGGTAAATACCTTACATACTCGGATGATATCCGGTTGAGCTACTATAGCAAAGGGTGGCGGGTAGGAGGATTTGCTCATAACCCGGACGGGCAAGATATCAAAAGCGGCACCATGGTACAGGGAGCAGATCACTACGGGCACAAAGCGGGAGAGGAGATTGGTATTACAATTATAGATAAACCGGAATTTTTCGGGCTGGCCGAGTGGAATACCTTAGATGCTGCACGCCACGCCATCAACGAAGGAGTTCCCCTAAAATCAAAGTGGGGGCTGCCTGCTGAGCACTTCGGGCAGCACGTACCAATCACATTCGCTTTCCTATCGAGGGAAAGCTACGGAGAATGTATTCTCTATGATCTCAAGATCGTAGAGTTTGGCTGGTAATCATGGGAATGAAAAAGTGTAAATGCCTCCGCTGTGATCACGAATGGTTCCCTCGCTCTGAGAAGAAACCAAAATGGTGCCCTAATTGTAATTCCCCTTATTGGGCTAAACCACGAAGGTCAAATTTATAATCTGCCCGCTAAGGCGGGCTTTTTCTTTGTTTATTGACAAGCATGCTATAATATAACCGTATTAAAGAATTGCCGTGAGACTCGGCAAGGTATTTTCAAATTGTTAGGCCCTGGACGGAAACGCCCCGGGCCATTTTTTTGTTTAAAAAGATTTTTCCGGAAACCCTTGACATGGGCATAAACTAAGGTGTACACTAAACCCATGAGATACGGAATGAAACTCAGAATATTTATGTGTGAGAGGTGTGGTAAAGAGTGGGAATCGAAATCGAAAAAGCCTCTCCGCTGTGGGAAATGTAAATCGCCTTATTGGGATATTCCCAGGAAGGATAAGGCTAAGGAGGTGAATTAGATGCCAACGAAGCCAAATGAAATCAGAGTGGATATCAGCAAGGCACAGGATATTCTTGATTTCGCTTTAGGTAAAGGGGTCACCCAGGCAATCGTAATATCACCGGTAATTATTGAATACTTCGGGGATTACCCAATCAGGATTATACAGGACATTAATGGTGAGGTGTGGTTTGTGGCAAAGGATGTCTGCGATGCCTTGGAGATAGGCAATTCCCGCGAAGCCATTAGACCGTTAGACGATGATGAAAAGGGTGTCAAACGGATTGACACCCTTGGCGGGACGCAATCTGTAAATGTTATCAGCGAATCCGGGCGCTACCGCTTGACGATGCGTTGTGATAAATCCAGAGCAAAACCTTTTCAGGATTGGGTAGTTAAACTGGTACTGCCTTCTATTCGCAGTACGGGCTCCTATTCAATCAACCCGGAAAGCGAAACCTCTCTATTAGTCGGCGCAATCAAAGACCTTGTGATTTTGGTTAAAGACCTGCTGGCCGAGAAGATCAAGCCCGCGGCGCTTCCACCGGTTAGAGAAATAACTCCACGCCTGAAAATCTCGCAGATCATCCGGGCCTTTGCGGCGCGTCAGACTTCAAACTATACCTATGAGGATGCATGGAACGATCTTTACCTTCAATTCAAATATCGATACAACATTGACTTGAAAGGAAGGGCCAGGAATAAGAACAGCAACCCATTGGATGAGGCTGAAAAAATGGGAGTGATGAACGATCTCTTGGCTTTGGCGGTGGTGTATTTCGAATGAACAAAGCTCAGATTGAAGCGCGGCGCAAGGGGGGCAGGGCCACAAAAGCAAAGTATGGCTTCGTGAGATGTGACTGCGGATTTTTACACAGGTCATCTGATTTCTACGCACAGAACGGAGCCAATGGTGGGAAAAAGACGTTTGAAACTTATGGCAGTGAACATATGTCCGCCCTGGGAAAAATGGGGGGCCGAGGCAACAAAGGAGGTAAACATGACAGTCAAACCACCGGAGACAATAACAATCAAACTGACCGAGAAAGAGAAGGAAATCCTCGACAGGATGATCGAGGACAGCATAACCTGGAGAGGCTTCGCCTGGTGGCTGGTGCCGGCAGATAGGAAGCCCATCCTTACCAGGGGAGACGCGATCAAATCCCTGATCAACAACGTCGAAAGGGAAAGGACAATCGAGATCGAGCGGCGCACGGCCTACGAACTGGGGGCGATATGAACTGCGAAATTAAGAATCACCCCCCTATGAGTGTATGCTCCGGGTGTAAAAAGAAATGTCCGATAGGCATCCCGGAGGACTACGGCTACGTAAACCCGGGAGGGCAGGAGGCCGTGATCAATGAATTGGTCTATCGCTTCAAAGCCTACCAGGAAGCCAAAGTCTTGATGAAGAGAGTCAAAAATCTCAGTTTAGTTGTAGCTTTGAATAAATTCGCTGAGGGGATGGTTTTCAATGGGTAAAGTATTGAGCGTTTTTGAAAAGAAATCCAAGGACGGCCTGAAAACATTCTATTCCATTGCCATTAAAAAGGATGATGGGACGACCATCGGCGCCGTGGCCTTTGACCCTTTGAAAGAAGGTGACGAAATACCCGACTCACGGATAGTCCCGGATAAAAGCGGCGAGGGCTGGATAGTCAGGTCGGAGAATAGAACAGGAAAAGGAAGTTATCAGCGCAATGAGGAGATGATCGTCGCTCAGTGCGTATTCAAGGGCATAGTTGACCTTTCTATCGCCGGGCAATTACCGATGTTTGATCCTGATCGCGGGGAATACTACCAGGAAACTTTGACCAATCTCGGAATCCAGATGGGTAAGACGATTCTGAATATCTCCCGCGCGCTCAAGTGCTCCCAACCTGTCGCAAAGCCCCCGGAGAAGCCGGTAGAAAGAGAGGCGCCTAAACTTGGGGAGAAACCAAAAGTGATCACGACCTCGAAGGAACTTTTCAACAAGACCAAGGAACTGGGATGGACGCCATCAGACTGCCAGAAAGTCAAGGGATTCGCCGTGGCGGTCAATGCGAATAATTACGACCTGGCCTGGGATCTAATTCAAAAGGCTATGGAGCCAAAGGGAGGTTAGTATGGAAACAGTCGAAGAAAACACATTACAGTCACTCGTCAAACACGCGGAGAAGTGGTTTTTCCCCTGGGTGATAGAGGAAATCGTTATCGAGACCGACGAACAGCTCAAGAACATGAGCGACCTGCTGGGAGTCGGAAAGAAAATCGTCAATGCCCTCGAAGCCGCCAGGAAAGAAGAAAAACAACCCTTCATAGATGGAGGCAAAGCGGTCGATGACTCATACCGGCCTACACAGAGCAGGGTATCGTTGGGAGTCACACGGATTGATAAGGCATTACTGGTCTATCACAGGAAAAAGAAGTCCGAAGCCGATGCGTTACTGGAAATGCAGATGGTAGAAGAGGCCAAGAAAATCGAAGAATGCCAGGTCACCGGGGAGATTTATCAACCCCCGGAGGCTATCGCTAAACCTGTCGGCGGGACTGTCAAGGGAAATATGAGCTCTACGGCGATCATTGACAGCTTCGAATACTTCATCAAAGATGAAAACCTTGTCCCCAGGGAGCTTTGCAGCCCGGATCTCAAGAAGATCAAGGCCAAGCACAAATACGACAAGAAGCCGATCCCTGGCGTTCTGATCACCCCCAAATCTCATACAAGCACGAGGCTAGGATAATGGCATTTGTTAATACTGAATAATTTCCTTCGATACCTGCCGGTGAGAAATATTATAGAAGGAGGATACACAACTGAATAAGAGTACCACAGCCGCAGATCTCACCGGCAGATATCCGATGAACTATTTGGAGGATAAGATGAAATACACAAAGGAAGAAGCTAAGGAAAGGTATCCTGGGGTAAATTTTTGTGGTCAAATTTTTTACATCGGAGATAGAGCCAGAATCGGAGTCGAAGCCAGAATCGGAGACTGGGCCATTATCGGAGCCTGGGCCAGCATCGGAGCCAGAGCCATTATCGGAGACTGGGCCATTATCGGAGACAGAGCCAGCATCGGAGTCGAAGCCAGAATCGGAGCCAGAGCCATTATCGGAGACTGGGCCATTATCGGAGCCTGGGCCAGCATCGGAGTCGAAGCCAGAATCGGAGACAGAGCCAGAATCGGAGCCAGAGCCATTATCGGAGACTGGGCCATTATCGGAGACAGAGCCAGCATCGGAGTCGAAGCCAGAATCGGAGACAGAGCCAGAATCGGAGTCGAAACCAGAATCGCCACCGTGTGCTCTAAATACGTGGGAAATATAGTCCCGATGAAAGATAGAATCCTGATACGCTTTGGTTGCGAAACACACAGCGCGGAGGACTGGAAGCGGAAAGGGGAAAATTATGCAAAAAAGCATAACGAAACTGACTACTGGAACAAATCTGGAAAGAATATTATCAACCTCTTGATCGCAGAGGCCGAGGTATACCAGAGGGAGTATAAGCAAGTTTGAAGGCTACATGAAATATACAGAATGGGATCAGTTGACCTTAAATGAAATTCAGCGAGAGCTGCTGGGAGACAATCCCGTCAGGCGCTGGATGCACGGCGTCAGGTTTGTATCTATGTCGGCGGGGCGCAGCCGAAGACGCAGACCCCGTACCGTCACCCTGCTGCAATACGACGGCGACAGAAGAGCCGGCCGCTGGAGGTTCTGGAGAGGGGAAGACCGGCAGGATGGCGGGAGGATACCCTGGGACCAGTGGGCCACGGAGATCGGCTTCGATAGCTCTCAGATCGTGAGGGAGGAATTCGAGAAGGTACTAAATCAATGCCGGAACAGGTTTTAGACATAGAGGCGCAAGCTGCCGAATGGGGCAGGAGGAATTCACGTTTCATCCGGGCGGATGCACCGATTTTAAAAAGGAATCAGGAAATATTTGAAACGAAGGAACAGCAGGAGATAAAGATGGCGAAAAAGGGAGTTCCCTCGAAGGGGCGCAGATATTCCGATGACGAAAGGAAGTTCATCGCAGAAAACTACGGCAAGATGCCAATGGGGGAGCTGGCCCGGAAGTTCGGTATAAATGTGAGTGCCCTGCAGGGGTATGCTTGTTATCTGAGGAAGATCGGGACGATGCCGCCGGCACCTGACCACGAAGAGCGCTCCGCGATTTACTGGAAGGGTAAAGATAAACCGAAGAAGAACGCGCACCACGGCTTCACCGGCCAGGACGAGAAACACATAACAGACAGATCGCCGCAGGTATTGAAAATGGTACGCAACTACCTGACGGCCCAATGGTTAGGGTTTCTCGGTAGAGCGGATAACGCGGATAAGACACTGAATCAATTAAGGGCGGACTTTGCGGAGGAATTATTTAAGGAGCTTGGCATATGATCGAGCGTAAAAAGTGCAAATGCGGCCAATATATGATCAGACTGAGGGACCGGTACATCTGCCCTAACTGCGGGCATCAGGAGGAGGCTAAATGACTGCCAAACCGTTACGGAAGATTACATTAACTGAGCGCATGGATAAAGGACGAGCGGTATTTATTAATGTCTCTACCTACGGCCGTAGCCTCACCGTTAAACAGGTCCCCGGTACATTGGAGGATATCGATCTGCCCTCGCTGCTGAAAGAAATCGAGGAGCAATGGAAATAGGAGTTCCCTTGTTAGATATGGAGTTAAAGGTATAGGGAATTAAATGTCGAGACCTGTTAAACACACCGTTGATTATTTCTTCCCAACAGGCTTCGTGTGGAAGCGATTGGATTGGTATGTCGGCCCGCTACAAATACAAGTCAAATCAGATTTAAAGGAAAGGCCGGATATTTCAGAAAAGCTCGGGCGATTCAAATGCAAATTCATCGACTGGTGCTCAAAACAAAGAGTTGTATACGAGGCAGATATCGATAACGAATTCCAGGAGTTTGAGCGTAAATTCATATTAGCGCGTTTAGAAAACATAGATTTAGCTTTGTGGGAATCTACCCGTAAACGCATTTTTGAACGGGATAACTACACCTGCAAATACTGCAAAGTACGCGGGGGTATATTGGAAATTGATCACATAATCCCCATTTCTAAGTGTGGAGGGAACCAGGATGAGAATTTAACCACTTCCTGCAGGCGATGTAACCGACAGAAAAAGGACAAAATTTATGCCTAACCGAATCATAAAAGAATCTATCTGCACAAGTTGTGACATAGATCAGCTCACGCCGATGGAGGAGATTTTCTTTTACCGGCTGATTGTAAGTTGTGACGATTATGGACGGATGGATGGACGGGCGCCAATATTAAGGGCCAGGTGCTTTCCTCTGCGCTTATCAAAGATTTCTGACGTACAGGTCGAAGGGTATTTATGCAAGTTAGCAACGCTTGGCATGGTCCTCTTATACCAAGTTGATGGGAAACCATACATCCAACTCATCAGTTGGGAGAGGCACCAGCAACAACGGGCAAAACGTAGTAAGTTCCCATCACCTGCCGACAACGGAAATCAGATGATATCAGATGTTCCCGTAATCCAAACCGAAATAGAATCCGAATCCGAATCCGAAAAGGAAAATATTAAAAGAAAAAAGCACGAAGTTAAGGCGGGAGTTTTCCTTACGGCTGAGGAATGTGAAAAGCTCATGGATCAATTCGGTGAAGACGGAGCTAATGAGCGGATAAAGTCATTTTCGGAAAGTAAGCTTGCCCATGGGTATAAATACAAATCTGACTATCATGCGATTCTAACCTGGGAACGTAATAAGCCGAAAGGTAACGGTCATCAGAATCCCGACCCGGACCCCGACAAATACCTTACAGGGAAATATGGCCATATGGTGCAACGATGAACGAGATTTTAGAAGAGAGATCCGGCGGTATCTGCGAGGCCCCCAGTTGTACGTCCCAGGATTTCCGGGGGCTCCAGAGGGCTCACATCACACACCGTAAAATGGGCGGATGTAATGGGCCCATGGCCAAGATCATCGGCGACCCGCGAAATGTAGCCATACTTTGTGCTGCGCATCACGACATACTTGACGGGCGGGTCTGGAAGCCGAAAGAAAAGGAAGCTTTAACGCGGTACCTCAAAGAGCTGACCGGTTGGGAAGATTGGAAGCAGGAGCATACGGTATGAATAAATACAAAGAAGCGTTGGAATCAATGGTATGGCAATTTGGTTACAGAGGATTAAGAGGGAAGCGTCAGATGATTTATAGCGGAGGTTTAAGTGCTTTAGAGGAAGCATTCGATGCGTTAGGGTGGGACAATCCTCACTATGTAAAATTCAATTATATGATTACATGCAACATAAAAGGTTGCCATGGTTGGGCTGTGAGTGGATTATGTTGGGGCGGAATGTATTTGAGATTATGTGATGAACATACCAACGAACAATTCAAGGGTAAAGAGTGCCCACCTATAAAGGAATCGGTTGTTAAAAGAGAGTCAAAACGCGATCCAGTTACAGGAATATTGCCAATGGAGCATACGGTATGAAGCCCTATTATCAGGATAGGAAATGAGAGTATTAATTGCCTGTGAGTTTAGCGGGATTGTGCGTGACGCTTTCGCAAAGCGAGGGCATGATGCTTGGTCTTGTGACCTACTACCGACCGAACGGCCAGGGAATCATATACAGGGCGATGTATGCGAGATACTGGAGGATGGATGGGATTTGCTGATTGCACACCCACCCTGTACACATCTGGCTGTGTCCGGTGCACGATGGTTTAAGGATAAACTAACCGAGCAAGCTGAAGCATTAGAGTTTGTGCGCTTATTACTCAATGCTCCAATACCACAAATTGCGCTTGAGAATCCAATAAGTATTATAAGTTCCAGAATACGCAAACCGGATCAGATTATTCAGCCCTGGCAATTCGGCCACCCAGAAACAAAAGCTACGTGTTTGTGGTTGAAAAAACTTTCGTTACTGGAGTCTACGAATATTGTCACTGGCCGGATAGCAAGGGTACACAGAGAGCCACCATCAGCGGAACGGGGGAAAAACCGAAGCCGTACTTATCAGGGTATTGCTGATGCTATGGCCGAACAATGGAGTTAGAGATATGAAGCCATATTATCAGGACAAGTGGGTAACGATATATCA
>Ga0307380_10010770_pt1 | contig 11491 bp, 14 predicted proteins | sample UN3MG_FD_202239 | JGI IMG/M metagenome (GOLD analysis project Ga0307380, IMG submission 202239) | Soil microbial communities from Risofladan, Vaasa, Finland - UN-3 | ecosystem: Environmental > Terrestrial > Soil > Coastal area > Acid sulfate soil | place: Finland: Risofladan, Vaasa | collected... | reverse complement strand
CAGTGCGGTTGGCTCTTGGGAGTACGGGAAGGCCAAGCCCGAAGGCCACAACCGAGAAGCGCTGGTCGCCCTGCGGAAACTCGGCAAGCGCGAGGTGCGGGGAATCCTGGCCGCGAAGGCCGTGGAATCGCCACTGAAAGCCAAAGGCAGGGCCAGGGGCCGGAAGAAGCGACGATGATTTCGCGGAGGCTGGGTGCCGGCGGGCGAAACCTCGAATCAGCCGTCCGCCACCCGCCGCGGCTTTGCTCCGTCTTTACACATGGGCTCCACGGACTTGGCGCTGCCCCTTGAGTGTCGTGGGCGCCGTCCGTGGTGACCTATGCCGAGTGCTGCATGACTGTCCGGATGGTCGGCGCCTGTGCGCGGACAACCGAAACGGTCATTCTGGCGGCGTGCTGTTGGGGTTCCAGCGAGAGATGAGTGCGAATGGCGACCGATCCGCTATCCCCTGAAACTGCTGCTTCTGCGGTGACGCAGAGCATGTGACCCCCTCCCCGTGAATTAGTCCAGGTTTTGTGAGAGAATCCCATCGGCCGGAGGGCCGGAAAGGATTCTCGATGAAGACGCGACACCGTGCAGAGCAGATCGTGGCGAAGTTGCGGCAGGCGGACGTGGAGCTGGGCAAGGGGCTGAAGGTGCCGGAGGTTTGTAAGGCCCTGGGCATCAGCGAGCAGACGTACTACCGCTGGCGGACAAAGTACGGCGGGATGGCTCCGGAGATGGCCAAGGAGATGAAGGCCCTCCAGAAGGAGAACGCCCGCCTCAAGAAGCTGGTGGCCAACCAGGCGTTGGACATCCAGATCCTGAAGGAGGCGGCCCGCCCAAACTGGTAGACCCCGAGCGACGGCGCCGGACGGTCCGGAAGGTCCGTGGTCGCTTGGGGCACGAGAAGGTTTCGGAACGTCGGGCGTGCCGGGTGTTGGGTCAGCCGCGTGCGACGCAGCGGTATCGGCCGCGGCGGCCGGATGCCGATCGGCGGCTGATCGCGGAGCTGCGTCGGCTGGTGGAGTCGTACCCGCGGTACGGCAGCGAGCGGGTTCACCAGGTGCTGGTCGGCATGGGCTGGCGGGTCAACTTCAAGCGGGAGCATCGGCTGTGGAAGCAGAAGCATTTTCAGGTGCCGAAGCGGCAGCCCCGACGGCGCAGGCTGCCCGGCAGCAGCGAGAACATCTGCCTTCGGCACAAGGCGACGCATCGGAATCACGTGGGGAGTTACGACTTCCTGGCCGACCGGACGGAGGACGGCCGGCAACTGAAGTTGCTGGTCGTCCTGGATGAGTTCACGCGGGAGAGTCTGGCCATCGAGGTGGCCCGGACGTTCACGGCCCGCGACGTGATGCTGACGCTCGAATACCTCTTCGCCGTGCGTGGGGCTCCGGAGCCCGTGCGGAGCGACAACAGGCCGGAGTTCATCGCCCAGGAGATTCCACGCTGGCTGTCCTCGGCATCGGTGGGTACACTGTACATTCAGAAGGCCAGCCCTTGGGAGAATGGATACGTGGAAAGCTTCAACGGCAGGCTGCGGGATGAACTGCTGAACCGTGAGCTCTTCCTGAGCCTGCCCGAGGCTCGGTATGTGCTGGACGAGCGGCGGCTGGAGTACCACCATCGCCGGCCGCACAGCGGGATACGATGGCAGACTCCCGCGGCGTTCGCGGCCGCACTGGAAGACAAGACTGCCCGCCAGAACGGCGGGCGGGTGGCGACGCTGGCTGATCCTGCGGTCCCCGTACGGGTCCCTCCGGCCCAGCCAGCGAATGACCAACCGATTCTCTCATAGGACCTGGTACAAGAATCGGGAAGGGGTCAAGATAGGGTCCGGGTGGGGTACGGCGTTTGTCGTCCGCCACCAGCCGCGATTTTTGCTCTGCCCTTTACAAGGAGCTAGATGATGTGCGAACAACTCGACGTCAAGTGTCAGGGCGACATCGTGGAAACATGGGTGATGCCGGCCCAAGGAGTCGCCGGAAGAAGTCCTGTGGTCTACATGGTGGGGAATGCCTACGGAGTTCTGCCCTACATCCACACGATGGCTGATGTTATCACTTGCCACGGCTATGCGGCTGTGTTCTGCAATTTCAGAGGGCAAGGAGGAAGTGGCGGCACTCTCTCGGTTTCGAACGCCACAGAGGACCTCGCCGCAGTGATCGAGGTGTGCCAAGCACACCTCGCCATTGACGTGACGCAACAAGTGATGTTGGCTCAATGCACGGGGACGTACGCCGCCCTGGAGTACCTGGTCAACAGAAAGAATCGGCTGGTGAAAGCCCTTGCGATATATGGCCTAGTCTTTATGCCTACCAAGGTCAAACAACGGGCGTTGATGCTGATGGCAGAGCACAAGGTTCGCTGGGACCCAGATGCCGTAGATTGGGAGTATGATCCGTGTAGGGCGATCTCGAAGCTTCGCGTGCCCACCCTATTGACGCATGCCTTAGACGAGCGCAACCTCTCGCGGTCCTCGCTGCATGAGATCCTGACCGTGTACTCCTATGTTCGGGACGGCCAGTTGACACTGCTCCAGCAGGGCTACGACGTCGGCGAGCATCCCCGTTCCCTATTCGAGGAGTGGTGGGCCGTTTTTCAGACATGGTTCGACCGGCGTCTCGCGCGGCATCATGCCGTCCATGAGCCGAGTCTGCCCGTATCCATGACGGTCACGCAGCGCGCGCAACCTGCCCGTGCGGGAGGGGAACACTGATGCCTAACCAGCAGCTAACCCAGATTATTGATCGACTCATAGCGAAAGCCGACCGGGACGCACGGGGGGAAGGCATTGAAGTGCAGTTTGAAGACCGCTTGGGGGACATTCAAAAGGCGAGAGATGCGCAGTTTGCCGAAGCATGCTTCCCTGCCGCCTTTCTGCCTGGTTTTGTCGCGGGCTGCTGGCACTACCGTTCGCTGTCGCAACGAGGGAGCATCTGGGCGATTCACCCACCGGGCGAATGGAAGCATTTTGAGGACTCGCAGGATGTGTTCGACAGGGCTTATCGCTTCACGCAGGTGCTGGCGGAGTACTTCCGGCGGATGTGGCTGAAGACGCCGTCTACGAACCACCCCCCATGTGCTAGCGTGACGCTGCGTAGGGCCACACCGAGGAAGAAGCCTCAGGCCAAGATTGGCCCCGATTTTTTGAATATCGTGTATCCCAAGCTTCTGGTTAAGAGACTCTTGCCTGAGGAGGTGCGTCTAAAGGACTACAAACGCTGGAGCAAAGGCGAGAAGAATGCAATGCGTAACATACTTAGTCGTGCACGTCTGGACCTCTATTTATGGCTATGCCATTCGGGCCAGAAGAACAATGAGCTTGCCCTGTTCTTGAACGACTGCAGTCGATGCGGCCTTTTTCTTGGCCCGCGGAAGTCTACCTTCCTGCCGGCCGACCCTATGAAGGACGGCGTCTACGCTCAGCTTGTTGAGCCGCTTTTCCAGCTTCTCCAGTCCGGAATATTTTGGCTCGACGACCTCGCTAAGAACCGGGAATCGCTCGTCGGGCATCTCCTGTTGTATCCACCAGGAACGACGTCGTGTGGCCAGAGGCGTTATGCGTTCCCGTGGTGTTCTGTCAACGTGGCGTGTAAGGAAGGGAAGGGCGTCGAGCAGAGATTCATAGAACTTCACCAACGGGCTTTCGGCATGATCTTCGACCATGTTTATGGTAACGTGGCCACTCCGGATTTAGAGCAGTTTGCGCCCGGCTCGGCACGGACCGTCTTCAGACTGGCAGAGAGGCTTGCACGGCAAGAGCACGAGGGGCAGGCTCTCGCGTTTCATGTCGTGGTTGGTTTGAAGTCTGTCATAGACAATGGCTTGCGATGCGAGCAGCGAGACCGACTGGAGTACTATACCGGTCAGGATAAGCCCAAAGGTAAGGAGGAGTTAGCTTATTGCCCGAAGCGTTTGACGCCTGACGCGCCGGAGCCTTGCAGGGACGAAGACAATGGGCACTGTAAGGATCATCGGAGCGGTATTCTTCGGGTAGCCCATACCGTGATCGGCAACTACTCGTTCTTTCAGCTGCGTGACGCAGTTCTGTGGGCTCAGGCAGAGGATGGGAGATTGATACTCCACAGGGCATCTGTTGATAGAGGCTTCTTGTTTCCGGGGCAACTGAGAACGCGTCATGAGGTTGTTCAAGAATTGTGCATGCGGAATCCCGCGGCTATCGTGTACGAATGCAGTAGCGAAGGTGTGCACCGGGTGCGGTGCCTCTGTGAGCAGCGTGGCATGGATGTCGTTCGAGAGATATGGACCGGGAGTGGCTTCGAAGCAGACGCAGAATGGAAGCCCTGGGAAGCGGTTCGGAAGGCCTATGAGCGTTTCTGTGAGGCCAAGGGGAGGCGGAAGGGTTCTCCTGCATGGCGCGAAGTGCTTTACCGGGTCGTCGAGAAGCTTGTTGACACGCGTAAAGGCGGGACCTTTGTCTTGGCCGGAAGCCTGGGTGAAGCAGAGCGGTTTACCTACCCGATGACACGCGTTTACTTCATCGAACGCAAGCGCCTTAGCGGGATCAGCGATGGCGGAAAAGCAGAAGATGACCTATATCACTTGGCCATTGAGGATGGGGCAGTGGTGCTTTGCGTTGATGCAGGTACGTTAATCCTAGGACGGCGTTTCCTGACTCCGAGAGTGGCCCGGAATGCCCGGGAGCGGTATGGAGACCGTCGCGACACGCGGAGCTTGCAGGACGGCGCACGCCATACATCTGCCAGACTCCTGAGTGCCAAGGGCGTCCCTGTTCTCTGCGTGTCTGCTGACGGCCCCATTAGCCTGTACTTCAGAGGGAAGAGAGACGAACTGGAGAAAGACAGGCACAAGTGAACCGTTTCGCGGCGTAGGACATCGCCTGAGCGCGTGCAAGCGAGGGATGCCAATGACATCTAAACAGGCGGCCGCGTGCGGGGTTTTCGGGGCCGCAACCTTTGCCATCGCGTTTGTCCTAGGCAGTGGGGTGATTCTGGCGACCGGTATTCCCGCAACAGGTGGCCTACTAAACATCTTCGTATGTGTTGCCATTGCCGTGGTCGGGGCGCACACTGTTCCTAAGGTGGGCAGTGCGACCATTATGATGCTGGTGACTTTCACGCTTGCTATCCCCACCGTGACCGGTGGTCCTCCCGGCATTTACAAGCCGCTCATAGGCCTTGCCATCGGCCTTGCCTACGACGCAATCGTCGCACTTGGCGGCCGACGCCGGTGGTCCGTGTACATTGGCGGTGGGGCAGCAGCCATGACGAGTATACTGACTATCTTTACAGCTATGATCTTGCTGGAGCTCCCTGGCGTAGACAAGCTTCGGCCGCTATTGCTGCCCTTGGCTGCTGTGCAGTTTGCCCTTGGGTTCTTTGGTGCGGTTCTGGGCACATGGTTGTACCAGTCCAAGCTGTCAAAGCTGCGGGTCTTCGTGAGTCTGCGAGAGGACACGGATGAGCCTGAGCGTCACGATTCGTAAAATGACCTACACAACGCTGAGTGAGGGTGCCAGCGTGTTACGGGATGTGCATTTCGCCACGTCTTCTGGTGAGTCTGTTGGCATTCTGGGGCGGAACGGGTGTGGGAAGACGTCGCTCGCCTACGCAATCGCGGGCATTGTGCCCCGTCTCGTACATGGGGCTGTCGATGGAGAGATCGAGTATAGGGGTGTGCAACTCGCCCAGTCGTCAACGCGGAATTGGCTGACGAAGGTGGGCGTACTATTCCAGGATTGTGACTCGCAGTTCTTTTCGCTTCGTGTCGGAGACGAGTTCCCCAATTCGGACGTTGTGGATCAGTTCGGACTCCATGACTTCCTGGACCGGTCGCCTTCAGAGTTATCGATGGGCCAGCGACAAAAGGTCGCCTTGGCTGTTGCGGTGGCCAAAAAACCTGAGATGCTTATTTTGGATGAGCCTGGCACAACGCTCGATCCTCCCTCCCGGCGGCGCTTGATGGAAATACTCGAGCGGTTACGCGATTCCGGGATGGAGATGCTCGTACTCAGCCAGCGTCAGGATGGCATCCTCGGTATAACCAGTCGTGTTCTTGGGCTTAAGAATGGTGGAGTCTGTCTTGACTGCCCCAGAGAGGCCCTAACCACAAATGCCGTCGCAGATCTGTTCGAGATAGACGTGGCATCCCTTGAGGGCATGCCCCCCGCAGCGGAAGTGCCGGGGAGCGAGGGGAAGGAAGTTACGCTCTGCGAGGGCATCGAGTTTTGGTACTCCGGAACTCCGTTCAGACTGGTGATTGAACAGCCGCTCGTAGTCCGGCAAGGAACGGTTTTGGGGCTGGCCGGCGCGAATGGCAGTGGCAAGTCCACGCTTCTCTATGTGTTGGCCGGCCTTCTGAAGGCAAGGCGTGGGAGCACCTTTGTATCCACCAGTTTGGCCAAAAGTAAATGCCGGGCGGCAATAGTATTCCAGAACCCCAATCACCAGATATTTGGCCGCTCGCTGCGCGAAGAGATAGTCTTCGGCCTGGAGAACCTGGGGCTTCCGAGACAAGAGATTGAACAACGCGTTGCATGGAGCCAGGATTTCTTCGAGCTTGGCGACCTGGCACGTGATCCCCATACACTGTCATACGGGCAGAGGAAGATTCTCGCTCTTGCATGTGCGTTTGTAATGGAGCCCGACGTCGTCCTTCTGGACGAGCCAGAGCTCGGGCTCGATCTGCACTATCGTGTAGCTGTGGAAGGCCTCATACGAGAATGGCGGAAGACCAGGGGCACGTCGTTCGTGATTGCCAGTCATGACCTTGACCTTATGAAGCGGGAAACCCAAGCACTGGCTCTGATTGACAACGGCAAGGTGCTATCTGCAGGACCGACCCGGGAGGTCTTTGCGGCAGTGTGCGAGCACTTCGGTACGGACGAACATGGACTATGTTAAGCAGCGACCTTCATTGCGGCATTGTGGCGCTTGATCACCGGGTCAAGTTCAGTTTGCTTCTGGCCTACTCGGTTGCAGGGCTGACAGAGAATGCTCTGCTGGCAATCTGGCTGCTGGTCTCAGCGGTGGGGGTGCTCATCCTCTGCCGGGTACACCGATCACCTTATGGCAAGGCATTGCCAGTACTCGCAGCCCTCCTTGCAGTCCTTTTCTTGCTGAGCCTTTGGAGTGACCCTTCCCACGAAGGCGCGCTCAAGACAGGTGTCGTCATCGCAAAGTGGATGGCCATCGCGGCGATCTGCATCTCCTTCTTCGTGGTCACGCGACCGTATGACATAGTGGCTGGATTGAGGTGGCTGCGCTTGCCGAGCGCCTTCTCCTTGGCTGTGGGGATGGGGTTCCGGTTCCTTCCGGTGATTTTTGAGGAAATGAGGCGGATCGTCATGGCGCAGCAAGCACGTGGCCTTGGAAAGGAACAAGGGATTCGGAGATTCACTCATTTTCCGCGAAACGTGGCGGCGCTGATCATTCCACTCTTGGTGGGCATCATGGTCAGGTTCGACGACCTGTGGCTCGCAATGAGAGTCAGGGGTGTTGACGTGGCGAGCGTGAGCAAAGGCCAGGGGTTTCGGTTCAACGCGGGAAACCTGCTTGCGATAGGTTACGCCATCGCTCTAGCGGTGGCGGGTGTTGTCCTCTAGATTCTGGGGGGCAAGGCGTGCCAGGGCCATTAAGACGGTTGCCCTTGGGGAGCCAAGCCTTTTTCCACGGAATCCGTGGTCGAGTTGGTTAGCGGAGAACCCCGTTGGCGAGAGCCGGCGGGGTCTTCGCGTTTGGGCCAGTATCTACGGCCCTTTCCCGGCTTCCCGCGCGCGCCGCCGCGCTCTCTGTTTCGTAGGTCATCGGGAGCGCCGCCAGAGGTTGCCGTTGATGAGCAACAGCAACCGCTTCAAACTCTCGGACTCTCTGGTTGGCGCCCCCCACTTGGTTGACGCATGGGCTGCCGTTGCGAGAGCATGGGCAACCGACTACGAACCCCATTTTCTGCTCAGCCTGGGAACGGCACAGGTAGCGCGTATTGGTCGCCGGGTCTCGTGCCGCTGGAGGTTGGCAGAGAGGGGAGGGCTCGCTTCAGCAGGAGCGCGTGAACGCTTCCTTTTCCCGGTCCCCTCAGTTCGGCCAGTCGGGCACACTAGGGAAGTGACCCTCCCCCGTTTTATGTACCAGGGCGAGTGGGAGTTTCCGTTGCGTTCCGGGTGTGTGCCGAGGGGCGAGGCGCAGCCGAGCCCCGAGGAACACACCCGTGCCCATCGACCGCCGACGGGCACGACGCCGCGAACGCCGCCGGCGTCATCCAGTTCAACGAGCTGTGCGGCCGGTGGTGATTGTAATCCAGTCTCCACCGTTCCGCAACGTACTTCGCCTCCTCCAGACTCAGGAACAGTTCAAGATTCAGAAATTCATCCCGCAGATTCCCGTTGAACGACTCGATGACCCCCACGCCCGACTTTCGCAGCAAGACCGTGATACGATCCTGCCCGTATCGCTGACGCTTGGTCGCCAGGGCCTTCATCCTTTCAATGAGATGGCGTTCGTCCGCATCGTCCTTCGGCTGGTACCGCTGGGACGAGCGGGCCTGGAGAGAGAATCCTACACACCCTTCTCTCGGAGCATCCCAGCCGGCGGCGGACGTGTTCGATGACCTTCCGCCGACCGGCCGGGTCCGTCAGTTTCCCCGGTACGCCGCCGCTTCCTTCAGAATCGCATTGTCCAACGCCTGTTCGGCCACCAGATTCTTCAGGCGGGCATTCTCTTTCTGCAGGGCCTTCAGCTCCTGGATCGCCGCCGGACTCATCCCGCCGTACTTCTGACGCCACCGGTAATACGTCTGCTCACTGACGCCGATCTTCTTGCAGACCTCCGGCACCGTCAACCCCTTGCCCAATTCCACGTCCGCCTCACGCAACTTCGCCACAATCTGCGGCCCGCTGTGCTTCTTCATACGAGAGCTCCTTTCCAACCTTTTAGTCGGCCAGAACTCTCATTGCACTTGGTACAGTTTTCGGGGGGAAGGTCCCTTCCTGAATTACCTTGTCAACGAGTTCGTGGATGACATAATCGTGGATCCGTCGAACACAGCGAACGCTGTCTCTGATATGTTGACGGCCCAGGAGAAACAAATCATTGCCAGTGCCGTGAGGGCCAGCCTGGCTGCGAGAACATGGGGCGAGATTATCTGGTGAGTGACCATGACACCTACAAAGCCTCCACACCCGACGCTCAAGCGACTCTTCCTCGGCTTGCAGAAGGAGCTTGCCGCCAAGCTGCTGTCGATTCGCGGGGGCATAGAACATGCGGGCGCCAAGGGAGGTGCCACGGAACTCGGCTGGAAAAGGATGTTGAGCGACTACCTGCCAGACAGGTACAAGGTCGACAAGGCCTTTGTTCTGGATTCAAGGGGCGGAGTCAGCGATGAGGTCGATGTGGTGGTCTACGACAAGCAGTACTCACCGTTGCTGTTCCACCAGGGCGGCGCGCTATATGTGCCCGCTGAGAGCGTATATGCGGTGATTGAAGTCAAGCAGGAGCTGACCAGAAGGCACATCAGCTACGCTGGCAAGAAGGCGGCGTCCGTGAGACGGCTGCACAGGACCAGTACTCCTATTGTTCACGCCGGGGGTATCTACCCGCCGAAACGTCCCTTGAATATCTTAGCCGGTGTCGTCTCACTCGACTCAACTTGGAGACCTCCCTTGGGAGCGGGGCTTGTCTCGGCCCTTTCTGCACTTGCAGAGGCCGAGCGCATTGACCTAGGATGCACGCTGCGTCATGGGTCCTTTGCGGTTGAATACAAGAAGAGTTCCAAGCCTGTGGTCCAAGCAAGTGGCCGCAAGGAGGCGCTTATCACATTCCTGATCACCCTTCTCTCCCGCTTGCAGGATCTCGGCACTGTGCCGGCGCTCGACTTTTCCGCATATGCGAGGGTGCTGGGCAGGCACTAGGCTAGGGAGAGAGTGCCATGGGAGTCTGTAGGCACTGTCGTGACGCTTACGACCAGTGGACATGTCGTGTATGCGGGAAGAAGCCGCAGCAGGAATGCCCCGCCTGCCACGGTGAGGCCGCCCACGGGTTGCCACCCTCTTCGGACATTATGGAGTCGAGCCTTCCCCCGCCCCACAAGGGCCTTACCGAGCGGCAGCGATGGGGCTTGAGGAAGACAGATGGTGGCTGAATGCCGCGGAATCAACGCGGACGGGCTTCTCACAAGGCACAGGAGGTCACAAGGACCACGCCGAACGCAAGACCTGGTGTTCATTGCGACAGGAGTTAACGAATGAACCTGATCCAGCAGTTGCGCCGAGACAAGAGGTTTAGTGGGGTGTGCCCCTCGTGCGGAGAGGAGTTTCCTTTGCACAAAGCGATACTCTTTTACGCGAGAGAGCCCATGCCTGCAGAAGCCCTCAAGCGACTCCAGAAAATGCGGGCACTATTGAAGGAGCGGAAGGACGAACTGAAGGAAGCACGGAAACGCGCCACTGAGAAAGCCGAGATCACCACGGAGAGCGTTAACATCGGCAAGATCGTCGAGAAGATCGCCCCCTCGTTTCGGTCCTTCGGTTTCTCGCCTCGGGACTGCCGAGCCCTCCTTGAACCGATCGACTATCTGGTGTTCCCTGGCCTTGCGGCACGGAGTGAGGCTGAGGCAATACTGTTTGTAGATGTGAAGTCGGGTGGCGCTCGCCTCAACCGCAACCAGAAAGTGATTCAGAACGTCGTCGAAAGCGGCAAGGTCGAATTGCGCCGCATTGCGCGTGTAAGGAGGAGCTAGACATGTCAGTTCATCTTGCGGACATTTTCGACCGGTTCAACTCGGTTCTTGTGATCTGTCCTTGCTGCGGCGAAGTGTGCAGGCTCGGAGACGCCCAGCCCCACTTGAAGGGGCGCAGGCCTTCCACCCCGTTCGACCGCATCGAGAAGGAGACACGCCGTGTTGAGAGAGCAGAAGAGCGATTCGAGGAACGCCACGATGCTATGCGCGACAAGGCCAGAGAAAGCGGCCGGCGAAAAGCTAGGCGGATGCTCAAGAGGGTTGACCCGGTCTTCTGCGGGAGTGGCCTGGACCCTCAGGACGTCAAGGTCATCTTCGATCCCGTGGAATACGTCGTTTTCGACGGCTTAAGTGGTGAAAGGTTGCGCCGCATCTTGCTCATGGGCGAACCGCCAGCCAGCAAGAAGCAGGAAAAAGTCCACCGGTCTCTAGCGAGTGCCGTCCGAAAAGGAAACATGGAATTCCTTACCCTCCGCGTCACGAAAGAGGGCACGGTTGAGCGGGGGTCTTGAGGACTCGAACGCATACGCCGGTCGAACAGATTCGCAAGAATCACCGCGGGAAGCTAAAGGCAGGGCGAGGGCCGGAAGAAGCGACAATGATTTCCCGGAGGTTCCGTGCTGGCGGGTGAAGCCTCGAATCAGCCGTCCGCCACCCGCCGCGGTTTTGCTCCGCCCTTTACAGGGGGCGTGCGATAGTTCCGAAGAGGGTCGCCTTTGGGGTAGTCGAGGACGGTCCGGCGGTTCTGCGATTCAACCTCCACGCACGTGCCGCCAATCCCGTGCGACCCTCT